>Ga0209344_10001052_pt1 | contig 39615 bp, 39 predicted proteins | sample Cruoilmetagenom6_FD_187293 | JGI IMG/M metagenome (GOLD analysis project Ga0209344, IMG submission 187293) | Oil polluted marine microbial communities from Coal Oil Point, Santa Barbara, California, USA - Santa Barbara Oil Seep Sample 6 (SPAdes)... | ecosystem: Environmental > Aquatic > Marine... | reverse complement strand
TTCCACCGTCTCAATATGATGAGTGTATGAAGAACGCCAACAAATCATATGATGAATATGAGCGTGAGCGAAAAGAAGCAATAGCTCAGTAATACTTTGGTTTGGTTAAATATTTGGTCTCGTGGCGGTAATTTATATGCATAACAAGCACATTAAAAATCGCTCCACTTTGTTGCGCTGGACGCACCTGACGGTGCGCCTTTTATGTGGACGATAGGCCAGACGCGCTGCGCACGCCTGGCCTATCGTCTCGGAGCTAAGTAAACTTCATCGGGTATCAGGCGCGCGCTGCCTATCAACCCGCTGAAGCAGAATTCCTTCTTCAGGAAAATGCTCCGCATTTCCCTCTCATCGGAATCTGCTTAGCTCCGAGACGTTAGCCCCCAAACAAGGAGTACTAATGAAAGATACAGGAGAAAACTTCCAAATTGAAAGTGATGAAATGATCCTTCAGATAAATTCGCCACGAGCAAATTTGTCTGGTCCATATACAGTCGTATTCAAAAATCTTGAGGAGCGATGGGCAATTGTTGCCTTTGATTGGGATGGTGAACCTCGATTGGGCATGAGATGGTTTTGGGGAAATGGAGGAAATCCATTTTCATCTGGTAACGGGACATGGCTGGTCATTCCTTCATCTCTTAGTAAGAATATCCTTTCTGGATTACCGATTGATCATACCTTCAGTGGTCAGCTAGATGATTTTTTATGTGGAAAGATCAAGGGCGCTCAACTAAACTGAAGGGCAAATCAATGGAGCGGACGCGTAAACGCGCCGCTCATTTCAAACGTTAGGTACGAATGAAGGTGTTTAAATGACAAACAAAAACCGATTTCCCGATAAAAAAACTGGTAAATTTTATATGTGTGAAGGTGGCGTAGAAACGGAAATAATGTATAGGCATGGTTTTGACTTTCCTCACTTTGCTGTATTTGAGTTACTTAAAAACCCCAAGGCTGTGTCTAAATTGAAAGAAATGTTTGAGGGGTATTTTTCCGTAATTTCTGAATTTGATATGTCAGCTTTAGTGGGTGGTCTTGATTATCGAGCAAGTCCTGACTGGGGCAAAAAGCTGGGGTATTCGGCTCAAGGACTTGCAGACATCAATCACGAATGTATTGAGTTTCTTCGCGATATATCCAAGCCCTTTTCTAGTGAAATTGATGAAATATTAATTCAAGGCATGATTGGGCCGCGAGGAGATGCTTATGGAAAAGGTGGAAGTATCAGTATTGAGGAATCTAGAGAGTATCATTCGGTGCAATTATCCACTTTGAAAAAAACCCAAGTTGATCTTGTAACAGCAATTACTTTCAATAATATTGATGAGTCAATTGGTGTAGCAAAGGCTTCTGACGATATTGGTCTTCCACTTTGTATTTCATTATCGCTAGATTCAAATTCACGCCTTAATAGTGGACCTTCTTTAGCAGAAGCTATCAACACTATTGACAGAGAAACCAATAATTCCGTTGAGTTTTATATGGTCAATTGTGTACATCCTCTTGAATATGAACCAGCATTTGATAATAGTAATTGGATGAACAGAATTCGCGGGGTTCGCCCAAATGCATCTGCAATGGATAAGATCAGTTTATGTAGACTTAACCATTTAGAGGATGGAGATCCAATTGAACTTGGGACTCAGGTTGGAAATTTAATGAAGCGCTATCCTCATATGGATATTTGTGGAGGATGTTGCGGCACATGGGATACACATCTTAGAGAAATAGCACGTAATGTTATCTAACTGTAAATGACTATACCTGACAAGCGGGTCAACTTGACCGCCAAAAGCGGCGTTTCGCTACGCTGCACTTTGCTTTTGTCGTCAAGTTACCCTTGTCGTTATGCTTCAGGCTGAGTATCGAGTAAGCGAGAAAATATGGTGAGAAAGCTGATAGATTTAAGTCATACAGTTGAAGACGGGTTGGTGACATACAAAGGTTTGCCTGCACCAATAATTTGTGACTATTTGAGTCGCGAAGATTCAAAGCAAATTTATGCGGAAGGGACAACTTTTCAAATCGGCAAGATCGAGATGTGCTCGAATACGGGAACCTATTTAGATTCACCTTTTCATCGCTATGAAAATGGTAAAGATCTATCTGAACTTACCCTTGAGTCAGTGGCAAGTTTAGACGCAATTAAAATTGTTGTTCCTGAAACGGTCACAACAATCAATAGAGAATATTTTAAAAATGTTCATGTATCGGGTAAGGCTGTGCTTATTCAAACAAATTGGTCTAGACATTGGAATACGGAGCAATACTATGAAGGTCACCCATATCTTACTGAAGATGCTGCCCAATATCTAAAAGATAATGGGGCTTTATTAGTGGGCATAGATACATACAATATTGATGATGTGAGAGGTAGAGAACGTCCAGTTCATTCAGTATTGCTTGGCTCGGATATACTTATAGTTGAACATATGTCTAACCTTGAATTGACACCCAGAGATAATTTTAAATTTTATGCTGTACCTGTAAAGGTCAAAGGTTTTGGCACATTTCCTGTTCGAGCTTTTGCGGAGATTCAAGCATAACCAAGCCATCAATGCGACGCCAAAAAACGGCGCGCCTTATGGCAACGTTATGCGAGAAACGTAACCATAGGAATTAGTCGTGGAACATATAAAAATAAATCAAGAGTCGTGGGACAAAAGAACAAAAATTCACGTCTCATCTGATTTTTATGACGTTAAAGGTTTTGTTTCTGGATCTAGTTCGCTGACAGAAATTGAGTTATCTGAGCTTGGAAATGTTAGCGAAAAAAAATTATTACATCTTCAATGCCATTTTGGTTTAGACACTCTGTCATGGGCAAGAGAAGGTGCAATTGTTACAGGCGTGGATCTCTCTCCCGTTGCAATAGAAAAAGCAAATGAAATTAAAAATCAGGTTAAATTACAGGCAAATTTCATCTGCTCTGATGTCTACGAATTCGGTAAAGGTGTACAGCCGAATTTCGATATTGCATTTACGTCCTATGGGACAATATGTTGGTTACCGCATTTAGATAATTGGGCCAAAACCATAGCCAACAGCATAAAGCCTAATGGCATATTTTATATGGCCGATTTTCATCCAATCCATGATCTTGTATCGGGTTATTCCTATTTCCATTCTTCAACACCTAATATTGAACAGGAAGGGACTTATACCGAAAACTGTGATGGTAAAAAATCCACATTGATTACTTGGGCTCACCCTATTAGTGAAATTTTAAATTCTCTAATCAAAGCGGGCATTAAAATTGATCATTTAAATGAATATCCATTTAGCCCTTACAACTGCTTTGATGGCTTAGAAGAACGAGAAAAAGGCAGATTTTATCTTGCTAAATCAGGAAATGATGTACCACTTATTTACACAATCAAAGGTACAAAAACCGCATAACCAAGCGCTTCAGCTGACCGTAAAAAGCGCCGCTCCTATCGTCGCTCTACTTTTTACGTCATCTGAGCCTGGTCGTTAGCGAGCAAGACCAACCATGACTGGCGAGAGGGACTTAGAAAAATTACTCGCATCCATGTCCCCAAAACTAATGGATGGGGAGTATGTATATTGCACCTTACAGGATGCTCAATACGGAGATTACTCGGACTTAGAACCAGTAGTTGCAATCAACGAATCAGAGGGGCTTACACTGATCATCCCTAAATCTAAAGCAGATGATAAAAACATTAGTTATGAGTCAGTCTTCAAAGGAATCACATTAAGTATTCACTCTAGCCTTGATGCAGTTGGGCTGACAGCAGCATTCTCAAGTAAACTTACTGAGCATGAAATCAGCGCAAACGTAATTGCAGGTTATTACCATGATCATATATTTGTTCAGAGAGAATATGTAGAAAGAGCCATTGAAGCACTCAATGAACTTGCCCGCTAACAAGCGCATGCAGTCGGACAAAGTGCCCGCTACGCGCGCGCTTTGCCGCTGATGCGAGACGTTATACAGCAAGGTTTTTAGCTAAATGTTAAGTGTGGAGGTGCATGTGAAAAATATAATTCTTTGTCTGCTTCTGGTCGCTATTTCTCAGAATAGCTACGGAGAGAATAAAAAAATCATCAAAAAAGAAGCAAGAAAAAATGATACCGTTGTTCAGATGTCCGGATATGAAGATAGCTTTATATTAATTGCAAAAAAGAAAGGACATATTATTTATACGGGTTCATTCTATCGTGGGGCACATATTTTTCCTGAAGGCCAGCATATGTCTTTTGATAGTTCTGGCAATTTAAAGAAAATCATTCGTTATGAAAATATGGATAAATCATTTGAAGGTATTCCCTGTATTCTTCAAACTGAATTTTCGTATGTCCAAAAAATAAAAATTTCAACCATTAAAAGTGTCCAATCCTGTCCTGAGGCCCAAGATAGCCCTGTTGGAGTATGGCATTATTTTAGAAATGGTAAGTTGATCAAAAAAATAGTTGTGCACGACAAGACAAAATTAACGAATCTTCCTAAAAAGGATTATATTAATTACCTTGTAATTCTAGGCGAACTAAAAAGCGCATAACAAACAGGATGCAGACGGAATGCTTTCGCGTCCGCTGATCTTTAGCATTGAGGCTGTCGAAAAAGCTCCCTAACTCTGCGCAATCTTCTTTAATCGTTAAAATAAATCAGTTATACCTCAGCGTAAACTTCCTCGAAAGAATGGATGAGAACACAAACGGAGTTCAAAAAGAAACAAGAGAAGTATGAGCAAGCGATTTTAAATATGATGAATTGAAAAGTAAATTAATCTGTCCTGCAGGGAAAGAGATGTATCTTAAAAACAGGAATTTTAAAACAAGCAAAGCTCTTAAGGGAATCTCTTACATGGCTACAAAATATATTCTTGAGTTATGCGACACGTCTGGCGAGCATAAACCTATTGCCCGCATAGAGTCTGTTTCACCTTTTATAACAGTTAACATAGGTGATAGATTTGATGATATTGGTTGGAAAAGACTTGATGGTGTTGGCGTAATTTATTCAGTAAAAAATCCAAAGCGATATACTGTGCATTCTATTAAGCATCTCGTTTTGAAAAGTCAAAACAAGCTGATCATTAAATACTGCTTAAATTTACAGCCATTTGATGGTCCTGGTTCGCCAGCATGGTATAATGACCAAGCATGCCTAACCCATCATTCAAGCAGGACGACCAAGGTCGCCCCTTAATTTGAACGTTAGTTGTAAAACAGAGAAAAGATCACGGGGGCATATTTGTAGTGGCTCCAAGGCAACTGGGTTTTGTGGGTATCGAAAAAATATGTTCCGCGCTGAAGCGGGGAAGTTTAAAAACATCCCGCGCCTGATGGCGATCAAGTTGGCTGCCACTTTCATTCAGAGTAAACTGGATATTCAATCAGCGGCCTGATGGCGGGGAATGGCTTTAGGGCCATAGCAAGAGATGGAGTTTTTTCGTTATGTCAGAGATAAAAACAGTTCAAGCGCAATGCGTCCCCGGTTGCGGCTCGCTCAGTGTTCTGCCGAAACTTCAAGTTCAACTAACAAGTAGCTCAACCCGACCATTTATACGCCGTTTCGCTTCGCTGCACTCTGTATAAAGGGCCGGTTAGCAAAACGTTAGACTCGCGAAAAAAGTTCGGAGGTAGAGTTGACTGATATACCAGAAAAGAAGCTATCAATTTTTGAACGTTATTTGAGTTTGTGGGTAGCATTTTGCATTGGTGGCGGAATATTCTTAGGTAGAGCCGCACCGAGTGTTGCAACGATACTTAATGAGTTTTCTATTTATCAGGTATCAATTCCAATTGCTGCGTGCTTATTCTTCATGATGTACCCCATCATGGTGAAAATAGACTTTGCTCAAGTGCTTAAATCAGCGAAGACTCCAAAGCCCGTCATGTTAACGCTATTTATAAACTGGGCAATTAAGCCATTCACTATGTTTGCAATATCCTATCTCTTTTTAGGGTACTTATTTAAGGATTTCTTGCCTGGTACAGAGGTACTAGCGAATGGCGAAGTGGTGGAGTTGTGGCGAAGTTATATCGCCGGCACCATTTTACTTGGGATTGCTCCTTGTACAGCTATGGTTTTAATGTGGGGTCACTTATCAAAAGGAAACGATGGCTTAACGTTAGTTATGGTTGCCATCAATTCACTAATGATGCTTTTTCTTTATGGGCCATTGGGTGGGGTATTACTGAATGTGAATTCTATGCCTGTACCTTGGGAAACTATGGTGTTTTCTGTTTCTGTCTATGTCGCATTTCCATTGATTACAGGATACTTTTCAAGAAAACTAATCATAAAGTACAAGGGTATGGTTTGGTTTAATGAAAAATTCCTACATTGGCTGACACCAGTGAGTATCTCAGCTTTGCTAATTACCCTAGTTCTTCTGTTTTCATTCAAAGGTGAGGTTATTGTTTCAAATCCATTAACTATTCTATGGATAGCAATTCCATTATTAGTACAGACAGTATTCATCTTTGCTTTAGGGTATTTTGTGTTATCTAGGCTGTTTAAGCTCTCATATCAAGATGCTGCACCGGTATCGCTGATTGGTGCTTCTAACCACTTTGAGGTAGCTATTGCCACAGCCGTCATTCTATTCGGCCTATCCTCTGGGGCAGCACTGGCAACGGTTGTGGGTGTTTTAATTGAAGTACCCTTAATGCTAATGTTGGTTGCTCTATGTAAAAAGACATCTTATATGTTTGACAGTAAGCAATCGAAACAAGCCTAGGGGCGTTCTCAATTAAGCCAAATCAATACCGAAGCAAGGTGAAGCATCGACAAATAATTTTGCGCCAATCGATCATGCCTTATTGCGATCCGTCTGAATTGTTTCAGTTTTTGGAATAAGCGCTCCACCAGGTTTCTTTCCTTGTAGAGATGATGATCATACCCCCTGAGCTCATTTCAGTTACACCCTGGCAGAATTCCTTCCTCAGGAAAATGCTCCGCATTTCCCTCTCGTCGGAATCTGCTTAGCTCCGAGACGTTATGTACGTAAAAATTATCACTGTCACAAATTAAGGAAAATAAATTGTTTATAGTATCTATCACTTACACATCAGAACTCGACCAAGTTGATAAACACATTGAAAATCATGTTGCATATCTAAACAAACAATATTCACTTGGTAATTTCTTAGCGTCTGGAAGAAAAGTTCCACGAACAGGCGGCATAATACTATCATCAGTAAAATCACTTGATGAGCTTAATACTATAATAGAGCAAGACCCATTTTATAAATCACAGGTCGCAAGTTATGAGATTACAGAGTTTATCCTAACTAAAGCTGCACCTGATTTAGTGTGCTTACTTGAAGAATGAGCATAAACACATAACAAATCGTTTAACACCGACCGTTTTATACGCCGCGACGTTTCACTCTGCTCTGTATAAACCGGCCGGTTAACTCAAACGTTAAACTTTTTAGTATGGAGAGTTAGTTGAGGCATATAGGGATTGCTGCTGTCACCGCAGAAGGTGCAGCTATTACATATAAATATATTTGTTCAGAATCAGAAAAAATATTTGGTAAGTTCACACACCCTGAAATATCAATTCATGGGTTTTCATTCTCTGAACATGTGAATTTTGGCAATGATCGCTTGAAAAAGTGGGAAAATCTACTTGTAGATTCCATTCATAAATTAGAGTCTATTGGGGCTGAGTTGATTATTTGTCCATCAAATACACCTCATGAAGTATATAACCAGGTGTGTAACCGTATAAATATACCTTGGCTTAATATTGCTAAAGAAGTAGCTTTGGTTGCTGAAACCAGAGATCATTCTAAGATACTATTATTAGGTACAAAATTTACTTTTAACAGTGCACTTTATCCTGATGCTTTTTCTAGTTTAAATTCAGAAATTATACTGCCCAGTGATTCAGAACAGGAATTTGTGCATCATACGATAGTAAATGAATTGACTTCTGGGGTGGTTCGTGACGATTCTAAGAAAACCATGAATCATATCCTTAATAAATATCAGGATGCAGGGGCTAGTGCAGTAATACTTGGATGCACTGAATTACCATTGATTATCGAATCTAAAATGACATCATTTGGATATTTTAGATTCGACAACTATCTTAGGTGATGCGGCAATTCAAGCGGCAAAAGTTTAACAAGTTAATTAACAAGGACAAAATACGGCTGGCTATTTCGCTCCGCTCTATTTTAGCCAACGCACTTTGCCTGTTATTAAGGCGATAGGCAGCGCGCCTGGTCTGTCAGTGCGCACAAAAAAGGTAGGGTCAGGTTGCTGCATGAAGCTCTACCATGGCTGATGAAACGACTCGAATTGAAGAACGTATTAACAAGCATACGAGACCAACTGCGACCAAAATATCTGGCCAGCCTGAACCGGTGACACCGACAACGCCAGCCGCCACAAAAACGGAGAGATTTGATGCGATGTCGTTTCGTGAACACTCCCATACCGAACTCATATTTACATCTTCGTTTCGATGCCGCCAAAGTAGGTAAAGACAGAGTGAATTTGCGATGAGGCTGAAAAGACTGAACGTACCCATGACCTCAAAGATAGGGACGTTTGGAACGAAAAATTTGTAGGCAATTTGGGCCAACACGGCGCAAGCTGCTAAGAAAATTAAGCCGCCCTTGAACAGCGCGACCTTAGCCCTTACGGCAGTACCCCTGGAAACAGCGTACAAGCTAAGACTATATGTCAAAGCATCCCCAAGATTATCAAGACTGTCGGCAAGGAGTGCTGTCGATTTGCCATAAAGCGCGGCCACCGCGATAAACAGGAACATTACGCCATTGATGCCGAGCACAATTCGCAGTGTTCCCCGCTGCCTTACGATAATGGCCTCTATAGCGCAATTATCATCACAGCAAGCACCCATTATCTAAGCCTCATTGGCAATCTAAGGTCTCGGAGCCAAGCATTTTTCCTGGGAAGGAATCTGCTTCAGCGGGTTGACAGGCAGCGCGCCTGCTTAACGTTTAGCTCAGCGGCGCGAGGTACGAGCGTCCGCTGAAGCGTCTTGTTGGGCGCATGCCCGTGTATTCGGTTGAGGTGTGACTGCTGCATGGATTGATGATTCGTTAATGTTGGTGACACTACCCAGTGCATCAATTTTCATCGACGCATCTTCAATTATCTTATCATAAAAGGTCAGAATGTCTGGATTAAATCCAGGATTATCTTCTGCTTCCATCTTGAATAACTGCATCTTGTTAAGGAAGTTGTTTAGGATATGATGAGTAGAAGACATCATAGCTTGGTATACCTTGATTTTTTCAAGCTCTATTTTCTGAGATCTTTGCCGTCTGATTAGATCAAATAATGTGAATGCGACAACAATAGCAATTGGGATAATAAACTCGTCAAGTTCATATTTTTCAAGACTTTGCAAGAAATATGACAATTTCTCAAACAAATCTACCTCAAAAAAAATCGCGATTAGCAAGACCACAACCGATATAGCTAGTCCGATCAGTGTCAGTTTATAATTCTTCATGTTTTTTCCTGTAGCACACAACACTTTTCTGGAACCGAACCTGCGAGGCATTTTCCGACACCTGTTTAGATAGCTAAGTAACGATCGAGCAAAAGCAGGGCAAACATGAACATTAGATAATTGACCGAAAATTTAAACGTGCGCCATGCTGTATCCGGTTTCGGATGATATACAAGCATATAGCTCAGGTAAATGAAGCGAAGTCCGAGTATAGCAGCGCCTACGGCATAAAGTGGACCACTCATACCAGTAGCGTAGGGCAAAAGACTGACGGCAAATAACAAGAGAGAATAAAGCAGAATTTGGTAACTGGTATAAGCAACGCCATGGGTAATCGGCAACATCGGAACACCGGCAGCCGCATACTCATCCCGCCGATGAATCGCCAAAGCCCAGAAATGCGGCGGAGTCCAGACAAAAACCAGCAGAAACAGCAGCAATGCGTAAGGATGAACTTCACCTGTAACGGCGCACCATCCCAGAACCGGCGGAGCGGCGCCCGCAGCGCCGCCTATTACGATATTCTGCGGAGTAGCATGCTTAAGGTAGGCGGTATAAACCACAGCATAACCGACCAGACTCAATAACGTTAACAGGGTGGTCAAAAGATTAACTTTGGCGATTAAAATGAAGGTTCCAAGCAGCGCGAGACCTACAGCCACCACCACCCCTTCCACCAGACTGACTTCTCCTGTCACCATGGGACGTTGCTGAGTTCGGCGCATATGCGCATCGATTCTTCGTTCCAGCATTTGATTGAAACAGGCGGCACTTCCCGCGCATAACCCAATGCCGAGATTACCGAATAGTATAATCTGCCATGAAAATTCATTGTTTGGCATCGCCAGCAGCATTCCCACCAACGCGGTGAATACAATAAGAGCGACTACTTTGGGCTTGGTCAATCTGGCATATGCAATCAATCGCTGAAATATAAAGCCAGATTGCCGATGCCTGTCAAAGCGCGACCATGCGGGCATCATGACGATCTAAAAACCCCATGATTGAGGGCGACTACTGAGGCCAGTAGCAAAGCTGCTACTGCGTTATGGGCCGTGGCTAATACCAACGGGAATTGATAGACAACCATACACACGCCAAGCGTAAATTGTAATAATCCAGCGGCCGCAACCATTACAGCGCTTCGACCTGCCGGGGCATTCATTCCGAATTTGCGCCACAAGCCCAAACCTATGAGAATCGCGGCAAAGACGATCACCACGGCTCCGATTCTATGGGTCCAATGTACGGCGGTACGACCGGCCAGTGACATAGCGCCGCCCTCATATGTGGTCTGCCCATACGCATGATTTAAATCAGGCAATGAAAATCCCTCACTCCACGACAGGGAAGGAAGCCAGGCATTCTGACAAAGAGGAAAATCCGGGCAGGCGACCGCCGCATAATTAGCGCTGGTCCACCCACCCAGCGTGATTTGCATTGCAATCAAAGCAAGCAGCACAATCGACCAAAATCCGGGATGGCTGAAGAACCCGTTTGAACCGATATCACTGGTGTCGGGTTGACTGGCGGGGTTAGATGTGTCGCCTCTGGTCTCAAGAGCGCACCATACCAGAAGCGATAAAATGGTCAGCCCTCCCAAAAGATGACTCATAACGATCAAGGGCTGTAGGCGCAAGGTTACGGTCCACATTCCAAGCAATGCCTGAAATACCACGAGAACCACCAAAACAGCGACCAACTTGAAAGGCAAGCCTGTAATTCTTTTGCGCCACGCCCAAACCAGCATAGCCGCAATCAGAAGACCCAGTGTTCCCGCGAAATAACGGTGGATCATCTCTTTCCAGGCTTTGCCAAGCGCATTGGGATCATGCGCCTGCGCTGCCGCGATCTGACTCTCCGGCACTATCCGCCCATAACATCCTGGCCAGTCCGGACATCCAAGCCCGGCGTCTGATAGACGAACATACGCCCCAAGAACCACAACCATGAAGGCGAGCATCGCCACCGTGCAGGATAGATAATAAAAATGGCGGTTATTCATGATTCCCCCGGTCTCAACCGGTGCTAGAAGACTTCATAAGTTGTTTGATATCCTCCAGAATGTTTCCCGGATCCATTTCCGAGCTCCAGCACATCATGACATCTCCACGCGGATCAATAAGGTAAATAGGCTGGCTGGTCGCGCATTGCTCGTGCAGTCGGCTCCATGGCTTATCCGAATAGGATGTATCGGTTTGCAAGCGTAGCAGATACTGCTGATTTAACCATTCACCAGAATTTTCATGTCGGTCATACGCAGGAAATAGCAGCACGATACGCTGTAAACGGTCTCGATTGGTCCCCAATGCAATCCTGATCTGATGCAAGAGCCATAAACTTTTCTGACAATCGGGTGAACATGACTGGTACAAAGGGAATAAAACCGTCCACAGACCTTGCAACTGAACATTCTGCGCACTTTCTCCGGGAAAATAGCTCCAGTTTTGTGTATTCAGTGATTCCGGGGGCTGTATCAGCGTTCCATGGTTGGTCGATTTTTCCACCTGCACCACGCCTGTCTGTAGCAAAGTGTACCATAATGCAGCGGAAACAAGCGGAAGTAAAAATAAAACAAACATAAACACCAGAATCAAACGACCATGAATGCGTTTTTCCTGTTTCTCTGGAACCGTGTTCATACTTTAGCACCCCTGAATAGACGCCATACCCAGATAAAATAAATGACGATTAACGCTGTAGCCATGGCAAACCATTGAATAGCGTATCCCAGGTGGCGCTCCGGCCCGAAGCCCCCCCCCGGTCTTTGACCGGAATAATATTTAACTTCATCGGTTTCAACCAATAGCCCTGGCGCAAGATCCAGACCTAAAAGCGCCTCAATCTCCCTTGCTTCGGGATATTGAACGACCTTGGGCCAAGTACGGGATGTTGTAACAGCGCCTAAGCGCAAGGCGGCTTTCGGAAATGGGCGATACATACCGGTCAACACCGAACTTCCAGGAGAATCGGCTGATTCTGGCGTTGGAATATCAATAGTTTCGCTGCGAGGTATCCAGCCGCGGGCAACGATCACGTATTCTCCTGGCTGATTCTCGAGTTCCAGGGGCGTGAGTATTTCATACCCAACCCTGCTGTTTCGTACTTGATTATCCAGCAGGAACTGATGTGCAAAATCATAGTTGCCCGCTATCTCTATTTTGAAGAAATTAATTTGCTCCTCCGATAACAAAGGTAATTGCTCCAGACTGGAAACAGGCAGGGGGAGCATTTTCAGTTGCTGTTCATACCCGGACAACAAACGCTGTTTCTCGTCCTGCCGTTGCAATTGCCACAAGCCCAGACCAATCATCATTGTAACCACCAGAAAAGCCAGTATCGTCAGAAACCAAAAATATAAGCGCATAAATTTTGACTTAATCTGCCTCTCAACAGGGAGCAATTAATATATAATTGAATATGGATATATTACATCATTATGACAAGAACAAGGATCAGCCCATGGTAAAAGCAATTATTTTAATCCTGGTTTTCGCCATTATTGTTAATCTTGGTCGTGGTTTTTTCTTTTTGCTTAAAGATCAGAGAGACGCTGACAACAAACGGATGCTTCACGCCTTGACCTGGCGTATCGGACTATCGGTATTGTTGTTCCTGTTTATCATCCTGTCATTGTTTCTAGGGAACCTCTGATCAAGTTTGGGCGAAGCTCAGGCGTGATTCATTATTTCAGATTCAAGACGACAATTGTACAGGTTAGCAGCGCTATTGCGAAGATTGTCAACGATGAAGCTGGGCCAGTAAGGACGCAAGAACCGAGTTCATGACTTGCTCAGAGGTTCCTTAGCACATTTGAATGATATCTGATTGTCATCAGTTCACGAGTCATCCCCACTCAAAGCCGTGAGTGGAGATGATCAAGGTTCAGCGAGCGTTACAGAATATAAATAGTCACGAAAAGCAAGAGCCAAACGACATCAACAAAATGCCAATACCATGCCGCCGCCTCAAAAGCAAAATGATGGTGATCATCGAAATGGCCGGCAAACGAGCGCCCCAGAACCACACTCAAAATGATCGCACCCAGAAGAACATGCATACCGTGAAATCCGGTCATCATATAAAACAGTGAACCATAGATGCCAGAGTGCAAAGTCAGGTTCATCTCTGCGTAGGCATGCATGTATTCAGCCGCCTGAAAAAATAAAAACGTTATGCCCAGAGCAACCGTTGCCATCAAGCCGGCCAGTAATTGCCATCGCTTACCGAGCTTAAGACCCCAATGAGCCCAGGTCAGCGTGACACCACTGCTCAATAATAGTAGCGTATTGATAGCTGGCAAACCCCATGCTTCCATAGCCTCGAAGTGACCGCCTACCCCAGTCGGCCCATTGGTTGGCCATGTACCGTCAAATTCGGGCCATATCATGCTGCCCGTCATAACACCATGACCCGAGCCACTCAGCCAAGTAATGCCCCATATACGTACAAAAAACAGAGCCCCAAACAATACGCCAAAAAAAGCCACTTCAGAGAAAATAAACCACCCCATACCCCAACGAAAGGAGCGATCCACCTGATCGTTATAAGAACCAGCTTCGCTTTCCCGGATGACATTGCGGGACCAACCAACAATCATGAAGAACAGCATCACTACACCGATCAGCATCAAGGCCTTGCCGATAGCCAATCCGTTTAGCGCAAGGGCTGAGCCATAAAGCCCGGAAAACAAGGCAACACAACCGACAAACGGCCAGATACTTCCCTCGGGGACAAAATAAAGCTCATTATCGTGAGCTGTTTTTTCCGTAGTTAATTCTGCTAAAGACATGATTACTACCCTCCGTTCCTTATAATTGAACCAACGCGTCAGCATTCTCAGTTGACGCTGTTCGCAAAAAGATATAAATAACAGAAAATCCGCTATCAAAAACCAGCACATCAACGCTTTCGTGCCGTCTATTATGTACCTACTGAATATGGATGACGTATAGCGCGTATCATTTGGCACGCAACAGCCGCATCCTTCTGGGAAAACCAGAGATTAGATTATCCCTACTTTATCTCAAACAATGTATAAGACAAGGTTACGCGGTCAATATGACGAGGCAAACCTTCATCCAGATAAAAACGTACTGGCATATGGCGAGCCTCGCCTGCTGAAAATTCCTGAGGATCAAAACAAAAACACTCGATTTTATGCAGGTGCTTGGCGGCCATACCCGGAGATATACTCGGAATGGCTTGAATAACCATATCCCGTCCGGTTTTGTTGTGGGCGTAATAGCTCACTTCAGCAAGTTCCCCGATCTGAATCTCGATCTGGTCTTCATCCGGACCAAATTCCCATGGCATGCCCTGATTCAGCGTTGCCGCCAATTCCATCACCACGTCACGATCGGAAATGATATCATATGCCGCGCTTTCCTCTGCCGCGACCAACGGCACCCTGCCATTGAGCCCGGTAATGTCGCACAGCACATTATACATAGGAACGAGGGCAAAACCGAAGCCAAACATCAAGCAGGTGCTGAGCAGAAGCAGTAAAGTTGTTTTCCGCCGCGAATCATTTTGGGGGGGTTGTTTCATTTCTGTTTCACCTTTGCATCATTGCCGAGCACAGGCTTAAAAAGACCTTTCATACGAACGCTTTGAATGCATAAAACCGTCCGCCCTTTTAGGGAACCTCTGATCAAGTCTGAACAAAGCTCAGGTGCGGTTCATTATGCTCAGATTGTCAACAATGTGGGCATAAAGGGACGCAAGAACCGAGTTCATGACTTGTTCATGAGCTTCCTTAGCCTGTTCGAACCGCATAAACTACGATATAACTGATATAGACCAGAGCTGCTACTATCAGCAGAATCGCCAGAACGCGATGATTAGCCCTTTTTCGTTTGGCGGAATCCTGTTCTTTTTCCAATTTTTTATCCTCACGCCGAGCGTATTTTCAGAATTATCGCTTTAATCGATCTTGAGCGATTAATTTTTCTGAACGCACATCAGTCTTTAATCAATGCAATCACCCCGGATGGGTTACTGAGGAACCCTCCCGGGATGACACTTTAAACCTTATACCAACCTCTCGGTAACCAAGGGGGGGCGGGTAAAGCTATGATAGGGGGGAGGTGATGGCAGGGTCCATTCAAGCCCTTTGGCACCGTCCCACACCTGATCGGATGCCGGAACACCACCACGAATACACTTGATCACCACGTAGACCAATATGAGCTGACTGAAGCCGAAGACAAACCCGCCTATACTGGAGAGTACATTGAAATCAGTAAATTGCAGCGCGTAATCGGCAGTGCGCCGGGGCATGCCAGCAAGCCCGACAAAATGCTGGGGGAAGAAAGTCACATTCACTGCAATGGTCGACAACCAGAAATGTATTTTACCCAGGCGCTCATCATACATATGACCGGTAAATTTCGGTAACCAAAAATACACGGCTGCAAAAAGTCCAAAAATGGCACCCGTCACAAAGGTATAGTGGAAATGAGCAACAACAAAATAGGAATCATGATACTGGAAATCGGCTGGGGCAATGGAAAGCATCAACCCGGTTAATCCACCGATGGTGAACAATATTACAAATGCTATGGAAAACAGCATCGGAGTTTCAAAGGTCAACGAGCCACGCCACATAGTAGCTATCCAGTTGAATATCTTGATCCCGGTCGGAACAGCAATCAACATGGTGGAAAACATGAAAAACAGCTCGGCGCTTAGCGGCAGCCCCACGGTAAACATGTGATGAACCCACACGATCATGGACAGAAAACCAATCGCGCACAAAGCATAAACCATGGAAGCATAACCAAACAGAGGCTTGCGCGAAAAAGCGGGCAAAATATGGGAAACCAACCCGAAAGCAGGCAGAACTACAATGTAAACTTCAGGGTGACCGAAAAACCAAAATATATGCTGGAATAATACGACATCTCCGCCGCCGGCAGGATTAAAAAAACTGGTGCCGAAATAACGATCGGTGAGCAACATGGTAACCGAACCTGCCAATACGGGCATGGCGACAATGACCAAAAATGCGGTAACCAACCATGCCCACGCGAACATCGGCATCCGCATCAGCGTCATGCCAGGCGCCCGCATGTTAAGAATCGTCACCGCCACATTGATCGAACCAAGAATGGACGAAATACCAAGCAAATGCACCGCGAAAACAAAAAATGGAAATGCCATACCTGTCTGCATGACCAGCGGTGCGTAAAAAGTCCACCCGGCAGCAGGCGCGCCGCCTGGCATAAACAAAGTACTCGCCAGCATGATGACCGCTGCCGGAAGGAGCCAGAAGCCCCAGTTATTGATTCGCGGAAGCGCCATATCCGATGCGCCCAGCATCATGGGCAACAACCAGTTGGAAAGCCCGACGAAAGCCGGCATCGCCGCAGCAAAAACCATCACTATTCCGTGCATGGTAGTCATTTGATTGAAAAATTCGGGCCGAACCAACTGCATGCCTGGTTGAAACAACTCCGCTCGTATCACCAATGCGAATAAACCACCGACAAAAAACATGATCAGCGAGAACAAAAGATACAATGTTCCCAGATCTTTATGATTGGTGGTGGTCAACCAGCGCATGACGCCTTTAGGCGGCGCGCCATGGTGCTCATCATGTTCCAAATCTACGCTGCTCATTTACAATCTCCTCAATCTCAAGTTCCAATGACCTCCGTACAACGACAGATAACGAATTATATAAGTATAGAACTGCATAAGCATATGCTTATTATTCAAACTTTAACATAGCGCTGCCATTTCATGCCAATGCAAAATCACGCGACAAGGCGCAACCGGCTAAACAACGTCATTTGCAAATGATACCTTGAACGCATATCCCGAATTCGAATAATCAACGCCCAGGTTCTTTTAACATGTCGGGATGCGAGGCGCTAACAAAAACGATAGTTCGGTCTGTATCACAGCGGCGCCTCGACACTTACGCAGCATGATTCTTTTTCTGCTCCTTAAGCCAGGCATCATAGTCATCCTGGGGCAGCGCTTCAACGACAATAGGCATAAATGCATGATGGGCGCCACACAATTCCGCGCATTGACCGCGATAACTGCCAGGCTCCTCGATTCTGAACCACATTTCATTCATCACGCCTGGAATAGCATCTTTTTTCATGCCCAGCGCAGGAACCCACCATGAATGGATCACGTCTACTGATGTGATCAGCAAACGCACCTTACTGCCCACCGGAACTACCATGGGATGATCTACTTCGAGCAAATAGTTCTCCACCTGCCTCGGCGTGATGGATGAGCCCGGCAGCGTAGCCCGCCTGCTTTGTTCATCCAGTTCACTGATGAAGCCAAAGTCCTCACCAATATAGTCATAGCCCCATTTCCATTGATAACCGGTCACCTTGATGGTCATATCGGAACCTGAGCTGTCGTAGATGTTAATCAATGTTCCCGCCGCGGGTACCGCCATCACCACCAGAATCAGAAAAGGAATAAGCGTCCAGACAATCTCGATTGAGGTGTTTTCATGAAACTGCGCCGCTTCAGGCCTGCGTGATTGGCGATGCATAATGACACTATATAAAATAGCGGCAATCACCCCGACCCCGATGACAACGCAAATGGTGAAAATGATCATATGCAGCCCGTAAACCGCGTGGCTTATTTCAGTGACACCCACTGGCATATTGATGGGATCAGCCCACGCTACTCCCTGAAGAGCGGCAATGATTCCTGCCATAAGCACATAAAATAACCTGATCATATTTTAGCTCCGCTTTCAAATCCAATACTACAATAATTCAGGAATAAAACCCTGGATCCTGCGCTCTTGATTACCAGCCCGCAGGGTAATCAAGCAATTGATTGAGCCGCGCACAAAGCCCATGCCGCTCTTCTTCCGTCAGGCAGCGCCCCAATTCTATTGCCGTGCCTTGCCCTCCGACAACCAACCTGGATTGTTGATGACGGGATGACGGGGAACGCATACCGAGCCGGATCCATTCCTTATTGAAGCGCCAGGTTTGTTCCGGCGCACCATGACCACTTTCAATAACGACATCATAGCCATCAATGGATACCACTTCACGATAAGTGTTTTGATGCAGACAATGATTCAAACTCCAACCTACAGTGATCAGCATAACCAGATCGTAAAGAAGGACAAACCATAGCCCATGCAAAACCGACCACGCCGTCATCAAGGCACTGGAGAACATCAGAATAGTAAAAGCAGTCACAGCCAGACGCGGCGACATAGAAGCGTTAGGCTGGATAACAACCTGGCGCTGATGAGACGTTAAAGATGAAATTTCATGTATGTCATTCATTTATGCTTATTTTATAGACTATAGAATTAAAGATCAAGTAATTCAAACGACTCCATCCCAGGCTTCAGCTACCAGGTAAAATTCACGTGATGTATTATACAGTAATCCAGGTACATACAGGATCCTTGAACACCTCTTTACATCAGCAACATGAGGATTCCATTCGTTGGAAAACATGAACAAGCCGGACCATATCGAGCCATTAGAGCATCCCTTGCCTGCCCGCCTGTCCCGCTTGACCAAACTGGGACCTGCCACTTTTGAGCAATTGCCGTTTCTTCTGCCGCGAAGCTGGCTGAACGCCGATCAGCCGATCGATTGCTGGAACACCTTGATCACCGAGCAGGACATGGTCCTGGTTCAGGGCTATATTCAGGGACCTTTGGTTCGTTCTTCACGGGGACATCAGCGTTTTCAGGGCTCTTTGCTCGATCGCAGCGGACAAATCCTGCAGGTCGTTATATTCGGACCCAATCTACTGGCGCAGACATGGAAACCTGATGAACTTTTGTGGCTATACGGGCGCCTGAGCCGTTATGGCCCGGTCTGGCAGTTACAACAACCAAAATCGCTTCCATCTCATTGGCGTGGGGCCATAATGCCTCTTTATCCGGGTAAAAAAAATATCATCAGGGATGAAACCGTGCGTGAATACATGCTTGAATGGCTGCCACAAGCCATTCCATGGGCGGTGCAATGGTTTAACCACAAGATGCCGCCGCAACAGGATATCCAATGGCTGTTATCGAACAATGGATTGAGCCACTGGAACCCGGCGCAGCTTTTACAACAGGCGCATTTGCCGGATCATTTGGCTTTCGGGCAGAAGGCGCACCGGGTAATGGACCAGATGTCAGCCATGATGGCATTGGGCTGCGCTAATAAACCCATCACCGCATCAAAAGCCGCTAAACCAAAGATTCACGTGCAATCCCGGCGCTTCCATTCATTACCTTTTAAGATCACCCCGGAGCAAAAAAAAGCCCTTGACCAGATCATGACCGATCTTAACTCCGGACATCCCATGCGTCACCTGCTGTCAGGCGACGTCGGAAGTGGCAAGACCGTAGTCTATGCACTGGCGGCTTCAGCCTGCGCGGACAACGAACAGCAAGTTGCGGTGCTTCTGCCGAGTCAGGTTCTGGCGATGCAAATATATCATACCCTGCGACAATGGTGGCCCGACCTGTCCATAGGCATGATCAGCCAGAAAGAAAAACAGATTCCTGAAGCAACATCCATTCTAATCGGAACCACTTCCCTGCTGTATAGCGATCTGTTGTCACCTAGACTGGTAATTATTGATGAACAGCATAAATTCTCGCGCGCCCAAAGAGAGCAGATGATCGGCGATCAAACCGATTTGCTTGAAGTTACAGCGACCTGCATTCCTCGTTCGCTGGCACTGGCCAGGTTCCATTTCACCCGGGTGTCACAATTGCGCGGAAATCATATCACCAAAGACATCGTTACCCGCATATGGCATAAAGATCAGAAACTTGATTTGTTTCAACAGATCGCCGACACTCTTGCCAATGACCGGCAGGTACTGATTATTTATCCATTGCGCCATGCAAATGATGACACCTCGGTTCAGTCCGTCACCGAAGCCGTAGATGCCTGGGAGCGCTGGTTTCCAGGCGCCGTTTCCGGGGTGCATGGCGGCATGGATCCGGCGCTGAAAGAACTGGCCGTACAGCAGATGCGCAGCGGAGAGAAAAAAATCCTGATCGCCACCACTGTGATAGAGGTTGGCATCGACCTTCCCGGATTGCAACGCGTGGTGATTATTCAGGCTGATCGCTACGGCCTTGCCACTCTGCATCAAATACGCGGACGTGTGGCGCGACAAGGAGGCAAAGGCTATTGTGACCTGTTTCTCTCATCCGCGCCTTCGGAAAAAACTATGGAACGCCTCTCGGCACTCGAAAAATCCAACGACGGTTTCACACTTGCCAGGCTAGATCTGCAACTAAGAGGTTTTGGTGATATCTCCAGCGATTCCGATGCTCAAACCGGCTGGAGACAGGGGCTTCTTTTTCAGCGATCCATCAATCCGAAAGCCTTCATCCAGGTGTTGAATATGCTTGAGCGCCAGCAGGCCAACTCTTGATCAAGAAGGTGGCATGGTGAAGATTGCGCTCGCACACTATAAGCGCGCAACGTAGCCCTGACCATCACAGGATAGACTCGCAGCGTAAATGCTCAGGGTAGCCTGGCTTAATTATCCTCTCCATGCATGAACCCGTATCTTGCGCTTCTTTAGCGTTAATAAACCCTAGAGATCGCCCAGATCAATGGCAAAGGCCAGAAACTGGGTAAACTGTCCGCTGGTCGCAAAGTTGTCATCACTCACCACAAGCAATGTTGCGCGACCATCCGCGAGTGACGGGCCAAGGGTCATGCCCTCCAGATTGTCCAGAGGCAACTCAAGTTGATCAAAGTCAAAAACAAGACGCTTTTTTGCAACCAAACCAAAATCTACAGCGCCGGATCCATCTGCTGCCCACAGGGCATCCAGTCCCGATACATCGGCAGCTTCCTGGACGTTTACCACGTACAAGCGCACCTTGTTTCCCCTGCCCACCGAAAAAGCCCTTTCCAGCGCCAGCAAGGTACCATCATTATCAAGTGCCAGAAGCTCAACCAAGCCATTAACACGAAACGCATCGGCTGGAATTGGTTCCTCATACACCGGATCCAGTGGGTAGACCACCTCTGCGCTCACTTGCTCCATCGGCAGATCGTAACGGAAAATCCGGATCAAACTGGCTTGCCCGATGTCTGAAGTCGGCCCATCCTGAACCAATGCACCCTCAGTGGCGGAATATAGATGATTTCCATCGGGGGTGATGGCCACACTTTCGAAGGACAGATTATTGCGTATGCCCCGAGAGCCTCCCTCCACCGGGAGATACTTGTCTGCCACGGCCAGTTTGCCCAAATAATGCCCGGAAAGGCTATAAGAGCGGATGAAAGGGTCTATGAGTTTGTTGGCGTCACCCTCGGATGAAAGAAAAAAGCTAACCCCGGTTCCAGCCAGGGCCATGCCTTCAGGATCGAGAGAACCTGGCGCGAACGGCATGCCATCGCTATCCAGTAGTGTGGTAACGCCCTGGAACTGTACATCACCTGTATTAAGGTGTCCGTCACTGATGTCGATGTTCAGGGTATAAAAACGGGCCGGGTTGATATTGCTGCGATCATCGGAAAGGACGTAGTAAAGATCCTGCTGTGCATCATAAGCGATAGCCGACAGACCGCCAACCTGGGTGTCCTGATAGCTGTAACTGCTCTCTATGATTTCCTCGCCGAGAAATTCCACTTTGGGAAGTGCGCCTTCCGCCAAGGCTTCCGTTGCACCCAGGCTGGCGGTCACAAACCCCAAAGCGGTGCATATCGCTAAAAAGCTCTTGATTAACGTGTGTTGACGCATTACATGCTCCTATTATCAGGCTGAATTTTGGTGAACCTCCATCTATTTACATAATAGGATCTGTCCATTTCAACTTCTTGACAGAGATCTGTTTTGGCAACTTGAACCCTTTACCGCAGGGAACCTTTGATCAAGTCATGAACTCGGTGCCTGCGGTGAGCGAAGTCGAACCCGCTTGCGGCCCTTATGTCCAGCTTCATTGTGGTAAATTTTCGCAACGTGCATGATGAGGCCAGGTAAAGATACCCAAGCTGTAATTTTTGACATGGCAAGCGCATGAAACTTCCTTTGTCTGTAGGCGTATCGGTGATATCGGAAACTTCCGAAGCTTTAAAATTTTACCTGAAAGCTTGTGAACATCTGAACCCAAAACTGCTTGCCATAGTGGCATCTATATTTTGAACAGCAGAAGGCTCTGAACCTGAACCCCTGACAGCTTCACCCAGCCAGCGCAAATATGCCATGCGAACGGGGGGAGCAGCGCCCGGCTACGCGTACGCGTTTGCCAAGATCCTGACACTTGAAATAACCTCCTCGTTCCGATAACTGGCGCGCTGTAAGCGTGGATAACCCCAAGCGCTGCGACCAGTAGGGAACCAGTGTGCAATGGGCGGACCCGGTCGCAGGATCCTCCGGCACCCCTGCCGCCGGAGCAAAATAGCGCAACACATAGTCGGTTTCATCACCCGGAGCCGTCACAATGGTGGCTGAAAGATCAAGCCCGGCAATTTTCCCCATATCGGGTTTGAATGCTCGAACCAGTGTTTCATTTTCAAGAACCAGAATATGGCTGTTGCTGCGCAGACAAAGCACGGGCGACACTTCATGCAAGCCGAGGTCGTGAAACTTTCTTGGATTTTCATCGATGCGCGGCGGATATGCCGGCAAATCGATCTCGAGCCAGGCATCGGTTTGATAATCCACCATAAGCCTGCCGTTCCTGATCTGAAATTCGGCGCGTTCATGAGCAAACTCAAGCCAATGACGCAACACAAAAGCCGTTGCCAGTGTGGCGTGACCACACAGTTCCACCTCAACCTGAGGGGTAAACCAGCGCAACTCAAAACAGCCTTCTTGTCGAGTGGGGACAAAAAAGGCGGTTTCCGAAAGTTTGATATCACGCGCCAGCACCTGCATCCACGCATCCTCGGGCCAATATTCCAGAGGCACCACTGCCGCCGGATTGCCCAGAATTCCTTGATGCGTGAACACATCTACCTGATACATAATCATGGAATCGGGTTTTTCCATCAACCTTCCCTAATAATCTTATTGTCTTCCAGCAGATCAAAGCAATGCTACCATGCTATGGAACGACCCTTCCACCAACAACTGTCGAAACTATATTTTGATTCTTGCAAACAAGTGGAGCATCAGGCAATGGAACAGACATATCGGGCACCCTTCCTGTTAATAACAGAGACCGAACAACTGTGCCACTGGGCCAGGAATATTCGCGAGAAGGAAACACAGTTCAATGCCGCGCGAATGATTTCCAGAAAACTCGGCGCCCATGTCCACGACGGATATGCAACCTTTGGTTTCTGGCTGCCCGAAATGCATGAACGGGGCATCCATCACAAATGCATTTTTCTTGAGATCCTTGACGCCGACGCCAGGCTCGATCTGCAACTCCCTATACAGGAAGTGGCTTTCAAACGTCATTTGTTGCAACTTGCTAAAGACGGTGATTTTTTCTGGGCTGCGGTTTCCGGCCTGCGCTCCGGCAGTCGTGATGAATTCGGTGTATTTTATCGTGTGACATACCAGGACAATGAAGGACGCTGGTTGACCCGACTCGACTATCTGCCATGGTCCTTGCCATTTGGCGCCTTCGGTCCGGCAGAACTCTATGATCGAGCACAATTGAATCAGAACCGCAAGGATCTTGCCTATTTTCGGAATCTGCCCACGGATAACGATGGTGTGGCATGGATCGGCCCATCCACCAACCTTCTGGAAATTCATCCCAACACGTCCTGCGCCGAGGGATCGCTGGCGGGTCTGACCCGCATCTTTTCCGGAATGGCGAATAAAATACGCCGGAAGGAGCCTCTCACTCCTTTTGAAGAATGCTTTGCCGGATATGACGGCATTCAATTAATGCCCATTGAACCCACTGTGGTCTTTGAAACCGGGCCGCCCTTTTTTGAACTGCATGCCGGCGAAAACATGGAAAATACCGTCACAGGAACCCTGAGAAAACCTACCGCAACCAACTGGGGCTATGACGTCGTGATTTCCGGAATGTCGGCGATCGCTTCCAAAATGCTAGAGACGAATAGGCCTGATGAACTCGTGGATCTGATTGAAACCCTGCATAATTTTCCGGGCAAACCGATCAAGGTTGTCTTTGATCTGGTCTATGGGCATGCCGATAGTCAAGCGCTTGATCTGCTGAACCGGCATTTCTTTGTCGGACCCAACATGTATGGTCATAATATTGATTACCGTCATCCGGTCGTTCGCGCCATTCTCCTTGAAATGGCCGAAAGGAAAATAGGTTTCGGCGCCGATGGATTGCGGGTTGACGGCGCTCAGGACTTTAATTACTGGAATGAAGAAAAACGCCGACTGGTGTATGACGATGAGTTCCTTCTCTCAATGGGACATCAAATTATCAATATAGAAAGTGTGCGTTATCGCCCCTGGACGATATTCGAGGATGGTCGCCCATGGCCGAGAGAAGATTATGAACTGGCTTCATCGTATCGGGCGCTCATCGAACAGGACAACAAAGCATTTCAATGGGGCCCGTTAACCTTTGCCCATAATACGCCTTTCGCCTGCACATTCTGGATCAGCAAATGGTGGCGACTTGAGGAAATCGCTTTTCTGGGAAACAACTGGATTTCGGGGGTCGCCAATCATGATACTCTGCGCCGCGGCGCCCAGGCCGATCCCGAATCTATCGCCATCAACCAGAGACTGGGCAACACTTTGCCTGATATCCTTAAAAATGCCTATAATCAAATAGGCGTCAACCTACTCATGCACGCCTTCCTCCCAGGCGTACCGCTTGACTTCATCAATGCCAACGTCCGCGCGCCATGGGGATTTATTCGTAATACGGATTATCGCTATGCCGTCAAGGTAATGGGAGAGGAATGGCGCTCGGTATTCTGGCAGATGGATGAGGACAGTTACAGACGTGCCGATTTTTTCATCCAGTTGAAGGCTCTCGGTTTCAACACACTCGAAGACCTGAGCTATTTTATGCACAACCTTGTCCGCGCGATGCTGGCAACCATGTATGATGTCACCAAAGCAGCGCTGTTTATCAACTCTTTATCGCCGCCGGCAGCAGGGCCAACTCCAATCAATACCAAAGCGCTTCAGGATATCGCGCGGGCCTGGATGGATGATATGCACGCATATTCCAATATTTCCAGGCATACGGAAAAACTCGATCCATTCCAGACCTCGATACACCATGCCATTCGCTGTTTTCGCCAGAAATACGCATGGCTCCAGGATCGGCTTTCCCCCAGCGATCTTTTTTTCTTTAATCGACCCATCAACGGAACTGTCCTGATCTGCGGGCTGCGTCATAGCCCTGACCAAAGCACACGGATCATGATTGTCGTCAATATGGAAGGTGAAACCATCGATGTGGATCTGCATAAGCTTTTCCCGGCTATGGGACAAGGATGGATCAAGGTATTGCCCGAAGCCGGAGAAATGGAAACACACCTGACGCTCGCCAACAGCGAAGGATTTGTGGCTGTTTCCCGCGCTTAAAAGCCAAGGATGATTGAGCACCCCATTCTGGAGCAAGACGCATGATTGATATAAAATAAGCTATAATGTGTGGGTTATTTTCGTTTCATCCTGGATCTACCGAATTTTACTAACCTCGATCGCATGAGAAACCTGTTCGTAAAAACGCGTTTTTATTTCAAGCAAATATCCCGCGCCCGAGTATTCAAACCATTACGTCACGCCATTTAGCATGTCTATACAAATTACATCGACTCATATTCCTGAAGTTCTTTATCTGATTCCCGAACGCTTTGAAGATGAGCGCGGTTTTTTTATGGAAATCTATCGAACAGACATCCTGAGCCAACACGGTATTTTATTCGAACCATGCCAGGAAAATCTGAGCCAATCCCGTCATGGCGTGCTGCGTGGTCTGCATCATCAACTTGAAGTCCCGCAGGGCAAACTGGTGCGTGTATTGCAGGGCGAAATATTCGACGTAGCAGTGGATATCCGCCGCTCATCCCCAACATTCGGCCATTGGGTTGCTGCGCGCCTGTCGGACCGATTACACGACATGCTTTGGATACCACCAGGCTTCTCGCACGGATTCTATGTACTCAGCCAACAGGCTGCCATCGCCTATACCTGCACAGCACCCTACCTGCCAAACGCCCAGGCAAAGATACGCTGGAACGATCCTTCACTGGCTATCACATGGCCGATAGACGCTGACAACCCACCCATTCTCTCAACTGCCGATGCCGGAGCTTTGGATCTTGAGCAGGCTGATTTGTACCCATGAAAGTGATGATTACAGGGGCCGGCGGTCAACTGGCTCAGGAATTATGGATGACACGGGTGAAAGGCTGGGAAGTGTTCATGTTTGAGCGCAGCCAACTTGATATCAGCCAACCCCGGGAAGTATTTTCAGTCTTTGACGAATATAAGCCGGATATCGTCATCAATACAGCGGCTTTTACTTCAGTCGATGCGGCCGAACAACAGCCGGACAAGGCCACTGCAGTCAACAGCGAAGGCGCTTTCTATATGGCTCGGGCTGCTCTGCAACATCGCGCCCACTTGATCCATATCTCTACCGATTATGTTTTTAACGGGTGTCAGCCCTGGCCTTATTTACCGGATGATCCCTGTCATCCCGTCAACGCTTACGGGCGCAGCAAATGGGATGGAGAATGCCTCATTCGCCAGTGCATGACTTCACACCTCATCGTACGATCCAGCTGGCTCTACGCCGCTAACGGAAAGAATTTTGTCACAAAAATGCTACAGATTCTGCGTGATAACAAACATGCAAGCGTCGTTTTCGACGAGATAGGAAGCCCGACATGGGCCAGAGGTCTGGCTGAAACATTATGGATCGCGGCGCGTCAGCGCTTGACGGGCACGTATCACTGGAGCGATGCAGGTGTAGCCAGCCGCTACGATTTCGCATGCGCCATCAATGAATTGGGTCAGGGTATGAATTTATTGCCTCAAGAGGATATATCGATCGTGCCTGTCCGAAGCTCTGAACACCGAAATACCGTCCGCCGCCCACCGTTCAGTGTGCTGGATACCACCCGCACATGGAATGCGCTGAACCTGACTCCGGTTCACTGGGCCGTACAACTGCGGCGCATGATGTCGGAGATGCAGGTCAGCGATGCGCAAAACTAGAATCCTGGTGACAGGAGGGGCTGGTTTTATCGGCAGTGCTTTTGCCCGCGAGCAACTGGAAAACGCGCTTGCCGATAGGCTGGTTGTGGTCGACGCGCTCACTTACGCAGGCACCCGGGAGCGGCTGAATAACATTGCCAACCCCGATGCCCTGCGTTTCGTACATGGAGATTGCAGCGATCAAAGTCTACTTGATTCGCTGTTAATCAACGAACAGATTGATATCGTCGTGCACTTTGCGGCGCATACCCACGTCGATCGCTCGATCAGCGCGCCGGATGATTTTATTCATTCCAATATCCATGGCACCTATGGCGTTCTGGAATCTCTGCGTCGATACCATGAAACACATCAGCGCTGGATACGCTTGCATCATATTTCTACCGATGAGGTTTATGGATCCCTGCCTGATAGTGCAGCCACGCCCGACTTCCCGTATCGCCCCAGTTCCCCTTATTCAGCCACCAAAGCCGGTTCGGATCATCTGGTTCATGCTTATACTCAAACTTTCGGATTGCCTGCCACAATCAGCCATTGCACCAATAATTATGGCCCCTTCCAACACCCGGAAAAATTGATCCCACATGTGATTTCATGTCTGCTCTCGGGGCAGTCTATCCCGGTTTATGGGGACGGTCTACAACAGCGCGACTGGCTGCATGTCGCAGATCATGTCGAAGCTCTGTCCATGATCGTTCACCACAATCCCGATGAAGCGGTTCATCATATCAGCGCTCAGACATCCCGCAATAATATTGACGTGATCCGCCTGATCTGCGATCTGCTCGATGAATATCCCGACAAGGGTTTTCTGACGATTCACCATCCCCGATCCTATCCTGCGATTGGTCGTTCATGTCATGAAGCCATTACATTCGTTAAGGATCGCCCCGGTCATGACCGACGCTATGCATTAATGCCAACCCAGGAGTTAGAATCGTGGGGCTTCCGCTGCCGCATACCTTTAGAGGCAGGGCTGCGGGACACCTTGAACTGGTACATTCAGAATGGCATCTGGTGGAAGACAGTCATGGATAACAGCAGGTCTGAGTCTATAACGAACAAACCCAATTCCTGAGAGCCAATTTCAAAATGTTCAAGTTTGTTCAAGGTCAAGGAAGGCGAAAATTTTAACCGCAGGAATACTATTGAGGATTAAAATTTTCGCCTGACACAGAGACTGGACAAAATCGGACGTTTTGAAACTGGCTCCTGATTATACTTTTATTGCGCCAGAATGCGCATGCTTTCGATATAAGCCGAAGGCAGTGGTTTTACTTTGCCGATTACCTGTTCCAGCGGAACGTGAATCATCTCGGTACCCTTCAACGCGATCATAACACCGTCGTTCTGACCCATAAGCGCATCCACAGCCGCAACCCCCATACGTGTCGCGAGAAAACGATCGAAGTGGGTCGGTCTTCCGCCACGTTGCACATGACCCAGAATGGTAGCGCGCACTTCATATTCCTGGTGTTCACGATTGAGAAACTGGACAATTTCTTCCGCCTTGAAAGTCGCGCCCTCAGCCACCACGATCAATACATGGCTTTTACCCCGACGCCATGCAAGCTCAACCCTCTCCAAAATATCACCAAGTTCAAGCTCTACTTCCGGCAGATGGACAATTTCAGCCCCACCGGTCATTCCAGCCATCAAGGCAAGATAACCACAGGAACGCCCCATCGTTTCAATAACGAAAGCGCGACCATGGCTGCTCGCTGTATCACGCAGCCGATCAATAGCATCCAGTATCGTATTCAAGGCTGTGTCAATGCCGATCGCCATATCGGTGCCACTGATATCGTTATCAATGCTTCCCGGAATGCCTATGACCGGGAATCCCGCTGTATGGAGCGCATATGCTCCCGTCAGAGATCCATCACCACCAATCACAATCAGCGCATCCACGCTGTGGCGCCTTATTTTCTCAATGGCGCGCATCTGAATATCGACATCGACGAATTCCGGCAAGCGAGCGCTCAAAAGGAAAGTACCGCCTTCCTGCAATTTGCCACCAACATCCCTCAAACCCAGAGGATACAAATCTCCATTCACCAGCCCTACATACCCTCGACGTACCCCAAGAATTTCAATCCCATGATAATGACCGTAACGCACGATAGCACGAATGCAAGCATTCATCCCCGGCGCATCGCCACCACTTGTCATGACTGCCAATCGACGCAGATGTTTGGCCATTGCGGATATCCCTGTAGCTTGAAAATCAGATTAAGCAATTTCTGATTCCCATTAAATGAATGATATTCTGCTTGCTTATAGAGACTAAGGAAGCTCTGATCAAGTCTGATCAAAGCTCAGGTGCGGTTCATTATGTTCAGATTCGAGGCGACAATTGCGCGTAATAGCAGGGCTATTGCGAAGATCGTCTGGACATAAGAAGCCGCCGGAACCGGGCTCATGACTTAATCAGAGCTTCCCTAAAGGCAGGTCTGAAATACCGGGATCAAGCACCGATCCTGTTCATCTATTTCATGCCTGTACGCATCAGCGCTTCATTAAAACGTTGTTGCAGATTATCGTAATGTATTTCTAGAAATTCCATTTCAGACAACTGATGATTGATAAAACGACCGCTTTCATCCTTTCTAGACTCTATAATCTCTAGCCGATCTATCCATTTCTCCGGCACTGGGCCACCATTGTGCTGATTATTTTCAATCTTCTTTTGCAATTCCCTTTTTTCACTGTTGAGGCGAAGAATTATCTTTTTGGCGTCATTGATACTTTCTTTCAAAGCCTCCATTTTGTTCGTTTTATCCCGGAGTATATGCGCTTCCGACATGTAACTGGAGAGGATCTGCCGATCCTTTTGCGCCTGTTCGGCAGATGCCTGCGCTTGCAATTCTTTAAGGCGCTGTTGTCTCAATTGCTGTTCCAGTTCTTCAGCAGAAGGAGGGGCAGCAACTTCTTCCCTCAGAATAATGTTTTCATCATAGATTTTGTGCTCTCTCGCAGCGTAGGATTGCGGCAAAGTGTCTGAGTAATGCACCAGTCCATTGTCGTCCACCCAGCGATAGATCTTCGTGGCTGCAACAGCCGAAGAAATGGCTATACACAGGCAACTGAACATACAAATTAAAGCCAGACAAATCTGAAAAAAACCGCGCCGCTTTTTAGGGCCAGATGTCTCAATTAGACCATGCACTTGAATTGCTTCGATCATGGGAATGACTCCTGGATCTGCCATAAACTTCTGCGGTAATCTCTTAATGATTTCAGCGCTTCCGCATCCTCGGGGCGTTGAGATAAAAAGCTTTCGAGGGTTTCGATACTGGATAAAGATATCACGCTCATATGATATTTTGATTGAAGATATTGACTGGCCGCGAGTTTGGTGGACTGAGGTTCCTGCCGATCAAAGGCAATCAGGAGACCTGCCGGAACTGCAGCGTTTGATTGAATCAACTGGATAGCCTGTTCAGCAGCTGTGCCCGCCGTCAAAACGTCATCAACGATCAACACACGTCCTGTAATCGGCGCGCCAACCGATCCGCCCCCTTCTCCATGAGCCTTGATTTCCTTGCGATTATAGACCGTGGGCACATCACGCTGCCACTTTTGAGCCAGAGCCGCGGCGGTCAGGCTCATCAATGGAATTCCTTTATAGGCAGCGCCGAACAGCAGATCATATTCCAATCCGGAGTCAACAATTTTCTGTGCCAGCCACTGACCCAGAAGCATCATATCCGAACCACGATACAAGCGACCGATATTGAAAAAATAAGGGCTGGGACGCCCGGATTTCAAGGTGAAATGACCAAATTGAAGCGCGCCTCTGCGTAACGCTAAATCAATAAAGGAAGCTTCAATGGAAGGTTCAATCATTATGCATGCCTTAATTGCAAATCTGACTTGATAGCCTGAAGATATAACAGCCATTTCCGGAACCAGGCACCAGAAAGCATCCTTAATCTGAATCTCACTCTTTCCGAACCGCAACACGGTGAACTTTCTTATCCAGCTATAGCTCCAGATCATAAGCTATCCCGAACATCCCTGCCTGTCAATGGTTAAAATAACGCACCCTGTTTGACGCTTTTGCAAACACCCCTGCTTTCTTCAACAAACCCGGTTCTGTTATTGGAACCATCACGCCAAGCCCTGCATGACTTGATCAGAGGTTCCCTGGCAGGTTGTTGAAAAACGTTATGAGCGTAGCAAAGTCGAGGAAAAACGGGCGAAAAGCGGAGTTTACGCGGAGTACATGAGCATAAGGAGCCTGTTTTTAACGAAAAATTTGCAAGTGCAATAGTTTTTCAACAGCCTGCCAGGGTCTGTTAACGCTAACATTGATCACTGATGAACCAGCATGCCAAAAAGCCTGTCGCGTTACCACAGGCAACAATAAACCTGCCTATAAATCATCCTGTTCCATTTCAATAGCAACAGCAATACCCATACCACCGCCGATGCAAAGTGCCGCCAGACCGCGTTTGCGCTTAAGACGCCGCATACCATAGAGCAAATCAACCAGAATTCTGGCGCCGGAAGCACCAAGAGGATGTCCCAGCGCCAGGGAACCGCCATTCACATTCACCCGATCCCGATCAATACCCAGATTCGAGATATATACCAGACATTGGACGGCAAAAGCCTCATTGACCTCAAAAAGCCCGACCTCGCCAGGCTCCCAACCTGCGTTCCGCAGGCAAAGGCGCGTCGCTGGCACCGGCCCATAACCCATGATGGACGGATCGACGCCGGCGCAACCAAAAGCGACGATTCGCGCTATAACGGGCGAACCGGACTGCTCGGCGAAACTACGCGACGATACAAGAAGCGCTGCCGCCCCATCACTGAGCGGAGATGAATTTCCCGCAGTCACCATGCCATCGTTCAAAAAAACCGGCTTCAGACGCGCCAGCATTGCCTGGCTGGTTTGAGTGCGAATGCATTCATCATCCCGGATTGACGCCTTCTCACTGCTCCGCGAAGATATTTTAATCGGCACAGTTTGATGACGAAAAAAACCTTCATCCCGCGCTATGGATGCGAACTGCTGTGATCGCAGCGCAAACGCATCCTGATCCGCACGCGAGATAGAAAAGCGACGGGCAAGATTTTCAGCAGTTCTTCCCATGTGGTAACCTTCAAACGCATCCCACAACCCATCGACAATCATGCTATCCAGCATGGTCCAGTCGCCCATGCGACGCCCTACGCGCGAGGCCGACAAAAGATGGGGCGCCAGGCTCATGCTTTCCTGCCCCCCCGCGGCTATGATTTGAGCATCGCCACTTCGAATGGCCTGCGCTGCCAGTTGCACCGATTTAAGACCACTGCCACAAACTTTATTAATGGTCATGGCAGGGACGGTTTCCGGTATGCCTGCAGCCATAGCTGCCTGCCGCGCGGGATTTTGGCCACATCCGGCTGCCAGAACCTGTCCCATGATGACTTCATCAAGTTGGGCGGGATCAATGCCGGCGGTTGCCACCAAATCAGCAATCACGACGCCACCCAGTTGATGTGCCGGGATATGCCCCAGACAACCACCGAATTTTCCGATAGGGGTACGCCGAGCACCGAGAATTACCGCTTGTTCCACTGACATCGCTTTACTTGAAATTATGAAGTTTTCGAACGACCGTCGATATCTGCCATTTGATCAAACAGATTCTGAGGCACAGCAGTATCGGTAACGGTAGACAAATCACCCCAATCCGAATCACCCTGCGCTATTTTACGCAAAATCCGGCGCATGATTTTCCCTGATCGCGTTTTCGGTAGTTCTTCGGCGACCTGAATGCGATCCGGAACCGCAATACCACCGATTTCTCTGCGCACCAACTGCTTCAATTTATCCGTCAATCCTTCGTCTCGTTGCGCACCAATAAGCAGACGCACATAGGCATGAACTCCCTGTCCTTTTATTTCATGGGGGAACCCGACAACCGCCGCTTCAATCACTTGCGGATGCAACAACAAAGCTCCCTCTATTTCAGAGGTTCCGATCCGATGACCCGATACATTCAATACGTCGTCCATACGTCCCGTAAGACAGATATCTCCGTCATCATCCCGCCGCGCGCCATCGCCCGTAAAATAACAACCGGGATACTGGCTGAAGTAAGTTTCCACAAACCGATGATGGTCACCATATACGGTACGCATCTGCCCAGGCCAAGAACTTTTGAGAACCAGCGCGCCTTCACCCGCACCTTCGATGAACTGGTCCTGAACATCCACCAGCGCAGGCTCCACGCCGGGCAATGGCTTCATGGCCGATCCGGGTTTCATCGAATGTATGCCCGGTAGCGGGGTCATGAGCGCCCCCCCGCTTTCGGTCTGCCACCAGGTATCTACCACCGGGCATCTTGCACGACCCACCTTGTGAAAATACCAGCGCCATGTTTCCGGATTAAGGGGTTCGCCCACAGTCCCCAGAATCCGGAGGCTCTGGCGGCTGGTTTCAGCGAGAGGTTCATCGCCGTAAGCCATCAACGCCCTGAGTGCTGTCGGAGCAGTATAGAATTGAGTTACCTGAAATTGATCAATGATACGCCAAAAGCGATCAGGCTGAGGATAGATCGGAACGCCTTCGTATATCAGGGTAGTTCCGCCATGAAGCAACGGTGCGTATACGGTATAAGTATGCCCGGTCACCCAACCAATGTCTGCGGTACACCAAAAGACATCTGTCGGGGACGGATCAAAAATGAGTTGGTAGCTATAAGCACAAAATAACAGGTAACCTGCAGTGGTATGCAATATCCCTTTAGGCTTGCCTGTAGATCCCGAAGTATACAATATAAACAGAGGATCTTCAGCATTCATGGGCTGAGGCAACCATTCAGGATTCCGGCCTTCAATCAGTTGATCCCAGGCGATATCCCGCCCCTGATCCCATGATACCGAACCTTGGGTGTGACGGTACATCACCACGGTATGAACAGCAGGACACTGTGCCACAGCGGCATCCACCTGAGCTTTCAGCGCTATTTTCCGTCCGCTACGCAGCCCCTCGTCTGCGGTAATAACCGCGCAGCACTGCGCGTCGAGAATTCGATCCTTTAGCGCCTCGCTGGAGAAACCGGCAAAAACCACTGTATGTATCGCCCCGATACGTGCGCAGGCCAGCATCGCCACCACGGCTTCAGGAAGCATAGGCATATAAATGCAAACCCGATCGCCCTTGCCAATTCCGCGACTGATCAATCCTGATGCGAATCTGCAGGTGGCTTCATAAAGCTGTTGATACGTTAGCGAGCGCTGCTGCTCCGGGCTATCACCCACCCACTGGATGGCTATTTGCCCAGCTCTAGTAGACAAATGCCGGTCAATGCAATTCTCGGCGGCATTCAAGATTCCGCCTTCAAACCAGCGTATAGCACCCTGATTAAAATCCCAGCACGAGATGCGCCGCCATTCCTTTTTCCAGCTCAGATATTTCCCGGCCTGACTGCTCCAGAATAAATCAGGGTTATCCTGTGCCTCCTTAACCATGCGATCATAATCACCGTGATTCAAACCATCGCGTCTAACCCACGAATCAGGTGGCGGATAGGACTGCCCGTTGTTCATTGTTCCCATCATTGCTTCCAGGGTGGTTCGCTGGGAAAGATCAGTATTTGTGCCTTTCCCTCATTTCATCAAGTGTTTTACAGTCAATGCACTGAGTTGCCGTCGGCCGAGCCTCAAGCCTTCTGATCCCGATCTCTGCGCCACAGGTATCACAATGCCCATAATCATCATTGTCCAGTCGTTCCAGCGCACTGTCTATTTTTTTCAGCAATTTGCGTTCCCTATCTCTCGTACGCAACTCAATACTGAATTCCGATTCCTGAGTAGCCCGGTCATTCGGATCAGGGAAATTGGCCGCGTCATCTTTCATATGATGTACCGTGCGATCCACTTCATTCATGAGTTCTTCTTTCCAGGAAGATAGAATATGGTGAAAATGTTTTTTTTGCGGCTCGCTCATAAAAGGTTCATCGGATTTAACGGGATATGGACTTATGGTCTTGCCGGGGCCTTCAGATAACAAACGTTCTGGACACATGGTTCCTGCTCCATGGTAATCACCAAAGCTATGGTGTATCAGGGAACCTCTGAACAAGTCATGAACTCGGTACTTGCGTCCCTTATGCCCGGATTCTTGGTTGTAAATCTTCGCAATATACTGCGCGATTTACGCCTCGAATCTGAACAGCAGGAACCACAATCTCTTTCGTCCAGACCTGTTTAGAGGTTCCTTAGTGGTTATTTGTTGCGCATTCAAACGCTATTCGTTAATTTCAACCGCGGGCAGAACTCTCGGCAAATGGATGGCAGATCCCTGATTGCCTACGTGTTCCACCACTACCTCGGTGGTGATACCTCCCCGAATCTTGAACCGGGCTCTTACATTCAAATACCGCGGGTCGATGGATTTTATCATATCTTCGGCAATTTTATTGGTAACAGCCTCATGAAAAGCACCTTCATTGCGATAAGACCAAAGATAAAGTTTAAGTGATTTCAATTCTACACACCACTGCCCGGGCATATAGCCGATATGGATTGTAGCGAAATCCGGCTGACCGGTTATCGGACAAAGACAGGTGAATTCAGAAGACACCATGGTCACAAGATAGTCACGCTGCGGACATGGATTTTCAAATATTTCGAGCTCTTTGCTGGGTTTTGTTGGCATAACGAATGGTCCGGATAACTCATAACCTGTTAAACAAGACAATCTAACATGGCATGAAGGTATAATAAAGCATTCGCGCTGATTAAAGCGCCAACCACTTAAGGCACCTTTAGATTAATTCCGAACGAAGCTCAGGCGCGATTCCCCATGTTCAGATTTGAGGCGACAATTTCGCAGTATAGCAGGGCTATTGCGAAGATTATCAACGATGAAGCTGAACATGAGGGACACAAGTACCGAGTTCATGAATGGATCTGAGGTTCCTTCGTATTAATAGACCATAAATCAATTTTTTGGTATCTAAATAACCTTTAAGGTATACTTTTCATCCACAATGCACTCATATTGATAGTATATGTGAAAAGGTTGTTCACCAAATTTTTTAATCTTATTTCAAAGACCAAGGGGCTCTGAATGGATAATGATCAGAATGAAAATGTCAAAGTAATTTATATCGTTCTCATCTCGATTGTAGTTTTTGCCGTTCTGTTGCTGTTTTTCGCCAGAGGGCTGGCTGGTCTGGTAACGAAAGATCAGCCCATTGATCCATTGCAAAAACGGATAATCGCAGAGCGACTCCAACCCGTTTTTGCCGTCAACACTTCGACGACACCCCCCGTCACAGCAAAGGCTCAAACACCGCAGAAAGCTCAACTCAACCCCGAAAAAATCTATTCGACTCGATGTTCCGCCTGCCATCAAACCGGAGTCATGGGCGCCCCGCGCATGGGACACAAGGAAGAATGGGAGTCCCGGATGGCACAAGGCATGGAAATGCTGACGGCCCACGCCATGGAAGGATTTCAAGGCAAGAAAGGCTATATGCCACCTAATGCAGGGCTGGATAAACAGCAAATTGTTGCAACCATTACTTATATGCTGAGCCAAAGTGAAGTAGAATTTGAAACTGAATAGTTTCATAATTTCCAACCAACGACCAACCATAGAGTACTGATGATGCCTATTTATGAATATGAATGCAGTTCGTGCCATCATCATCTGGATGCTTTGCAAAAGATGAGTGAAGCTCCTCTTGTAGAATGCCCCGACTGCCATCAGCCGACCCTGAAAAAGTTGATGTCGGCAGTAGCTTTCAGGCTCAAGGGGAGCGGCTGGTACGAGACGGATTTCAAAAAGGATCACCAGCGCAACCTCGCCGACGTAGACAAGGGTAGTCCTGAAAGCAAAAGTCAGGACAAGGCGGATACCCAAAAAAGCGGGACAAAAGATTCGGGGGAAAGCAAGACCAACAAAAGTAATGAGAAAACGGCAACGGATTCCAAAACCAAATCAGAACCCGCCAAGTCGGGCGGAAAATCCAAGGATATAACCTGATGCCACCCATTATTTCTGCGAGCATGCGGACGCATACCTGTGGCTCAGTGAGCATTGATCAAATCGGAATCCAGCTAGGTTTATGCGGCTGGGTACAGCGGATTAGAGACCATGGCGGAGTTTTATTTCTCGATCTCCGAGATCGGGAAGGATTGATTCAAGCGGTTTGTTCCCCGGACAACCCGGAGGTATTTAAAATCGCGGAGAGTCTGCACGCAGAGTCGGTAATCCGCATACAGGGTACGGCACGCGCCAGACCCGAAGGCACCGAGAACCCCAGATTGCCCAGTGGCGCCGTGGAAGTGGATGTCCATGAACTCGAAGTGCTTGGACGCAGCGAAACACCCCCCATATCGCCGGAAGGCGCGGAAGCAGGTGAAGAAACACGTCTAAAATATCGTTACCTGGATATACGTCGCCCCGCATTATTCAACAACCTGATTCTGCGTGCCAAAATCAATTCATTGACCCGAGCCTACCTCGAAAATGAAGCCTTCATGGAAATCGAAACCCCGATTTTAACTAAAGCGACGCCCGAAGGCGCACGCGATTACGTGGTGCCCAGTAGAAACTACTCAGGGAGTTTTTTTGCACTGCCCCAGTCTCCCCAGTTGTTCAAGCAACTGTTAATGGTGGGGGGCGTGGAACGCTATTATCAGATCTCCCGCTGTTTCCGTGACGAAGATCTGCGTGCTGACCGCCAGCCGGAATTCACGCAATTGGATATTGAAATGTCGTTTATCAATGAAAGCGATATTATGCAATTAAGCGAACACTGGTTGCGCGGACTCTTCTCCGAACTTCTTGATGTGGCATTGCCTGATCCCTTCAACAGAATGAGTTACATGGAGACAATGCTACGCTTTGGAACCGACAAACCGGATTTGCGTATAGGTCTGGAATTGGTGGAGATCGCTGATCTGGTCGCCGACGTGCCTTTCAAAGTATTTTCTAAAGCCGCGCAGGATCCAACTGCCCGCGTCGCCATGCTGCGGATCCCGGGAGGAGCCGCGCTGACCCGCAGCCAGATCGATCAATATACTGAAATGGTCGGAAAATACGGCGCCAAAGGGCTGGCTTATATCCGCGTCGATCGACCTGGTTTGGGAATGAAAGGGCTGCACTCGCCGATTCTTAAGTTTCTAACTCCCGAATGCATCACGCGCATGCTTGAGCGCGCCCATGCGGAATCAGGAGATCTGCTGTTTTTTGGAGCCGACAAGACCAAAATAGTCAATGATGCAATGGGTGCTTTACGTCTGAGGATCGGACACGATCTAAACCTGGTTAAAAGCGTCTGGGAACCCCTGTGGGTAACGGACTTCCCCATGTTTGAATGGAACGATAAAAACTACCGCTGGACTGCCCTTCACCATCCGTTTACCGCACCCGATCCGTCCAACCCGGAAGTTATCATGGCGGAACCCGGTGCATGCAGATCACGCGCTTACGACCTGGTCCTTAACGGCACCGAAATTGGCGGAGGCTCGATCCGAATTCATAACAGATCTGTCCAGCAGGCTGTCCTGTCTGTGCTTGGAATGAGTGAAAAACAGGCGCAGGTGCAGTTCGGGTTTTTGCTCGAGGCTTTATCCTATGGCGCGCCGCCTCATGGCGGTATTGCCTTTGGACTCGACAGGCTGACCATGATGATGGCAGGCGCCGAAAGCATCAGGGACGTTATCGCGTTCCCTAAAACCCAGTCGGCACAATGCCTTTTAACCGGCGCGCCAGCGGCTATATCAGCGGATCAATGGCGTGAACTCGGGATCAAACCCGTCAAGTCTCAGACAACTACTGAATAGCGGATTTCAATGGGACATTTCGAACTCGATGAACAGGGTTCGTGGCTGATAGGGGCAGAGCGCCGATCCAGCCCTTTCTGTAATCCGCGTCCATGCGCCATGATCATTGATCTGATCGTGGTGCATGGGATCAGTCTGCCCCCTGAGATATTTGGCGGGAACGCTATTGATGCACTGTTTACCGGTGGGCTCGATTGTTCCGCTGACCCCTATTTTTCACGTCTGGTCAGTCTCAAGG
>Ga0209344_10001051_pt1 | contig 39626 bp, 30 predicted proteins | sample Cruoilmetagenom6_FD_187293 | JGI IMG/M metagenome (GOLD analysis project Ga0209344, IMG submission 187293) | Oil polluted marine microbial communities from Coal Oil Point, Santa Barbara, California, USA - Santa Barbara Oil Seep Sample 6 (SPAdes)... | ecosystem: Environmental > Aquatic > Marine... | reverse complement strand
CAAATAATCCTACAGGTCAGGTATATTCCGAGGAAAGTTTAATAAAACTTGGAAATTTATTAAAAAAAAAGGGTAAAGCCCTTGGTAAAACATTGTATCTTTTGTCTGACGAGCCCTATAGAAAAATTATTTATGATGGATGCAATGTGCCAAGTATATTAAAATGTTATAAAGAAAGTATAATTGCCAGTTCATATTCCAAAGATATCTCTATTCCAGGAGAACGTATTGGCTATATTGCTGTTAATCCGGAAGCTACTTATAAAGAAGATCTTTTAAACGGCATGGCTCTTGCCAACAGAATTCTTGGATTTGTAAATGCCCCTGCCTTGATGCAAAAGGTTGTTTCATCTGTACAGGGATCAACTGTTGATATTGATCAATATGCCAGGAAAAAAGATCTTTTGTGTGACGGTCTTTCCGATTGCGGGTATAAATTTACCAAACCGTTAGGTGCTTTTTACCTTTTTCCTGAAACTCCTATAAAAGATGACGTACAATTTATAAAAATGCTTCAGGATGAATTTATTCTTGCTGTACCTGGAAGTGGTTTTGGCTATCCAGGTTACTTTAGAATAGCATTTTGTGTTGATGATAATACTATAATCAATGCGATGCCGGGATTTAAAAGAGCAATAGATAAAGTAAAAACATAATTTGCTGCTATCTGTATAATATAAAATACTGTTTTTATATTGTAAAACAAGACAATTATTTGTTAAATAAAAAACAAATAATTTATAAATAGAATATTTTTTTTAAAAAGGAGTCTTTGCATAAATGAAAATTCTCAAAATAGACCACCTTGGAATTGCTGTAAAAAGTATTGAAGATGGAAAAAAATTTTGGACGCAAATTCTTGGACTTGAGGTGGAAGGTACTGAAACTGTTGAAGCTCAAAAAGTTACTACAGCTTTTTTGCCAGTGGGAGGAAGTGAAGTAGAACTTTTAGAATCAACTGCCAGTGATGGCCCCATTGCAAAATATATTGAAAAAAAAGGTGAAGGGATACAACATGTAGCCTTTCGCGTTGAAAATATTGAAGAAGCTCTCAAAGAATTAAAAGAAAAAGGTATAAGACTGATTGATGAAAAGCCCCGACAAGGAGCAGGAGGAGCTAAAATAGCATTTTTGCATCCAAAAGCGACAAATGGGGTATTAGTTGAACTTTCTGAAAGATAAAAACCTGTCAGGCAAATCGTATAAACTCTGTTTTTTATTTTCAAATATGCTTTGTAAATAAATCAAACAGAGTTTAATATTGGAAAATAAGGAGTAAAATATGACAAAACATACTGATACACAAAAATGGGAAGAGCTTGCTACAAAGGAATTAAGGGGCAAACCTCTTGAATCCCTTGACTGGAATACCCCTGAAGGTATTAAGGTAAAGCCTTTGTATACTGCTAAAGATCTCGAAGAAATGGAACATATAAATTCTTTGCCAGGATTTGAGCCTTTTGTCAGAGGCCCCAAAGCGACAATGTATGCTGGAAGGCCATGGACCATTCGTCAGTATGCAGGATTTTCAACTGCAAAAGAATCAAATGCTTTTTACAGAAGAAATCTGGCAGCAGGCCAAAAAGGGCTTTCTGTGGCTTTTGATCTTGCAACACACAGAGGTTATGACTCTGACCATCCAAGGGTTGAAGGTGATATCGGTAAAGCAGGGGTTGCTGTTGATTCTGTGGAAGATATGAAGATACTGTTTGATCAGATACCTTTAGATAAAATGTCTGTATCCATGACTATGAACGGAGCTGTTCTTCCCATTCTTGCAGGATATATCGTTGCAGCTGAAGAGCAGTCAGTACCCCAGGAAAAACTGGCAGGTACAATTCAAAATGATATTTTAAAAGAGTATCTTACAAGAAATACATATATATATCCTCCTACACCTTCCATGCGCATTGTTTCAGATATCATAGGATTCTGCTCAAATAATATGCCAAAATACAATACTGTCAGTATCAGCGGATATCACATTATGGAAGCAGGGGCAAATTCTGTTCTTCAGACTGCATTTACTCTGGCAGACGGGCTTGAATATGTCAATGCGGCAATAAACGCCGGACTTGATATTGATACTTTTGCGCCAAGGCTTTCCTTTTTCTTTGGTATTGGAATGAATTTTTTCATGGATATTGCTATGTTAAGAGCTGCGCGTTTTTTGTGGGCAGAGATCATCAGCCGTTTTAATCCTAAAAATATAAAATCCAAAATGTTAAGAACCCACTGTCAGACTTCGGGCTGGAGCCTGACTGAACAGGATCCATATAACAATGTTATTCGCACAACCCTTGAATGTCTTTCAGCAACTCTGGGCGGCACACAGTCTCTTCATACAAATTCCTTTGATGAAGCTGTTGGACTGCCTACAGATTTTTCCGCAAGAATTGCAAGAAACACACAATTGATAGTACAGGAAGAATCTCAAATGTGTAAAGTTATAGATCCTCTTGGGGGTTCGTATTATATTGAAGCATTGACAGATGGAATAATACGGGAATCCAGGAAAATCATTAAAGAAGTTGAAAATCTGGGTGGAATGGCCAAAGCTATTGAATCAGGAATGCCCAAAATGCGAATTGAAGAATCTGCTGCCAGAAAACAAGCTAGAATTGATATGGGCAAAGATGTTATAGTTGGTGTTAATAAATTTCAACTGGAAAAAGAAGAACCCTTAGAGGTGCTTCAGGTTTCTGGCACTGTCCGTGATGAACAAATAGCCAGGCTTAAGCAAATTAAGGAAAAACGCGACTGTTCAGCTGTTAAAAAAGCTCTTGAAAATATTACAAACTGTGCGCAGTCAGATGGAAATCTTCTTGAAGTATGTGTTCAGGCAACCAGGCTAAGAGCTACAATCGGAGAAATTTCTGATGCCATGGAAAAAGTATTTGGCAGATACACAGCTACCACACAGTGCATATCCGGAGCATTTGCTTCAGAATATGGTGATAGTGAAGTCATAGCTTCTTTGTGTAAAAGAACAAAAGATTTTATGGAAAAAGAAGGAAGACGGCCAAGAATTCTTTTGACTAAAATGGGGCAGGATGGCCATGACAGAGGAATTAAAGTTATTGCAACAGCTTATGCTGATCTTGGATTTGATGTGGATATAAGTCCCATGTTCCAAACACCTGAAGAAGCAGCTAAAATGGCTGTTGAAAACGATGTCCATGTTGTAGGTGCTTCAAGTCTTGCTGCAGGGCATAAAACGCTTATTCCGCAACTTATCAAATCCCTTCAAGATGAAGGTAGTGAGAGCATCAAAGTTGTTGCAGGAGGGGTTATACCTCCGGCTGATTATAATTTTCTTTACGATGCCGGAGTGGCTCGTATTTTTGGGCCTGGTACGGTAGTTACAGACTCTGCAAACCAAGTACTGCTTGAATTAGAGACAAGATAAATGACAGGTAATGATTATCAATATTATATTGAAGGCGTCCTAAAAGGTGACAGGCGTATTATTGCTAAAACCATCACTTTAATTGAAAGTGCACTCCCCAGGCATCATGAGTTAGGCAGGAAAATTATTGACAGGCTGCTGCCATATACTGGCAATTCTATTCGTATTGGAATAACCGGAGTTCCTGGAGTTGGCAAAAGTACATTTATTGAAAGTTTTGGTTTAATGCTTTTAAATAAAAAGCACAAGGTGGCTGTTTTAGCTGTAGATCCAAGCAGCACAAAAAGCGGAGGAAGTATTTTAGCTGATAAAACTAGAATGGAAAAACTTTCCATTGAAAAAATGGCCTATATACGCCCATCACCTTCAGGGGGCACTCTTGGAGGAGTAGCAAGAAAAACCAGGGAAGCTATGCTTATATGTGAAGCTGCCGGGTTTGATGTTCTTATAATTGAAACAGTTGGAGTAGGACAGTCTGAAACAACAGTTTCTTCAATGGTCGATTTTTTTCTTGTGCTAATGCTTGCTGGAGCAGGAGATCAACTGCAAGGAATAAAAAAAGGAATTTTAGAGTTAGCTGATGCTATTGTTATAAACAAAGCAGATGGAGATAACCTGGAAAAAGCAAAAATGGCTCAAAAAGAGTACCAGGCAGCCGTGCACCTTTTTACATCCATGAAAGCAAAATGGAAATCCCCTGTTTTAACCTGTAGTGCATTAAAAACAACTGGAATAGAAAAAATTTGGGACACTGTTTTAGAACATAAAGCAAAGCTTACAAATATCGGGGAATTAGAATTAAAACGGAAAAAGCAGGCTGTGGACTGGATGTGGTTTTTAATAGAAGATGGGCTAAGAAAACGATTTTATTCAAATCCTGATGTGGTTAAACAACTTTCTAAAGTAAAGATGAATGTGGAAAATGGTATTATTACGCCAACTATAGCTGCCATGGATTTACTTTTTTTGCTTGACAATACTAAATTGGTTTAGCAAAATTCAAATTTGTATTTTTAAAAGTTATTTTTTGCAAAAAAGAAAAAAATTATATCATTTTTATAGAATGACAAATAAATAAACATATCCAGCCAATGCAACTGATTAAAATAAATAAAATTAATCAATTTGAAGCATTCTTGATCTATCCGAATAAATTAGTAAAATCTGGAAGAGGTGAAAGGAATTTAATAATGGGTATTGTGCAAGATAAAATTAAAGATTTAAAATTGAAAAAAGCAAAAATCCTGGAAATGGGAGGCGAAAAAGCTGTTGCAAAAAGAAAGGAAAAGGGAAAATTGACCGCTCGTGAACGCCTTGATTTGCTTTTCGATCCTGGCACATTTAGAGAAATTGACATGTTTGTTAAACATAGATGTGTAAATTTCAACATGGAAAAGGTTGATGTACCATCAGATGGAGTAATTACAGGCCATGGTCTTGTAAATGGCAGACCTGTTTTTGCCTTTTCCCAGGATTTTACCTCAAGAGCCGGAAGTTTAGGTGAAATGCATGCTAAAAAAATCTGTAAGATAATGGATCAGGCACTTAAGGCAGGAGTTCCTGTTGTGGGACTTAATGACTCAGGTGGAGCTAGAATACAAGAAGGGGTTGATGCTCTATCTGGATATGGACAAATATTTTATAGAAATTCTATATCTTCAGGAACAATACCGCAGATATCTGCCATTATGGGTCCAACTGCTGGCGGTGCTGTTTATTCACCTGCCATGACAGATTTTGTTTTTATGGTTAAAAAGTCAAGTTACATGTTTATAACAGGACCTGCTGTAATTAAATCTGTTACTGGTGAAGAAATATCATTTGAAGACCTTGGCGGAGCTGTAACCCACAATGAAAAAAGCGGGGTTGCTCATTTTGCCTGTGAAAATGATGAGGAGACCATCAATCAGATAAAACAGCTTCTTTCATATTTACCATCCAATAATATGGAAGAGCCACCTACGATTGACACAGGTGATGACCCGAATCGCACAGATCCTGCCTTAGATGAGATTATCCCTGACAGTCCTAATCAAAGCTATGATATGAAAGAGGTGATAACATCTATTGTTGACAATGGCGAAATCTTTGAGCCCCATGAGTTCTATGCAACCAACATAATTGTCTGTTTGGCACGACTAAACGGAAGAGTTATAGGCATTATTGCGAACCAGCCAAAATCCATGGCAGGATGTCTTGATATTAATGCATCAGACAAAGCATCAAGATTTATCCGTTTTTGTGATGCTTTTAATATTCCCTTGCTCACCATTGCAGATGTTCCAGGATATTTGCCTGGAAGTGATCAGGAATGGGGCGGAATAATCCGTCATGGCGCAAAACTATTATGGTGCTATTCAGAAGCAACTGTTCCGAAATTGCTTCTTGTTACCCGCAAGGACTATGGAGGATCATATCTTGCAATGTGTTCAAGAGATCTGGGAGCAGACATGTCTTTTGCCTGGCCCACTGCTGAAATAGCAGTTATGGGAGCAGATGGCGCAGCAAATATTATTCACATAAAAGAAATTAAAGCATCTGACGATCCTGAGGCAAAACGAAAGGAAAAAGTCAAGGAATACGAAGAACTTTTTGCAAATCCTTACTGCGCTGCAAACAGAGGCTATATTGATGATGTAATCCAACCAAGTGAAACAAGACCGCGATTGATTGATGCTCTGGAAATTATGTGTGGTAAACGAGAAATAAGACCTCCAAAAAAACATGGTAATATTCCTTTATAATTTCTAACATATTGCATACGGTGATCAAATGGAAAATAAAAAAATAGTGGCAGCAATATCTGCTGTTGTTAATTATATCAAGACAGAAGAAACTGCTGAAATGCCAACGCCTTTGGCAGAAAAAGTATCAGTTGGACAGATGGCTTCTATAAAATTATGGGCATTAAGTGGTAGGCAGGCACAGATGCAGATGCGCAGCCTGATGGAAATGAAAGCCTTTCAGAGGCCAAAATTTTAAAATATAATAAATAGTTTATGATGGAGTTATTTTATGAAGGACCATAGCCAAGTATCATTGACATCTATAAATTATGATAAAGAAAGGCCATCAACTGAAAATCCAATAAAAATAATGGATTTAACTTTGAGAGACGGGCATCAGTCTTTATTTGCCACAAGGGGAAAAACAAAAGATATGATCCCCATAGCAGAACTGATGGATGAAATAGGTTTCTGGGCTTTAGAAACCTGGGGAGGTGCAACTTTTGATACAATGCATCGTTTTTTAAACGAGGATCCATGGGAAAGACTTCGTATATTAAAACGATATATTAAAAAAACTCCTTTTTCAATGTTGCTTAGGGCACAGAATCTTGTAGGATACAGAAATTATGCTGATGATGTTGCAAAAGCTTTTGTAGATCGTGCAGCAGCAAATGGTGTTGATATTTTTCGAACATTTGATGCATTAAATGATTACAGAAACTTTGAAACAGTTGTCCCAGTTATCAAAAAATGTGGAAAACATTTTCAGGGCTGCATCTGTTACACAATGACAGAGCCAAGAATGGGAGGAGAGGTTTACAATCTTGAATATTACGTAGATAAAGCTAAAGCTCTGGAAAAAATGGGAGCAGATAGTATTTGCATTAAGGATATGGCAGGTTTGATAGCTCCTTACGATGCTTATGTACTTATAACTTCTATAAAAGAAGTAGTTTCAGCTCCGATTAATCTTCACAGCCATTTTACTTCGGGTATGGCATCTATGACCCAATTAAAAGCAATTGAAGCTGGAGTCGACATTATTGACACATGCATGTCTCCATATGCTTACCGCACTTCTCACCCGGCAATAGAGCCCCTTGTGATCTCACTTTTAGGAACTAATAGAGATACAGGTTTTGATATTAATAAGCTTGCTGATATTAATGATATTATCGAAAAAAAGATTATTCCTAATTATAAAGAACTATTAGATGATACTAAAATGTCTATTATAGATATAAATGTGCTTTTACATCAAACACCTGGTGGTATGCTCTCGAACCTGGTCAATCAACTTAAAGAAATGGACGCACTTGATAAGTTAGATCAGGTTTTCATTGAACTTCCCAAAGTTAGAAAAGATCTGGGCCAAATTCCTTTAGTCACTCCAACAAGCCAGATTGTAGGCATTCAAACGGTAAACAATGTATTATTTGACAGTGAAGATGAAAGATACAAGATGATTACAGCTCAGGTAAAGGATTTGTGCTACGGGTTGTACGGAAAAACTGCTGTAGCTATTAATCCTGAAGTACAAAAAAAAGCTCTTAAAGGATATGAAAAGGGCAATAAACCTATTACTTGCAGACCAGCTGAAATTCTTGGATATGAGCTTGAAAAAGCTAAAGAGGAAATTAAAGATCTTGCAGTTGACTTGGACGATGAGATACTTTACACACTTTTCCCTGTAACCGGGAGACAATTTTTAAAACGGAAATATGGCAAGGAGGAACCACCTGTGGAAGTTAAACAAAACATTGATAGCAAAAGCAAAAAACCCGCTCCAACCAAAAGCTCAAACCTCCGAAAATTTAACGTTTTTGTGGATGGTGAATATTACGAAGTTGAAGTTGATGAGGTTGGAGGCACCCCTGTCATAAGACAAATGTCTGGTCAGGTGATGCCACCCCCTAAAGCTGCACCGGCTATGCCGCCAGCTCCGCCAAAACCAGCTGGTGCAATGGGACAACCACATAGAGCTGCAGCAGGCCCAATGTTATCTAAACCTGCAGCACCTATAGCAGCACCTGTAGCACCGAAATCAGATGCATCAGGGGGCAGTGTAATTGTGGCTCCCATGCCTGGTACTATTGTGAAGCATGCCAAAAAAGTTGGGGATAGTGTAAGCGAAGGTGAAACTGTAATAGTGCTGGAAGCTATGAAAATGGAAAATCCACTTCCATCCCCGGTAAGTGGGACGATCAAGGCCATAAACGTTGAAGTTGGAAATTCAGTTCAGAGAAACGAAGTTATTTGTGTCATAGAATAAACCGACATAAAATTTATATTAACCTTTAATTCACTATAAAGGTTTTTAATTTTGGTTTCATAATTTGTTGTGATTTTTGAGTTTATAAATAATATAATGAATTTTTTTTAAAATCTGTGGCATAATAGAGTTGCACCGGACATTAAAAGAAATGTAAATGTAACCTTATAAGAAAATAAATCTTTAAGGAGGCAAGGGATCATGAAGATCCATGAGTATCAAGCAAAAGAATTATTCAAAAAATATAGTATTCCAATACCAAATGGAAAAATAGCATTTACTGCAGATGAAGCAAAACAGGTTGCAGAAACAATAGGAAGTTTTCCAGTAGTTGTTAAAGCACAGATTCATGCAGGAGGCAGAGGAAAAGGTGGAGGCGTAAAGCTTGCTGATTCTATTGATCAAGTCGGTCAATTATCAAATGATATCATAGGAATGACACTTGTTACACACCAAACAGGACCTGAGGGAAGAGTTGTAAAAAAAATACTTGTGGAACAAGGGCTTAATATTGCAAAAGAACTGTACCTTAGCATTGTCCCGGACAGAGCAACATCAAAAATTGTTATAATGGCCAGTGAAGCCGGCGGCATGGATATTGAAGAAGTTGCTGCATCCACCCCAGAGAAAATAATAAAAATTTATATTGATCCTTTATCCGGAATCCAGGCTTATCATTGCCGTCAGGCAGCTTTTGGCCTTAATTTGCCTTCACCAGCAATAAAGCAGTTTTCTGCTCTGCTTAAAAATCTCTTTAATCTTTTTAAAGATTATGATTGCTCTTTAGTTGAGATAAATCCTTTTGTATTAACAAAAGAAGATGATGTTATTGCACTTGATGCAAAAATTGATATTGATGGCAATTCATTATACCGCCATAAAGATATCTCGGAATATCGTGATCTTGACGAGGAAGACCCCCTAGAAGTTGAAGCTTCAAATTATAATCTGAATTATATAAACCTGGGTGGAAAAGGTAATATTGGCAATATGGTAAACGGAGCTGGCCTTGCCATGGCAACTATGGATATAATAAAATTTGCCGGTGCAGAACCTGCAAATTTTCTGGATGTAGGGGGCGGAGCTAATGCAGAAATGATTGAAAACGGATTCAATATTATTTTAAGTGATAAAAATGTAAAGGGAATTCTAATTAATATTTTTGGCGGTATTTTGCGATGTGATGTATTGGCACAGGGAGTTGTTCAGGCAGCTAAAACAACAGGGCTCAATATTCCTGTTGTTGTTCGCATGGAAGGTACAAATGTGGAAGAAGGTCGAAAAATACTTTCCGATTCAGGTCTTAATTTGATCACTGCTACAGATTTGCAGGATGCGGCCAATAAAGTATCTCAACTTGTATAACTTGTAATGATATGACCAAAACATAACTAAAAGCAATATGTACCATATAATAGAATTCATCAAAAAGAACTTTTGCTTTTAGTTATTATAACAATCAACAATATTTAAATAATTGCAAATAGCAAAATGTTTAAAACTTTTACTGTAAAGTTTATCACTCATTAAATAGTGAGGAACAAAAAAGTGAGTATATTTGTTAATAAAGATACACGTCTTGTTGTCCAAGGGATAACAGGCAAAGAAGGGAAATTTCACACACAGCAATGTGTTGAATACGGGACAAAAGTGGTTGCAGGAGTTACTCCAGGTAAAGGTGGCCAGAAGATGGATAATGTTGCTGTGTTTAACACTGTAAAAGAAGCAGTTGAAAAAACTAGCGCAAATGCCAGTATGATATTTGTGCCCCCTCCTTTTGCAGCAGATGCAATTATGGAAGCAGCAGATGCAGGAATAGCGCTGATTGTTGCTATTACAGAAGGCATTCCAGTTCTTGATATGATGGCGGTTAAAAATTATCTATCCAGGACAAAAGCTCGTCTAATTGGTCCTAATTGCCCTGGCATTATTACACCTGGCGAATGCAAGATAGGTATTATGCCTGCCCCGATACACAAACCCGGAGGACCCATAGGTGTTGTATCCCGTTCTGGAACTTTGACATATGAAGTTGTTTATCAGTTAACCATGCAGGGAATTGGACAAACAACATGCATCGGCATAGGCGGAGACCCTATTAACGGAACAAATTTCATTGACTGTCTGGATGCATTTGAAAAAGATGAAGACACAAAAGGCGTTGTCATGGTTGGTGAAATTGGCGGTACAGCTGAAGAAGAAGCATCAGAATTTATTCAAAACAATATGTCAAAACCTGTTGTGGGATTCATTGCCGGGATTACAGCTCCACCAGGACGACGAATGGGACATGCCGGCGCAATTATAAGCGGTAGTAGCGGCACAGCTCAGGCAAAAATTGACGTAATGAAACAATGCGGAATTCATGTTTGTGAAAACCTTGGCAATATAGGCGAGCTTTCTAAAAAAATATTTAAATAAATTTAGAAAGCTATATTATTAATTAAATAAAACATTGGGTGTGCTTGAAAAATCAAATTGAATAAATTCTCAGGCACACCTTGGAATTATGGCATTCATACAGTAGTATTTATACTTACAGATTATTTTAATGATATCTAACATATAATAATAAAAACAGTTAGTTTTTAACTATTTTTCCATATTCCCCGAAATATAATCTAATATTTCCAAACTCAATAAAAACTGTTGACATTAAACTATTTTTGCCCTATAAAATTAAGTGAGTATGTTGCGGGCATAACTCAGTTTGGTAGAGTACAAGCTTCCCAAGCTTGAAGTCGCGAGTTCGATCCTCGTTGCCCGCTCCAAAGATGAGCCTTTTCACTTGTAAGAAAGGTAGTACTTTTTGTCATTATCCTTATCAGAGATATTTATATCCTTTTGGCAAATATTATGAACAGATAAAGTTTTTTAGTCTATTATAAAATATCTACCTTGATTATCAGGAACGGGCAATAGCCCGTTTTTTATTTTGTAAAATATAAGGCTGTATTGATTTTAAAACATAAGTTTGTAATAAGGTAACCATCAAAAAATATTTAAAAAAAGCAGATAAAAAGTTAAAAGAAGAAACTTTGCCAACAGAAAAATTTATTGTTGAAAAAACAAGATGCATTGTTGAGCCAATCTGTGAAGAAGAAGGGTTTGAACTTGTACATGTTGAATTCCAAAAAGAAGCCTGTGGCAAAGTACTGCGAATTTATATCAATAAACAAGGTGGTATTACGTTAAACGACTGCAGCGTAATTAGCCGCCAGGTTAGTGATTTTTTGGATGTAAATTTTGAAATAAATAACAAAACCTATAGTCTTGAAGTTTCTTCTCCCGGTTCCAATAGACCTTTAGGTAAAAAATCGGATTTTGAAAAATTTAAAGGAAATGAAATTATAATTAAATTTTCCCAACCAATTGAGAATAATAAAAAAATTAAAGGTGTACTTCTGGGAATAGCAGAAGGAATTGTCACTGTTATGGATAGAAACAATAATATTATTTCCATTCCTTTTAATAGTATTACAAGAGCACGGCTTGCTAACTATTACGGAGAAAATAGATGTTTACAACAGACATAAAACGTGTCATTGAGCAGGTTAGTCGAGACAAAGGTATTGATCGCATAGTACTTATTAACGCACTTAAAGAGGCTCTTAGTTTTGCTGCTAGAAAAAAATATGGCAATAATATAGACATTGAAGTTCACTATAATGAAGATATTGGTGAAATTGAGGTTTTTCAATTTAAAGAGGTTGTTGAAAAAATTACCGAGCCTGGAAAACAGATAAGTTTTGAGGAAGGTATAAGGTTAGATAGTGATTGTGAAATAGGTGACAGCCTTGGTACAAAAATTGATACTTCAACTTTTGGAAGAATAGCGGCTCAATCTGCCAAACAGGTTATTATTCAAAAAATTAAAAATGCTGAAAAAGCCCTTGTTTATTCAAATTATATTGATCGGAAAGGTGAGATTGTCAACGGTATCGTTCAGAGAATTGACGGTAATGATATCATCATTAATCTTGGCCAGGCAGAAGCAATACTTTATGCACGGGAAATGGCTCCCAAGGAAACTTACAAGCGAGGGGATCGAATTCGTGCATGTATTTTAAATGTACTTTCTGATGCCCGTGGTCCTCAAATTGTATTATCTAGAACTCATCCTGATTTTTTAATTAACCTTTTTAACCTCGAAGTACCAGAAATATCAGAAGGCGTTGTCAAAATAATGGGAGCTGCGCGTGAACCAGGTAGCCGTGCAAAACTTGCAGTTTCTTCTATCGAACCGGATATAGATCCTGTTGGAGCCTGCGTAGGCATGAAAGGCAGTCGCGTTCAAAATGTTGTTCAAGAACTTAAAGGTGAAAAAATAGACATTATTCCATGGCATGTTGATGCTGCTAAATATGTTTGCAATGCCCTTGCTCCTGCTGAAATTTCAAGAGTTATCATTGATGAGGACAACCATTCAATGCAGGTGATTGTACCAGATGAATTACTTTCAGTCGCAATAGGCAAACGCGGGCAAAATGTTCGTCTTGCTTCAAAACTTACTGGATGGCACCTTGATGTCAAGAATGAATCACGCTACAGCGAAGCAATGAAAAATGGTTTCGATTCGCTTGTAGCATTGCCTGAAGTTGGCTTAGCTCTTGCTGATGATCTCTGTAAAAAAGGTTTTTACTCAGCTAAAGAACTGTCCACTGCGTCTGTGGACAATCTAATTGAAATCAAAGGGTTAACTAAGCAAAAAGCAACTCAATTAATAAAAAATGCTATAGATGTCATAAAAGGCAATAATATATCCCCAGAATCATCAATTGAAGAACTTGAAAATACTGAAGAACCTGAAAGTGACATCGCCACTGTAAGTGACGTAAATCAATCGTTGAATGAAATCGAAGATATAGAATAGTTATTAATTTGATGACTAACTTTTTTTAGAATTGAAGAATTTGGGAAGACCCCAAAATAAAATAATTTAGGGGGGGGGGAATTGATGGGAAAGATCCGAATATATGAACTTGCCAGGGATCTAAACATGACGAATAAAGTTCTTGTTGAAAAGATAAGAAATATGAATATTCCAGTAAAAAGCCATATGAGTTCTTTGGATGAAGAAACAGTTGCTCTTATTAAATCAAATGAATTTGACAAAAAAATCGAAAATGTTGAAATAACACGCGTAAAACCTACGGTAATTCGAAAACGCAGGAAAGCTGTCAGAAAAAAAACTGAGCAGCAAGAAGCACTCCATGAAGCAGATGGATCATATGAAAAAATTACTGACTCTGAAAAACATTTAGAATCAGTGCCCAAACACCACCCCCCCACAACAAATGAAAACATTAACTTAAAACAGCAACCTCTTGAAATAAGTGAAAATATTGACTTGAAACAGCAACCTCATGAAATAAGTGAAAATATTGACTTGAAACAACAACCTCTTGAAATAAGTGAAAATATTGACTTGAAACAGCAACCTCTTAAAATAAGTGAAAATATTGACTTGAAACAGCAACCTCTTAAAATAAATGAAAATAAAAAAGAAGAGCTAAATCCGTTAAAATTAAAACGAACTAAGGCAAAAAAAGTAAAAAGAAGTAAAAAGGATACACCAGCTAAAATAATAAGACTTCCTGTAAATCAAAAGCCTAAAGCTACTGAAATTGAAAAAAAACCTGAAAACAAGGAAATTAAAATAAAGGCACATGCCAATTCAGCAAAAAAGGCTACAGCTAATCCAGTTAATCAGCCAGAAATAAAAAAAACTAAACCGGAAATAACTCCCAAAGAAAAAAATTTTTCCAAAAAGAAAAATAAATATCGTAAAAATGAAATCATTGAAAAAGATAAACTTTATGATAAAGGGTTTCGAAACCGGAAATCTAAAAAAAATGCAAAGCATAAAATAACTAAATTAGCTAAAACACAGATAACAACACCTAAAGCAAATAAGCGAAGGATAAAAATTGATGATGTAATCGTGTTATCTGACCTTTCAAACCGTATGGGTGTAAAAGCCAGTGAAGTCATCAAAGCACTTATGGCACTAAATGTTATGGCAACAGTAAATCAAACAATAGATTTTGACACAGCTTCTCTTGTTGCTACAGAATTTGATTATGAACTTGAAAAGGCTTTTTTCGAGGAGGAAACAATCTTAAAAGCAAAAGAAGATGATCCTGAAAAGCTTAGTGAAAGGCCAGCTGTTGTTACAGTAATGGGACATGTTGATCATGGAAAAACATCTCTTCTTGATGTTATACGGAAAACAAAAGTCACTGACAATGAAGCAGGTGGGATTACACAGCACATAGGAGCCTATCTTGTTGCTACAGAAAAAGGAAAAATTGTTTTTTTGGATACTCCGGGACATGAAGCCTTTAGTGCAATGCGTGCAAGAGGTTCTAAATTAACCGACATTGTCGTTTTAGTTGTTGCCGCTGATGATGGTGTAATGCCTCAAACTATAGAGGCAATTAATCATGCAAAAGCTGCTAATGTTCATCTTATTGTTGCTGTCAACAAAATTGATAAAGCAAATGCTGATCCTGAGAGGGTTTACCGTGAACTTTCTGAAATAGGAGTTGTACCTGAAGAGTGGGGAGGCGAAGCAATATTTGTCAAAGTATCAGCAAAACAAAATCAAGGAATTGATGATCTTTTAGAAATGATTTTGCTTCAGGCTGAATTATTAGAGCTTAAAGCAAATCCAAGCAAACTTGCTGTTGGTTATGCAATAGAAGCAAAGTTAGATGCCGGAAGAGGTGCTGTTGCAACGTTGCTTATACAGGAAGGTTCTCTTAATATTGGAGACTCGATTGTATGCGGAATACACCATGGAAAAGTTCGAGCCATGCTAAATGACAAAGGTGAGCATATTAAAACCGCAGGGCCTTCAACACCGGTAGAAATATTAGGGCTTACAGGAGTACCTAATGCGGGAGATGAGATAGTAGCTATTGCTGATGAAAAAAATGCAAAACAGTTAAGCATCCATCGCATTAACACTCAACGCATAAAAGAATTGGCAAAAACAAATAGATTAAGCCTTGATAAACTTTTTGAAAAGCTTCAGGAAGGCCAGATAAAAAGTTTGAATATCATTATAAAAGCAGATGTGCAGGGCTCTATAGAAGCTCTTAATGATACACTTACAAAATTGTCAAATGAAGAAGTTAAAATCAATATCATTCATTCAGCTACAGGAACTGTAACTGAATCAGATATCTCACTTGCTGCTGTATCCAATTCAATAATAATTGGATTTAACGTTCGCCCAACACCAAAAGTACAGGCTGTAGCCACTAAAGAACATATTGATATGCGATTTTACAATATAATATATGATGTTATCAATGACATTAATAATGCTATTATTGGGCTAATGGCATCTACTTTTGAAGAACAATTTTTAGGAAGAGCTGAAGTGCGTGAAGTGTTTCATGTTCCTAAAATAGGCACTATTGCCGGATGTTATGTGACCGACGGCACAATCGAACGTGGCAGCCAGGTTCGTCTTATAAGAGATGGTATTGTATGCTATGAAGGTAAAATAGCTTCTCTGCGTCGATTTAAAGACGATGTAAAAGAAGTTCTAAGTGGTTACGAATGTGGGATAGGTATTGAAAAATTTAATGATATAAAGACAAAAGATGCAATAGAATGCTATCATGTTAATGAAATAAAACCTGCATTACAGCAATAATAAAATAATAATAATGCATGTAGCAAAAATATTGATTTTTAATTTTTTATTATATTTTTTTGATAAAATAATTATGGTTATCGGTTTTGGAATAATTAAATACAGATTATATGAATGCCATTCTTTGAAAGAAAAAAGAAAAATTGTAAAATCAATCATAAACCGATACCGAAACAATTTTAATATTTCTGTGGCAGAAGTTGGTTCAAATGATATCTATCATCAAACAGAGATTGGATTTTCTCTGGTAAGTAATAACAGAATGGTTATTAATTCAAAAATAAACAAACTATTTGATTTGGCAGAAAACTTTACATCAGCTGAACTTATTAATACCGAAATGGAGATTATGGTCATATGAAATCTTTCGAACGGTGTGATAGAGTTGCTAGACAACTGCAGCAAACATTATCTGATCTGCTAAAAAAAAATGTACAAGATCCACGTATTAAAATGGCAACAATTACAGAGGTAAAGCTGTCACGGGATTTAAGAATTGCTAAAATATACTTTACCATATATGGTGGCGAAAAAAATAAAGATGATGCTATCGATGGTTTTAAAAGTGCTTTGGGATATGTAAAACGTAAACTTGCCAGTGAGCTAAAATTACGTTATATGCCCGATTTGAGGTTTTATTTTGATGAATCTTTTGATTATAGTGCACATATAAATAATGTCCTTAAATCTTTAGATAAAAATTGTAACCAGATATAAGCTATAACTAATATTTTTTTCAGATCAGTGATCTTCATATGAATCAGGAATTAAATGGTATTGTTGTAATTGATAAATCTACCAACATGTCGTCTGCTAAGGTTGTTCATTTTGTAAAAAAAATACTTCAAGTCAAAAAAGTAGGTCATTCAGGAACTTTAGATCCACAGGCAACAGGCGTATTAGTATGCTGTATAAATTTGGCAACACGGCTTAACAGATTTTTTCTGAAAGACAATAAAAAATATTATGCTGTTTTTCAGCTTGGAGTCGAAACAGATACACAAGACAGCACAGGAAATGTAATTGCAACATGTGACAACATCGACTTCAACGAAAGCACAATAAGATCTGTTATAAAACAGTTTGGAGGCCAGATAAAACAACTTCCACCAATATATTCAGCATTAAAACACAAAGGTGTCCCTTTATACAAATTTGCAAGAATTGGCAGACCTGTACAAAAGCCTCCAAGGACCATATGTATTTCATATATTAAAATACTAAAATTAAATTTACCTTTTGTGCATTTAGAAATAGCTTGTTCTGCAGGCACATATATAAGAACCATTTGTGCAGATATAGGAAAAAAAATGGGATGCGGAGGCCACCTTACAGAACTTAGAAGAATTGAAAACGGCGGATTTACAATAGAAAATGCTATCACCCTGACAAGACTTGAAGAAATTGTATCATCATGTAGGATATCAGATCATATAATAAGCATGACTGATGCACTGAAATATATGCCAAAATATGTTGCTGATGAAGCTTTAACCAAAAAAATATTTCATGGCCAGACAATAACCAAAAAGGATATTGAATTTACACAAATAAATAAAAAAGATAAGTTCCTAAAAATTGTTGATAGAAATAACAATCTTATTGCAATAATTAATTATTTAAAGGATAGTTGTAAATATAAGTATTGTTGTGTTTTGAAAAATAATAAATAAGCGTTTTCAACTACTATCAAATTTGTTTTTACAAATAATACGGAAAACATATTTTGGATTTGGGAGGCATAAGTAAAGTGGTTTTCACATCAGAGGAAAAGAATAAATTAATTAATCTATATAAACAGCATGATACAGACACAGGCTCGCCTGAGGTCCAAGTTGGGCTTTTAAGCCATAGAATCTCTTATTTAACCGAACATTTAAAACTTCATAAAAAAGATCATCATTCAAGAAGAGGTCTGCTAAAATTAGTTGGCAAACGCCGAAGACTGTTAAATTATGTGAAAAATAAAAACGTAAAACGCTACAGAAACATTATTGAAACTTTAGGACTAAGAAGATAGTATTTATATTTATCGTTTTTTTTTACATGATTGTTTAGTTAAAAAAACAATTCAGATTTGATGATTTATTTTTTGCCAATAATAGATAGACTAAAACAGTTCATGTTAAATAAAATCAATAAACTACCTGTATCTAATTTTTGAACCTTTAAGTCCAATAGTTAATAATTCTCCAGAATATATCAATTTGGCATAATGGCTTGCTATAAGAATCAATATGTTGATTTTTTATATATTGCCTTTTTGATCTGGCGATAATATCTTCAATTTTATAAGCAAGTTTTTGTAAAAATAAAGTAACGCTAACAGCAAGAAGATAATTTTATACATATAATAAAGCCACTTTACATGGAGAATGATATGGTAACTATAGTTGAAAAAGAAATTGAGGGAAAAGTCCTTAGTCTAGAGGCTGGTAAAATAGCAAAACAGGCATCTGGCTCTGTTGTAGTTAAATATGGGGAAACCATTGTTCTTGTTACAGTGGTATCTTCTTTAGAAGATACCACTGCTCGAAATTTTTTACCGCTGACTGTTGAATATCAAGAAAAAATATATGCATCAGGCAGAATACCTGGAAATTATCACAGACGCGAAATTGGTCGACCCAGCGAAAAAGAAACTTTAACAGCCCGCTTGATTGATCGTCCTATCCGTCCCCTGTTTCCTAAAGGCTTTAATAAAGAAATTCAAGTTATTGCTACTGTTCTATCAATGGACAAAGAAAATGAGCCTGACATACTTGCAATGATAGGAGCTTCAGCTGCACTTGAAATATCAGATATTCCTTTTGCAGGGCCTGTTGCATCCGTGCGTATTGGCAGAGTAGACAACCACCTTATTGTAAACCCTACAATAGCACAAATCGCAGATTGCGACATAAACGTAATTGTCACTGGTTCCAAATCAGGCGTTATTATGGTAGAAGGTGAAGCAAATATTGTCAGTGAATCTGATATGCTGGAAGCAATTTTTTTCGGGCATAAATCAATGCAGCTAATAATTGACATGCAACAGGAGCTAAAAGAAAAATGCGATATAGCCAAGCAGCCTTTTAGTCCTCGCGAAAAAGATATTGAGCTTGTCAATAAAATAGAATTTTTAGCTACAGCCAGCATCAGTGATGCTATTGTGATACCTGAGAAAGTCAAAAGAAACAAAGCAATTCATAAAATCAAAAAAGAAGTACACAAAAATTTGGAAGAAAATTATATTGATCAGCACAGTGAAATATCAGAAACCTTAGATGACATACAAAAAACAGCTTGCAGAAATTTAATTCTAAACAAAGGCAGACGTATTGACAACAGAAAATTTGATGAGATTCGTCCCATAACATGTGAAGTCGGACTTCTTCCCAGAACTCACGGCAGTGCTCTTTTTACTCGTGGAGAAACGCAAGTGTTGTGTGCTTTAACCCTAGGTTCTAATCAAGACGAACAACGTATTGAAACTTTAAACGGAGAAATACACAGATCCTTTTTACTGCATTATAACTTTCCACCATTTTCAGTTGGTGAAGTAAAACGCATTGGAGGGCCAAGTCGCAGAGATATTGGCCATGGTGGACTTGCAGCACGCGCTATTGAAAAGATTTTGCCATCAAAAAAAGAATTTGACTATACTATCCGTATTGTATCTGAAGTATTAGAATCAAATGGTTCTTCATCCATGGGAACAGTTTGCTCAGGAATCTTAGCACTTATGGATGGAGCAATTCCAATAAAAGATACTGTTGCAGGCATTGCAATGGGACTTATTCAACAAGAAGATAAAGTTGTCATTTTATCTGATATTCTTGGGGATGAAGACCATACAGGTGATATGGATTTCAAAGTTGCAGGGACAAGAGAAGGCATTACAGCTCTGCAGATGGATATCAAAATACGTGAGCTTTCAAAAGAAATTATGGAAAAAGCGCTTGAACAAGCGCGCATAGGTCGAATTCACATACTTGATAAAATGCTGGAAGCAATAAAGGAACCTCGCAAGGAAATTTCTCCTTATGCTCCTAAAAACATATCTGTCAATATTAATCCTTCCAAAATAAAAGATATAATAGGTCCAGGTGGCAAAACAATAAGAGCAATACAAAATACAACAAATACCAGAATTGAAATTGATGACTCAGGAATAATTAAAATATCAGCGGTTTCAAAAGAATATGCAGATCAAGCAATAGAAATGATTGCAGAAATCACGATGGAACCTGAAATTGGTGCTGTTTATGAAGGAACTGTTGTAAAAATAATGGATTTTGGTGCTTTTGTGCAAATCATGCCTGGTGTTGACGGCCTTGTTCATATTTCGCAATTAGCAGATTACCGTGTTGTAAAAGTAACAGATATTGTTAATGTAGGTGACAAGCTTATGGTTAAGGTGCTTGAAATCACAAGAGAAGGGAAAATTCGCCTAAGCCGTAAAGCTGTTGAAAATGATAAAAACAAAAAATTCAATAATAAAAAAATCAGTTAGCTGCTTATGAAGCATTTCACGTATAAATGTTTCATAGTTTTTGCAATCTAACAGGGAAAAGTCTGATAATAAATAAAGTTTTGTTGACGTGCTATTTGATTATCAAACAGCAGTAATGGCTCTGCCAATAATTTTAAAAGGACTGATATAAACAAAAGGGGGGCGTTTTAGCATACCAGTTATTAAAATATGCAAAATAGCAACAAAAAGCATAATCTTGCAGTATGCATGATTGCAAGTGGCAGCAAGGGCAATTCTATCTTTATTTCTGATGGGTTAACATCTATACTTATAGATGCTGGTCTTTCGGGAATTGAAATAGAACGTCGCATGAAAGATCAAAATCTTAATCCGAAAAATCTTGATGCAGTTGTTGTATCCCATGAACATACAGATCACATTAAAAGCGTGGGAGTATTGTCCCGGCGGTTTAATCTTCCTGTCTATATAAACCGCAAAACTCACAAAGCAGCTTCACGGCAACTTGGAAAAATAGATGACATAAGATATTTCGAGTGCGGCTTTACGTTTATGTTAAGCACGTTAACATTACATCCTTTTTCTATATCTCATGATGCAGAAGATCCGGCAGGGTTTACTATTAAAAATCAGCAAGGGAAAATAGGCATTGTAACAGATACAGGCATGGCCACAGCTATGGTAAAAGAGAACTTAAAACAATGCTCCGTGCTTATACTTGAAGCAAATCACGATCTTTCAATGCTTATAAATGGTCCTTATCCCTGGCCGCTGAAACAAAGAATAAAGAGCAAAGCAGGCCATTTATCCAATGAGGAATCAAAAACCTTATTACAGGAACTTTACAGCAAACAGCTTTCACATGTAATTCTTTCACATTTAAGCGATACAAACAACAACCCCACAAAAGCCATAAGCGTTGTAGGTCAGGCTATATATGATCCATCAGCAATAAAATTATCAGTTGTAACCCAGGATAAATCGTCAGATCTGATATTTGTTAAATAAAACTTATATTTCTTTGAGATCACAATCCATGATGAAAAAAAACATTTTGGTTACAGGTGGGGCAGGATTTATTGGAACAAACTTTATATACCATGCCCTGAAAATAAGACCCGCATGGCAAATTACAAATTTAGATGCATTAACTTATGCAGGAAACCCTGCAAATTTTGATAACCTACCTGATGAGTCTGCCAAAAGGCACATGTTTGTGCACGGAGATATAAAAGACAAAAATTTAATTAACAAATTATTCAAAGAAAAAAAATTCAATGGAATAATCCATTTTGCAGCTCAATCTCATGTTGACCGCTCGATTCAGGATCCTGAAATATTTGTTGATACAAATATTGTTGGCACACAAAGGCTTTTAGATGCAAGCTACAGATATTGGAAAGATTCCTTTCTTCCAGCAGACTTTCGGTTTTTACATGTATCAACAGACGAAGTGTACGGAAGTCTTGGCAAAAACGGTTTTTTCACAGAAACAACTCCTTACAACCCTTCGAGCCCATATTCTGCTTCAAAAGCAGCTTCAGACCATCTTGTTAGAGCATATTTCAAAACATATGATTTCCCAACGCTTATAACAAACTGTTCAAATAATTACGGGCACTATCAGTTTCCGGAAAAGTTCATACCATTGATGATTTTAAATCTTCTGGAGCAAAAATCTTTACCTGTATATGGTAACGGGGAAAATGTCCGAGACTGGCTATATGTTATTGATCATTGCGATGCTCTTGTTACTGTTTTTGAAATGGGCAAGCCAGGTGAGACCTATAATATTGGAGGAAATTCTGAACGTAAAAATATTGAAATTGCACATGCACTGTGTGATTTTTTTGACAAAACCGTTAAAATATATGCAGAAAATTCGAGTCGCAATCTTATAAGATTTGTTAAAGATCGTCCAGGCCATGATTTGCGCTATGCAATTGATGCTTCAAAAATAAAAGAGGAACTTGGCTGGACTCCAAAGTTTAGTTTTGAAAAAGCCCTTGAAGATACAGTAAGATGGTATTTATCAAATAAAAAATGGGTAAAATCAGTAAAATCAGGTGAATACCGTAAATGGATCAAGGCAAGCTATGGCAAGACCTATCTTTAATTTTAAAAAAGGAAACCTTGCTAAGGCAGTAAGTAAAAGCCCAACTGGATTTAAACCGGTTGAGCTAATGGGGGGTTTTGTCTGCATACAAACTTAGCAAAAGCTTATAACTCAATTGCAAGCTGTAATGTAACCATGTCTTGTTTGTCACCTGTGCCGCCATCTGAACTGTTGTAGTCTTCATCATGCAGATACTCAAACGCTAAAGATGTATTTTCTGTCATGCCAACACCAACAGAAGCCATGTAACGTTCTTCAGGTAGTTCAAGAGCAAGGCCTTCTCTTGTTTTCTGATATCCCACAGCAAAAGTAGTCTCTTTATCTCTGATTTGTTTTGTATATGCGCATTCAATATTAAATGCTTCAGGCCTTGCACCTTTATCTTTAAAGTCAAGCTCACCATATTCAAACCTGTCTGCTGCGCCTACATATTCGGCTATTACAGTAAATGAATCCAATTTAGCAATGACATGAGCTGCAAAACCTTCTACATAATCATTTATTGGTATACCAGCAGAAATTGAATCTGTCATAGTATCTGAATCAGCTATATTGCTTATAAAATCAATTCCCAGGTCAAGTTCAAAATCGTCATCTTTTTCTACATATGTATAACCGAAATTTGCTCCATAACACTTAACTCTGTCACTTTCTCCTCTTTTGTTTACATCTCCTTTAAATGTATAGACTGAAGCATAAAAATCCGAATTGTTAAAACCAATTTGCAGTGCGCTTTCCCGGGTCTCTCCGATTTCAAGAGTCAATGGATCCTGAATCATATTTGTTTCAAAAGCTCCAAAAGGAACATACATTTTTCCTGCTGTAAGAAAAAAACGTGACCTTTCAGGGTCCTGCAATGTTATTGTTGCTTCATCCATATCAACAGGATCTGTATCATCTTCTTCCCATAATAAAAGTATATGACCACTTACCCAATCAGCAACCTGGGCATCAAAGCCAAGTTCCATTGTGGCAAGGGTTATATCACTTTCGCTTTTATTGTCATAGTTTTTAGATAAAAATGTTTCCACTTCAAGCAGGCCGCTAATACTTATCCTGTCACTTAGCTTTTCTATTGTATTAGTTTGCTTTGACGAAATAGTATCAAGCTTTTTTTTTAATGCTTTGATCTCTTTTTCAAGTTCAATATTTGTCATCTGACTAAATGCTGTATTTGTAAAACATACCATACACAAAACCCCAAAGAGAACCAAAACCGATTTGGGCTTAATCCCATTTCTTCTCAATTTAATAATTTTGCTTTTAAACATTTGATACATTGATTAATCTCCTTTAATAAGGTAATTGCATTTAGCTTTTTGATATACAACATATTGCCCATATACCGCCAAATTTCGTTGCAGGATCATATATAAACAGCTATGAGATAATATATTTTGTTATGCATGTCAATAAATATTATGCATTGCAAACATTATTAGCTAATGAAATCGATAGATGGAAAAATCGATAGATGAAAAAATAGTTAACCAGTTAAAATAAAATTTATATCAAAATAAATGCTTTATTTTTTCAGCAAATTCGATTATAATTACAGTATTAATTTAAAAATTAGCCATTTAAATATACTTCCATTATCATGTGACCATTTCTCTTTTTTTAGATATACGCACTAAACTCTGCAGTCTAACATAACAATTTAATTTATTTATAGCATCAAAGCCCTAAACAACACAGAATACTTATGGAAAAATTATATAAAAAGCAACAAGCAACAATCCTGGTGGTTGATGATAGCAAAACGTTGTGTGCTATTATAAAAAAAATGCTATCTGAAAATGGTTTTGCTGTTATAATAGCGTCAAATGGATATAAATGTCTTGAAATTCTTGAAACTGAAGAACCTGATCTTATTCTTTTGGACATTGTGATGCATAAGATTAATGGTATTGAAGTATGCAAAAAGATTAAAACAGATCAAAGATATAAAAATATTCCGGTTCTTTTAATGTCATCAAAAGAAGATGTGGATAAAAAACTGGAAGGCTTTGAAGCAGGTGCTGTTGATTATATCATAAAGCCTTTTATGGCAAAAGAGCTTACAGCAAGAATCTTAGTGCACCTTCGATTAAGGACACTTCTGCAAAATCTTGAATGTGAAGTCAGCAAAAGGCAACAGGCTGAAAACAAATTACTCAAGTATTCCACACAACTTGAAAAAAAAGTAACCGAACGGACAGCTGAGTTAGTATACGCGAATAAGCATCTTGAGACGGGAATAGAGGATCAAAAAAAAACTCAGTATAGTTTAGAGAAAAGCAAAAAAAAATATCGCGATTTGGTTGAAACAATTGGCGAATGGATTTGGGAGATGAATGCTGATGGAGTATTTACCTATGCAAGTCCGAGCATATTTAAAATAACAGGATATAAACCTGAAGAGATACTGGGCAAAACGCCTTTTGATTTAACACCGCCTGAAGAATCAGAAAAAGCTGCCCGGCTTTTCAGAGAAAAAAAAGCAAATAAAAAATCTCTAAAATGGCTGGAACATAATTACCTTCACAAAAATGGTAATTCTGTGATTGTAGAAACAAACGGGGCTCCATTTTTTGACAGTAAGGGCAATCTTCTTGGATACCGTGGGGTTAATCGTGACATAACTGAAAAAAAGCAGATAGAAAAAGAAAAGAAAAAACTTAAAGCACAATTACTGCAGTCAGAAAAAATGGCCTCCATTGGACAACTTGCTGCAGGAGTAGCCCATGAAATTAATAATCCCACTGGCTTTGTAAGCAGCAATTTAAATTCTTTTAGCGATTATGTTGATGATATTAAAACCCTTTTAAGCAAATACAACAAACTGATAAAAACATCTATGAAAACAGTGGGGATAAAAAACATTCCACCTCCTGTAGGAAAGCAACTTGACGATATCCTTGAATTTGAAGAAAAGGTGGATATAAATTTTATATTAGATGACACTAAAAAATTAATTGAAGACTGCATAGAAGGGACTGATCGTATAAAAAATATTGTAACTTCCATGAAAAATTTTGCCCACCCAGGTGAAAACAAACCATCATATTCAAATATAAATAAGAACATTGATTCTACTTTGAACATTGTATGGAATGAAATAAAGTATAAAGCAAAAGTAATTAAACACTATGGCGATATCCCAGAGGTACTATGCTATTCACAGCAAATCAACCAGGTATTCATGAATCTTTTGGTAAATGCTGCTCAATCGATTCAGGAAAAAGGTACAATAACCATTTCAACAAGAGCTGATAAAAATTATGTGGAAATTGAAATAAGCGATACAGGCTCAGGAATTAAAGTGGAACATCTTTCAAAAATATTTGATCCGTTTTTTACAACAAAAGATGTTGGAAAAGGCACAGGCATGGGCTTGAATGTATCGTATAATATAATCAAAAAACATAATGGAACCATTGATGTTAAAAGTAAAGAAAAAGAAGGTACTACATTTACCATAAGGCTAAATACAGACAACAGCATACTTAATAATTATGGAGATTTAAATGAATAATATTTCCAAAATACTTATTGTAGATGATGACAGCCTTATACTAAATTCACTAAAAAGAATTTTGAGAAATGAACCTTATACACTATTTTTTGCAGAAAGTGGAAAAGAAGCACTACATTTTTTGCAACAGAATACTGTGGAAGTAATATTAACAGATCTTAGAATGCCTGAAATGGATGGTATATCTTTACTCAAGCAAGTTATGAAAATTTATCCAGATACTATTTCCTTGGTACTTTCTGCCAGAGGTGATGCCTGTTCAATTATCAGCGCAATTAACGATGGAAACATATATCGCTATATTTTAAAGCCATGGGATAATGTTGAATTGAAAATTGTAATCAGGCAAGCAGTTGATCTGTATAATTTGCGTCAGGACAAAAAAAATCTGTTAAAGGAGTTGGAACAATACAATTTATCACTGGAAAAAAAGGTAGAAGAAAAAACCAGGCAACTTATTGCTGCTAAAAATGCGGCTGAAATAGGCAAAAATACTTCACAAATAGTACACAATTTAAACACCCCGCTAAATTGCATACTCGGTTCTTTAGATATTGCCAAAGATATTGCATCTGAACAAAAACCTGACTTAAAAGAGATAGAGGAAGTGATTGGCTATGCAGAATCAGGCGCAGAAGAGCTGGGAAAAATTATTTCAGAAATTATGGTCACTTATAGAGATAAAATAAATTTTCATACAGAAAAAATAAATATAAATAACATCATAAAAAAAGAACACAGGTTTTTTGAAACTGATCCGATTTACAAAAACGATATAGAAAAAGAGGTTGACCTGCATAATGATCTGCCGGAAATTGAGGGAAATGCTATTCATATCAAGCAGATTGTTGACAATCTAATATCTAACGCTATTGATGCAATGGAATATACAATCAAAAAACAACTAATTATTAAAACCTATATGGAAAAAGAAAAAATTGTAATCCAGCTATCAGATAGTGGAGAAGGTATATCAAAAAGTGAAATTTCTAAAATATTTTTACCTGAATTTACTACCAAGCCGGTTGGGAAAGGAACAGGTCTGGGACTGGCAAGTGTAGAAGCCATGGTTAACGAATATCATGGGGAAATTCGAGTTGAATCGGAAAAAAATAAAGGTGCAACCTTTACTGTTATGTTGCCTTTAGTACAATAAAATTTAAGTTTATAACATGCTAATAATTAATCGTGTTGGGGAAAAAGCCAGAAGTGAAAAATCAGCTTGCAAATAGATAGACCTTTTATAAATTCTTTGCTTAAAAAAAATAAAAAAAGGTACAGCTTGTGGAAATTATTATAGCAGATGACGATATACTGGGAATTACTTTTCTCAAAAAAGTCCTGGAAAAAATGAACTGTACGCCATTACTGGCTCATAATGGAATAGATGCCTGGAATCTTTTGCAAACAAGTAGTGCAAAAATGGTCATCACAGATTGGATAATGCCGAATATGGATGGACTGGAATTATGTAAAAAAATCCGGGCAACTGATATGAAAAAATATATCTACATCATAATAATAACAGCCAAAGAGACAAAATCAGATGCTGTTAAAGGGTTAAAAGCCGGAGCTGATGATTATATTGTAAAACCTATTTATCCTGATGAACTAAGAGCAAGAATACGTTCTGGGCAGCGTATTATAAAACTTGAAGATGATCAGAAACAAGCAAGTGCAATGCTTTTTCAATCTGAAAAAATGGCTTCCATAGGCCAGCTTGCTGCAGGCGTAGCACATGAAATAAATAACCCCACAGGTTTTGTGAGCAGTAACCTTAAAACATTAACTGACTACCAAAGTGATATCAAGGATATTATCGGCCAATATCAGGATCTTGCTACATTTATAAATGAGCTGGAAACAAATGATAACTTACCCCCACAAATATTGCAAAAAATTCAAAATATTATTAATTTTGAAGATGAAGTTGATATTAAATTTATTATGGATGATACTAACCAGCTTATTTCTGACTGTCGCGAAGGAACTGACCGGATAAAAAAAATTGTTACTGATCTGAAAAACTTTGCACACCCCGGTGAAAAAACTCTGCACCTTGCTGATATAAATAAAGCAATAGAGTCAACTTTAAATGTTATCCAAAATGAAATTAAATATCATGTCACTGTATTAAAAAAATTCGGGAAACTTCCTTTAGTGAGCTGTAATGCCCAGCAGCTGAGCCAGGTCTTTATGAACATATTTATTAATGCTGCCCAGGCTATAGAAAAAAAAGGTGAAATCAAGATAGAAACAAAAAGTTTCGACAAACATGTTGAAATAGAAATCAGTGATACAGGGGTTGGTATTAAAAAAGAAAACATATCCAAAATATTTGATCCGTTTTTTACAACCAAGGAAATTGGTAAGGGAACAGGCCTTGGCATGAATGTGGTTTATAATATTGTAAAGGCACATAATGGCACAATTGATGTAAAAAGTAAGGTCGGTAAAGGAACCTTATTTATAATAAAAATACCCATAGGTTAGTAATAGTGGCAAGGCAACACAATGAAAAAAAATAATAACTTATTATTGGTTGATGATGAAAAACAGATTACAAATAGCTTAAAACGTCTCCTTAGAAAAGAAAATCACTCTGTTTATATAGCCAACTCAGGCAAACAAGGGCTTGAGGTTTTAAAAAACTTCAATATTGGGGTGGTTATTTCTGATCTTATGATGCCGGAGATGGATGGTTTAACTTTTTTTGAATATGTACAAAAGGTTGATAAAGAGATAGTACAGATTCTTTTAACTGCACATGCAACCCTGGATAGCACTTTAGCTTCTATTAATCGCCTTAATCTTTTTGGGTATCTGACCAAACCATGGTCAGTTGATGAACTTAAAAATACCATTTCAAAAGCTTTTGAACATTATAATTTGAGAGTTGAAAACAAACTACTTCAGAAATTAACAAAAAAGCAAAACAAAAAGTTAAAAGAGATAAACAAAGAGCTGGAAAATAAAGTTCGCAGGAGAACATTGTTGCTTGAAGAAGCTCTCCATGAAGGTATTATACTGCTTGCCAATGCTGCTGAAGCAAAAGATGGCTATACTGGAGAACACATTCACAGAATTCATGCTTTAACACTTGATATCTGTATAGGCATGGGCATGCATTCACATCAATCCGAACGTATAAGCTCTTTTAGCATGATACATGATGTGGGCAAAATTCACATTCCAGACTTTATTCTAAATAAGTCAGAGCAGTTAGATAAAAATGAACAGGAATTAATGAAAACCCATACCATAGAAGGAGAAAAAATTTTAGGAGTAAAGTCATTTTATATGATTGCAAGACAAATTGCCAGGAGCCATCATGAAAACTGGAATGGCTCAGGATACCCCGATGAACTAAAAGGTGACAAAATACCTTTGCCGGCAAGGATAGTTGCTATAGCAAACAAGTTTGATGACCTGACTTATAAAAGCCCTTATAAAGAAGCATGGACACATGAAAGAGTACTTGAGGAAATGAAGCGATTATCCGGCAGCAAATTTGACCCTGAAATTATGGCTATATTTTTAAAAATACAAAAAAAGAAAGCAATGAGGATGATTTGAAAAAATATGGTATCTGAACATACTATAATGTTTGTTGATGATGAAAAATCGATTTTGAATGCTTTTATGCGCCTTTTCCGAAAGCAAGGATACAAAATTCTTACAGCCACAAACGGACATGAAGCTGTTGATTTTCTAAAAAATTATAACGGCCCTGTTTCATTAATAGTCTCGGATCAACGAATGCCCAAAATGAATGGCTCCCAGTTTCTTGAAAAAGCAAAAAAAATATATCCTGATGCCATAAGATTTCTTATGACAGGTTATTCAGATATGGATGCGATAGTTGATTCCATCAATAAAGGAGAAATTCATAGATATTTTACAAAACCATGGAATGATGACGATTTTATCTGTCAGGTAAAACAGGCTGTTGAGCAGTATGAGCTTATAGCTGAAAAAAAAAGGCTTCTTGCTGTTATAAACAAACAGAATAAAAAACTTTTTGACTTTGGCAAGATGATGGATCAGAAAGTTAAAGAGCGATCACAGAAACTTGCTGAAAAAAATAGAGCATTGGAGTTATTAAACAAGGAGCTTGAATTTAACATTCTTTCTACAGTCAAAGCTTTTGCAGCTTTAAGCGAAATGAATGCACCCTTGTTAATAAAAGGACATGGACAGCGTGTTGGCAGTCTTGCACGCATGATTGCAGAAAAAAGTAATCTATCAAATGAAGAAATAGATCAAATAGAGATCGCTGGTATTTTGCATGATATTGGCAAAACAGGATTATCCAAAAAATTTAATAATGATCATAACATGGACAGTTGGAGCGTGGAGGAAAAGTCCGCCTACCAGAAGCATCCTGAACAAGGGCAGAAAATAGTTACAATGATCAAAAAATTTTATAAAATCGGTATTTTTATCAGACATCATCATGAACAGTTTGACGGAAATGGATACCCGGACAATCTTCCTGGAGATTACATTCCACTTGGTGCACGAATTATAGCTGTTGCAGATATACATGATACAATTACAATGAAAGAAAAAAACAACAATAAATATACTACAAGCTATTTAAAAAACATCAAAATTACCCATAATCATTTATCTGAAGATGAATTGGTTCACAATGCAGCTATTTTTCATATAAATAAACACGTTTTTTCAAAATACGATCCTGAGGTGGTCAAGGTCTTGTTAGAGATACTGAAAGATAAGGGAATAAAAAATGAAAATGAAAAAGAGATAAATATTGAGGACTTAAAAGAGGATATGACCATATCAAGAGCTATTTATTCAAATGGAAAATTATTTCTGCCATATTATACAGTAGTTTCAGAAAAAATAATTCAAAGACTAAAAAATATTTATAAAAACGATAAAATAGATGATAAAATTTTCATTGTAGAAAAATAGGTAAGTTCATGGCTTCAACCAATTAAAAAATAGCACCTATAATATATATAAATAATCAGACATTTATCAAGGCCTATTATGAATCCAAAAGACATAATAAAAAAACTTGATGCAATTAAAGATCTTCCCACACTGCCTTCCATTGCAATGGAAGTAAACAGACTGCTTGAAAATCATAATACTTCCATAGATATTTTAAGCAATGCCATAATAAAAGATCAGGCTATTGTCTCTAAGGTATTAAAACTTGTAAATTCAGCCTTTTTTGGAGTCACTTCCAAGGTAAGCAGCATTAATGATGCGGTTGTGCTGCTAGGTTTTAATGCAATTAGAAATATTGTTATAGCAGTCTCTCTTGTAAAAGTTTTCTCAAAAAAAACAACATCAGAAGGGTTTGATATCTCAGATTTTTGGAAACATTCAATTGCAGTTGCCACAACAAGTAAATATCTTTCCCAAAAGGCCAATATAGATGAACCGGAAAACTGCTTTGTGGGCGGCCTTTTGCATGATATCGGCAAAATTATTTTATACCAGTTTTTTAATGAGATATTTAATGAGATATTGCTCACGGTTAAAAATGAAAACCTTTCATTTTATGAAGTTGAAAAAAAAATATCAATGCCAAATCATGCAAAAATCGGAGGTTATCTGGCAAAAAAATGGAGGCTTCCTTTAGAACTTATTGACGCTGTTCAATATCATCATATGATAAGTAAAAACACATCTAATATTGGACTTGTGGTGGTTGTCCATACAGCTAATATTGTTGTTAACAGCTATACTTCAGATTCAATGTGTCAGGATATAAACAGAGGAAAAATGGAAAAATCACAAAAACATCCTTGTTGCGGTAAAAAAATGAATTTTTTTATAAAAACTGCGAATGACTGGTACCCTGAACTATCTGAATCAATAACAGAAGCTTGTGCCTTTTTTACGGAGAGCAATGAATGATTAGCAGAAAAAATATGACAAATGAAAACAAGCATACTGTTTTATGTGTTGATGATGAACAAAATATTTTAAATTCGTTAAAGCGTCTTTTAAGAAGGGAGGGGTATACTCTTTTAACCGCATCAAGCGGAAGAAAAGGCCTGGAAATTCTCAGAGAAAATGATGTTCATCTTGTTCTGTCTGATCAAAGGATGCCGGAAATGAATGGAACAGACTTTTTAGCTAAAGTCAAAAAAAACCATCCTGATACAATACGTATTATACTAACAGGCTATACAGAAGTTGACGCTATCACTGAATCAATAAACAGGGGTAATATATATAAGTTTTTTCTTAAACCATGGAATGATGAAAACCTGAAGCTGGAGATAGCAAAAGCCCTTGAACAGTATGATCTTATTCAGACTAACAAGCGGTTAAGAGAAACGATTATAAAGCAAAATGAAAAATTGAGGCAAATAAATGAAACCCTTGAAAAAAAGGTAAAAAAAAGGACTCAAGAACTTGAAATAAAAAATCAGGCCCTTGAACTTTCACGTGCAGTACTAGAGGATTTGCCTTTTCCCATCATTGGTATCAGCTCTGAAAATATAATTGCATTAACAAACCAAAAAGCACAATTTTTATTTCAAAATGATAATAAAATTATACTTGGTGAAAGCTTATCAGACTATTTTTCAGAAAAGTGCGTTGATACAGTATCAAAAATTTTTCAGGATAATAAAGCCAGACAGATTAATAATTTTCAAATTTCAGAGCAACTGTATTTAATGGACATATTACCCTTATCAAACCAATTCAGAGGAAAAGGAATAATTATGGCATTAACCAGAAAATAATAAATCAATATTTTTCAAATCAAATATGAAATAGTACAAATAAATCCCTGCTTTTTGAAAATTAACCCATTTTTTTAATTTCCATTAATTTATTTTCAAGCTTTTTTTTTGACACTGGAAATGGTGTTTTAAGTTCCTGCGCAAAAACAGATACTTTATACTCTTCTATCAACCAGAAATACTCCATAATAGCATCTATTTTATCTTTGGACATCATTGACGAAAGATCATTTGCCAACATTTTTTGACTGTCTGTAAAAAGAGTTATCTCTTCTGCCTTTAGCTGATCCTTTTTAAAATCATTAAACGCTCTTTGTGCTCGTATACCCAGAGCCTTAATATATCTTACAATATGTTTATATCTGTCTGTTTCATAGTATGAAATAAATGATTCAGGCATAAGCATTTGAAGCTCATTTCTCAAATTGTCAGCAGCTTGCGTTGCTATTTTGTCTCTTTTGTTTTCAAGCTCAAGTCTATATATTTCAGATCGAACTTTATGATAAGCATCTAAAACAGATACAACATTTTTTTGAAGCTCAATTCCTTCTTGCTGAAAAGCAGAAGATGTCGACCTGGCATGGGAAAAAAAAGATTCATATGATCTTATATTTTTACTAAAAAAAATTTTTACAATTTTATCATATATATCCTGCTCAACTATTTTTGCACCGCCAAAATAATTCGCCTTGTTTTTCATATCATTTTCAAGGCATAGATTTTTTTTCAACCATTTAATTTCTTTAGAAAAATAAATTTGATAAAGCATTTTAACACCTTGCATATGGCATTTTACAGCTTCATTTTGTTTTTTAAAAAGTTTTAAGTTAACACTTTTGTCACAGCTTTCACAAACTTTGAGGCCAGGATATAGTTTAATATTAATATTTTTTTCTCCATTTATTAAAATATACTCGGGCAGATGTTCAAACTCCCAGCTTGTAATGCCATGTTTTTCCCATTTTTTTTTCAAAGCATCTATTTTGTCATTTTCACTATCTGCCACAAAACCATCAAACCTGCTTTTTAACGCACTTTTATCTCTACCTGCATAACACTGCTTGCCTTCTTTACTAATGATTGATAATCGCATTTTAAGATATTCCGGTAAATCATCTTCAGACCATGCTGCATGAGGTATACTTATGCCAAAATGGTTATATATTACTTTTCCCAAATCTGTAAGCAGATCACCTTGCCTTACATGCAGCTCCTTTAATATAATATCAACTGTATTTGAGATAGGAAATAGCTGTTTTCTATAATTTTTGGGCAGACCTTTAGCAAGCGCTGTAATTTTTTCCCGGAAAAAACCAGGCACTATCCTGTCAACTGATGCTAAAGAAATATCAGACACATTAGATAAAGGTACTGTAACTGTTACTCCGTCAACACTTTTTCCTGGCTCAAATTTATAATCACAATTATAATCATTATCCCCAAGAGAAATTTTATCTGGAAAAAGAGAGAGCTTTTCCTGATCCGGTGAATATAAAAATAAATTTTCCTTACCCATTTTCAAATAATCATCATTCCCTTTTTTCTTAATATCCTGCTTAAGCAATTTTAAATTATATGCCTTTTTTATTCTTGTTTTATAAAACATAAAAAGATCATGTTCGCTTACAAGGAGATTTTTTTTTCTTATTTTATTTTCCATACTTTTTACTTCATCTATAAGCTTTTGATTATGTTTCATAAACTCAAAGGGATTTCGCACATCGCCTTGAACAAGAGCATGTTGAATAAAAATATCTGTAGCCTTGTCAGGATCTATTTTTCCAAAAGATATTTTTCTTGATGATATTATAACAAGGCCAAAAAGAGATACCTGTTCTGAAACCACGACTTCTCCTCTTTTACGTTCCCAGTGTGGATCCATATAAGAATATTTGCACAATGATTTGCCTATAACCTCCAGATATTTGTTATCTATATTTGCTACTGTTTTAGCATAAATACGGGAAGTTTCTATAAATTCGGCTGCAACTATCCACTCTCCGGCATTATTGAATAAAACTGAACCTGGAAATATCATTACCTTTTTTCCTTTTGCAGCATTATAAATATTTTTTTCCTTTTTTACAGCAATGTTGGAAAGAAAACCAGATAATATAGATCTGTGAATAACATTATAAAGCAAAGGATTTACCTGCTTTAAATCACTTTTGATTTGTATCTTTTTTACATCATTTTTTTTCTGAATTTTTTTATTTCCTGGCAGATATTCACTTCCTTTAATATCACACTGCTTGCATATTAAAAAAATTTGTGAACATACATCCTCCCACTCACGCATTTTTTTATATGAAAGATAATGTTTTTTACAAAATTTTCTCGCAAGTTTAGCCCTGTTGCGAACACTTTTTTCTTCAACCAAAAAGCAATTATATTTCGTCCAGATATTTAGAATTGTTATATAGTCTGATGAAGCATCGACAAAATATGCATGCATTTGATCTGCCGCTTTTTCTTTTTCAATAGGACGCTCACGGGGATCTGTAATACTTAAACCTGCAATGATTATGATTATTTCATTTAAACACCCTTGCTTTTGTGCCTCAATTATTATAGCAGACAGCCTTGGATCAATTGGCATTCTTGCCATTATTTTTCCTTTAGAAGAGAGAAAATATCTTTTATGTTTTTTATTATTCCTATTGCCTGTACAAGGTTTTATTGCACCAAGCTCTGTAAGAATTGCAAAACCATCATTAATATTTTTCAAACTGGGTTTATCAATTAAAGGAAAATCCGATATATCCTGTATATTTAAAGCAAGCATTTTTAAAACAACTTCTGCAAGGTTAGCTCGCAGAATTTCAGGCTTTGTAAAACAAGAACGCAGATTATAATCTTCTTCTGAAAAAAGACGAATGCAAACTCCGTTTTCTACTCTTCCGCATCTTCCCTTTCTCTGATCTGCACTGCTTTTTGCAACAGGCATCACAGGAAGAGATGTGATCCTTGACTTGGGGGAATATTGAGAAATTCTGGCAAGCCCTGTATCAATCACATATTTTATTCCAGGTATAGTGATAGATGTTTCAGCGATATTAGTTGCAACTACAATTTTTCTGCCTGAATATTTTGCAAAAATTTTTGTCTGTTCAGATGAGGCAAGCCTCGCAAATAAAGGCAATAATTTAATGTTATGATAATGTTTGCTCTCAATAAGTTCACATGTCTCTTTTATATCTTGCTGCGTTGGCATAAAAATAAGGATATCACCATAACTGCTGGTTCGCTGTATTTTGTCAACAGCATCTGCAGCCATCTCCACATGGTTTTGTTCATCACCTTCTTTTTGCATTGTATCTTCTTTAACTTCTTTATTAATATAATGCACAGATACTGGATACATTTGCCCGGACACTTCAATTAAAGGAGCATTATTAAAAGCTTTAGAAAACTTTTCAGTATCAATTGTGGCAGAAGTTATAACAAGTTTCAGCTCTTTTCTTTTTGATAAAAGTGTTTTTAATATGCCCAGTATAAAATCAATATTTAAGCTTCTTTCGTGGGCCTCATCAATTATTATAGTATCATATTGAAAAAAATACGGATCAAGTTGTGTTTCGGCAAGCAAAATACCATCTGTCATAATTTTAATAAAAGTATTATAATTAGTTTTGTCTTTAAATCTTATTTTATATCCAACAGCTTCACCACAATGTGTTTCTAATTCTTCTGCTATACGATTTGCAATTGTTATGGCGGCAATTCTTCTTGGCTGTGTACATCCTATTAAACCATAAATACCTCTATCTGCTGCAATACAGTATTTCGGTATCTGTGTACTTTTTCCTGACCCTGTTTCACCAGATATTATAACAACCTGATTATATTTTATAGATTCTATTATCTGATCTTTTTTTTTTGTTATGGGCAAATCTGAATCATAAAAAAGCAAAGGCCTGTTTTCTTTTCTCCATATCCTTTTTTGAACAGAACGTTTTAGCTTTTTTTCAATACTATAAAGCCGTTTGGATAAGTTTTTATTATTTTTATTAACATCAAAATGGTTTTTATTTTTAATTAACCTTATTTCATGCTCTGCCACATTTCTTTCAAACAACATGGCTTTATTTAAAAGAGATTCTATATACTCTATCTTTTTATGCATTTAGTATTTTTATATATCCTTATTATATTTTTAATAAAACAGACAGTTAATCATATGAAGACCTGGAAACAGTGTCAATAATATTACTTTACAATATCACCATTTCTTTATGATATTAACTAAAGGAAAGGGAATACAGGTTAGTGATATGAAATTTTGATAGTCTCTTACAAAGGGTGAATGAAATTGTCGTGGGGAATTTACCCTAAATGTTTATTAATCAGTTTGCTGGCTACCCGACCAAAAGAAAAACCGTTAGAGAAGCATATCATCTGCGTCTATGTAATTAAACAAAGATAAAATAATAAGATATTATTGTCCTGCAACCAAACTTTCAACTTATTTGGTAAAATGTAAAAGGGAAAATATTTTGCAAAACAATTAAGTTAATATATGCAAATTTTATTATAAATATATTAAATGTAAAATAATTAAAAATATATGTTGTTATTTTTAATTATTGCATTATAATCAAGATAACAGAGGTGTTTTTAATATCTGTTTCCTACAATAACTATATAAATAGTAGCATAATTACCCGATAAATTAAACTTATATCTTAATAATATATCCTCATAAGACATTTTAGGACATACCATATCTTTCCGATATAAACATTATGGTATCAGGTTTTCTCCATTTATGAAAAAACCTGATACCATAAATGAAAACTTTTGCTTTTAAGCAAACCATAAAACAGTTCAAAATATTTATATCCAATCTATTTTATATAAACTTTCTTTAAAAAAAGGAATGATACAATGTTAAACTACTTTATTGAAGAAGGGTTGAATGGGGTTTACACAGCCCCAAGAAGTAAACACCACACAGACATTTCATCAAAAAAAATTTTTGCTGCGATGGAGAACAATTTAATCAAAACCTGTATAGCAACAGATACTTATGAACATCAGGAAAAATGTTTTTACTTTAAAAAACACAGCACAATGGACCAATGCAAAAACCTGAACAAATATATGGGAAATTGGTGTATGTGCAGGGAGATATCTTTAAAAAAAGGACTTTATTTTAGCTAAAAAGTATTGTTACGCTTGTTATTAAATTCCTTGTCATACACTTTATTTTATTAAGGTCTAATATAATTTGCATAGAGCTTAGGTTTTTATAATAGCATTAAGGAATTATTAACAGGCTGAACGATACTTTTGTTTGGGTTAGTTTGAATTTTATCTGATAAATTTTTTTGCAAAAAAGCTGTTGAGTTTTTTATCGTATAAAAAGTGCTACACAATTGCTTGTTTTGCCTTATATATTGGTGGACGTAGAATAAACAGCATAAACACGCATGTAATTGCTGTTAAACCACTATAAGTATAAAAAACAATTCTATAACTTCCAAGTGTATCTGCAGCTATTCCGCTTAATATAGGCCCTGCTGCAGCAATGCATGTTATTACCATAATTCTTATGGCCATAAGTGTTGCAAAATTTTTCGTCCCGAAATAATTTGCCAGTACAGTAATACCTGATACTATACCCAAACCATAACCAACTCCAAAAAGTACCACAAAAACATAAACTAAAACCGGCAGTGTTGCAGCGCAAAGAACAATAAAACTTATACATTCTAACAACAGACCCACAGCCAGCAAATATCTTGGATCAAACCGATCTCCTAATCCTGCTGTGATCAATCTTCCACTTGTACTAAAAATATTTTGCAGGCCAAGGGCACTTGATGCCAAAACAGGCGCAATCCCAAGATCAAGTAAATGGAGCACCACATGACTATTGGCTATAGTACCTCCTGTCAAGGTTATAAACCCTCCAATTACAATGAACCAATATGCATATGAAACCAGTGCAGGCCTGACTTCCCAGTCATCTTTAGTGATATATACCTTAAACTTATGTATTTGTTTTGATCTATTTTCAAAAACTATGGTTTCAGGATCAATTCCATCCGGATAAAGAGCCATATCTTCCGGCTTTTCCCTTATAAATATAAAACCGATCAATGCGGCAGTAAAAGAAGTTACAAGCATAATAAGTATGGCAATACGCCAGTTATCCGTATGCGTTATACAATGAAAATATATCGGTGCCATAACAAATGCACCCAGCCCGCTGGAAGATAAAAAAAAGCCCATACAACGTGACCTTCGGCGAACAAACCAGTTGGTTATAACCTGTGAACAAGGAACTACAGTTTGCATTGCCATTCCAAAACCAACCAGAATACCAAAACCAGTATAGTACATATAAATAGAATCACTATAATATGTAATAACAAGTCCTGATGCTGTGATAAAACCACCTGCCAGAACAGTAAGTCTTATACCGATTTTTTTCATAATAAATGCCGCAACGATTCCTGATATCCCGAAAAAAACCGTCATGATAGCAAAACCAATTGATACCTGAGTCCTGGTCCATCCCATTGCCTCAATCATGTATGGTGCAATCACACCCAAAGAAAAAAATATAGAACCAACCGCAAAAAAATTCATTAAACACATTACGCATAACAAAATCCAACCATAAAACATATTTTATTCGACCTTTTTTACTCCCACAAACAAAATATTTATTTAAATTTTTTACTTAAATAAAATA
>Ga0209344_10001050_pt1 | contig 39676 bp, 34 predicted proteins | sample Cruoilmetagenom6_FD_187293 | JGI IMG/M metagenome (GOLD analysis project Ga0209344, IMG submission 187293) | Oil polluted marine microbial communities from Coal Oil Point, Santa Barbara, California, USA - Santa Barbara Oil Seep Sample 6 (SPAdes)... | ecosystem: Environmental > Aquatic > Marine... | reverse complement strand
TACTCAATTTGAAACACCGTATGACTGCCATATCTGTATTCCATACCACACCTCCATTCGTGTGGCATATTGTCGCAGCTAAAGCTGACCGGCTAAAGCCGGTGGTTTAAACCTTGTGATTGATAATTAATATCCAAGCTTATTGCTCTGTTTACATAGTATTAAATATTCTCAACACGGGTAAAAAAACACTTACAAGCGAGATATCAGGCGCCGGCGTCAAAGTTTTTTACACTCGAAATATAAGGTTTATGGCTTATTGAAAGTTACGGTTGCTTCAGCAAGTGTGAAGCTGCCCAGCAGAATAAAACCTCGAGGATTGGGTTATGGATATCTAAACAGACTCCTACAGGTAGTCCGTTTCAACAAAACTGATACGACAAAACATAGTTCAGATCGGGCTTTAAGCCATCAAAAAAACGAAGGTTCCATTTGCTTGCAAGTGATTGATCGGCATGAACACTGAGTGTGGTCTTTGCGGCGTTTGGTATTACATCCACGAACAAGGCCGAAGAGCAGAATGGCTCGGGAAGCGTGAGTAAGGTAGTGAGCTAGCAACTTGTTGGATTTAAAGTAAATCGGCTGCAAATTTAGCTAAAGGGTGACTATTTCGTCGCTTTTTTTGGCAATAGAACAACTATTACCCTGCAAAATCGACTAAATCATCCTTCGCTCAGCTCAATTTTCGCTACGATTCTTTAAGTCCGACAGGCTACTCATAGCCGAGCTGACGACAAGTCCATATTTTAATAATATATACAATCACTTATATTATGAAATTTGACTCGTCATCTATATTGCTATAAATTTACCGTTCTGCTTCAGGTGTCCTAAGGGTTTCCACCCAAGGGATTAAACGGGAAGTCGGTGCGTTCTTGACATAGTCAGCCTAAGAACAATTCCGGCGCTGCCCCCGCAACGGTAAGCGAGTTATCGCGGATCACACAGCCACTGCGTTTCGACGTGGGAAGGCGATCCGTCAGGTCTTCAAGACCACTCGCGAGCCCGGAGACCGGCCTGAAGCCGTTGGTTGGTATTGCGGAGGGCGATACTGCGGCTGACAGGTCGTTCGTATTCCCTGCCTGTTTCCGTCTGATTCTTTTCCTCCGCGGTGCCTTTGTGTCACCGATTGGCGCACTGGTGAGTGCGCCTGAGGAAAGGAAATAAGAATGAAGAAACGTTGCCTATCGGCGACGGCACTACTGCTATTGGGTTCCCACTCTGCTTTTGCCGTTGAACTCAATCCTGTCATAGTCACTGCGACACGCACCGCCCAGACAGCGGACGAAACGCTGGCCTCAGTAACTGTCATCACACGAAAAGATATTGAACGCCAGCAGGCGCAATCCGTCCAGGATCTGCTGCGTGGTGTGCCGGGTGTCAGCATCACCAACAATGGAGGACCCGGCAAGGCCACCTCAGTGTTCCTGCGCGGTACCGAATCCGACCACGTTCTGGTCATGATCGATGGCGTCAAAGTCGGGTCCGCGACTCTGGGTACCACGGCATTCCAGAATATCCCCATCGAACAGATCGAGCGTATCGAAATCGTGCGCGGGCCGCGCTCCAGCCTGTACGGGTCCGAGGCCATCGGTGGAGTAATCCAGATTTTCACCCGCAAGGGCGGCGGCGCACTGAAGCCCTTCTTCAGCGTTGGTGGTGGCAGCTACCGCTCCTATAACGCCTCGGCCGGGGTTTCTGGTGGCGGTGAACGCGGTTGGTTCAGTCTTAGTGCGAGTGGTATCAATACCAGAGGTTTTAATGCTTGCGACGGCAAGCCCTCACCAGGCGGCGCTGGTTGCTTCACCACCGAGCCAGATAAAGACGGTTACCGCAACTTGTCCGGTTCTCTGCGCGCGGGCTACCGTTTCGAGAACGGATTAGAAGTGGACGCACATACGCTACGTACCACCGGCAACACCGAATTCGACGGGAATTTAGTCAACGAGTCCGAATCGGTTCAACGTGTTCTCGGCGGGACGATCCGTTTCTCACCTGTAGACATATGGCAGATGACCTTAGCCGCAGGCCGTAGCGGGGACGAATACGACACTTTTAAAACTGGCGTTTTCGACAGTCGATTCGATACCGAACGCGATACCCTGTCCTTCCAGAACAACATCATCATCTCTCCCGAACATCTGCTAACCCTTGGTATCGACTACCAGGACGACAGTATTGACAACACTAATACCTTTGCGGTCACATCTCGAAACAACAAGGGATTGTTCACCCAGTATCTGGGCAAGTTCGCCGCTCATGACCTGCAACTGTCGTTGCGCCGGGACCACAACGAACAGTTCGGCAAGCGTACTACCGGCGGGGCGGCTTGGGGTTACGCGTTGAGCAAAGGCCTGAAGTTCACCGCCTCCTATGGCACCGCTTTCAAGGCGCCAACCTTCAACGAGCTTTATTTTCCAGGCTACGGCAATCCCAGTCTTGGGCCCGAAGAGTCGCGCAGCGTCGAATTAGGTCTAAGCGGTAAAACAACGTGGGGGAACTGGTCGCTCAACACCTATGAGACACGGATTGATAATCTGATCGCATTCGATGCCAGCATTTTTGCACCCACCAACATCGACCAGGCGCGCATTCGCGGACTCGAAGCTGTGCTCAACACACAGCTCGGTGGCTGGGATTTGAACACTAACCTCACTCTGCTCGATCCTGAGAACCGCGCCGCTGGCACACCGGACGCCAACGATGGCAACACGCTACCACGGCGGGCCAGACAATCATTGCGGTTCGCTGCTGATCGCACGTTTGGCAAATATAAGTTCGGCGCCACGCTGCTGGCGGCGGGCAAACGTTATGACAATCTTTCCAACTCCCGCGAACTGAGTAGCTATGCCACGCTCGGTTTGAGAGGTGAATATGCCTTGGACAAGGATTGGCGTGTGCAGGCGCGTATCGAGAACCTGTTCGACAAGGACTACGAGACCGCCGCTTTCTTCAACCAGCCGGGTCGCAACCTGTACCTGACCCTGCGCTATCAACCCTGATTACAAATGACACAACCCTAAGGAGCTCATCATGTTGACACTTTCAAATCGCAACCAATTTATCATCGGCACCATTTTGGTGATGTTAGTCGTCGCCACCCGCGGCCAGCATATTGCCACCCTGCAAAGTCTGCCCGGAGCTTCCTGGGCGGCATTCTTTCTCGCTGGGGTGTACCTGCGACCGCGCTGGGTCTTGCCAGGATTGCTCGCCCTGACCTGGATACTGGATTTCGCCGCGTACACCTGGGGCGGTGCCAGCGGTTTCTGCATCACGCCCGCGTATGTATTTCTGTTGCCGGCCTACAGTGCTCTGTGGTTCGCTGGTCGCTGGTATGCCGGACAGTATTGTTTTGAATGGCGCACACTGCTACCGCTGAGTATTGCCATGCTGGCTGGTGGTGCGGTCTGCAAGCTATTTTCCAGTGGCGGATTCTATTTTTTCTCGGGTCGCTTCACGGATCCAACCTTCATCGAGTTTGGCGCTCGGCTGGCGAAGTACTTCCCACTCCACTTTCAACCTCTGGTGCTCTACGTCAGCTGTGCCGCCCTGATCCACGTACTGTTCAGCCTCGCTAGCAGTTCGACCCAAGCCCGCAACGTAACCACTGGAGAATGACAATGACAACGAGCACGGACAATAAAGAAGAACGCCATCGGGACCGCATGCAGCGCAAGAAGGCGGTGATCGACGCTAGCATCGATCGCGCCGATCGAGACCAGGGCCTGTTGCTGGTACTTACCGGCAATGGCAAGGGCAAATCCAGTTCTGCCTTTGGTATGGTTGCGCGTGCCCTGGGGCACGGCATGCAGGTCGGTGTGGCGCAATTCATCAAGGGCCGTTCCGATACAGGCGAAGAAGAATTTTTTCGCCTGCAACCCGGCGTGACCTGGCACGTTCTCGGCGAAGGATTCACCTGGGAGACGCAAAACCTCGCACGCGATACCGAGACCGCCCAACGCGGCTGGGCCGTAGCACGGGAGATGCTGTGCGACCCGACTCTGGGCCTGGTGGTGCTCGATGAACTCACCTATCCGCTCAAATACGGTTGGCTGGAGATCAGCACCGTGCTGGACGATCTGGCGAACCGTCCACCCATGCAACATGTAGTGATCACCGGTCGCGCCGCGCCCGACCCGCTCATCCAAGCAGCCGATACCGTAACTGAACTGCGCGATACCAAGCACGCATATCGCGCCGGTGTGCGGGCACAGAAAGGAGTGGATCTGTGACGGAACAAAGCTGCCCCGCGTTGTTTATTGCCGCACCCGCTTCCGGCCAGGGCAAGACCACAGTCACTGCTGCGCTGGCGCGCTTCCATCGCAACCAAGGACACAAGGTACGCGTGTTCAAGACCGGGCCGGACTTTCTTGACCCTATGATCCTGGAACAAGCTTCCGGCAACCCGGTCTATCAACTCGACCTGTGGATGGGCGGCGAAGACCACTGCCGCCAACTGCTCTATGAAGCAGCGGCAGACGTCGATCTGATCCTTATCGAAGGCGTGATGGGGCTATTCGATGGTAATCCATCCAGTGCGGACCTTGCTACGCGGTTTGGTATTCCAATACTTGCGGTGATCGACGGCAGCGCTATGGCTCAGACATTTGGTGCCTTAGCTCACGGTCTGGCGACCTATCGCGCGGATATGCCCTTCGCTGGGGTGTTCGCCAACCGTGTCGCGGGGGATCGTCATTATGAAATGCTTGCCGAAAGCCTGCCGCCGGGACTGATCACGCTAGGCTGGCTGAAACGGGATGCGGATATCACTCTTCCAGAACGTCACCTCGGTTTGGTGCAGGCCGCCGAGGTCGGCGATCTAGACGCACGTATCGAACACACCGCCGCCGCACTCAATGGCGTAAGCAAGGCCTTACCACCGCCAGTGACGTTCACCGCACCGGCACATTCACCGGTCGCAGCACTGTTGGATGGTGTGTGCATCGCTGTAGCGCAAGATATGGCGTTTGCTTTCCTGTATCGCGCTAACATCGAATTGTTGCAGGCGCTCGGCGCTAAGCTCACGTTCTTCTCGCCGCTCAATGACGATTCCTTGCCGCCCGCTGATGCGCTCTATCTGCCGGGTGGCTATCCAGAATTACACCTGGATCAGCTCGCCTCCAACGAAAAAATGAAAGAGGCTATCCGTACCCATCATTCCGAAGGTCACCCCATCGTAGCTGAATGCGGCGGCATGTTGTATCTGCTTGAGTCGCTGACGGATACCGAAGGCCGATGCGCATTCATGGCAGGACTGCTTCCCGGCAAGGGCGTTATGCAAACGCGCTTGGCTAATCTGGGCATGCATCACGCGCCACTGCAGGAAGGTGAACTCAGAGGCCACACCTTCCATCATTCACGCGTAACCGATGGCCCAACGCCATCCACAAACTCCGTATCCGCCAGACACCTCGGCACGGGTGAGCCGGTATACCAACAAGGACGGCTGACTGCTTCCTACATGCATTGGTACTTCCCTTCCAACCCTGCAGCCGCCGCAGGATTGTTTCTACCATGAATCGATTTACTGAGCAGGAGATCGCCGCAGTGTATCGCGTGATGCGCGAACGGCGAGACATGCGTCATTTCCTGCCCGATCCCGTGGATCCGGTAGTACTCGCGCGCCTGCTCGAGGCAGCGCACCTCGCACCGAGCGTGGGTTTGATGCAGCCGTGGCGCTTTGTGCGCATTACTGACACATCATTACGCCGCATGATTCATGCCCTGGTCGATAAGGAACGGGCAGCGACTGCCGAATCACTGGGTGAACGTCAGGATGCATTCCTGAGCCTCAAAGTTGAGGGCATCCTCGATTGCGGTGAACTTCTCGTCGCTACGCTCATGGACAGACGAGAACAACATATTTTCGGTCGACGCACGCTGCCGGAGATGGACCTTGCCTCGGTGGCCTGCTCCATTCAGAACATGTGGCTGGCAGCCCGCGCAGAAGGACTCGGCATGGGCTGGGTTTCGATGTTCGATCCAGTCGTGCTCGCGGATCTACTGCAGATACCCACAGGCGCCAAACCGGTGGCCGTTCTCTGTCTTGGTCATGTAGAAGCATTCTATCCCGCGCCGATGTTAGAGCTGGAGGGTTGGACCCGGGGCCGACAATTAAAGGAGCTGGTATTCCATAACGCCTGGGACAACACCGAGGTACCGCAATGAACTCGATTACTTCTCAGGGCCCGCAGCGTATCGTCTGCCTCACCGAGGAAACCACCGTAACGCTGTACTTGCTCGGCGAGCAAGATCGCATCGTGGGCATTTCCGGCTTCACAGTACGCCCGCCCCAGGCGCGCAAGGAGAAACCAAAAGTTTCTGCCTTTACCAGCGCCAAAATCGACAAAATTCTTGCGCTGAATCCGGACCTGGTATTGGGATTCTCCGATATGCAAGCGGACATTGCGGCGCAACTGATCCGTGCCGGCATTGCGGTACACGTGTTCAATCAACGGTCGGTAGCCGGCATCCTCGATATGATTTCCTTGCTCGGTTCGATGGTCTGCGCCACGGAAAAAACGCAATGTTTGATTGCCGAGCTGCGCGAGGGGCTCGCTGATATCGAGCGCAGTACGACGGCATTGTCACGCCGACCGCGTATCTATTTCGAGGAGTGGGACGAACCACTCATTTCGGGCATTCGCTGGGTATCGGAGCTCATTCATATTGCAGGTGGTGAGAACTGCTTTGCGGAACTCGCTGCATCCCCTGCGGCTAAAGGGCGCATTATTACCGATCCGGAGGAAGTTATCCGTCGTGCACCGGATATCATCATCGGCTCCTGGTGTGGCAAACGCTTCGATCCCAAACAGGTGCGTGAGCGTTCGGGCTGGGACACGATCCCGGCGGTGCGCAACGGCCACCTCTACGAAATCAAGTCCAGCGATATCCTCCAACCGGGACCGACGGCACTGACCGACGGCGTGCGACAGTTGCACGCCATCGTACAGCGCTGGGCGGAGAGCCAATGATGACCACTGCGCTGCTGACACTGGCCGCCGTACTGCTGGACTGGCTCTTGGGTGAACCACGCCGACGGCATCCTCTGGTCGGCTTTGGCCGCCTGGTCGCCTATACCGAACAAAAGCTTTATGGTGGCTCCACGGTAACATCGCAAGCTCGCCGCATGCGTGGGACATTGGCGTTACTGTTGTTACTCCTGCCCTTCACGGCAGCCGCCGCTGCACTCACCGCGCTCCCCTATGTCGGTATGATTTTCAATTTACTCATGCTCTATGTCGCCATCGGCCACAAAAGCTTGCATGACCATGCCCGGCCTGTCGCGGCAGCGTTACTGAATAACGATGACGATGAAGCGCGCCGCCTGGTCGGGCGCATGGTCAGCCGCGACTCAGCGGCGCTAGACATCAGTGGCGCGACTACCGAATCGGTGTTGGAGAACGGCAATGACGGCGTGTTCGGCGCGTTGTTCTGGTTTGTCATCGCTGGCGGTGCCGGGGCTGTACTCTACCGGCTGGCCAATACCCTTGACGCGATGTGGGGCTATCGCAATGATCGTTATCTGAGTTTTGGCTGGGCCGCCGCGCGCTTCGACGATATGCTCAACTTCATCCCGGCGCGACTCACGGCATTAACCTATGCCGCCCTTGGAAAAACTCGACAGGCCTTGACCTGCTGGCGAGAACAAGCACCAGCCTGGGACAGCCCCAACGCCGGGCCAGTGATGGCAGCCGGTGCAGGAGCACTGGGCATCATCATTGGTGGGCCGGCCCGCTATCTGGGCGAGTGGCATCAGCGGCCCATTCTTGGTATGGGCAAGGCCCCTGGCTTTGCTGACATCGAGCGTGCGCTCAGACTGGTGAGACATGGCGTTTGGCTGTGGCTTGGCGTACTTGTCGTCGCCGGAGTACTCGCCCATGCTTGAGCACGGCGGCCGATTGCGCGAGGCGGCAACGCGTTATGACATACCGCTGGCCGACTGGCTTGATCTCTCCACCGGCATCAATCCTGAGGGCTGGCCAACTCCCCTCTTACCGGCTTCAGCCTGGTCGCGATTGCCCGAAGAGAATGACGGGCTCGAGCAGGCCGCGCGCGAATATTACGGCGCCGAACATTTACTGCCAGTGGCTGGCTCACAGGCAGCAATCCAGGCCCTGCCGCAACTGCGTTCGCCCAGCCGTGTGAGCGTCTTATATCCTGCTTATGCCGAACATTCCGCGGCCTGGCGGCGCGCGGGGCATACCGTCATGGCCGTCACCAGAGAACAGCTGAATGAAGCTGTGCCACAATCAGACGTGCTGGTACTCATTCATCCTAACAATCCTACTGGTGCAAGCTTCAAAGTGGAACAATTACTCGATTGGCAAATGCAGCTCGCTGCCCGTGACGGCTGGCTGGTGGTGGATGAGGCATTCATGGACGTCACGCCTGAACAAAGCCTGTGCTGCTACAGCTGCCGCCCCGGACTGATTGTATTGCGCTCGCTGGGTAAATTCTTTGGCCTGGCTGGTGCACGAGTGGGTTTTGTATGCGCGCAACCTGAATTGCTAGCGCGACTCAATAACTTGCTCGGTCCATGGACTGTCAACACCCCCGCGCGCTGGGTGGCCACTGCCGCACTCAAGGATCGTGCCTGGCAAAATGGTGCACGCCGACGTCTTGCCCATGACAGTGCATGCCTGCATACGTTGCTCATGCAGCACGGCCTCTCACCCACAGGCGGTAGCGCCCTGTTCCAGTGGATACGAACCCCTCAGGCAGTACAGCTGCATGAGGCGCTGGCGCGTCATGGCATCCTGACGCGCCTGTTCACCAATCCACCCAGTCTGCGCTTTGGTCTGCCTGGCAACAAAAAGGACTGGCGGCGGCTGGCGGCGGTGCTGGTTGGTATCGATACTACAAATTTCTCAGGTGCCAACGCATGATTGCTCCCACGTTGATGATTCAAGGCACGACCTCGGATGCTGGCAAGAGCGTGCTAGTAACGGCGCTGTGTCGCTGGCTATCGCGGCAAGGTATCCGCGTCGCACCCTTCAAACCGCAGAATATGGCGCTAAACAGCGCGGTCACGGTCGACGGCGGCGAGATCGGCCGCGCCCAGGCGGTACAGGCACTCGCCTGTGGCCTGGCACCGCACACCGACATGAACCCGATATTGCTCAAACCAAATTCCGATATCGGCGCGCAGGTGATTATTCACGGCCACGCAGTTGGTAGCATGAACGCATGTGATTATCACGACTACAAGCGTATCGCCCGCGCGGCCGTAATCGAATCGTACCAACGCCTCGCTGCCCAATATGATGCCATCATCGTTGAAGGTGCCGGCTCGCCCGCAGAGATCAATCTGCGGCACAACGATATTGCCAACATGGGTTTCGCTGAAGCCGTGGACTGCCCGGTGATCTTGATCGCCGACATCGACCGTGGTGGCGTATTCGCACACCTCGTCGGCACGCTTGCACTGTTGAGCGAAAGCGAACGGGCTCGGGTTAAAGGCTTCGTCATCAACCGTTTTCGGGGAGATCTGGCGCTATTGCAACCGGGTATCGACTGGCTGGAGGAATATACCGGGAAACCGGTGCTCGGCGTGCTGCCCTATTTACATGGCTTACACCTGGAAGCGGAGGATGCACTGCCGCATAACCAGCAAACCGAATCGCGAGAGGATGCAGGACGACTTCGCATTATCGTCCCCGCACTACCGCGCATCAGCAATCACACTGATTTCGATCCGTTGCGCTTGCATCCACAAGTCGATCAGCGATTCGTCGGCCCTGGCGAAGCCATTCCTCCCGCCGATCTGATCATTCTGCCCGGCTCGAAGAGTGTACGCGCCGATCTCGCCTGGTTGCGCGCTCAAGGCTGGGAAGGGGCGATTCAACAGCATCTGCGCTACGGCGGAAAACTCATCGGCATATGCGGCGGTTTTCAAATGCTCGGCACGGTGATACACGACCATGACGGCCTCGAAGGAGAGCCGGGCAGTGCCAGCGGCCTAGGATTGCTCGATATGGAAACGACACTGCAATCGGCGAAACAACTGCGCAACGTAGAAGGCACACTGATGCTGGACGGCGCGCCGGTACATGGCTACGAGATTCACGCCGGTTTAACCACCGGTGCCGCATTGGCCCGTCCGGCATTGTCCCTCGGCCACGGACCTGACGGCGCCATGAGCGCAGACGGCCAGATTCTTGGCACCTATCTACATGGCCTGTTCGAATCACCCACGGCAAATACTAGCTTGCTCAGTTGGGCCGGTCTGCGCAATGCTCAAGCACTTGATTATCATGCGTTACGCGAGGCCGCTATCGACCGCTTGGCGGATGCGGTAGAGCAGCACCTTGAGACAGACCAGCTGCTGACATTGCTTGGTTCGAATGTGGTACCAACATGACGCACCTTAAAACTCTGATCCTCGGCGGTGTTCGTTCTGGTAAGAGCAGATTGGCCGAACGCATCGCGATCGAAAGCAACTTGCCTGTAACCTATATTGCTACCGCCACGGCACAGGACGCTGAGATGCGTGCGCGCATTGCGGCACATCGCGTGCAGCGGCCGAACCATTGGTATCTGATCGAGGAACCGATCCTGCTGGCAAAGGTGTTGGAGGAACATGCAACCACTGGACATTGCGTGCTAGTCGATTGCCTGACGCTATGGCTCACCAACCTGTTGATGGCAGAAAATGCGATCTTGTTCGAACGCGAGCGCGCCGCCCTGCTCGCGGCACTGCCACTTCTCGAGGGCAAACTCATCCTGGTCAGCAACGAAACCAACATGGGTGTAACACCGCTGGGTGAACTCAGCCGTCGCTACTGCGACGAGGCCGGCCGCCTGCATCAGGAAATAGCACAGGCCTGCAAACAGGTAATCCTGACGGTGGCTGGCCTGCCCCACGTATTGAAAGGAGGCCCGCTTTGAGCGAAATCAGCGTATGGCTGCAAGTACCGCCCGCCACACCGGACGACAATGCCAAGCAGGCTGCCGAGGCGCGTCAGGCAATTCTCACCAAACCACCCGGAGCCTTGGGAAGGCTTGAGGAAACCGCGATCCAGCTGGCGGCGTTGCATGGCACCGAGCGACCGTACGTGAATAAGGTATACATTACCGTATTTGCCGCCGATCATGGCGTGGCGGCCGAGGGCATATCTGCCTTTCCCCAGGCAGTCACTGCTGAAATGGTGAAAAATTTTGCCCGCGGTGGCGCCGCCATCAGCGTGCTGGCTCGCGAACTTGGCGCAGAACTTGAGGTAATTAATCTGGGTACGGTCAATGACACCGGTCCTCTGGAAGGCGTATTAAATCTTCATCTCGGTCCTGGTACAGCTAACTTCTGCCGGGAACCTGCAATGGAAGCTGAGCAACTTGCCCGCGCCCTGCACGCGGGACGCCAAGCAGCCGAGCGTGCCAGGCTTGGCGGCGCACAGCTCTTCATCGGCGGCGAGATGGGTATCGGCAACACCACCACAGCAGCTGCGCTAGCCTGCGCCTTGCTTGATGCCCCGCCTTCACTGCTCGCCGGGCCGGGTACTGGGCTGGATGCGCAAGGGGTAGCGCGCAAGACCGAGGTGATCCGTCAGGCGCTGAATCGTCACAGCGAACACCTCGGCGCGCCGTTAGAAGCGTTGCGCCGGCTTGGTGGCTTCGAGATCGCAGCACTGAGCGGCAGCTATATTGCCTGTGCACACATAGGCCTGCCGGTGTTAGTCGATGGCTTCATCAGCTCGGTGGCAGCCCTCGCCGCTGCACGGCTTTGCCCCGGTGCCGAAAAGTGGTTTCTTTTCTCGCACGCCTCTGCCGAGCCGGGACATCGGGTGATACTTGATGCCTTGAACGTGCAGCCCTTGCTGGATCTAGGCATGCGTCTGGGCGAAGGCAGCGGTGCAGCAATTGCAGTGCCACTGTTGCGCCTCGCTTGCGCGCTGCACAATGACATGGCCACCTTTGCTGAAGCCGACGTTTCAAATAACAATGACTGAAACCACCACTATTGATCTGATACGTCACGGTGAAGTAGAAGGCGGCAGCCGTTTTCGCGGCAGCACTGATGACCCGCTAACCAAGCTGGGTTGGCAACAAATGCAACAAACACTCGAAGCAGGAAGTGACTGGACACACATCATCAGCTCACCGTTACAACGCTGTGCGAAATTCACCGAATACTGGGCAGAAAAAAACAAACTACCCTACTCTCTGGATAATGGATTTCAGGAAATGCACTTTGGCGACTGGGAAGGAAAAACTTCTGACGATCTGTCAGCCACCGATCCTGATGCCCTGCAACGCTTCTGGCAAGATCCAAACAAGCATGCCCCGAATAACGCTGAATTACTTTCCGATTTCAGGCAACGTGTACTGAATGCGTGGCAAAGTCTGATTCACCGGCAACAAGGGCAACACATTTTGCTTATCAGCCATGGCGGCCCCATACGCATCATACTTGCAGATATCCTTGAAATGCCGCTTCATGCCTTACTTCGACTTGAGGTGCCACTCGCTGCAATTAGTCGGATCAGGGTTTACCATGCACAGAAACAACCGCCCAGCGCCAGCCTTGTCTTTCATGCTGGGAGTCTGTAGATGCTGCGTCCGTTTATCATCGCCCTGCAGTTATTAACACGCTTACCCACACCTCGACTGCATGAGATCAGCGAACAGGAAATTGGCCGTTCTCTTGTCTGGTATCCGCTGGTCGGCCTGCTCCTCGGGCTAATATTGGTCACGTTGGGATGGCTTGGTAACGGGATGCCCACCGGCCTTCATGCCGCCGTTTTGCTCGCTTTTTGGGTGATGCTTACCGGCGCAATCCACCTCGATGGATTGGCCGACAGCGCCGATGCCTGGCTAGGTGGCCTTGGAGATCGCGAAAAAACACTTGCGATAATGAAAGACCCGTACTGCGGCCCGGCGGCGGTAGTCACCCTGGTCCTGGTGCTCTTGATCAAGTTCACAGCACTGGAACATCTCATCACGACCAAAAATTGGGAAGCTCTGGTGTTGGTCCCGGTTCTTGGCCGCACCGCCCTGGTACTGCTGTTCCTCACTACGCCCTATGTCCGGGAAAACGGTCTTGGTAGCCTGCTGGCAAAGCATTTGCCCCGACGTGCGAGCCTGGGCATAGTTTTTTTCACTTTGGCAGCAATATCCATCATCCTCGGTGTTGACGCGCTGTGGCTGTTTCTTGTCATAGCAGGCATGTTCTTTGCGCTACGCACTCTCATGCTGCGGCGTATTGGTGGCATCACCGGTGATACCGCAGGGGCGTTAGTCGAAATTACCGAAGCACTCGTGCTACTTACCGCAGCGCTGATGAAATAACACAATTTATAAACAGGCGGGACTTGACAGGTAATGTCAAATGTACGGCCTGACCCGAATGGCACTTACTTAAGCTTTTTCGGATGCCCATATTTCATCACTTGCCCCCTTGCCAAATCCCTTGTTTTTGTCAGTAGCGGATATGGTTTGGGGCGTCGCTTGATTGCCCTTGGCTCGATTCGTCCGGGGCGGTTGCCGACAGACTGCTCGGCCACCAGCGCCAGTAATTTTTTGAGGTTATCCTCGTCATCCTCTCGCGCTGACATCCCGCTCCAAGCCAACCAAAGCTGGAGGGTGTGTTTGAAGCTTAGTGCCCGTGGCAGTACATCGGCCACCAATGCGGACTGCACCATGACCAGGCGAATCAAATTGTAGGCCAGAAGATAAACCCACAGTTCTTTTTCACCCATCTCCGGGGTTTTGCAGCTCAGGGTTTCCATACCCAGTGTGGTTTTAATATTGCGTATATCCAGCTCCACCTGCCAGCGCCGCTTGTATAAATCCTTCAGCGCGATTTTCGAGGTTGTATTTGGGCATGTCATCGTCGTCACCAGCGTCTTGCCGCCAACCTCCAGTTCCCTGATGTCGAGTGTGTCGGGTGCAGACTCGTACTGCTCGACCGTCATCCATTCCGGGCAGACTTTTGGTTTGGTCAACGTGATCAGGTGATCCTTGCCCCCCAGCTTTTTATCCAGCCGAAAATCGGTAGAGCGTTTGCGCATGCCTTGTTGTTCAAACAAGGCGTCCACGTCGCGCGAACGGAGTTCGGCCAGCAAGAAATAAGTGCCATAGAATGCGTCCCCCAACATCACGTCGCCGGACTCAAATATATCCAAGAGCGTTCGCAGCAGCGCCTGCTCCCCGCTGCCTTTGCCTTTGTACCCACCCATTGCCGCGTCGAGCACGGCGCCGCTGGACAGGCAGGTTACCCCTACAATGCGGCAGATGGGAAAACCCAGGCCGGGTTTCTGTCCGCGTTGTTGCGGGTAGGCGGTTTGGTTGGCCTGCGTGTCCGGCAGTGTCACGGTCGTACCGTCCACCAGCCGCACCCGCCGCCCGCGCCAGAGCCACGTATCGGAGCCTTCTGCACAGATCAAGCGGCCCGTGTGACGAACCATTCCCGTGACCGTTTCCAGCGGCAGCCGCTTGCGGGCTTTGCAGTATGCCCCCGTATTGGTACTGCAATGCGGCAAGCCGTGGATCAGGCGTTTTACCGCAGCATCATCGACGATGCCTTGGCACGAACGATCCGGTTTCAGAGCTTGCGCGAGGAACATGGACAGCGTCTCTGTTGGCGGAAATAGCCGCTCGCGATGCTCGGGCAATGAAGTTTCCAGCGTGTCCAGCAGATCGGGAGAGGTGAGCATATTGAAAAAATCGAATGCGTCGCTGGCGGCAGCGTAATGTTGGACGCGATGTTGTTTGGATAACGAAGAACGATTAATATGCATGCGGGCTGGCTCCAGGTGGTTGCGATGGTTTGGCGACTAAATCGTACCACCATGCCAGCCTGTTTCTTTTGTTATTTCATTCGGTTAAGCCTTAAGTAAGTGCCATTCAGGCCTGACCCTGTGATTTCGTATTCAAGACAATAACACAATGAGTTTAAGAAGGTAACCGATCGAGTAATCTGGGAGAATCTTGAGAAACAGCTTGAACTTCCATCCGCAGAATTGAATGTGCTACTTATAGTCTGTAGCACCATAGTCATCAGTCGGAAACAATACGTTTTTTTAATTGTTCTGACGATGCCAAGAATCCCAAGCTTTTCACTCCGCGCTACCCTTGCTGAGAATGTCCGTGCTTTTAGAAAGGCGCATGGCCTTTCACAGGAAGGACTGGCCGATCATTGCGAGCTGCACCGCACATACATCGGTTCGGTGGAACGTGAAGAACGAAACGTTTCTTTAAGCACTCTCGAAGTCCTTTCCCAGGCTCTCGGAGTCAGCGTCGCAGAGCTGCTAACACCAAGAGCGGAGCATGACGCAAAAGACACCCCTTGATTATAAGAATGCCCTCCAATCGTCCGGCTTCGATATTTATTCACCTATTGAAGTTGGTGATGCCAATTATTGGATACCCACGCCACACCTAGAAACATTACTCAACCAAGCACTAACAGGCCTTGATCTGGATGGGTTGGCGCTGCGAACGCGCTCGAAAGTTGTCAAGATGGCGGTTTGCGAAGCCCTTGGCTACTCTGTTCCAAAATTCTTCAAAAAGACACAACCTCGATTTCTTGGACAACAGCTTGATACGTACACCCAAAAATCAAGCAATCTGCAAATCTGGAATGAAGAACTATCGCCCACTCGGCGTTACGCAATCATCCAGATATCAGATCAAGACATCGTTTTGAAAATCATAGTGGTTAATGGCCACGAACTTGCTCTGTTAGACACGACAGGGACGATCACAACAAAATACCAGGCAGGGCTTGTCACTGGTGCTGATTCTCACGAATTGGTTTCAATGCAAGATACTCCGTCCATGTTGCCTTATATAAAGTTTGGCGCAACATTTGCCACGTCGATCAGACCTATTGATGAGCCGGAGTGTGGCGCCTTACTGCCTATTCAGGAAATCTTTGAACGGTTGTCAACGCTGGTGGGCTTATCGTTTGTTGACCCTGGCAAGGATCAAGAACGCAATCGCGGTGCGGCACTGCATCGCTTGATTTGCGAATGCTTGGGATATAGTCGCTATGAAGACAAGGGACAGTTCCCTGACATTCGCCACCAGTTGTTGGAAGTAAAGCTGCAAACATCGCCTACCATCGATCTAGGATTGGTGTTGCCAAGTAGTGAAGAGCATCTCGATATTCGGCAACTTGGCGACTATCACCCTCGACATTGTGATAACCGTTACGCAATGTTTTACGCCAAAACGGATGGGACGCAAGTTACGCTTACCCACCTGTTCATCACGACTGGTGCTGATTTTTTTACACGATTCCGTCGCTTCGAAGGCAAGGTAACCAACGGAAAAATCCAAATTCCGTTACCTCAAAACTTTTTCAGCAGGTAAACCAAAAACTCGCCAAATCCGCGTATCGAGGTCGACGGCAAGTTGATCGGCCTCTGGTGATGGTGTCATGGTGTGAATTTTTTTTGCCAAGTTGATGATCGCCATACCATCTTGGCACTTCGGGTTGGGTAGTGGGAACAACTCAACGTATTGAGTAATGTAACGTCGCCGCCCTGCATAGAGCTTGTTATTGAACCGGTGATCGTAGAAGGCCTCGATGAACGTAGAGTTAGCCACTGCAAGCGCTAGCCACAGCAAATCTTGCTCGTCTTTGTTTTCACATTGCATCCAATAGCATTCCCCGTTAACAACACCGCCGTCCGTATCGATCCAGAAAATAGGCTTGTCGGAAATATCAGGGAAAACAAGTTTTGGCGATGGCCATGCAGCAGGGTCTTGCGGCACCCATAATTCATACCATTTACGGCCAGCCTCGATGAGATATGTGCGCGTTTCGAGAGCGTCACGGTGCTTTTCCAAGTAGCTCGCCGTTTTTGGGTAGCGGCCAAGATCAACAGCGGCGCGACCATTCTCCGTCACCTCGTGTGGGTAAAGGATTTCCTTAATGTGTTTGACATTTTCTGGCACGATGGCCTTGAAGCGGCGTGCACATTTTCGAGTGATCAAAGGTCGAAGCAATTCGGGCCGTCCGTCAGGAAGATTGCTCCAGTCGTTACGAATGAATATCTTGTCTGCCGTCGATTTCACACCGACCCTTATTTTTCCGATCCGTCGAAATGTTTCCCATGTGTTGGCTTCAACCGTTGCTAACCATTGATCCGTGGCCTGAGTAGCAACGCGCCAAATGCCTTCGGGGTCGCCGCCATTGTCCAGTACCCCATGACGAACTCGGAAACGCCGACCATCTGGGGTTGCAATCACGGTGTCGTTATCTGCGGTCAGGGCAGATAACGCATCCTCAGCCTTTGCAATGGCGGGATCGTTGGTTTCGTAAATAGATGAATAAGCAATTCCATTGGTATGAGAGTGTTGCGAATTAGGTGTGCCGCGAGCCAACAGTACTGATGGTAAAACCGCAGCATCGAAGAGTTTGGTATCGCCAAGATCCCAAGCGTGCAAGATACGAAAACGTGAAAGCATGGCGCGCCGAACGGCTTGACCTGATTTTGTGGTCATGAATCGATTTGAGGTGATCACGCCTGTCACGCCGTTTTCCGCCAATACTTGAGAAATTCCGAGTAAAAATGGGTAATAAAGATCAACTCGACCGGTCAATCCAAAGCTTTGAGCGAGCTGCTGTGCCTGTTGTGCACCCATGATTTGTGTGCGCACATATGGCGGATTGGCGATCACCAGATGGAAAGGCTCCTGCACTTCATTCGCAGAAAAAAGGTCGCCACCACCTTGTAAATTGAGAACGTGTTCCAGAAAATCTTTCTGCTCTAGGCGCACATCCAAATCAGGAAAATCCTGCCGAAGACGCTGCGATGCAATCCGAATGGCTTCTGGATCGGTGTCGTAGCCCACGGCCTCAACGCGTTTTCTGGATGCGGGCGGCAAATTTTTAATCAATGCGTCGAGAAGTGCTCCATCGCCACATGCAGGATCAAGAACACGGATTTTTCCACTCTTAGGCAAATCGGCCACCTGAAGCATTTGCTCAGCAACAAACTTCGCAAAAGCTATGGGCGTATATGTTGCGCCGTCAGATTTCTGCTGATCAACGTCACTATATCTAGGTGCAGTGGTTACTATGGCAAGCATTGACAGGCTCCTAATTGATACTTATAGTCATCATTCTACATCGTTGCATGGTTCAGCGAAAGTGAAAAAGACGCCCAACAAATCGCTCAAAACGTGCGTTCAAACGTTAGCTATTACTAATTATGGAGAAAAAAAGTAACAGGTCAAATGAGGTCAACAGTTCAAAGGGGCCAGCATCGCATTTAATTTTGAGCCACCATGTCAGTCGCACAGACATTAAACTAGCTGATTTACCGCAGCACGTTGTGCAGCACGGAATCAATCGCGAGCCGTGTTTCTTTGCCGAGGGGAATTATCACAGCTACCACCATTAGCGACAGAAATCGGCTGCCATTAGCGACAGAAATCGGCTGCCGATTGGCACTGCGATATCCATACTGATGTACTCATGACCAACATTGTAATTGTTTTAACGGAACGATCTATCAGCCCCCCGCAAACCCGCACTGACGCCACGCTTCAAACACCGCTACCGCCACTGTGTTGGATAAATTCAGGCTGCGATTATTCGGCAGCATCGGCATGCGCAGGCACTGCTCCGGCGTTAACGATGACAATATATCCGCAGGCAAGCCACGAGTTTCTGGCCCGAACAACAAGGCATCACCAGCCTGATAGCATACTTCGTGATAAGGCTGTTTGCCCTTGGTCGTGTATGCAAACAGGCGTGCATTCGGCAGGGTTTGCAGGCACGCAGTGAGGTCGTCGTATACACGCAAATCGGCGTATTCGTGATAATCCAGCCCGGCGCGTCGCAATTGTTTGTCGTCCAGCGAAAACCCGAGTGGCCGGATCAAATGCAGTTGCGCCCCGGTGTTGGCGCACAGGCGAATGACGTTCCCGGTGTTAGGCGGAATCTCAGGCTGGAAGAGGATCACATTAAACATTAGGGGAGCTTCCGTTTTGAAGTTATGCGCATCTGACAGGGGCTAGAAAACACATGACAAGCGGGTGTGATTATAAATTCTACGAAGCTGAATGCGGCAATGTCCGTGCAATGGCCCAGGCACTGATTTCGCGCGCCCCCGCCTTGCGCAAGGTCTGCGCCAATTCGTTCAGCGATGCACCGCTAGTCATTACATCATCGACTATGGCAACATGTTTGCCCGAAAAATCCTGCGTGCACATGAATGCATGACGCATATTCCTGCCTCTATCTTTTCGTGATAACGCCGTTTGTGGCGGCGTATCGCGCTTGCGCTGGCAGGCATTCAGCAGTGCGGGAATATCCATCTGTCTCCCAATATGCCGCGCCAGCTCAAATGACTGATTGAAACCACGCGCGCGTAAACGCATCGGGTGCAATGGCATTGCAACAAGGCAATCAGGACGCACCGCAATACGCTGTGCCAGTTTGTTCGCAAGTTCCTTAGCCAAGACCAGCTTTTCATTATGCTTCAGCGCCTGCACTAGCTTGTTGAGCGGGAAAGCGTAGGCGAACACGGCCACTGTGCGGTCGAAATGTGGCGCTTGTTGCAAGCAATGACCACAAGTTGCGCCATCGTGCGTAGGCAGGGCACACACCGGGCAACATGCCGCAGTCAGATAGGGTAAGTCAGCATCGCAAGCGGCGCACCATACACCATTGCGGCTGGCTGTGCCGCACAGGAAACAGGGTTGCGCGGGCAGGGCTTGCCACATTTTTGTGCGGATGTTCAAAAAATGATGCGCCAAAATTGACAAGATTGCGCCCTTTCATGGATGATGCCGAACCATTGTAATTCATTAGACTGCAAGCCATGACGACTCACACCGTTCAATTTACCCGCCCCTCAAAACCCTCGGTACCGTCTCAACCATCAAGCAAGGCGCAGTGCTGGAGCCTCGCCCAAGTTGAGGCGCTATTCAAGCTGCCGTTTGCCGATTTGCTCTATCGCGCACAGCAAGTGCATCGAGAGCATTTCGATGCGAACGCGGTACAGTTATCCACTTTGCTGTCCATTAAAACAGGCGGCTGTCCAGAAGACTGCGGCTATTGCCCCCAAGCTGCACGCTATGACACCAGCGTGAAAAGTCAGGCATTGATGGAGCTTGACGACGTGCTGACAGCTGCCCGCGTTGCCAAGGCCGCTGGCGCAACCCGCTTTTGCATGGGCGCTGCTTGGCGCGGTCCCAAGCAGCGCGATCTGGACCCGGTACTGAGCATGGTGCGCGAAGTTAAAGCGCTGGGGTTGGAAACCTGCGCTACCCTGGGCATGTTGAAAGACGGCCAGGCCAAGCAGCTAAAAGACGCCGGACTGGATTACTACAATCATAATCTGGACACCGCGCCTGAGTTCTACGACGAAATCATTACCACGCGTGATTATCAAGACAGACTGGACACGCTGGAGCAGGTACGCGATGCTGACTTGAATGTATGCTGTGGTGGTATTGTTGGCATGGGTGAAAGCCTTAATCAACGCGCCGGTTTGGTCGCTCAATTAGCCAACCTAGATCCCTATCCTGAAAGCGTACCGATCAACCTGCTGGTAAAGGTAGAAGGTACACCACTGGCCGAAACCGAAGCGCTGGATCCGCTGGATTTTGTACGCACCATCGCGGTGGCCCGCATCACTATGCCCAAGGCGCGAGTACGACTGTCTGCCGGGCGACAACAAATGAGCGAAGCAGTGCAGGCTTTATGTTTTCTTGCAGGTGCTAATTCAATATTTTATGGCGAGCAGTTGCTGACGACCGGCAATCCAGAGGTGGAGCGCGACCGCGTTCTACTCGATAAATTGGGAATGTATTCCCTTGCGGCAAAAACGTAGCGTGCATTGATCAAACCATTTTGCTTGTGATGGAAAATTTCAATGACTTTTGAAGTGTTGCAGAGCGAGCTCGACACCCGCGCAACCCAAGGACTTCTGCGCTATCGTCATGAGTTACAAAGTGCGCAAGGCACACGCGTCAAGGTAAATGGCAAACCATTTCTGTCTTTTTCCAGCAACGACTACCTCGGTTTAGCTGATCACCCGCAGTTGCTTGCCGCTTTGCAGACTGGTACGCAACAGTATGGATTGGGTGCGGGTGCTTCCCATCTGGTCAGCGGCCATTTCAGCGCACACGAAGAACTGGAGCAAGCACTTGCTGAATTCGTCGACAAGCCCGCAGCACTGTTATTTTCCTCCGGCTATCTGGCTAACCTCGGAGCGGTGCAAGCGCTGGTCGGCAGACGCGATAAAATTTTTGCCGACAAGCTGAATCACGCATCACTCAATGACGCCATGCTGTTATCACGTGCGCAGGTGCAGCGCTTTCGTCACAACGACATGGTACATCTTGCGCAATTATTGGCACAGCCACACAGCGGTCGCAAACTTGTTATTACTGATGCGGTATTCAGCATGGATGGTGACCTTGCGTTGTTACCGGAACTGTTGGCGTTGTGTGAGCAATATGATGCCTGGTTACTGGTGGATGATGCGCACGGCTTTGGCATATTGGGTGAACAGGGACGTGGCTCATTATTTCACCGTAGAGATTCATCAGACCTGGCCTCGCCGCGCATTATCTACATGGCTACGCTGGGCAAAGCGGCGGGCGTATCCGGAGCATTCATTGCAGCGGAACAAGTAGTAATTGATACGCTGGTACAGAATGCGCGCAGCTATATCTACACAACAGCCAGTCCACCGGCGCTATCCTGCGCGGTGCTGGCCAGTTTGCGCTTATTTCAGAAAGAAGAGTGGCGGCGTACACAATTATGGAAATTAGTTACGCAGTTGCGTGCAGGTCTGAATGGGCTGCCGTGGGCGCTGATGCACTCCGACACTCCGATTCAGCCACTGCTGGTCGGTAACAATAATGTTGCAGTAGCTTTGAGCGAAGCGCTACGCACACGTGGCATCTGGGTACCAGCTATTCGCCCGCCAACCGTTCCGCAGGGAACAGCGCGACTACGCATTTCGCTATCGGCAGCTCATAGCGAGCAGAACGTGGCGCAATTGATTTCAGCCTTGCATGAGCTTGCACATTGAAAGTCGCGGTGCTGGAGCGCCGCTGCTACTGATACACGGTTGGGGTATGCACTGCGACATCTGGGGCAGCGTGGTAACACAACTTGCGCAACATTTTCGCGTGCACTGCGTGGACTTACCGGGATATGGCGCCAGCCCGATGATCGCGCAATATGATTTGGATGGGTTGGTACAACGGCTATCTGAGCATTGGCATACTGAATATGACGATGAGCCGCTGGCACTTCTTGGCTGGTCGCTCGGCGGGCAGATTGCTTTGCGCTGGGCACTCCATGCGCCGCATCAAATCGACAAGCTCGTGCTGGTTGCTACCACGCCCAGCTTTGTGCAGCGTAGCAACTGGGAATGTGCAATGGATGCGCATACCTTGCAAGAATTTTCTGTTGCGTTGCTGGAAAATCATGCGCTGACGTTAAAGCGGTTTATGGCCTTACAGGTGCGCGGCAGCGAACACGAACGCGAGTTACTGGCGGATTTGCGTGCTCGCTTGTTTAGTCGCGGTGAACCGGATATTGCGGCATTGCGCGGGGGCCTGGAAATATTGCGCAATACCGATCTGCGTGCGGTGTTGCCTCAAATTACTCAAGCTGCTTTAGTCATTACAGGTGAGCGCGACGTATTGACTTCACCTGCAGCATCAAGCTATCTCGCGCAGCAATTGCCCAATGCGAAGTTATTCAATATAAAGGGCGCGTCACATGCGCCGTTTTTATCTCACCCGGATATTTTTGTGCAACGGATCGAGGCATTTTTAAATGGATGATTACCTGATAGACAAACGCCAGGTGCGGATGGCTTTCAATCGCGCGGCCAATGGATACGATACTGCTGCAGTATTGCAGCGTGAGGTATGCAGCCGCATGCTGGAACGGCTGGATTATATAAAACAGAAGCCAACGTCTGTGCTGGATGTGGGTAGTGGTACTGGCTGGGGTACGCGCCAGCTGTCGCAGCGTTATCCGGCGGCGCATCTACTGGCGCTTGACATGGCAATTAACATGCTCAATGTATCGCGCAGCAGGTTAAGTTGGTGGCGCAAGTTATTCGGTAGTGGCAAGCACAGTTATGTATGTGCCGATGTTGAAGCCTTGCCGTTAGCAGCCAACAGTATCGAGCTGGTATGGTCGAATCTTACCCTGCAATGGTGCAACGATCTGCCCGCCACACTTAGCGAGTTACATCGCGTATTGAAAGTGGAGGGCTTGGTGATGTTCAGCACCTTCGGCCCGGATACGCTCAAGGAACTACGCAGTGCATTCCATAGCGTGGATGAGCACAGGCATGTTAATCGCTTCGCAGACATGCACGACATCGGCGACATGCTGAAGGCCAACGGTTTTGCCGCGCCCGTGATGGACATGGAAATTATCACGCTGACCTACGATAATTTGAAAGCAGTAATGCAGGATTTACGCGACATAGGCGCGCACAATGCCAATGCTGGACGTGGGCACGGCATGATGGGTAAGGCTGCTTGGCTGGCGCTGCAGGAGAATTACGAACGATTCCGGCAAAATGGCAAGCTGCCCGCGACTTTCGAAGTAATCTATGGCCACGCGTGGAAGCCAAAATCCAAGGTGACAAAGGATGGTGCGCATATTATTCAAACGCCATTTAAACTATAGGGCTGGGGCGAGTCGATATTTTCAATTCAGTTTTTTAAGAGTGTTAAAAAAGGCTATGTCGCAATTACCTGTTGAATTGACAAAGACAAGTGGCTCAATTATGAACAGGCGATGGTTCAAGCATTGAGCATGCGCCAAGCTGCGGCCAGTTGCGGGATCGCCAAGAACACCAGCTTCAAATGGCGGCATCGTTTTTTGAGTGCGCCGGCAACCCAGCAACCAGCGCAAATGAGTGGTATCGTTGAAGCAGATGAGACGTTCTTTCTTGAATCCTTCAAGGGGAAACGTCACTTGTCCAGGACTGCCCGAAAACGGGGCGGCAAAGCAACAAAAAGAGGGACCTCGGCAGAACAAATACCGGTGTTGGTGGTACGTGACCGTCATGGCGAAACGGCAGATTTTGTTTTGCCAGGCGTGAATGCACAGCAGATCGAACCGGTACTCAAGCCCTTGCTGAACAAGGATGTGATGCTATGTACCGATGGCGCAGCCGAGTACAAGGTTATCGCCAAACATATGGGAGTCGTTCACCGTCCAGTCAATGTTGCCGCAGGTCAGCGAGTGATAGGCGGCATCTATCACATTCAAAACGTCAATGCCTATGACAGCCGACTCAAACAATGGATGGTGAAATTTCATGGCGTTGCAACGCGGTATCTCGAAAGCTATCTGGGCTGGCACAGAATGATTGATCGTCTCGGCCAAAACATCACACCAACAGCTTGTTTTATCGCATCTCTTGGAAGAACAAGACAGTTTCAACAGCTAATTGCGACATAGCCTAAAAAAAAGGGGCAATAATGCAAAAAATACTGCATGTCAGGCTAAAAATCGCAGAATTTGACCCTTCATCCGGCATCTACGGGCCGAGATCGGTCACGCGGTGAATTATTCAGCGCTTCCCTAGCAATTGTGTATTATGCCCCCTGAATTATTGTTTGACATTTCCATGAAAATGGAGTGTGATATTAACCATAAAAAAACAGATTATGTCTATATCACTGTTAAATACGAGGGCGACTAAGGCATTATCATGAAAATAAAGAACGGGATTACCAGTCAAGCATTAGTTGTCATTGCATCCCTGTTTTTAGTGCTATTTAGTAATGTAGCCTTTTTCAAGAACGTATTGGTTATTTACCCTGCTAATTTAGAGAATATTCTATTCTTATTGTCTCTCGCAATTTTATTTTTTTGTGTAAATATTATTCTATTTTCATTGATTTGTTTTAATCGGACAATTAAGCCTGTATTAATAATAATCTTGCTCATATCGTCATTGGCAGCTTACTTCATGGATTCATACAATGTCATTATTGATGATTTAATGATCGATAGTATTGTTAATACAAATATGAACGAATCTTTGGATTTGCTCTCTTTTAAACAGGTACTTTATTTTATATTGCTTGGTGTTCTTCCTTCTATATTTGTATACAAAGCTAAAATTACTAGCCTGTCAACTAAAAAGGCAGCTTTATCACAATTAATTTTGTTAGGTAGTTCAATGGCGGTAGCTGTTGTCGTAATTCTTAGTTTAAGTAATTTTTATGCTTCATTTTTTAGAGAGCATAAGCCACTACGATTTTATGCCAACCCCGCATATTACATTTATTCAAGCATGAAATATATTAATGGCTTTTTTAAAAGCAGTGGCTTACCTTTAAAGATCATTGGCTTGGATGCCACTATCCCACCTACTGACAAACATAGAGAACTCATTATTTTTGTAGTAGGAGAAACAGCGAGATCCGATCACTTTTCATTGAATGGCTATAGTAAAAAAACAAACCCTTATTTAGAACGAGAAGATGTCATTAGCTTTGATAATGTGTGGGCATGTGGCACTTCGACGGCTCATTCAGTCCCTTGTATGTTTTCAATTTATGACCGTTCAGATTTTAATATAAGCAAAGCTCAATCAACCGAAAATGTACTGGATATTTTACAACGTGCAGGTGTTAATGTGGTTTGGTTAGATAATAACTCTGATTCTAAGGGCGTAGCCGATAGAATTCCCTATCAAAATTTCAGGTCACCGGAAAACAACCCTGTTTGTGATATTGAATGCCGAGATGAAGGTATGTTGACAAATCTGCAAATGTATATTGATGGTCATCCAACAGGGGATATATTCATCGTACTACATCAAATGGGTAACCATGGTCCAGCTTACTATAAGCGTTACCCGAAGCAATTTGAAAAATTCACCCCAATTTGTAACAGCAATCAACTAGAGCAATGTAGTCAAGAAGAAATAAAGAATACTTATGATAATGCGATAGTTTATACCGATTATTTTTTGTCTAATGCAATTCAATTATTAAAAAATAATGATTCAAAATTTGAATCTGCTTTATTTTATGTCAGTGACCATGGTGAATCACTAGGTGAAAATAATCTGTATTTGCATGGTCTTCCCTATATGATTGCACCAAATGCACAAATTCATGTACCGATGATAATGTGGTTTAGTAACAGCTTCGACAAAGAAGAGGTTAATTTTGAACAATTAAAAAACAAAACACATACAAAATTCTCTCATGATAATGTATTCCATACCATATTGGGTTTAATGGAAGTTAAATCTAGTGTTTACAATAAAAAAATGGACATTATTGAGCATGAAGAACGATGACTAAAAACCCTTTAGCTATTTTGTTTATTTTATGTATTTGTTTTTTAGTTTTTGAACTCAGCCCTATTGATATTTATATTCAGGATATTTTTTATAACTTTGAAAGTAAACATTGGCTTTTAGACAGAAATGAACCAATAACCAAGTTAATTTTTTATGATGGTATTAAGGCAGTATTTATTGTCTTTGTTGTAAGTCTCTTAATCACACTGCTTTTTTTTAGTCATAAATTGATTGTTAAGCAATACAAAAAAAGACTTCTTATTGTGTTGCTGTCTTGTATTGTAGTGCCTTTATTGATTGGTTTTCTAAAAGGCATAACCAATGTTCCTTGTCCCAAAAACATTGAACGCTATGGTGGTAATTATCCATATGTCACAGTATTAACAAAATACCCAGCTACCTTTCAACAAACAAGTAACATAAAGTGCTATCCCGCAGGTCACGCCAGCGGTGGTTTTGCCTTAATGTCTTTGTTTTTCCTATTTTTGTCACCAAATAAAAAGAAAGTTTCTCTTGTTTCAGCAATAGGCCTTGGATGGATTACAGGCAGTTATAAAATGATTATTGGTGATCATTTTTTCAGTCATACCTTGATGACGATGGTGCTTTCCTGGTTAATAATTTTGTTTATTGTAGAGGTGGTTGATAAATTTAAATCAGGAAGCGAAACGGGGACAGGCCTAGCAGTTCGGCATTAAAAATATTGCAATACTGGCACTTAAGCGGCACCTGTCAGCGCAACCAAGCACAATGGAATGTGTGTTGTAGGCCGCTTGAATATAAAGAATTGACCTTATCAACCAAAGAAATAATCCAGAACGTCGATCGGCAACGCTTGCAATCTGTTGCTCTGAGTTTTTGCAAGAAGCTCCACCGTAAAAATATTTCATACGCATGGCGGGATCCAGAATAAGTTACGAACGTAGAATAAAGATTACAAAACTGTATAGTTTTGGAAGGCTTCCCGCAATGTGATTGAGGCTATTCTTTCTGAACCCAGGCAATTTCGCTTGGTATGAAAGAGGGTTAATCGATGAAAAATCCACACAATATAATACGGACAGCCTTGATAACAGTGGCCATGATGGCAGTCATCGCTGCAAACACGGTGACTGTCATCGCTGCTAACGCGGTGCAGCCAGCCGAAACAAAGGAAAATGAAGCAAAAGAACAACAGCTTTATAGTCAGGCCAAAATTTCTTTATCCGAAGCAATCAAAGCGGCGGAACAGAAAATCGGCGGCAAGGCTGTAGAAGCTGAATTCGATGATGAGTCCGATACTGTTCAATTTGAGGTTGAGGTACTCAAAGACGGCAAGATTCATAAAGTCATGGTTGATGGCGAGACAGGCCATATCCTCAGAGTTTCGCTTGACGATGAGTCTAACGAAGGTCTTGAAGACGATGAGTCTAAAGAAAGTATTGAAAACGAGAAAGAGTAAACTTTGAATGCTGGGGAATTACTCCCCAGCATTCTTTTTATACCATGATAATACTAATAATTGAAGATGATAATGAGACTCGGGATTATGTCTCAGCAGGACTGAAAGAGGCAGGCCATACAGTCGATTCGGCCAGGGATGGTTATGAAGGACTGCTCCTTGCTAAAGAGGGAAAACATGACCTACTTATTGTCGATCGAATGCTACCTGACCTTGATGGACTTACGCTGGTAAAAACTTTGCGTAGCGCTAGCTGTACTGTACCAGTACTGTTCCTTACAACAATGTGCGGAATTGATGATCGTGTTGAAGGCCTGAATGCAGGTGCCGACGATTATCTGGTCAAACCGTTTGCTTTCAGTGAGCTATCCGCACGGGTAAATGCGCTGCTACGCAGGCCAAGGGGGACAGTGGAACAAAAAGTTCTGCAGGTACCCGGTCTTGAAATCGACCTTATGAAAAGAGTTGTGATGCGTAGTGGGCAAGTCATCGACCTTCAGCCAACTGAATTTCGCCTGCTTGAGTATCTTGTCCGTCATGCCGGACAGGTTGTAACTCGCACGATGTTGCTTGAAAACGTCTGGGATTTTCATTTTGACCCCAAAACAAATATTGTCGAAACACACATCAGTCGCTTACGCGGCAAGCTTAATGCCGGCAAAAAGTCGGACCTCATTCATACAGTTCGTGGCTCAGGATATATGATTCATGAAGCTGCCTAGCATTGTTGATAGCATCAGTTTTAAACTTTCAGCTTTATATTTGATTCTTTTTTTGTGTTCTTTTTTGTCCATTGGCGTAACAGTTTATTTGCTGACCTACCATACGTTGGAGCAACAACTTAAAAGCAGTGTCGAGACGGAAGCTACCCGGTTGATAACCGAATATGATTCAGGCGGAATAGACGAATTGAAAGAGACAATTGATGAAGCAGATGGTCAGGTATCGTACAATTTTTTTAAGTACGGGGTTATTGATCAGAATGGCAAGTTGATAGTCGGACACTTGAATAATTTCCAACCATCTACGGGGTGGCAGACCATCAAAATAATACCTGCGACCAATAAATCTGAAGAAGAAAAACAAGATCTCCTCTACGTTAAAGTTATGGCTCTGCCAAATAAATTTTGGTTGGGTGTTGGTCATGATGGTGAGTATATTCAGGATGCCGGTGAGGCGATTATTCATGCTTTTATATGGGGCTTCGTTTTAGTGATCTTTTTGGGCATAGGCGGTGGGTTGTATCTCGGGGGTGCGTTCCTAAGAAAAATACAAGGTATTACAAACTCAACACAGGCAATTATTTCGGGTGAACTGAAACACCGACTACCCGTTTCAAAAAATTACGATGAACTGGATAATCTGGCTATATTGCTAAACCAAATGCTGGATAAAATTGGATCGTTAATCGAGAATATTCAGCAAGTCTCTAATGACATAGCACATGATCTACGTACGCCGATCAGTCATTTAAAATTCAGGCTTGAAAACGCTCTCGCAAGGAACCTCTCTGCAGAGCAATACAAGGAACGGGTAGCTTTCGCCATTGAGGAAGTCGATACGATTCTCAACACCTTCTCCGCCATGCTGAGAATTTCTCAGATTGAATCCGGCTCCCGCCGTAGTGGATTCAAAATCGTCAATCTGAGCAATATCGTTGCTTCCGTGATTGACGCGCTGCATCCGATAGCGGAAGAACAGGAAAAAAGTATCTGCGCAGACATTGAGCAGGACGTAACGCTGTCAGGTGATAAAGAATTGTTGACGCAACTGGCCTTTAATCTGTTGGATAATGCAATTTTACACACACCCGAAAATACACAGATCAAAATTAGCCTGCGATCGTCTGGTACTCAAACTGAATTTATTGTTGCAGACAACGGCCCTGGAATTGCCGAAGCGCATCACCGGAAAGTATTTCAGCGTTTTTACCGGCTTGAAGAAAGCCGTACAACGCCAGGAAATGGCCTTGGCCTCAGCATAGTTGCAGCTATAGCTGAACTTCATGAAGCAACAATAGTGTTATCAGATAACAATCCAGGACTTAAAGTCGTACTCAATTTTCGCTACAAACCGAGCAATTCAGCTTGAAAAATAACGTGCTTAAATTATTACCGCCAGGATTGTTTTGTTTACTGCTTGGTTGTTCACATTATCAATCAAAAGAACTGACGGAACAATCAGTTAATAAACAACTTGAAACACCCACAGCGCAGCAGCTAAGTGTTCAAGCTTCTCAGATTAAGCACCCTTTACTCAAACCCATACCGTTTAATATCCAGGACGGTATATCGCCAGATGAAGCGGCTGTTATAGCCGTGTTGCGTAATCCTGAATTACGCGCCGTAAGAGATCAACATGGTATCGCCAACGCGCAACTTTTGCAGGCAGGGTTATTGCCCGATCCTCAAGTATCCTATAGCTTTTCTGCGCCTTCTGCAGGCACTGACATTGGTACGAACAATGCCTTCGGCATCGCTCTGAACTGGCAGGTGACTGCTCTGATTTGGCGGCAGAGCAAAATAGCTGCTGCCGCGAAACAGCAGCAGGCTGTCGATCTTCAAATTGCCTGGCAGGAATGGCAAATTGCCCAGGCTGCAAAACTGGCTACTTATCAATTAATAGTTTACTCACAGCAACAGGCTTTACTCTCCGAAATGGCGCTGCGTCTGGAAGACAACCGTGTGCGCTTGCAAGAAGCCGCTGAACTTGGGTTGGTAACAGAGCTTGAACGGGTCGCCGCCGTCTCGGCCAAAAATCTGGTCGACATTCGTTTACTCGCTCTTAAATTACAACTCAAGCAGCAGCAACAACGCCTGAATCGCGCCATGGGACTCAAACCCCATGAGACAGCCAGGCTGCAGCAAGATATAGAGCTACAAATGAAGCTGAACACTCCGGCTTATGACGCTTTAATACATGACGTAGAAAACCGGCGGCTGGATTTAATTGCCTTGAAACGAGGCTATGAAAGCCAGGAAGAACGCTTGCATATCGCCGTGATGCAGCAATTTCCGCAAATCAGTATCGGCTTTGATTCTGCCCGGGATAATAGCAACTTATATACCATGGGTTTTGGCGTCTCGATGACAGTGCCCATATTCGACCGGAATCAGGGTCAAATCGCGCTTAACCGGGCAACACGGGAGCAACTGTTTGATCAATATACTAGTCGGGTATTTCAAGCAAGAGCCGATATTGCCGAATTACTAATCACTATCGCTTCGATAAATAAACAAATTCAATCCGTTCATCATGCCATTCCCGATTTGGCCAATCTGGTTAAAGCCTATCAGTCCGGTATCGAACACGGCCAGGTTGACGTATTTAATTATTACGTCGCATGGAACAGTCTGACGGACAAAAAAATTGACTTGTTGACCTTGGAATTGCAGTTAGTGCAGGCGGGAATTGCTTTGGAGGTGGCGAGCGGGCTTTATCAGTTAGCAGCTGATTATAATGAAATAAATTATGAAATCCTATTCTAGAATAGCCGTCATAACGGTTTCATTGCTGACTTTTGTTTTCGGTTGTGCACTGCTTTACTGGTTGGCAAAACCGCACGAGGTAACCCGCCCTGACACGTCGATTTCCGAACCGGAGCCGGTTGCGCAAGTAAAAACAATTAAACTGCATAAAGGCGAATTCAAAGAAATTTTTACCGCCTATGGCGTGGTTTTACCATTTCCGGATAAGTTGACGACAATCAGCGTTCCTTATACCAGTCAGGTCGATAAAATGCTGGTCAATCAGGGTCAAATTGTTCAACAAGGCGATCTGTTACTGATTTTAAATCCAGGCGTCAGTGCTATGTTGCAACTTGATCAGGCTCGAAAAGAATTGACTGCGGCATTACGTGACAATGAACTGCTGCAGGAACGCATCCGTCTGAAACTGGCAACCCAGCAAAATAGGGTCGCGACTCAATTACGCGTCGAACAAGCCAGAGTCATGGTCAAAAATCTGGTTGATCAGGGTATAGGTAAAGAACAGAAAATCAGGGCGAAAAAAGACGGTATTATCTATCTGGTCAGCGTTCAACAGGGACAAATAGTTACAGCCGGTGCGCCGTTACTACAACTTGTTGATCAGAATCAGTGGATGGTGCGCTTGGGTATTGAGCCCGAGGATTATGATCATCTGCAAGTTGATCAACAGGTATTGATTACGCCAGTCAATACGCCCGTTTCAGAACCAGTTAAGGGTCGTATCGAAATAATCACCCATCAAATTGATCCAATCACACGCTTGCTAAATGTCTTTGTCAGGCCGGCGTTAAATCAGACATTGTTAATCAATGACTTTGTTGAAGGTCGAATTATCATCTCCTCGGTCAATGCCTTCGCGGTTCCCCGGCAGGCGGTTCTTCCCGATAATGGCGGCTACAGTCTGTTTACGATTAAAAACGGCCATGCCGTTAAGCATCGAGTACAGATAGGTTTGGAAAACGACCAGCAAGTTGAAGTGATAGCGGCCGAATTAAAGGTCCAGGACGAGGTGGTAGTTTTAGGCAATTATGAACTACAACCCGGTATGGCAGTGTCCGCGACGCCTGGCAGGAGTAACGGCAAGGGAGTATCGCAATGACGCAATGGGCTTATTTGCACTGCCGTTCCATTTTATTTGCGCTCAGTATGATTGCCATCGCCGGCTTCTTTGAAATCTACAGTACGCCGGTGAGTCTGTTTCCTCAGGTGACCTTTCCAAGAGTGGTCATTAATCTGAACGCCGGTGACATGCCCGCAGAACGCATGGCCATTCAGGTTACCTGGCCGGTTGAAGAAGCTGTACGCGCGGTGCCAGGTGTTGTGACCGTGCGTTCTGCGACCAGTCGTGGTAGCTCCGATATTGCCATTAATTTTAACTGGGGCACCGATATGGTATCGGCCATGCTACAGGTAGCCTCGGCCATCAATCAAATTCGTTCAACGCTTCCTGCCACCTTAACATTTGGCGTCAAACGTATGGACCCGACGGCATTCCCAGTGCTGGGTTACAGCCTGACATCCAACGTGCATACCTTGGTCGAACTCCGGGATATGGCGCTTTATCAAATCAGGCCGCTCCTGTCGGCCATTCCCGGTGTTGCCAAAGTGGATGTACTGGGCGGTGCGATAGAGGAATATCAGGTGCTGGTCGACTCGGCGCGAATTAATGCGTTAGATTTAAGTCTGAATGACATTGCCACTTCCTTGTCGGCAGCCAACGTGATCCAGGCGGTAGGCCGATTGGAGCAAAACTATAAATTATATCTACTACTCGCCAATACCCAATTTCAGGGTTCGGAACAAATTTCGAAGACTATTTTACGCAGCGGCCAGAATGGACTGGTCTATCTTGGCGATGTCGCGGAGGTCGTTAAAACCACTGCACCTCAGTGGCAACGAATAACCGCCGAGGGCCGCGATGCTGTTTTGTTTCAAATTAACCAACAACCCGGCAGCAGCACGGTTGAAATAGCCCGCAACGCACAATCGCAACTGGAACTCATCAAACAGAAGCTCCCTGCCGACATTAAAATCGCCAAATGGTATGACCAAAGCGATTTGATTGTTGCCTCTGCCCTCAGTGTTAGAGAAGCCTTGTTGATTGGCTTAGGATTGGCCATTGTTACCCTGCTGGTGTTCTTGCGAAATATCAAGGTCACCTTGATTGCTGCCATTACCGTGCCCATGTCATTGTCGGCGACCGTATTAATCATTCACTTACTGGGGATAGGATTTAATATCATGACCTTGGGCGGCATGGCGGCCGCCGTGGCGTTAATTATCGATGACGCGATTGTCATGATCGAACATATTATCCGTCGCATGCGTGAAGCGTCCGGGACTTACCAGGAACGGATTCATCTGGCCGCTAACGAATTTATCAAACCGTTGGCAGGCTCATCAGCTTCAACGATCATTATTTTTGCGCCATTGGCTTTTCTATCCGGCGTCAGCGGTAGTTTTTTTAAAGCGTTATCTATTACCGTCGCTTCCGCCTTGTTCATTTCTTTTATCGTGGCGTGGCTGGCTGTGCCTTTGCTGGCCTCGAATATCTTGACGCAAAAAGACACCGAACAGGAAGAAAATGGTACCTTGACACGCTGGTTTCATCAACGCTATCAAAGTCTGTTACAAGCGATGTTGCCAAGGCCCTGGTTCATATTGGCGGCGCTGCTTCCGCTGCTGGCCGCCGGTTTCTTTGGCTGGCAACAGACCGGATCAGGGTTTATGCCGTCAATGGATGAAGGTGGTTTTATTCTTGACTACCGGGCTGCGCCCGGTACATCAGTATCGGAAACGGATCGATTGTTGAGACAAGTTGAAAAAATTCTACACCATACACCCGAAGTCAATACCTATTCACGCCGAACAGGTAACAGTCTGGGTGGGCATCTTACTGAAGCCAATGAAGGAGACTTTTTTATCCGCTTAAAGCCCCTGCCGCGGCGCAGTCTGGATGAGGTAATGGATAGCATTCGAGGCCAGGTTACCGCTAAAGTCCCCGGACTGAGTATTGAACTCGCCAAACTGATGGAGGATCTGATCGGCGATTTAACGGCGGTTCCACAACCGATCGAAGTCAAACTGTATTCCAATGACGGCAAATTATTGGCACAGTTGGCGAATAAAGTCGCCCTGGCTCTGGAAAAAATACCGGGCGTCGTTGACCTTAACAATGGTGTAATTCCTGCCGGCGATGCCGTAAATATAAGGGTTTTAAGGGATAAAGCCGCACTGGAAGGGCTTAGTCCCGCAGCCGTTCAACAGTCCCTGAATAATTACCTGACAGGAACCATTACCACCCAATTGCAGGAAGGGCCCAAGATGATCAATCTGCGAGTCTGGATACCTGCATACGAACGCTCAACAATGCAGGCTCTGGATCATCTGCGCATTCGATCTCCCGACGGTCATTGGGTACCGCTTAAACGAATTGCGGAAATCACCACCGAGACCGGACAGGCGCAAATCGCTCGGGATAATTTAAAACGCATGGTGGCCGTCACGGCTCGTATTAGCGGCCGGGACATGGGTTCAACCATTGCTGATGTTATTAAAACACTAGATCAGCCCAGTATGTTACCGAAAGACGTTTATTATGTTCTGGGCGGTTTATATGAACAACAACGTGTCGCATTTCATGATCTGATTATCGTGTTTATAGCAGCAGTGGCGTTGGTATTTATCTTGTTGCTGTATCTGTATGAACATTTTCATGTTGCGCTGGCGATGATGTTAACGACCTTGTCGGCCGTAGCGGCTGTGTTTATCGGCTTATGGCTGACAAATACCGAATTGAACATCACGGCGATGATGGGCATGACTATGGTTATCGGCATCGTCACCGAGGTCAGTATCTTTTATTATTCTGAATATCAAAGCCTGCCTGATTCAGAGTTGGGCGTTCAGCGCATGATTACGGCTGGTAACAACCGAATGCGTCCGATTGCCATGACCACTGTGGCCGCAATTCTTGCACTCATGCCGTTGGCATTGGGCGTAGGTGCAGGTTCGGAAATGCTACAACCGCTGGCGATTGCTATTGTGTCTGGACTTATTGTCCAAATACCGCTGGTACTCATTGTATTGCCTGGTTTCCTTGTGCTTTTCAACCAGTACGCCAGACGACGTAAAGCAACCTGGCCACTTGTGCCTCATGAACCACACCCATTGAGGCCGTAATTCCCTGTGTCAGGATACGTGGCGCAATTGTCCAAATCCAATGGTCACGTCTGGTAGGTGATCGAGCTTACTCGGTATACCGCCTCGCGATTGAAAGAACTAAAAATAAACCACCAAAGCCAATCCTGAGTCTGGATATTCAGCTAATTACCAGTGGTTCCTTCATCATTGTTTTACGAGCACCACGAAACTATTGGCAGGGATCGTTACATTAAGTCGACCTTGGTTGGACGGAATACTGGCACCGCCATTTCCCCTGTTTTGACCACCATAAATGGCGGCGTCGCTATTGAATATTTCCTTCCATCCGGCATCAGGGATGGCCAGCAAGTCCTTTTCGATGACATAACCGTCAGCGAAGGCAGTATTGTTGAAGCTGGCGACGATAATGACTTCCTCATCTCCGCGCCACCGCTTGAAAGCGATCACTCGATTGGAATTCGACACGTGGAGAATGTCAATGTCCTGGCTGCGAATCGAGCGCAGTCGGCGATTGAGACTTATGAGATCCTGATAAAAGCGAAACAGTGACTTGCCGTTACTAATCCGTTCGCCCATGATATTTTCACGGTTCCACAGAAAGCGGTCATACGTATAGTGTTTTTGTGCTCCGATCTCTTCGCCCATGAAGAACATAGGGATGCCCGCCGACAGCACGGTCAGGCCGCAGCATACACGCGAGCGTGCCTCCGCCGCGATGCGTGTGGCACCAATAACAGGCGCACCATTGACGGCCGTTACCATGGTCCGCGCCGTGCCACCAGCATTGCCGGCTTCGTCGTGAGATTCGTGGAACACGACTTGGTCGTAACGGCTGTCATACAGGGCGCTGGCAAACCAGTCCAACTGTAGCGGCTCGTTGCCGCCAAATCCCGCTTGCTTCAGGAGGCGCGCTCGATTTCCAGTCATGTCGGAGTCACCGATCAACTGGTGGTAAAAGGCTAATTCCCACTTTGCGCTGAAACCCAGCCCTCCTTGTGCAGGCGGTTTCGTCACGGCGTCCCATCCCGTATGATCCTCCGCAATAAGCATCACCGTAGGCTTGATCATGCGCAGTGTGCGACTCCACTCCCGCAGGAATTTCTGCCCGAAGATGTTGGCGTTGCCAATCAGTCGCCCATCGGCGTGAATCGTGTTGTCGCGGTGAATCGCCTGGGTCAGATCTACACGCAGCCCATCGACGTGCATTTCTTCAATCAGAAAAGCGGCACTGCTGATGAACTGCTGGCGCACAATTTCTTCTGAAAAACGGGGGGTGAAGCCGGTAGAGCCGTTATCAAGGTAGCCGCCCTCCGGAAACGGATTGCCATCATGTTGTCTGTAGTCGGAAGAACGCCCTTCATACCAGTAATAAATATTTTCTTCAGGCAAGGTTGAATCGTATTGCCACTGGGCGCGTTCCGCTTCGTTGTCATAGTGGTTGTAGACCACGTCCTGGATGACTGCGATGCCACGCCGGTGACACTCGCGCACGAGATGACGGTACTTGTCGCGGCCTCCAGCGCTGGATTCGATACAGAAGTGATGACTGTCGCCATAGCCCCAGGCGGTATTGCCTGAAAACTCTGCCATGGGCAGCAGTTCGATGGCATTCACACCGAGTTCAACGAGATGGTCCAGGAATTGTAGCGCGTCACTCAAATCGCCAGGACCGGGCTTTCCGAACCCCAATGAGCCGACATGTAATTCGTAAATAACCAGGTCTTCGAGGTGTGTAGGTACCGGCAGGCCGAGCGTGGATTCTCTTGTCCAGAATTTCTCCGACGGAATGCTGTCCAGTTTCATTCCGCGTGGCGTGGATTCAAAATCTCGGCGCATCACGTCGGCATCAATTACAACGCTACAACTCACGGACCCGTCCAGAGTTTCAACAGTCCCCGGCCAGGCAGTCTTGGCAGGGTTAATATTGCCTCTGCCGATCTGGCTACGGGAAAAAATATCGGTGCGATAGACGTGCTGCCCTTGCGCGTTCAGGATACGATACATGTAAGGCAGGCTTTGGAACATCTCAAATTCGCCCTGCGGCCCACCTTCCCATATGCCATCACCCAGCTGAGTCAAAGTAATCACGGGCTGTGTCTGGTCCACTCCGGAGCTATCGTCGGCTATGTAGCCACTTGCTGGATTTCCGAAGACCACTTCCACATTTTTGGCATTTGGAGCCCAAATGCCAAAACGCAGACCGGGTGTGGGGTTCCCCGCGGTGAAGTGTTTGTTGGCTCCCAGGCGGCGGCCGTAAGTGAAGTAATAGCGTTCGATCTGGGGCATGACCGCCTCGCAGTTGAGTCGAAACTGGCGATGGCGTGCAACGGAATTAACATCCTGCACCTCAGTCGGAATGCCCCAGAAGTTGGCGCCCTGTGGCCCGTCAAGGATAACCCCCCACTTGAAGGTATTATCCTGATCGGCAAGGTTAAGTGAGATCGAGGCCGTAAATATTGGACAACCATCTTCGCCGATTTCCTCCTGCATAGGAGATTCCGTCCAGTCATCCGAGTATCTGCCGCTACCATCCCAGCTGCCGCGCAAGCGAGCGTTGCGGAATACCGCCCGTTTAAGGCCGGTGATGAATTGAAATTGCACTGTCTGTATTGTCATAATAACCTCTTATCCTTGACGATCAACATCCAAGTAACATTAGAGAAACCAGGTTCAAGTGACTCCTCAACTGACAAAGCGAAATTCGCGAGTCGCGGTTGACGGCTGATGGACTCATGACTCCCAACCCAATTGACTCTAGCATTCCCAGCTCCGAAAAATATGCCAGCAGTCAAACATTCCAGTGAGGATCAAATAGTAGAGTGGCACTCAAAAAAGTAAATAAGCAAATTGCTTATTTACTTTTTATAAACTGACGTTTCGAAGTTTATTCGAACCCAATAATATCCATGTAAGGCTTGATTTACTTGGCTTCCAGCCTCAGTGTTTTCATGCCCATATGCTTCCATAGATCGGCAAACAGATTGCCGATGAGACAGCCTCCGTCCCGGAGCAGGTTTACCGTCAATTGTGGAAGTTCTCTCGTTTTTGTGCCAAGATTCATCGCGGTCTCCTGAGTTGTTTTGGGTGTTTGCTAGACAACCATTATTACACTCTTTTTGAGGCCGCTTTTATTAATAATAATCAGGCAATTAAATACCTCTTATGGGGATTTTTTAACTCCGAAACTTTAGTATGAAATGAGGATTGATCGATGAAAAAATCACACAATATAATACGTGCAGCCTTGTTTACCATGACCATGATGGGAGCCATTGCTGCTAACGCGGTGCAGCCAGCTGAATTAAAGGGAAAGGAAGCAAAAGAACTACAGCTTTTTAGGCTGGCCAAAATTTCTTTATCCGAAGCAATAGAAGTGGCGGAACAGAAAGTCGGGGGAGAGGCTGTAGAAGCCGAATTGGATGATGAGTCCGACGCTGTGCAGTTTGAGGTTGAGGTACTCAAAGACGGCAAGATTCATAAAGTCATGGTTGATGGCGAGACAGGCCATATCCTCAAAGTTTCGCTAGACGATGAGTCTAGTGAAGCCGATGAGAATGGCGAAGGCGTTGAAGGAGACGAGTCTAGCGAAGACGATGAGAATTGCGAATGTATCGAAGACGAGAAAGAGTAAACGTTGAATACCGGGGAATTGCTCTGGCATTCTTTTTATACCATGACAATACTAATTATTGAGGATGATAATAAATTGAAACCCCAAAATCTGTATTGTCATAATGACCTCTTACCCTTGGCGATCAACATCCAAGCAACATAGAGAAGCCAGGCCCCAGTGATTCCTCGCTGACAAAGCGAAATTCGCGAGTCGCGGTCGACGGCTGATGGACTCGCGATCCCTCAACTCAATTAACTCCAGCATTCCCAGTTCCGAAAAGTATGCCAGCAGTTCAACATCCCAGTGAGGATAGAATAGTAGAGTGGCACCCAAAAAAGTAAATAAGCAAATTGCTTATTTACTTTTTATAAGCATTATTAAAAGGCGGATTCAACTCTGAAGTGCAACTTTTGTAAGCGAATTTAGGTGGCGAGCTGCGTTAATATCGGAGCCACTTAAACGACCAAGTAAAAGGAGCACAGATGAAGAAATATAAGCAGCTCACCAGCGGGCAACGATATCAGATTTACGGATTGAAACAAGCTGGTTTGGATCAAACTCAGATTGCCCAAAAGATAGGCGTGGACAAGTCGACGATTTCACGAGAGTTCAGGCGAAACAAAGGTCAACGCGGCTGGCGACCCAAGCAGGCGCAGTCGTTCAGAGATGAGCGCCGGCAAGCCTTGGCGAATGGCAAGTGCTT
>Ga0209344_10001047_pt1 | contig 39709 bp, 28 predicted proteins | sample Cruoilmetagenom6_FD_187293 | JGI IMG/M metagenome (GOLD analysis project Ga0209344, IMG submission 187293) | Oil polluted marine microbial communities from Coal Oil Point, Santa Barbara, California, USA - Santa Barbara Oil Seep Sample 6 (SPAdes)... | ecosystem: Environmental > Aquatic > Marine... | reverse complement strand
AGATGTGGCGAGTGCTCGTGCGGTACCTATGATAGTTTGCTCTTGGCCATATCTGAGGTACTTTTCCATTTCCCAAACATATTGATAGCCAAACCAAGGGATAGAAAATAAAAAGCCGGATAATAACAATAGCTTACTTCTTAAGCCAAAACGCCACTTCATTGTCATCTTTGCCTATTAGCCCTGTGTGGTAACGGTGGAGCTTTGGTGCCAACGATAGCCCATGCCATACACGGTTTCTATGCAGTTAAACTCGCTATCGAGCAAGGTGAATTTTTTACGAATACGTTTGATATGCGAGGTGATAGTTGAGTCATCAACGTATATTTTTGAGTCTTGCATTAATTGACTGCGATTTTTCACATGGCCAGGATGCTTAGCCAGCGCATAGAGCATCCAAAATTCGGTAATGGTTAAATCAACGGTATGGCCATGCCACTCAATGCTCATACGTTGGCTATCAATGGTTAATGGCCCGAGGGTTAACATATGATCCGCTTGTTGCGGTTTGCCTAGCGCGTCTTGGCGACGAAATAGCGCGGCAATACGCGCTGCCAAGTGCGGTAAGCTAATGTCTTTGGTCAGGTAATCATCAGCGCCAATACGCAGGCCAGAGACGGTATCAACCTCGCTATCTCGTGCGGTCAAAAAAATAATCGGTAACGTCGTCGACATCGAGCGAAGCCATTGGCAGAGCTCAAAACCCGCATCATATTCTTGCTCTAAACCAATATCTAAAATTGCTAAATTGGGTAGACGTAAGTTAAACGCTTGCATTGCGGTCGCTTTATTCGCATAGGTTTGCACTTGGTAGCCCTGTAAACGCAGTACGTCAGCGTAATTTTCTCTGATGGCGGCGTCATCTTCGACAATAGCAATCCGTTTCGACATGGTGATTAATGATCCTTAGCTAGATTAGTGCTTGATAATATCGAATAAACGCCTTTGACGCTGCTAATTATTGCAATTGCCATAAAGTTGCCACATTTGCTCAGTGAATTGCCACTTTTGCGGCCTTTAGTGGTCGTTTTCTTGCGGTTTAATAACGTCATCAAAACAAACCCGTTAATTAACTGGTTAGTTAGCAGCAATTTATTAGCAACCCAAAAACGAGAGGCACTAAAATGAAAACACAATTAACCGCTATAACAAATATTTTTCCTGCAAAAACATTGATTAATGTTGCGCTAATTTCGGCATTAACTGTTAGCCCAGTGTTTGCTAATAGCTATGAAAATTCAGCGCAAGGAAAAAGCGAGCAAGAAAAGTCAGCACAATTAAAGGAAGAAATTGGTTTTGGCACCGGCATGGTCATTGGCGCTATTTTCGGCGGGCCAGCGGGGGCATTTATTACCGGCTTAGCAGGTAATTTTATTGCGAAAAATATCAATGCCGAGGATGAAATTGAAACCTTAGCAAGCGCCTATCAAGCGGAAAAACAAAGTAATGAAACGGCATTGGCGCGTTATCAAAACAAGATAGAACAAGCCGAACAAAATTATCAAAATGAGTTGTTAGCCTTAGAGCAAAACTACCAAGCGGCTAGTGAGTTGCAAGCACAGAACTTATTAATGAGCTTACAGTTCTCGACCGGCTCAAGTGAAATTAAATCACATTACCAAGAGCAAATAGCGAGTTTAGCGCGCATTGTTCAACAATCACCGAACTTGACTTTAGACTTATCGGGTTATACCGACAAACAAGGCAGTGCAGAGTTAAACCAAGCACTGTCATTGGCCCGTATCAATGCGGTAAAGAATGCCCTTATTGATCAAGGCGTTGCTGCTGAACGCATTAGTTTATTTGCTTATGGTGAACAAGATAGTGTCGTTGCCTCTGTCGATAAAGAAGTCAGCTTTTATGACCGCCGTGTGGTGATCAAACTAAAAAACACCGCCTTGGCACATGATGCGACGAGCCAAGAAAGCTCGCAAACCGCAAAAAATTTCTAATACTAAGCAAATTGCCAGATCGTTTGAAAGCTTACAACTAAACTTGCTAAAAAGGTAAAAAGGTAAAAAGGAGGTGCGGCACGGTAATATGAAGTAGTTAAGTTATTGATATTTTTAAATACTAAAATTAAGTTGATAAAGTCAAGGCCTAGTGCCTTGGCTTTTTTTATTTCAGTGAAACGCGGCTCGCTAGTGTTTAACGCTGTTAGATGATATTTGATGAGACTAGCACTTTGGCTAAAAAATCTTAGCTAAATTGTCGTAATAATACTATTTTGGTAAGTATCATCTAACGCTATCATAGCTTTAATGTTCGCTAAGTAGGCATTTCGTTCATACAATTATTGCTAATCTCTTACTCGCGTTAACAATTCGCATGAACAACTAACTATAAGGGTAAATAAATGACTGTCACGCCTCAAAACGAGATAATAAACTTTTGGTTTAAGGAAATAGCAGCTGAAAAGTGGTGGCTTAAAGATTTAGCTTTTGATCAAGAAATTAAAACTCGCTTTGCCAGTATACATAGCGCCGCACATAAAGCAGAGCTATTTACTTGGCGCAAGACAGCACTAGGGCGTTTGGCTGAAATTATTGTACTCGACCAATTTTCGCGCAACATGTTTCGCGACACGCCACAAGCCTTTGCCTATGATGCCATCGCTTTAGTGTTAGCCCAAGAAGCGGTCGCGCTAGGCGTGGATAGGCAAGTCAGTGACAGCCAACGTAGCTTTTTCTATCTACCTTTTATGCACAGTGAGTCAAGGCTGATCCACCAACAAGCACTGATGTTATATGAAAAGCTTGGCGATGCCACCAGCTTAGCATTTGAGATAAAGCATCAAGATATTATTAAACAGTTTGGCCGCTACCCGCACCGAAATATTATCTTGGGTCGCGCGTCAACGGCAGAGGAACTCACGTTTCTACAACAGCCTGGCTCGTCTTTTTAATGAAAAGCAGCTAAGGTTTAGTTGATGACCTGAGCACAGTGAGCCCTAGGCTGAACAGCTATATAGCAAGCAAACCTTAAGGAAATAATCATGAAATTAGACTGTTTTTCGGTAAGTTTAGCGGTGAAAGATCTAAAAGCTTCACGAGATTTTTACCAAAAGTTAGGTTTTAGCGTCTTCGCCGGCGAATTAGCGCAACATTATTTAATTATGAAAAATGGCGCAACCAATATTGGCTTATTTCAAGGTATGTTTGCAGGCAATATTTTGACCTTTAATCCGGGCTGGGATCAAGATGCGCAAGCCTTGGATAAGTTCACTGATGTTAGAGAGATACTGGCAAAGGTCGAGCAACAAGGTATCGAAATAACCAGTAAATCAATAGATGGTGAGCAGGGACCTGCGAGCTTTTCCTTTTTAGATCCCGACGGTAATGCCATTTTGATCGATCAACACAGATAACGCAGCCTGATATAGCGTTATCAAAAGAGTTTTTAGCCCGCTAATAGCGGACAAACTATTGACGGGCTTTTTGACCTGAGCAGAAAAACGCAGCTATTCGATGATGCGCTTAAAAGGCGGCAGCGAATTTAATAAATCTTTCCCGTAACGTTTGTTCACCACACGTCGGTCCATTAACGTGATCACGCCGTAGTCTTTTTCGTTTCTGAGCAGTCGCCCCGTTGCTTGAATGAGTTTTTTCGAAGTTTCAGGCACTGAGATGGACATAAAGGGGTTACCGCCTTTTGCGGTAATATATTCCGCTTGTGCTTCTTCAACCGGTGATGACGGTACTGAAAACGGTAACTTGGTGATTATAACGTTAGTCAGGTAATCGCCAGGTAAATCGAGTCCTTCTGAGAAGCTTTGGGTGCCAAAGATAATGCTCTCTTCGCCTTTATCGCAAAGCGCTTTGTGGCTTTCGATAATTTTTTGTCGCGATTGCTCGCCTTGCACTAAAATACTCAGGGTTGAATTTTCACGCAGGGCGGTAACGACTTTATCCATTTGCCAATAAGAAGAGAATAACACTAGCGTGGCCTTGCCGCGCTTGATTTGCTCGGGCAACTTAGCAATAAGCTCATCGGTGAATTGGTCGGCACTGGGCTCATATTGCATTTTAGGTACTATTAACTGGGCATTATTTTGATAATCGAACGGTGAGTCTACTTTTTGGTATTGACTACCGTCATCGGTTCTTAAGCCGGCTTGGCGGCGAAAATGATCAAAGGAGTTTAACGCTAAAATGGTGGCCGAGCATAATACCGCGCCTTCGCATTTAGACCACAGCATGTCTTCTAAAGTAAAACCGACTTCGATAGGCGAGCCGCTGATCAGATAATCGCTACGTTTACCGTCAATTTGCTCTAACCAACGCGCCATCGGCGCGCCTTTTTCGCTATCGGTTTTAGCGTACATTTGCCATAGGGCATTAAAATTTTCTAAGCGTTGGATCATAAAGCCGGCTTCTGCTAATAACGGCTCGGCTAAATACATTTGGGTATCGCCATCTTTTACCGACTCCATCAGCATATTATAGAGTTTGTTTAAATGCGCTAAACACTTCTTCGAACTGTCAGTTAAATCTTCCGCCCAGTTTTTTAATGACTGTGGAATGATGCCGTTTTCAAAACGATATTGTGGCGCTGAATTTTGTGATTGAAACTTGGTATTATTGCTGGCGTTTAATGGGAAATAAACACTGCGATTGTTGTCGATTAAACTCAAGACTTTTTGCATATCGCTTAAAATATCTTGGCAATCATCGGCTAATTTAATAGACGGCGATATCGCACTGTTCGATTTGACTAACTTTGCTATTTTATCACCGGTTTCTTGCAACTTACCAAGCCAGTCAATGGCTCCCTTGATGGTCAGGTTGGCGCTAGAATGGTCACGCGTTACCTTTGGTAGGTGATGCGCTTCATCAATTATGTAAAAAGTGTCTTCTGGCGCGGACAATATACGGCCACCACCGAGCTCTAAATCAGCCAGTAATAAACTGTGGTTTACTACCACGACATCGGCTGCTTCCATGGTCTCTCGGGCTTTATGAAAAGGGCAATGACTGTGCTCAGATAAGTGCTTTAAACAACTGTGTTTGTCCGCTTGAATTTGTTGCCAAATATGATGATTAACCGGCTCAGGCCAAGCATCAATATCGCCAGGCCAAGTGTTATCGTTGAGCGCTTTATGCATGTTATTTAAGCTGCGGATATCACTGGCTTGTGGTTTTTCGGCAAAGGTGAACCCGGCTTGCGGGCTATCGTCATTAGCCACGGCCATGGCCAGCTTTTGCCGACAAACATAACGTTGCCTGCCTTTTGCTAAGGTAAAGTTAAAGTCTAAACCGCTGTGCTTTTTCAGGAACGGCAAATCTTTATCCACCAGTTGCTCTTGTAGCGCTACGGTTGCCGTTGCAATACAAACTTTTTTGTCACGACTTAAGGCCAACGGAATAGAGCCTAAGGCATAAGCTAAAGATTTTCCGGTACCTGTACCGGCTTCAATGGTAATAATTTTACGGACTTTGTCGTAATCACCGGCGAGCGTTTTGGCAATTTCCGCAATTAAAAAGGTTTGCTGCTTACGTGGGTTAAAGTTAGTTAGGTTTTCACCTATCGCCTTGTAGGAGCTTCGTATAACTTGTTTAATTTTATCGCTTAACATCGCGGCTGTAGTTTCCTATCGACAAGAGATGATTTACACTGCTGTATATATTAACAGTTTGTCGTCAACAATTAGAACCATTAATGCAACTTTCTCCTGAAAAATTAACTACAAGTGCAACCTCGTTAGCTGCCAGTCGTGGTTTTTTGTTGACCCGAAGTGCTAGGGATCGCAACAATGGCATTGAAATTAGCTTGTGGTTAAAAACGCCACAAGGGCCGGTACAGTTACAGGTAAACAATGAACGCGCGGTTTTTTTTGTTGAACAAACAATAGTAGAGCAAGCTAAAGCCGTTTTAGCGCAACAAAGGATTACCGTTAACGAGATAAAACCGCTGGCGTTAAAAGCCTTTAACCAAGTGAATGTTGCCGCCTTATATTTTTCAACGCTACGTGATTTTTACCAAGCGCGAGAAGCACTAAAAAATCAAGGCATTAAATGTTATGAAGATGATATTAGGCCTGATGATCGCTTTTTGATGGAGCGCTTTATTACCGCCGATATCACTTTTTCCGGCCAACCAGTGCCGTTAACGTCAGCAACCAAGCCCGCTTATCAATGTTTTGAGCAGGTAAAGTGTAAACGCGTCGATAAAGCGCAGCAAAGTGATATTAAATTAAGCACGGTATCCTTAGATATAGAATGCTCCATGTCGGGGGAGCTATATTCTATCGGCTTTTACAGTGAGCAGTGTCAGCAAGTCTTGATGATTGCCAGTCAAGCCGACATCGCGCGCGAGCAACAAGCTAACCCTGATAGTGATATCGAGATAATGTGGCAAGCCAATGAGCGGCAATTGTTGCACAGTTTACTGGCCTGGTTTAAGCGCCACGATCCCGATATCATTATTGGTTGGAACGTGATCAATTTTGATTTTAACTTACTGCAACAGCGTTTTGATCGCCACGGCCTTAAGTTTGCTATCGGCCGCGATGGGCAAACGCCATATTGGCGTAAAAACGCCGCCAGTGAGCAACAGTTTATTGAAATTAATGGCCGTGTGGTGCTCGACGGTATCGACTTATTAAGAACCGCCACTTATAACTTTCCAAGCTTTTCATTGGATAATGTCGCCAATACTTTATTAGGTATGGGTAAAAAAGTCGCGGATGTTGATCACCGTATTGAAGAAATTACCCATAATTTTCATCATGATAAAACCGCACTCGCGCGCTATAACTTAGAAGACTGTCGTTTAGTATTGTTGATTTTTCAGCATACCCAGTTGTTAGAGTTTGCCATGCTCAGGGCGCAATTAACCGGATTAGCTATTGATCGAATTGGTGGCTCAGTTGCCGCTTTTACTAACTTATATTTACCGAAACTGCACCGCAGCGGTTATGTTGCGCCTAATATGGGCGATGGTGACCAAGGTTTTGAATCGCCAGGCGGCTTTGTCATGGACTCGACCCCGGGACTGTATAAAAATGTGCTAGTGCTCGACTTTAAAAGCCTATACCCGAGTATTATCCGCAGTTTTAATATTGACCCTATGGGCTTGATTGAAGGTTTAAAGTCGCCAGAAACGGCGATAGCAGGCTTTGACGGCGCTTATTTCTCCAGAGAACAGCACTTTCTACCGGGTATTATTACTGAGTTGTGGAAAGAGCGAGATATCGCAAAAAAAGATAACAATGCCGCCTTATCGCAAGCGATAAAAATAATTATGAATTCCTTTTACGGGGTTTTAGGCTCAACCGGCTGTCGATTCTTCGATCCTCGTTTATCCGGCTCTATTACTAAGCGCAGTCATAGTATTTTAAAAACCACCAAAGCATGGATTGAAGCGAAAGGTTATCAAGTGATTTATGGCGATACTGATTCGATATTTGTTCATGTTGGTGATGAATTAAGTGCCCAGGACAGTAGGGCGCTTGGCAAAGTCCTGCAAGGTGATATTAACCAGCAATGGCAACAAGCACTGACTGAGCAATTTAATATTTCAAGCGAGCTAGAAATTGAATTTGAAACTCACTTTAGTAAATTTTTAATGCCGACCATTCGTGGTCAAGACATTGGCACCAAAAAGCGCTATGCCGGGCTCGTACAAAAGGGCGATGAGCAACAGTTAATTTTTAAAGGCTTAGAGAGTGTACGCACGGACTGGACTGAGTTGGCCAAACAGTTTCAACGTAGCTTGTACCTGAAAATATTTAATGATGAACCGGTCGCGGATTATATAAAAACCGTGGTCGCAGATACCTTAGCCGGTAAAAATGATCATTTACTTTATTATCGAAAACGCTTACGTCGAAAGCTCGAGCTTTATGTTAAAAATGTTCCGCCACATGTTAGAGCGGCACGTTTAGCGGATGAAATTTATCAGCAACAAGGTAAACCGCTAAGGTATCAAAATAAAGGCTGGATTGAATATGTTATGACTACCAATGGTCCACAAGCGAAAGGTTGTCAAAGCGCCGCCTTAGATTACCAACTTTATATCGACCGGCAGTTAATGGCGGTAGCCGATGCTATTTTACCTTTTATTAATACGAGTTTTGATGAGATCACCAACAGCCAAATGAAGTTATTTGATTTGTGATCTTAATAGCTAGTTATAGCGCTAATAGTTTTATCTGGGTTAGTAGGCTAGTTAAGAAGCTTCAAGACTATGATATGTTAAAATAAAGCGTGCTTCTTTTATCAATTCACGTTATAAATATTGTAGATGGCTAGATAGCTATAATCTCTGGCAGCACAGGTGCTTAGTTGCTAAACGATAGATAACTGCGGAATGAACCTAGATATGAAAAAAGAAACCAAAATAATCAATGCTGGTCGAAAAAGCCAATGGACACGCGGTGTGGTTAATCCTCCGGTCGAGCGTGCTTCTACCGTAGTGTTTAATTCTGTTAAAGAAATGAAGCATGCTACTGCCAATAAAACCAATCAGGTACTGTTTTATGGTCGCCGCGGTACCTCAACCTCGTTTGCGTTTAGCGATGCTATGACGGAGTTAGAAGGCGGCGCAGGCTGTGCAATTTATCCATCAGGCACGGCTGCTATCACCAATGCTATTTTAGCCTTTGTTAAAACCGGTGATCATATCTTAATGGTTGATAACGCTTATGAACCGACACGTGATTATTGCGATAAAATACTGGCAAAGCTAGGCATTGAAACCACTTATTATGATCCGCTGATTGGCACTGGCATCGAGGCGTTAATTAAGCCGAATACCCGCGTGGTTTTTCTTGAATCTCCCGGTTCAATCACCATGGAAGTGCAAGATGTACCGGCAATAGCTGAAGTGGCACATCGGCATAATTGTATTGTGATGTTAGATAATACTTGGTCAGCCGGGGTAAACTTTCAGCCGTTTGATTATGGCGTTGATATCTCAATTCAAGCGGCAACAAAGTATATTGTCGGTCACTCGGATGTGATGTTAGGTACGGCAACTGCAACCGAGGAGCATTGGCCACAATTGCGAGAAAGCAGTTATATTATGGGGCAATGTACTTCACCGGATGATTTATATCTTGCCATGCGCGGGTTAAGAACCTTAAGCGTACGTTTGCAGCAGCATCAAGCCAGTGCGCTTAAAATTGCGAATTGGTTATCATCACGTCCTGAAGTTGAAACCATATTACATCCGGCTTTACCTTCGTGCCCAGGCCATGAGTTTTTTAAACGTGACTTTACCGGTGCCAATGGCTTGTTTTCGTTTGTTTTAAACAAAGGTAATTCAGCCGCGTTAACCGCCTTTTTAGATGGCATGGCACATTTTAAAATGGGCTATTCGTGGGGCGGTTTTGAAAGTTTAATTTTAGCTATTTCAAACGTGAACAGCATGCGCTCCGCCACTACGTGGCGATACGAGTTCCCTTTGATCCGTCTACATGTCGGTTTAGAAAATGTTGATGATTTAATTGCCGATCTGGAGCAGGGCTTCGTACGTTTTAACCACGTATTAGCGCAGGATGCTAAGTGATCTGCTGGGTAAAATGTCGTTAATTACTATTTGTAATACATAAAGACGTAATACATAAAAATGTAATAAATAAAAACGCCGAGTGATGATGATCACTCGGCGTTTTTATTTAGCTTATTGCCTAAGCAAGGTGCAGGTGAATTTACTTGCTACTTTTTACCTAACAGTGTGAAAATTTTCTTAGCGATGTCGGTATTATCTTGAAAACCGTTAAACGCTTCACTGCCTTTACCAAAAGCAAAGACCGGCACATCGATACCAGTATGGGTACCTGACGGGCTAATAGAGCCCCAACCGGTATTGGTCTTAACATCAATAATTTGCTTCAGCGCATTATATACCGACTGGTAAGGTCTAGGCGCTCTTTGGCCTTTTTTAGCGGTGGCGCTTAATCGCTTAAATTGTTTAATAATCGCTACGTCATTACGTTTTTCTTGGTGTAAATCTTCCATATCAGTGTCGGTAATTTGAAATGACAGTAATTCAGCTACTTGCGTGATAGTAAGGTTTTGCTCGGTAAATTGCTTTGCTATTGCCTCTGGTGACATGCTCATAGAGCGTAAAAACTCCGGCTTCCAGAGATACTTACTGTTGATATTCGCATCGCTGCGCGCGGTTTTTTTACCAATAGATAAACCGCCGGTACTATGATCAGCGGTGATGACAACCAAGGTGTCTGGATTTTCTGCAACATAGCTCTCAAGGTATTCAATTGTTTTCGCTAAGTCATCCATTTCAGTCATGGCAGCAGCAATGTCACGGGCGTGTCCGCCGTAATCGATTTGACTGCCCTCGATTAACATAAAATAACCCTGCTCATTTTCTAACTGTTTAGTCGCAGCTTTAGTCATCATAGCCAAACGGTGTTTGTTGCTATCATCTAACGCCCAAGGCAAGCCGGTGTTGGCAAATAAACCTAATACAGGCTTGTTTTTTTCAATGCTATCTAGCGCGCTGTAGTTATCAATATATTGGAAACCCGATTGGACAAATTCATTTACTAAGTTTCTATCATCGCGGATAAAATACTGCCAACCGCCACCAAGATATAAGTCCGCTTTAATACCCTCATCAAGGTAACTATCGGCAATTGCGTTATAGTTGTAGCGATGAACATTATGGGCTAAGTAAGAGGCAGGCGTGGCGTGATTGATTTGCAATGTCACCACAACACCGGTCTTTTTACCACTTTGCTTGGCGTATTCTAAAACGGTTTGCACTGGCTGTCGGTTAACGTCTAAGCCAATAGCGGCATTGTAAGTTTTAACACCCGTCGACAATGCCGTGGCGCTAGCCGCAGAGTCAGTGATATAACCAGACTCAGGTGCCGGGTGTGTACTGCTGCTACCCACAAAATGACGGTCAAAAACCGTTTGCTCTAATGCTGGCGTATTGGGGTTGTCATGAAAATAGCGATAAGCACTGGTATACGCTGGGCCCATACCATCACCAACAATCATAATGATATTTTTTGGCGTGTTAACGGTGACAGGTTTTATGGCAAAGTTTTCAGCATTGTCGCTTGCGTGTAACTGACCACAAGTCATTATCATTAGGCTGGTTAATAATGTTGGAACGAATTTTTTCATCTGTATTTCCACTGTATTTACAAGGTAATGCTGCAAAATCAGTGCTTAATTGCAGTATTATCTTATTATTTAATTTTTAAATGCGATATCCACCCAAACTAGGCGATGATCAGATGAAGCTGCGCGGTCTTTGATTAATCGAAACGCAGCATCATTTTCAGTTGGCCAAAATATACCAGAGTCTAGCACCTTAAGTTGCGCCTTAGCAGGTAAGACATAGTCAGCTCGCATGCCCCAAAAAGCCGTGTGATGCTTAGCGTTTGGATTATCTCTTCTGTGTAACTTGCCACCTTCACTATTTGGCTTAGGATCAACAACTCTCGGATGTTGGGTTAAGCGCGTAATGCCAGACTTTATCGCATTACCATCAATTGCATCAGCGTTTAAATCACCTAAAATCACAAACGCTTGGTCATTGGCTAAACCGCCAAAGTGCTGGTTATCGTCATAAATGTAACTGGCCGCGCTGGGTGTAAGATAGTCTATCCAGAAGCGAATTTCATCGAAATTTCGTTTACCGTTTCTATCTTCTGGTCCGTCAAACACCGGTGGGGTAGGATGGCTGGCCAAAATGTGTAATTCTTGACCATTGACGTTAAGCGGGATATCCCAATGAGATTTAGAAGACAGTCGAAAGTCGTTCCATGCTTGTTCACTATACCATGGCGTGTTTGACTCAGGCTCAACCGGCACTAGGGCATTAGGCATATCGCGCCACTTAAAGTGTTGAAATGTCCGCACCTGATCGCGAATAATCGGGTATTTCGATAAAAGTGCCATGGCAAAGTGCCCTGAAAAATGGCCATAACCATAAGCATCATTGGGTAATTCACCCACTTTTTTATCGTTATTTAGGTCGTAGCTGGTAGCAACACCGGTGTTAACGGGGCCTTGAAAAAAGTAGCGGTATTCAACCCCCGCTTGGCCCTGTTGACTTTTTGCTAAATAATCCCTTAAAAACAATTTCAGAGTTTGATGACTCGCATCGTTGCCATCAAATTCATTTAATAAAATCACATCAGGGTTCACGCGTTGAATAATCTCGGCAATATTTTTAATTTGTTGATGATTTTGGGCTAATGCTAACGCGAGTTCATTACCGGTCGGTTTTGCTGCTTGGCGTGGCGCTGCAGGCATGTAATTTAACGCTTCCATACTAACGTTAAAGGTGGCAATGCGTAACTTTGATGAGGACTGTGTAGCGGTTTCTGACATAGCCATACCTGAATAAATTAATAATGTAGTTGCCAGTAACTTGATAAAAGTTTTCATATGAATTACTGCTTTAAACCGCAACCCCGTAAGATAAAATCGGTTAAGAACTCGGTGACTTGGGTCATGTCATCTTCTTCGTAGTCAGCGCGATTCATGATGGTGAGGATCTGTTGCTCAAAATCAGCATAATGCTGCGTTGAAGACCAAATTAAGAAGATCAGTTTGACTGGATCGATATCATTCATTTCACCATTATCAATCCATACTTGAAATAATTTTGCTTTTTCGCGTACCCATTGGCGTAAATAGGTGCGGGCAAATTCTTTTAAATGTAATGCTCCTTGGATAATTTCCATGGCATAAATTTTTGAGGCTTGCGGGTGTTCAAAAGACATTTTTACTTTGGCTGCAATGAACTTCTCAATTGCGACAACGGGTCCTTCGCTGCTATCGATATCACCAATACCTTGATCCCAAGTATCTAGGGTTAACTGTAATACCGCATGGTAAATATTTTCTTTATTTTTGAAATAATACAATACGTTAGCTTTAGGAAGACCTGCGGTATCGGCAATAGCTTGCACTGTTGCGCCTTTATAGCCCTGCAAAATAAATTCTTTTTGGGCCGCAACTAAAATAACTGCTTCGCTTCGCGCTCGAATACTGCCTTGTTTTTCATTGGTGTTTTTGTTGCTCACAGATATAACCTTTCTCTTGCTACTTATCTATTTTATTTACGCTATCTTAATAGCGGAACATGACATTTTTTCGTTTACGTTTTGTCGATAAAAAACTAACTAGTGCAATACCAACAATTAACCTGCTTCACTTTGATTATCAAAGGCTATTTATAACAAAACGGTTAGTTTAATTTAATTGCTCAGTTAAGGCACTGTTTTAATACGTTTTGTATTATCAATATAGCAAATTATAGTAATTATTATAAATGTTGTTGTTTTGGTTAATTTGTATTGTTTAATGCAGCCCTTAAAAAACTTAACTAAAATCATACTTTATTTTATCTTGACCAAATGGTTTGTTTTTATGATTTTTTGTTATAGTAAAATATATTTTATGCAATTATGATTATATAGTAATTTGGTGTGTGTTTTAAAGGTTAGCTCAAGTGGCTGTTATTAAGGTTTTTTCTTGATAGCACTTGTTTTATTTTTTCGTTGACCTAAAAAGTGTTAAATAATGTAAAATGATTTGTAAATTTTTGTAATGAAAATGTAAGAGAACTCTGTTTTAATTTCTCCTGAGATAGTAAAAAAATAATAATTAGATTAAAAATTAGCTAAGTGAAACTTAAATAAAACATTTTACAAAATAAAAATTTAACTTACACCAAGGAATAATATGATGAAAACTCATCGTCTCTCACGCATTACTGGCGCAGTGATACTTGCGCTTGGATTGTCAACATCGGCTTTAGCGGCTGATACAACTTCAGCAGGTATTCGCGGTAATGTTGTATCCTCGTCTGGTGAACTAGTTTCTGGCGCGGTAATAACAGTTACAGACTCTCGCACCGGTACAGTTAAAGAATTAAGCTCAAACGAGTCTGGTTCATTTAGCTTGAGAGGTCTGCCGGTTGGCGGTCCTTACACTATTGTTGTGCATGATTCCTCAGGTTCACAAACCATGGATAATGTGTTTTTAAGTCTAGGTGATACTAAAAATATCAGCTTTAACTTAAAACAATCAATGGAAACTATTTCTGTAACTGGCTCTAAATTACATTCTAGTGCTGGTGAAAAGGGGCCATCAAGCAACTTTGGCTTAGCAGACTTGCAATCAGCTCCCGCAATTAACAGAGATATTAAAGATTTAGTGAGAATTGATCCTAGAATCTATATCAATGAAAGTCGAGGCGATGGTATTCAATGTGCTGGCGCTAGCCCACGCTTTAATAGTTTAACAGTTGATGGTATTCGTACTAACGACAACTTTGGTCTAGGTACTAGTGGTTATCCAACCATTCGAATTCCTTTTTCTTATGATTCGATTTCACAAGTAAACGTTGAGTTAGCGCCATTTGATGTTCAATACGGTGGTTTTACCGCCTGTAATATTAATGCGGTAACTAAATCTGGAACGAATGAATTTGAAGGTGGTTTTTTCTACGATTATACAAGTGATTCATTGAGAGGGGATAGCTTAGAGGGGGAGAATATTCAGTCAGGAGACTTCAACGAAAAACGCTTTGGCTTCAACTTAGGTGGCGCGCTAATTGAAGACAAATTATTTTTCTTTACTTCCTATGAGAAGCTCGAGGGCGCAGATACATTTGATCGGGGAACTGCTGATTCAAACGCCGCTGTTAAAGTTGCCGGCTTCTCACAAGCACAATATGATGAAATTTTAGCGATTTCGCGTGATGTTTATGGTTATGAACCAGGAGAACTTGTGTCAAGTTTACCTGTTGAAGATGAAAAAATCATGGCTAAGTTAGACTGGTATATTACTGAAGGTCATCGTGCTAGCTTAGTTTATAACTACAATGACGGTAATGCGATTCGTGAATCTGATGGCGATTCAAATGAATTTGAGTTTTCAGATCACTATTATGATCAGTATGCCAAATTCTCTTCGTATGTTGGCTCGCTTTATTCAGATTGGACTAGTGATTTTTCAACAGAAATTCGTTTAGGTAAAGCGGATTTTGAACAAAGTGTCACACCATTAGGCGGTACTGACTTTGGTGAAGTGCAAATTAAAACAGCTGTGCAAGATGCGGACGGCAACTCGCAACGTGCAACGGTTTATTTAGGTGCTGACGATTCACGCCATGCCAACCGCTTAACTTACGATACTAATACTTATAAAATAGCTGGTACTTATTTGCTTGGCGATCATATCATAACCGGTGGTTATGAACGTGAAGAGCTTGATGTTTTTAACTTGTTTGTTCAGCAAACGGAAGGTGAATTTCGTTTCGACTCAATTGATGATTATAGAAATGGTATGGCAGCTAGAGTGTATTACTACAACGCAACAGGTAGTAATGATCCTAATGATGCTGCGGCTGAATTTGGCTATGCTATCAATACCATTTACTTACAAGACGAATATTTTAGCTTTGAGCATGATTTAACCGTCACTTTTGGTTTACGTTATGACTGGTATACGAGTGATGATTTACCACAAAATAATCCAGAGATATTCGAACTATACAAATTTTCAAACCAACAAAACTTAGACGGTGAAGGTTTATTGCAGCCACGCTTGGGTATCAACTGGCAACCAATGGAAAAATTAGAAGTTCGTGGTGGTATTGGTTTATATTCTGGTGGCAATCCTAATGTTTGGTTAGGTAACAACTATCAAAACAATGGCGTAGTGCAAACACAAACCCAAGAAAGTGGTGTTGATTTGTTTAATACACCAATGACTAATGGTGGTACCCCAATTTTTGAAGTTCCACAGGGGCAGTTTGATGATGTCACCAATGGTAACGGTGCTGCAGGTGGCATTAATGTCTTAGATCCAAACTTTGAAGTTCCTTCGGAGTGGAAGTATGCGATAGGAGCTACTTATTACTTTGATCATGACTATGTATTGATGGCAGATTTTTTATATACAGATGTTAAAAATGCTGCTGTAATTCGAGATATTACTCGTGTCGATAGTGGTGTTGATGCACCAGATGGACGTCCTATTTATGAAAGTGTTAATGGTCGAAGCGAAGACTTTATGTTAACAAATGTTAAAGGTGACTCTGGATACCGCAAATCTTTCTCGCTTGCGTTATCAAAATCTCATGACTTTGGTTTAGATTGGACTTTGGCTTACGCATTCACAGATACGCAAGAAGTTAGCCCAATGACAAGTTCTGTCGCGTTTTCAAACTACTTAAACAACACCACAGATCCTGAAAACCCAGGCTTAGGTACCTCAAACTATGAAATACCTCATCGTTTTACTTTAAAGGTTAACTATACTGTAGAGTTGATTGATAACTTAGAAACAAAGTTTAGTATCTTTGGCTCTGCAAACGAAGGTCGCCCGTATAGTTATACATTTGATGGCGGTTCACAATTTGGTGATTCTGTCGGATTTATTGACCGTCATTTAGTCTATATTCCAACAGGAGAAGATGATCCAAATGTTGTTTTTGGTGATGCTTTTGACCAAGATGCATTCTTTAGTTTCGTAGAGTCGGAAGGGTTAGTGAAATACGCTGGCGGAGCTATGGACCGTAATGGCATCAACAGTGATTGGTGGACTAAGTTCGATGTAAAAATATCACAAGAGCTTCCAGCGTTTGATCCAAGTCATAAAGCTAGTGCATTTATTATCATTGAAAATTTCGGTAACTTGTTAAATGATGATTGGGGCGTTATGTATGAGACTAGCTTCCCACGTGCCCAAGAAGTTGTGGATGCTTCAATAAACGATCAAGGTCAATATGTGTTTGAAGAATTCATCAAGCCAGCTGGTCAAACTCGTGTAGCTGATGCGTCTCTTTGGGAAGTACGTATGGGCGTTAGATACGATTTCTAATAAGTAGGTAGTTATCTAGTTTGAAAGTCGCTTGTGTGAGCGACTTTTTTTTATCTGAAATATACCGTCAAGATTGATTTAGATGTTGATCTTTAATCACTAGTTTATTAGGGTAGTCATGAGGTTGACCAACTGGTCAGTTAAAGGGTTTGATAATGTCAAATATTGAAAATAATAAAATTTTAGCATTGATCCAAGCGGCAAAAGACGGCTTTGAAAAAGCCTATGCACCTTATAGTAACTTTCATGTCGGTGCGGCAGCATTAAGTAATAGCGGCAAGATAGTTAAAGGCTGTAATGTTGAAAATGCCTCCTATGGTCTAACGGTTTGCGCCGAGCGCAATTGTTTAGCACAGGGGGTGATTGCTGGTGAACAAAGCTTTTCAGCCATAGTGATTTATACCAATCAAGAAAAACTAACGCCCCCTTGTGGTGCTTGTCGGCAGGTGATTGCTGAGTTTTTAGCGCCAGAGGCATTAGTAATGGCTGTTAATCATAACAACGATAGCAAGCAGTGGACAGTTAATGAATTATTACCTGATGCTTTTACGCCGCAATATTTACTTGAAAAATAAGGATTTAAGTTAATGTTTTTACCGCAAGAAATAATTCGTACCAAGCGCGATGGTGGTTCACTTTCCCAAGAGCAAATTCAACACTTTGTTGATGGCTTAGTAACATTAAAGTTTAATGATGCCCAAGCAGGCTCTATGGCAATGGCGATTTTTCAACAAGGCATGGACACCCGTGAAATTATCGACTTTACCATGGCGATGAAGAACTCAGGTGATGTACTAAGCTGGCCAGAGTTAGACGGCCCGGTTGTCGATAAACATTCAACCGGTGGTGTTGGCGATAAAGTTAGTTTTATGTTGGCGGCAATTGTCGCGGCATGTGGTGCCTATGTACCTATGATTTCAGGTCGTGGCTTAGGGCACACAGGGGGCACGTCCGATAAGCTTGAAAGTATCGCCGGTTTTAATGTTCAACCTAGCATTGCTGAGTTTAAACGCATAGTTAAAGACTTAGGCATGGCGATTATTTCGCAAACCGATAATTTAGCGCCCGCTGATAAACGCTTATACGGCATACGTGATATTACCGCCACGGTTGAGTCAATTCCCTTGATCACCGCATCAATTTTGTCGAAAAAACTGGCCGCAGGATTAGACTCATTAGTGATGGACGTTAAAGTTGGTAATGGTGCCATGATGTCAAATATTGATGATGCTAGAGCGTTAGCGCAAAGTATTGTTAATGTCGCCAATGGTGCTGGCGTTCCGACACAAGCCATCATCACTGATATGAATCAGGTGCTAGGTGCCACAGCAGGTAATGCCTTAGAAATGGCCGAAACGGTAAAGTACTTAAATGGTACCTTACGTGAGCCTCGCTTACATGCGGTGGTTATCGCATTGGCGAAAGCTATGTTGCTTAGCGCAAAAGTGGCAGAAAATGAAGAGGTGGCGCTAGCAAAAATAAATACTGTTTTAGCCTCAGGTGCAGCGGCAGAGCTTTTCGGCAAGATGATCCATGCACTCGGTGGCCCAAGTGATTTTATCGAAGATCCATGGCGCTCTATGGAGCGTGGTGCCTTTATTGTTGATGTTATTGCGCCAGAGCATGGCTATATCACGGCCATGCAAACACGTGATATTGGTATGGCTGTTGTTGGTTTAAAGGGCGGACGCACAGCGAACGGACAACAAATAGATCACAGTGTCGGTTTTGACAGAATTTTACCTATTGGGACTTTAGTTAACCGTGGCGACGTGGTTACACGCGTGCATGCCAGAGATGAAACTTCTGCTTTACAAGCCAGTAAGCAGTACCTTGCGGCATTAGTTATTAATGAAGAGCAAAGTGCAGAGCCTCCAGTAATTTATCAAACCATTGCTGAATAAAAACAGGTCAATCATTGCTTAGTATTTGATACTTATATGTAAAAAGGATGCGAGTGGCATCCTTTTTAGCTTCAAGACCCGGACTAAGCTTTAGTCACCCCAAACCTGGGCTTTAAAATGTTTCCGACAGAGTGACTCATAGCGTTCATTGCCGCCAACTTCAATTTGCTCACCACCTTTAACCGCCTGGCCGTGCTCATCACAACGCATAACAAAGTTAGCTTTTTTTCCGCAATGGCAAATGGTTTTTAGTTCCACTAATTTATCTGCCCAGGCCAGCAGGGCGGCACTACCAACAAAGGTTTCACCGAGAAAGTCGGTACGAATACCATAAGCCAACACTGGAATTTTTAATTCATCGACAATATCGGTTAATTGCTTAACTTGTTGTTTAGTTAAAAATTGCGCTTCATCGATCAAGATACAGGCTATTTTATGGTCGATAACTTGCTGCTCTACTTGAGTAAAAATATTGCTATTGTCATCAAATAACAGGGCGTCAGCGTGAATGCCTAAGCGTGATGATACTTTACCTTTAGCAAATCTATCGTCAATTTGGGCGGTAAACAATAGTGTTTCTAAGCCACGCTCACGGTAATTATAAGACGATTGTAAAAGATGGGTCGATTTACCGGCATTCATGGTGGAATAATAAAAATATAATTGTGCCATCGCTAAATTGATATCCTAATTAAGTATTTGGGGCTAATATGTTTGGTATCAGTCCTATTAATAGCTCGATGGCTCCGCTGATTCGCTACTTGCGCCTAAGGTGTTAAGTAAGTTAGTTAATAAACTACTTGCACCAAATCTAAAGTTGGCTTTACTGGCCCAATCGGTCCCCAAAATATCACTCGCTAAGTCTAGATAAATCGCCGCGTCTTCAGTTGTTTTAACCCCGCCAGCTGGTTTGAAACCGACCAGTGGATTTTTAGCTTTAATAACTTTTAACATCAGCTCAGCAGATTGTGGTGTAGCATTGACGGCAACTTTGCCAGTTGAGGTTTTGATAAAGTCTGCACCAGCAGCAATGGCGATCTCGCTTGCCTGAGTGATCAGCTGCTTAGTTTTTAGCTCGCCAGTTTCAATAATCACTTTTAGCTGGCAGTGCTTGCCACAAGCTTGTTTACAGGCATGCACCAGTTCAAAGCCAATCTCGGCATTACCGGCTATTAAAGCTTGATAAGGAAAAACCACATCAACTTCATCTGCACCGTAGGCGACGGCTGCTTCAGTTTCCGCAACGGCAATAGCAACATCATCGTTGCCGTGTGGAAAATTTGTTACTGTAGCGATTTTTATCTCTGGTGTGCCTTGTGCCGCTAGGGTTTTCTTTGCTAAGGGGATAAAGCGCGGAAAGATACAAATGGCTGCGGTATTGCCACAAGGTGACTTTGCATTTTTGCAAAGCTGTATAATATCATCGGCACTTTCGGTGTCGGTTAGGCTGGTTAAATCCATCATATGAAGTGCACGTTGTGCGGTGTTTTCTAGAGTGCTCATGATCTGCCTCATTATTGTCAAAGCTTATGGATAAACAGCCTAGCGCAAGTGGCTAGGCATTAAATAATTGTGTCGATTACTTGGTTATAAACTCACGAAGACACCGGCAATTGCGGCACTCATTAAGTTAGCCATAGTTGCTGCTAGCATGGCTTTCATGCCTAAGCGAGCAATGTCGGGGCGTCGATTGGGCGCCATTGAACCAATACCACCTAATAGAATGGCAATAGAGGATAAGTTAGCAAAGCCACATAACGCAAAGGTAATGATTGCTTGTGTTGTCGGTGAGAGGGTGTCTTTAATTTCAACAAAGTTAACGTAAGCAAAGAATTCATTGACCACTATTTTTTGGCCAATAAAGCTGCCCGCTTGTAACATTTCCTCAAATGGCACACCAATAATAAAAGCAAAAGGGGCAAAAATGTAGCCAAGCATCCATTCAATCGTGACGCCTTCAAAACCTAATAAACTCCCTACACCAGATACCATCGCATTTAGTAGTGCGATAATAGCAATAAAGGCTAAGAGCATGGCACCAACATTCACCGCCAGTTTTAGGCCAGATGCGGCACCTGTTGCGGCAGCATCAATGACATTGGCTGGCTTTTCACCCGCTTCTGCTAGCTCGACATCGGTGTAGTCATTGTTAACATCCTCTGTTTCAGGGATCAGCAGCTTTGCCATTAATAGGCCGCCGGGCGCTGCCATAAATGATGCCGCAATTAAATATTCTAGCTTGACGCCTAAACCTGCATAACCTGCCATTATTGAGCCTGCTACTGACGCTAAACCACCGACCATGATGGCAAAAAGCTCAGATTGACTCATTTTCGCAATATAAGGACGGATAACTAATGGCGCTTCGGTTTGGCCAACAAAGATATTTGCAGTGGCAGAAAGGGATTCGGGCTTTGAGGTTTTTAATAGTTTTTGTAAGCCACCACCGATTATTTTTACCACCCATTGCATAATACCTAAATAATAAAGTACAGCGATTAACGATGAGAAGAAAATAATGACCGGCAGTACCCGAATAGCGAAAACAAAACCAACGCCATTTCCAAACATGGCATCAGTGCCTAAGCCACCAAATAAGAAGTTAATGCCGGCTTTTGCACTGTCAATGACTTGTTGAACTCCATTGGTGACTGAGCCTAATACATCTTTACCAAACGGCACATATAGAACAAAGGCTCCTAGTAAAATTTGCAATAAAAATGCAAAGCCTACGGTGCGCCAGTTAATTGCTTTACGGTCTTTTGATAAAAAGAACGCCAGTGCCAATAGCACGAAAATGCCAATGAGACCTCTAAGAGCTCCAAAATCCATACTTACCTCATAATTTATTTTATTATCGTTATTATTTTAGGTTTTATTACATTAATTCTATTAATTGAAAAAGTTAAAGACGGTTATTCATTAGTTGGCGAATTTTTGCTTTTAACATCTCAATTGCCATTCTATTTTTACCACCACGGGTCACTACAATATCTGCATGCAATTTATTTGGCTCGATATGTTGATAGTACATAGGGCGAACTGTGGTTAAGTATTGTTGAGCTATTGACTCTATGCTGCGTGAACGCTCTATAGTATCGCGATTAATTCTGCGTACCAGGCAAATGTCGAGTGGGGTATCAATATAAATTTTAATATCAAATTTATCTCTTAGCTCTTTATTTGAAAATAAAAGGATACCTTCGAGCAAAATGATCGGGGTCGGTGATAAATGTTGGGTTTCGTCTAAACGGGTATGAGTTTTATAACAGTAGCTGGGGATATCGACACTGCGCCCTTGGCATAATTGGCTTAAATGCTGTGATAGCAAACTATGTTCATATGCGCTTGGGTGGTCATAATTGGTGTTAATGCGCTCTGCCATCGCTAGATGAGATTGGCTCTTGTAGTAAGAGTCTTCTTTGATGATAGCAATACCGCTTGGCCCGAGCTCTGGTAATAGTTCATCGTAAATAGTTTGCGCATAAAGCGATTTACCAGATGCTGATGCACCCGTTATCGCAATAATGGTCGGTTTATTGGTTTGCAAAACACAGAGCCTTAAAAATATGATAGCCAAAGGATTAAATAATTATTTATAGCGACATTAACGCGCTTGTTATTATGAACTAATTAAGCGTAAATTCATTAAAATTTAAATAAAATGGCATTATAGCCAATTCTCCAAATTATTACTCACTTGTGTTCACATGAAGATGTGATTACTTAGCGTTTGTCTGGCACTAAAACCTATGTCCTTAATCCCAATAGTTAGCTATTGCTCAATCGAACGTCTTGTCTTGCGTTATTGTCCTACCCACAAGCTGATGACAAACTTAATGAAGTGGCTATTATCTCACTTAACTATTTACAAAATATTTGTTGTCTATAATTAATTGCTTGGTAAAGTATCACATGTTGACCATCTGGTCATGAAATTTATCTGGATAAACGAGGATAAATTTGAAAAGTTTGTTAAAATGCATTCATATCTAGTCAAAGCCGCTTAAGGCATAGCTTAGTAGTTAAGCCTTTTCTGATAAAGGGGCACACAAAAAGTACAAGAAAGTCCCTGACCAGGACCAGTTAAGCTTTCTTACTAGCACTTATATTCCAGTGGTTTGGCTCTCAATACAGGACATTACAATGGCAAGAGCAATAGTTTTAGTAATCGATGGGTTTGGCATTGGGCATGCGCCAGATGCGGCAGATTTTGGTGATATCAGTGCCAATACTTTTGCTAATTTAGCGCGTCAGTTCTATCAGCACGAAAAACGTGAAATTAATTTAGTTAACTTGGCAAAGATGGGTTTGGTACAAGCGGCTTTTGAAGCGGGTAAAGGACGTTTTCCTGTGGTAGAGCAAGCCCCTGTGCAAGGTGCGTATGGTTACGCTGCCGAAATAAGTACAGGTAAAGACACCCCGAGTGGACATTGGGAAATGATGGGCGTGCCAGTGCTTTTTGATTGGGATTATTTCCCTAAAGAAGGTAACGCTTTCCCCGCGGATCTTATTGAAAAAATAAATCAAGCAACCGGCTACGAGGGCATTCTAGGTGATTGTCATGCCTCAGGTACGGATATTATTAATAAATTAGGGCAAGAGCACATTCAAACAGGTTTACCTATTTGTTATACCTCAGCCGATAGTGTCTTTCAGGTTGCGGCACATGAAGAACATTTTGGTTTGGATAAGCTTTATCAGTATTGCGAAACGGTACGTGAATTACTCGGCGATATGAATATCGGCCGCGTTATCGCAAGACCTTTTGTTGGCGATAGCCCGGAAAATTTTACCCGTACAGGTAACCGTCGTGACTACTCAATTTTACCGCCAGCGCCAACCGTTTTAGATGTATTCACGCAAGCGGGTGGTCATGTGATAAGTGTTGGTAAAATTGCCGATATTTATGCGCATCAAGGTATTAGTGAGAAAACTAAAGCCACGGGCATTGATGCCTTATTAGATGCAACGATTAGCCATATCAATACCGCACAAGATAATAGTCTGATTTTTACCAACCTAGTCAACTTTGATCAAGACTACGGTCATCGTCGCGATCCGGTAGGCTATGCCTTAGCGTTAGAGAACTTTGATCAACGTTTACCAGAAGTTATAGCGGCAATGAATGAAGATGACGTACTATTTTTAACCGCCGATCATGGCTGCGACCCAACTTGGCATGGTAATGACCATACCCGCGAGTATGTGCCAGTGGTGGCATTTCACAAACAGGTACGATCTGTTAATATTGGCGAAAGAAGCACCTTTGCAGATATTGGACAGACTATTGCTGAGCTGTTTAAATTAGACAAAATGCCTTATGGCACCAGCTTTTTAGCTGAACTTGATCTATAACGGCGGTAACGGGTTTGCCCGCGATATGCGCGTGCAAACTTGCTTAAAAAATTTTATACACAAAACTTTATACAAAACATAAACAGTTCTTGGGAGAGTACTTAATGAATGTTTTTAAAAAAACGTCGCTTGCACTTTGTGTCAACGCGGCTATTTTCACGTCAGCTGCTAGCATTTCAAGCGTCGCAGTTGCACAAGAAAAATCTGGAGCTGTTACTGGCATTGAAGTTATTGAAGTTACGGCACGTAAGCGTGTGGAAAACGTACAAGAGGTTCCAGTAGCTGTTTCGGCGCTACAAGGCGACAAGTTAAATACCTATAGCTCTGGCGCAATGGATATTCGTTTTTTAAATGGTAAAGTGCCCAGCTTGTCAGTAGAGTCGTCTTTTGGCAGAACTTTTCCTCGCTTTTATATGCGGGGTTTAGGTAATTCTGATTTTGATTTAAATGCCTCTCAACCTGTTTCGCTTGTTGTTGATGAAGTCGTGCAAGAAAATCCGATTTTAAAGGGGTTTCCTGTTTTTGATATTGCGCGTGTTGAGGCATTAGGCGGTCCACAAGGTACGCTATTTGGTCGCAATACCCCTGCAGGTTTGGTTAAGTTTGATTCTGTCAAGCCAAGCCAGAGTTTTGACGGCTTCGTATCATTGTCTTATGGCAGTAAAGGCACAAGTGATCTAAGAGGTGCTGTTGGTGGCGGACTAACGGATAACTTATCGGCGAGAATTTCTGTTTTACGCCAAGACCGCGATGATTATATTGATAATAAAGCGCCCGGATTTGAACAATCAGAGGTGTTAGGTGGCTATACAGATCAAGCCATGCGATTACAGTTTTTGTATGAAGGTGACCGTTTTAACGCCCTGTTTAACTACCATATGCGAGATTTAGACGGCAAGCCTGTGGCATTTTATGGCAATGGTATTAAAACTAACAGTAATGCACTGGTCGATGATTTTGATCGAGGCACTGTTTATCATGACTCAGCGTCTAGAGCAACACAGCAAGTAGAAACTGAAGGCGCAAGTATCAAGTTAGAATTTGAAGCGGGTGAATATACTATCACGTCAATTTCCGGTTATGAAAGTGCTGAATTATATTCGCGCGCTGATGTTGATGGTGGTTATGGCTGTAATGGCATGTTTTGTAAAGCCGGTATTGCAACCGGTCCAGGAAACATTGCGGTCGAGTCTGAAACCGCGGATGCTATTCCAGAGCATGAGCAATTAACGCAAGAATTACGCCTAACCAGTAATTTTGACGACAATGTTAACTTTCAAGTGGGCTTATTTTACTTTTTTGAAGAGCTAGATATTGAGTCTTTTGCGTATGACCCATTAGGGTTGGCATTTAATCCAGTAACCTTTGGATATGATGAGGCTGCAAGAGGTCGTCAAACAGGTTACGGGATCCAACATCAAGAAACTAATGCTTGGGGTGTTTTTGGTTCAATTGACTATGATATTAACGAAAAGCTATCGATTACTGCTGGACTAAGATATTCAAAAGATGAAAAAGAGCTTTCTTCTGAGCGGGTGCAAGGACCAATAGGTAATGGTTCTAGTGCTGAAGTGACGGTTAAGCCAAAAGACTCCCATGTTAGTTGGGATGTTAGTGCCTTATATAAACTCACTGATGATGTGAACTTATATGCCAGGGTTGCGGATACCTTTAGAGCCCCAAGTATACAGGGGCGTTCATTGTTCGCATTTGATGATGGTATCTCAGTAGCAGATTCTGAAACAATATTATCATTTGAAACGGGTGTGAAGTCGGACATTTTAGATGGCTATGGGCGCGTCAATGCCAATGTATTTTATTACACTATGGATAATCAGCAGCTAACATCCGTTGGTGGTGATAATAGTAATACTGCCAAGTTACTAAATGCTGATGAAACGGTCGGTTATGGCTTTGAAGTGAATTCGGAGTTTTTGTTAACTGATAACTTATCCATCACTATGAGTGCGAGTTACAACAATACTGAGATCAAAGATGATACATTATCAGTCGCTTCATGTGCATCTTGTACGATATTAGATCCCTTAAACGCCGAAGGTCGAGCGATTATTAATGGTAATAGCTTGCCACATGCGCCGGAATGGATCTATGCCTTTACCGCTCGCTATAGCAAAGAAATGGGTGAAGGCGAATTTTATGTCTATACCGATTGGTCATATCGTGATGATATCAATTTCTTTTTGTATGAATCAAAAGAGTTTAATGGTAAGTCGTTATTTGAAGGCGGTGCGCGCACAGGTTATACTTGGGATAGCGATGATAATGAATATGAGGTCGCTTTATTTGTTCGTAACATCACCGATGAGCAAATTGCTATTGGTGCGGTGGACTTTTCCAACAATACTGCCATTGTCAATGAAGAGCGTTTTGTTGGCGCTGAGTTTAAAGTGGCATTCTTTTAATATTTAAGCAGTTAACCGCACAGGTTTAAAACTAAGAAGAGAAAAAGCCGATTATCAATTTGATGATCGGCTTTTTTATTGTGCTGAAATTAATTAAAAGAAAATATCCGTTAGTTTGTAGTGTGCATTCTGCTTTTAATGGCATCGGCTAAAACCTGGAGAATTTCTTCACTGGTCGCTAAGTTAATACAGGCATCGGTAATACTTTGTCCATAAACCAGAGGCTGCTCCGCGACGACCTTTTGATTGCCAGCCAATAAAAAGCTTTCGATCATGACACCAAACACGGCTTGGTTACCAGCTTGTATTTGTTGTGCAAGCGACTGAGCGACATCAATTTGTTTATTATGGTCTTTATAACTATTGCCGTGACTACAATCAATCATCACTTTTTGCGCTAAATCTGCTTTAGCTAAGGTGGCACAAGTCGTATCGATGTCGGCCTGATGATAGTTAGGCACCTTACCACCGCGTAAAATAACGTGCGCAAAAGGGTTGCCATGGGTTTGATAGATACACATTTGGCCACTTTTATCCGGTGAATATAGCACATGCGGCACACTTGAGGCCTTTATCGCGTCAACGGCTATTTGAATATTACCATCGGTACCATTTTTAAAACCTACCGGGCATGACAGGGCAGAGGCAAGCTCCCTATGTACCTGACTTTCTGTGGTTCGGGCGCCAATAGCGCCCCAGCTGATCAAATCAGAAATATATTGGCCGGTGACCATATCTAAAAACTCAGTACCAGCGGGCAAGCCTAGTTGATTAATTTTCATCAGTAGATTACGGGCTAAGTTTAAGCCTTTGGCAACACGGAAGGATTTGTCTAAATCTGGATCGCTGATCAAACCTTTCCAGCCCACGGTTGTGCGGGGTTTTTCAAAGTATACTCGCATTACGATCAGTAATTCGTTGGCATACTTTTCATGTAAAACTTTCAGTTTTTTCGCGTAGTCGATTGCCGCATCGGTATCATGAATAGAACAGGGTCCGATAATCACCAGTAAGCGTTTATCTTCACCGTTAATAATGGCTTCAATGTCTTTGCGACTATTGATAATAAAGTTTGCGGTTTTGTCATCAAGCGGTATTTGTTGAGCAAGTTCCGCAGGAGAAACTAAATTTTCAATTAATGTGGTTCTAAATTCATCTGTTTTTATGGTCATGTGATATCAAATGCTGGTTCGCGTGCATAGCGATATGCAGCGCAATAATTATATCGCGCTAACATAACGAATATAGGGCGTTAAGTGAACCGCTTTCTAAGTTTTTATCGCAGTTATTTGTTATAAATTAATATTTATAACGCTGTAGACCGGTTTCAGACAATATCTTTGCGGTAATTTCTTCAACTGAAAGTTTTGTGGTATTTAGAAAAGGAATTTTTTCTTGGCGATAAAGTTTTTCAACTTCTCGCACTTCCATACGACATTGTCTGGCTGAAGAATATTTGGTATTAGCCATTCTACCATCGCGTATATCAACTAAACGCTCTGCGTCTATGGTGAGGCCAAATATTTTCTTTTTATGCATTTTTAAAAACGACGGTAATTGCAGTTCATCCATATCGTCGTCTGTAAACGGGTAGTTTGCTGCTTTGATACCATATTGCAGTGCCAAATAGAGCGAGGTTGGGGTTTTTCCTGAGCGCGACACGCCAACGAGTATCACGTCCGCATGTTCATAGTTGGTAACATTGGAGCCATCATCATTGGCGAGTGAATAGTTGACAGCGTCAATACGGTAGTCGTAGCTATTTTCATGAATACTGTGGGTTCTATGGGCTTTAGGTTTGGCTTTTAAATTAAGCTCTTGCTCAAGTGGTGCGACAAAATGTTCAAGAAAGTTATAAATAACACCGTCACAACCGTCAATGATCTCACGAATATCTGGATTAACGAAAGTATGAAAAACTAGCGGCGGCACACCCGTTCGTTTCGCAGCTTTATTAATGCGCTTACATGCCTCAAGTGCTTTTTCTTTAGTTTCTACGAAGGAAATTGTATCGTGTTCAAACTCCATCGGAAACAACGACAATAGTGCATGACCAAAAACTTCCGAAGTGATGGCTGTGCCGTCAGAAATATAAAAAGCTGCTCGCATGATTAATCCTATATATTATTCTGTAATGAAAGGTGAAAACTTTTAAATAGTGCTTTTGTTTCGAGGTTAGCAGTGTAAAATGTCTACGACCTTTAATACACCATTACTTTGATAGAAGTATTAAGAAAGTTATTTTTAGACTATTTTTTATAAATGATTCTGCAGATAACTTTCTTAAATTTTATTATTTTCAGTGGAGATGTTGCCGTGCAAGAATACGTACTTTGGTATGAAAATTTAGGAATGAATGATGTTGATCGCGTCGGTGGTAAAAACGCATCATTAGGTGAAATGATTTCTAATCTTTCAAATGTTGGTGTACAAGTACCAGGGGGCTTTGCTACCACCTCATATGCTTTTAATGAATTTCTTGAACAAAGTGGTCTGAACGATAAAATTTATCTTCTGTTAGATGATTTAGATGTCAGTGATGTCAATGCCTTAGCTGAGTGCGGTAGTAAAATTCGCCAGTGGGTTATTGATACGCCATTCTTACCGGAAATGCAGCAGGACATTGAACAAGCTTACGCAAAACTTGCCGGCGGCTTTGCCGATGACGCCTCATTTGCTGTCCGTTCATCAGCCACCGCAGAAGATATGCCAGATGCCTCTTTTGCTGGTCAGCAAGAAACCTTCCTCAATGTTCGTGGTTTAGACGCGGTTATGATCGCGATTAAACACGTCTTTGCCTCACTCTTTAATGATCGCGCTATTTCTTATCGTGTCCATCAAGGCTACGACCATCGTGGTGTTGCGCTTTCTGCCGGCATTCAGCGTATGGTGCGCAGCGATATTTCCTCTAGCGGTGTGATGTTCTCTATTGATACAGAGTCTGGTTTTGAAGATGTAGTCTTTATTACCTCAAGCTATGGTTTAGGCGAAATGGTGGTACAAGGTGCGGTTAATCCTGATGAATTTTATGTTCATAAGCCAACGTTAGCCAAAGGTAAGCCTGCGGTTGTGCGCCGAAATATTGGCAGTAAAGCAATAAAAATGATTTACGCTGATAATCAAGAGCACGGTAAGCAAGTTGAAATCGTCGATATTGAGCAAGCGCAATCGGATACTTTCTCCCTAACCGACCATGAAGTTGAAGAATTAGCTAAGCAAGCGGTTGTGATTGAAAAACACTATGGCCGCGCTATGGATATCGAATGGGCTAAAGATGGCCTAGACGGTAAGCTTTATATCGTACAAGCTCGCCCAGAAACCGTTAAAAGCCGTGAAAATGCTAATGTCATGGAGCAGTTTCAATTACAAACTACCGCTGACATTATTTGTGAAGGGCGCTCGATTGGCCACAAGATAGGTAGCGGCGAAGCGAAAGTGTTATCATCGTTAGCTGAAATGGATAAAATTTTACCCGGTGATGTCTTAGTCACGGATATGACAGACCCAGATTGGGAGCCTATTATGAAACGTGCTTCCGCGATTGTCACTAATCGTGGCGGTCGTACCTGTCATGCGGCCATTATTGCCCGTGAAATGGGTATTCCAGCCGTAGTGGGTTGTGGTGATGCGACCAGTAAAATTGCCACTGGCGATAAAGTCACCGTGTCTTGTGCGGAAGGCGATACCGGGTTTATTTATCAAGGACAATTAGACTTCACAGTGACCACCTCTGAAGTTGATGCCATGCCAGACTTGCCATTAAAAATCATGATGAATGTCGGTAACCCAGATCGCGCCTTTGCTTTTGCGCGCTTGCCACATGCCGGTATAGGTTTGGCGCGTTTAGAATTTATTATTAATAAAATGATCGGTGTTCACCCGAAGGCGTTATTAAACTTTGATGAGCAACCGGCTGATTTACAAGATGAAATACGAGATATTATTGTCGGTTATGATAGCCCAATAGAATTTTATATTACTAAACTCACCGAAGGCATATCAACGCTAGCTGCAGCATACGCGCCAGAAAAAGTGATTGTGCGGATGTCAGATTTTAAATCAAATGAATATGCCAACTTAGTCGGTGGTGAAGCATTTGAGCCCGATGAAGAAAACCCTATGATTGGCTACCGCGGCGCATCGCGTTATATCTCGAAAAATTTTAGAGATTGTTTTGCCCTTGAGTGTGAAGCCATTAAACGGGTGCGTAACAACATGGATATGACCCATGTCGAAATTATGATCCCGTTTGTTCGCACCGTTGACGAAGCCGCGCAGGTTATTGATATTCTAGCAGAGCACGGTTTAAAACGTGGTGAAAATGGTTTACGTATTATTATGATGTGTGAATTACCTTCGAATGCGTTATTAGCCGATCAGTTTTTAGACTATTTTGATGGCTTTTCAATTGGCTCTAATGATTTAACGCAATTAACCTTAGGTTTAGACCGTGATTCTGGATTAGTCGCGCACTTGTTTGATGAGCGTGACCCCGCCATTAAAATTTTGTTAGAAATGGCGATTAAGGCCTGTAAAGCGCGTGGTAAATATGTCGGCATTTGTGGTCAAGGTCCGTCAGATCATGAAGACTTTGCCGCATGGTTAGTCGAAAAGGGTATTGAGAGCTTATCGCTTAATCCCGACACGGTATTACCAACCTGGTTATATTTAGCAGAGCAACACACTAAAAAGTAAGTGATTATTATCATTAGCTTATGGTGTAAATAAGCCTAGGGATTTTTTATCATGACGATGGTAAAAAGTTCTTAGGTTTTTTTGTTTATGTGAGCTAATTCAAGATTTGTCGTGATATAATCTTGAGCACTTCATATCCTTAATAGATTTTTACCCATGTTACCTCGCTTAAGCCCTCAAGAGTTAGTTTCCCCTTTATATCAAGAGTTTGCCAAAGTCTTGGCGACTAAAAACTTCACCGGTGATATTAATTTTCAATATAGCGCGCGCTTAGCCCATGCCACCGATAATAGTATTTATCAACAACTGCCACAATTAGTGCTGCACCCGCGCACTAAACAAGATATTCAAGTCATCACTTTGCTCGGTAGTGAAGAAAAATTTAGCGAGATAAAGTTTAGCGCCCGTGGTGGCGGCACTGGCACTAATGGCCAAAGTTTAACACCTGGAATTGTCGTCGATTTATCAAAATACATGAATCGGATATTAGAAATCAACGTGGCAGAGAATTGGGTGCGTGTTGAAGCGGGCGTGGTTAAAGATCAATTAAACGATTACCTTAAGCCATATGGCTTTTTCTTTTCTCCTGACTTATCCACCAGTAACCGAGCAACTATTGGTGGCATGGTTAATACTGATGCTTCCGGACAAGGTTCGCTCGTCTATGGTAAAACCTCAGATCATGTTTTAGGGCTTGAAAGCGTGTTAGCCAATGGTGAGTTAATAGCGACAGTACCGATGGCAATGAGCGTGGCAGAAGCGTTAGCTAAGCAAGAAACAACGCTGGCTAAAATCATGGCGCAAGTACTGAGTTCATGTCGTGATAACCGTGAGCTTATTCTGCAGAAATTCCCGCGCTTAAACCGCTTTCTAACCGGCTACGATTTAGAAAATGTTTTTAATGACGATTTATCAATGGTTGACTTAAGCCGTATTATTACTGGCTCAGAAGGCTCATTAGCCTTTGTTTGTGAAGCAAAATTAAATTTAACCCCGATAGCTAACGCAAAAACACTCATTAACATCAAATATGACAGTTTTGATTCGGCGCTGCGTCATTCGCCGCGATTAGTGCAAGCGAAAGCAACGTCTGTTGAAACCATCGACAGTAAAGTGCTGAATCTAGCTAAGCAAGATATTGTGTGGCAGTTGGTTAGTGACATGTTGCAAGACGTTGATGGCGCCATCATGGACGGCATCAATATGGTGGAGTATAACGGCGATAGTATCGAAAGTGTTGCGAGTCAAGTGCAGGCACTGTGTGCTGAGTTGGATAAAGATATCGCCAATAAAGCCGGGGTTATTGGCTACCAAGTAACCTCTGATTTAAGCAGTATTGCCAAGCTTTATACCATGCGTAAAAAAGCGGTGGGTTTACTGGGTAATACTGAAGGTAGTCAAAAACCATTAGCCTTTGCTGAAGATACGGCCGTGCCACCGGAAAACTTAGCGGACTTTATTGTTGAGTTTAGAGCGCTGCTTGATGGTTATGGTTTACATTATGGCATGTTTGGTCATGTCGATGCCGGCGTTTTACATGTGCGACCAGCCCTTGATATGTGTGACCCAGAGCAAGAACTTTTATTGAGAGAAATTTCCGATAAGGTGGTGGCCTTAACTGCTAAATATGGCGGCTTAATGTGGGGTGAGCATGGCAAAGGTTATCGTAGTGAATACGGGCCAGAATTTTTTGGTGACACTTTATTTAGTGAATTAAGAAAAATTAAATCTGCCTTCGATCCGTTAAACAAAATGAATCCTGGTAAAATTTGTACCCCGTATCATTCAGCTGAAAAACTGGTATCCGTTGATGGTGTAAAACGTGGCTTTTATGACCGGCAAATACCGGTGACGGTAAAAGAGTCGTTTAACTCGGCGCTTGATTGTAATGGTAACGGCTTATGTTTTAATTATGACGTAAATAGCCCAATGTGTCCTTCTAGTAAAGTTACGCGTGACCGAAGGCATTCACCGAAAGGTAGAGCTGGTCTGATGCGAGAGTGGTTGCGCTTAGTTGAGGCGAAAGGCGTTGATATTTTAGCTTTAGAGAAAAACATCCAACATTGGTCGGTAAAAAGGCTATTAGATAAAGTAAAAAATAGCTTTAATCAGCAATTTAGTGCCTTGTCGAGTAAAGCGGAAAATGATGACTTTTCTCACGAAGTGATGGCGGCCATGCAGGGCTGTTTGGCATGTAAAGCCTGCGCAAGTCAGTGCCCAATTAAAGTAGATGTTCCGGACTTTAGAGCGCGCTTTATTAACCTTTATCACTCGCGATATTTCAGACCGCTAAAAGATCATCTGGTGGCTAATGTTGAGTCGATGACACCTTTGATGGCGAAAGCGCCGAAACTGGTTAACAGTGTTCTAGGCTCAACAATCTATGATAAATTATCTCAGGCCAGTATCGGTTATGTTGATACACCTTTATTGTCGATTCCAACGTTAGCAGAAAGGGCAAGGGGGCATAATTTTTTCCCGTTTGATTTAGCCGCACTTAAAAGGATGTCTGTTGATGAACGCGCCAAGTCACTATTAATCGTGCAAGACCCGTTTACCTCGTTTTATGATGCGAAAGTGGTTGAAGACTTTATGCTGTTGGTGAAAAAACTAGGTTTTACGCCGATATTATTACCCTTTAAGCCCAATGGTAAGCCACAACACGTGAAAGGCTTTTTAGCTAAGTTTGCCAAAACCGCGAAATCTACTGCTGATTTTTTAAATCAAGTGCACCAACTTGATATCCCTATGGTCGGTTTAGATGCCTCACTGACTTTATGCTATCGAGATGAGTATAAACAAGTGTTAGGTGTTAGCCGCGGCAACTTTGACGTTAAGTTAGCGCATGAATGGCTCATGGCGATGATTGATGATAAAAATACCGCTCAGCAACTTAACCCATCACTAGCTAAAACCGCTGAACGTGATAGTTCTATTGCCTATAAATTGTTTGCCCATTGTACAGAAAAAACCGCCTTAGCAGGCAGTGAAGGGCAATGGCAGCAGATTTTCCAACACTTTGGTTTATCGTTATCAAGTATCGCTGTTGGCTGTTGTGGTATGGCGGGCACTTATGGCCATGAAAAAGTTAATTTAGCTAACTCTAAGGCGCTATATCAAATGAGTTGGCAGGATAAAGTCGCTCAATTAGAGACCGAGCAAATACTGGTGACAGGGTATTCTTGTCGTAGCCAAATCAAACGCTTAGATAACAAAGTCACTTTACATCCGGTACAGGCGTTGTTAAATGCTATGGCTTAACAGCATGACTTAAGCATAAACAGTTTTGCTAGCCATTAAAAAAGCTGAGTTCTAACGAAAAAAGCACCCGTGGGTGCTTTTTTCGTCGTAGAGACTTCGACTATTTTTAGCTTACTTAGCGCCGTTAGCGATGATATTACGCGCCATCTCATCGGCAATAAAGCCCGTTGGCATGTTATTCGCTGCCGCAGTAGTAAATACGGTCATTAAGGTATTGTAAATATTCTCAACCAGTTTAGTTGCACTTGTCGCGCAATATGGTTCTGGGTAGATCTCTAATGCCACGTTAATGATACCACCAGCGTTGATAACATAATCTGGCGCATACAAGATGCCTTTTTCTAATAACACTTGATCATGACGAGCTTCTGCTAATTGGTTATTTGCACAACCGGCAATAATTGTCGCTTTTAACTGCGCAATCGTTTCATCATTAATCGTAGCACCAAGGGCACATGGAGAGAATACATCTACATCTTGGCTATAAATTTCGTCCAAGCCAACAATGGTGGCATTAAGCTCAGTAGCGGCTTTATCTAATGCTAGCTGATTAATATCGGTGACAATTAACTCTGCACCAGCAGCGTGTAACCTTTCACATAAGGCATAACCAACGCTACCTAAGCCTTGTACAGCGACTTTAATACCGGTTAAATCATCCTTGCCTAATTTAAACTTAACCGCCGCTTTGACACCTAAAAATGTCCCTAATGCGGTAAATGGGCCAGGGTTGCCACTTTTACCTTCAAGACCAGAAACAAATTCAGTTGTTTGGTTAACAATTGCCATATCACCCGTAGTGATATTAACGTCTTCAGCAGTATAGTAACGGCCATTTAAATTATTCACGGCGTGTCCAAAGGCTTTAAACAACTCCTCTGATTTTAGCTTTTTAGGATCGCCAATAATAACGCCCTTGCCACCGCCAAGTTTTAAACCAGCCATAGCATTTTTATAGGTCATGCCTTTAGATAAACGCAATACGTCTTTAAGAGCGGCTTCATCACTTACATAATCCCAAAAGCGACAACCACCGGCTGCAGGTCCTAAAGCAGTACTGTGTACTGCTATAATCGCTTTTAGCCCAGATGCTTCATCGCTACAATAAACGACTTGTTCGTGGTTATCAAAATCTACTAAATCAAAAACGGCCACTATCGAAATCTCCAATGATCCTAGAAATAGCTCAATTATAAATTTTTATTGAACTAAGGTTGTAATAATTCGCCGCGCACAATACCATTTAGGTAATTGCTTCGCTAGTGAAGCTATAAATTAATTTGAAATTTGCTGTGAACTATTTCATACAAACTTTCCATTGTTAACATCCCATTTAAATTTTAACAAAAAGACAATAAAAAATGACTGATAAACAAGAAATGACCCAAGAGCAACAGCAAGCTTGGCTACGTGAACAATATCTAAAAGCAACTAAGTATCTTGCCAATAAAGGCTTGGTAACTGAGAGTGTTGCTGACACTGAAAGTCGCTACTTGATCCCGATAATGGCGGTATGGAAAATTAACTTATTAGATAAAACAAAAGTGTGGGTAATTAGCGGAGATTTACCTACCGACCATATAGTGTTAGAAAAAGAAGAGCCTGCTAGAAACGTTATTCGTCACTTTTCATTTAAATGGCAAGCACAAGCAGACAACTTACTGCGCAGTGAAGATCAAGAGCAAGTAAGCTACGCAAAACTGTTAATAACTAAAGCAGAAGGGCTTTATCAACTTTATGATAAAGACGAACTTTGGAAATAATAGATTTTTCAGTTTGTAGCTGTTTTTTGAATTTAAGTCATTAAGTGTTAATGACTTAAATAATACTTTGCTGGGCTAACCTCACTTAATGAACAGGTCATCTTCTGTTTAGGCATACCTGCTTCCATAAATACTGCCTCTGCGGTATCAAAATTAAACTTTCTAAAATAGTCGATTGCATCAAGTGGGCTATAAATAAAAATTTCTTTTAAATCCATTTCTTGCGCTATTTTAAATAGCGCTTGTAAGATGATTTTATCTACGTGGTCTTTACGGTAATATTTTAACACTGCGATGCGACTGATTTCACCGGAAGAAAGGATGCGGCCCGTGCCTACCGGCTCTTGTGTTTTATCATGGCAAGCCAACACATGACAGGCAAAGAGATCCTTTCGATCGAATTCAATGTTTTTAGGGATACGTCTTTCGTAAACAAATACTTGCTCTCTAACATTTTTAAGTAAGGGAGCTGCTTGCTCCCACTGAACTCTACTCACCGTGTACGACATCTATTTTATTCGATATACCAATAACCCTTATTTAAAACACTAGTTAACAATTGGGTGTTTTTCAAACAACGGCTGAAAGTTTTTATTTCACCCGTTGTCAGCGGTGTTTGTTGTGCTAGGTACTGCGCAAGTTCAAGCGTTTGTTTTTCTAAGATAAAGCTTTCGCCATTGATAAAAAGCGTGGCTTTCGTGTCATTTATTATTGCCGCTTTTAATCCTGACACCGGCATAAATAAAATATCTGGCTCAGATAATATATCATGCAGTTTATTTTCATCTATGTCATTTACGGGTACTAAAATCTCTAGGGCATGATGACCTTGGGTTAGGTATTGGCCAATAAATTCTTCAAAAAACGTTTCTTGTTCAAGCTGTTGCAGCATAAAGGCTTTTAGTTGTTGTTTGTCATCTGTGGTAATAGTAAAACTGTCCTGGCAAATAGCTCTGCCAGGGTCGCTAAACCTTTCTTCGCCGCTATTTTTATCAATGAGTTTATCAGCAAATCCTGACCATAACTCTTGACTTGATGGTGCTTGAAAGCCGATAGAGAAATTTACCGAATTTTCAATCGAGACACCGTGATGAGGATGACTTGGCGGAATATAAAGTAAATCGCCCGCTTCAGTAACTTCATCTATTAACGGTGTAAAAGCCGATACCTGTTTAAGGTCTGGGTGCGGTAGTAAGGTTGTTAAGCTGCTATCGGGGGCGCCCACTTGCCAACGCCTTTTGCCACTACCTTGAATAATAAAGACATCATATTGATCTAAATGTGCGCCAACACCGCCATCAGGCGTTGAAAAACTGACCATCACATCATCAATGCGCCAGTTAGGGATAAAGGAAAATGGCGCTAGTAATTTATGGGTGGGTCGAGACCAGTTGTTGACCGCTTGTACCAGTAAGGTCCAGTTCGCTTCGCCGTAGCATGAGAAATCGTCAAAAGGGCCATGGTCGACTTGCCAATCACCCTTGTTATTAACACTGACAATGCGCGACTCTATTTCAGCTTCCATAGCTAATCCTGCAAGCTCATCGGCCGAAGTAGGATCTTGAAAATCTGCAAAAGCTTGTTTAATTAATAACGGCTTTTTCTGCCAATAGTCAGCAAGAAATCGTTCTGGCGTTAACTCGCCCCAATTGAGTGAATCCATATTCATAGCGTAACCTTAAACCTGTTTGGACTGATGTTCATTGATAAGAGTCTATAGCTTGATGTTAAAAGTTGGCTGTTTTTTTATTTAAACAACCTACGTTTAAATACAAAAAGGGAGCCATATGGATCCCTTTTTGTACAGACTTAATTTACTAACGAACTAAAATTTAGTCGAGTTCATTAATAAATGATACCGCACGACCGATATAAGATGCCGGTGTCATTTGACAAAGTTGTGCTTTTGCTGCCTCTGGTAAATCTAAAGTCATGATGAATTCTCGCATCGAATCACCATTGACACGTTTACCACGCGTTAGCTCTTTTAGCTTCTCGTAAGGCTTTTCAATACCGTAACGACGCATGACCGTTTGAATAGGCTCAGCTAGCACTTCCCAATTTGAATCAAGCTCAGCAGCTAAGTTGGCTTCATTAACTTCGAGCTTACTGATGCCTTTACGTGTTGCTTGATAGGCGATTAACGCATGGGCAAACCCGACCCCTAAATTACGTAAAACCGTTGAGTCTGTTAAGTCGCGCTGCCAGCGAGAAATCGGTAGTTTTTGAGCTAAATGGGTAAACAATGCATTGGCAATACCTAAGTTACCTTCCGAGTTTTCAAAATCAATCGGGTTAACTTTATGTGGCATGGTTGACGAGCCAATTTCGCCAGCAATGGTTTTTTGTTTGAAGTGACCCATGGCAATATAACCCCAAATGTCACGATCAAAATCGATTAAAATAGTGTTAAAACGTGCAATAGCATCAAATAGCTCGGCAATGTAGTCATGCGGTTCAATTTGCGTGGTATAGGCGTTAAAGCTCAAACCTAACGAATTAACAAACTCGTTAGCAAAATTGTGCCAATCCACTTCAGGGTAGGCTGATAAATGAGCATTGTAGTTACCAACAGCACCGTTGATTTTACCGAGCATTTCAACGTTGGCAATTTGCTGACGTTGACGCTTTAAACGTACATAAACGTTAGCCATTTCTTTACCTAAAGTACTCGGTGAAGCTGGTTGTCCATGGGTACGACACATCATTGGAATGCTTTGATATTCAACAGCTAAGGCTTTAATGTCGTTAAGAATGTTATCAATCATCGGCATTAACACCTGTTCGCGACAATCAGATAACATTAAGCCGTGTGAAAGGTTGTTGATGTCTTCTGAGGTACAAGCAAAATGAATAAACTCGGTAATGGCGTTTAATTCTGCATTGTCGGCAATTTTTTCTTTCAGGAAATATTCAACCGCTTTAACATCGTGGTTTGTTGTTGCTTCTATGTCTTTTATTGCTTGGGCATCAACCTCTGAGAAATCCGCAACAATAGCATCAAGTAGGGCATTAGCTTGCGCGGAAAATGCCGGTACTTCAGCAATAGCTGATGTTGCTGCTAATTTTTGTAACCAACGTACTTCAACCGTAACACGATATTTAATTAAGCCAAATTCGCTGAAAATAGGGCGCAATGATTTAACTTTACTGCCATAACGACCGTCAACCGGTGATATCGCACTTAATGCTGAAAGTTCCATAGTAAATTCCTGAAGTTATATTTAAATGTCTTTAAGTAATTGTTGAGCGCATGCGACTATCTTGCTGCGACCAAATAAAATATTTCTGCGCTTGCCGCCCACTTGACGCCACAATACGCTTGAGCGAATACCCGCAAGTAGTAAGGCGCGAATTTTGTGCTGATTAATCTGTTGTTTCAATAAGCTTGGCTCACCAGCCACTTGAATAGGGGTGCCAATTGGGCTGAGTAAATCACTATAAATACTGGCTAAACTGGCGACTAGGGTTTCACTGGTGAAACC
>Ga0209344_10001046_pt1 | contig 39720 bp, 30 predicted proteins | sample Cruoilmetagenom6_FD_187293 | JGI IMG/M metagenome (GOLD analysis project Ga0209344, IMG submission 187293) | Oil polluted marine microbial communities from Coal Oil Point, Santa Barbara, California, USA - Santa Barbara Oil Seep Sample 6 (SPAdes)... | ecosystem: Environmental > Aquatic > Marine... | reverse complement strand
CAAGCGTTCAGTCTTGTTGTTGATCGGAACCCAGACTGGCCTTCGATCAACAACAAGACTGAACGCTTGCCGTCTTTCTTGGCTTCTTTGATCAGCTTCTCAGCCTCTTTCGGCGAGGTGACTTTTTTCTGGTTCACTTCGGTGAGCAGATCACCTGCGCGGATGCCTTCTTCGTAGGCGGCGCTGTCGGCGACGACATCGGTGATCACCAGACTGTCCACACCGTCGGCCAAGTCAAAGCGTTGCAGCACGTCCGGGGTTGCGGGCGAAACCGTCAGGCCCAATTCGCTCAAGACATGCTCTGCCGATTTAGACTGAGGCGCACCTTCAGCGCTGGCGACGATTTCTTTATCGTCAAGACGCCCGATCATCACGCTGAGCATTTTGATCTTTCCGTCGCGCCAGACTTTGACGCTGACGGCTTTTTCCACCGGCGTCGATGCGACGATACGCGGTAATTTGCGCATTTCGTTGACGTGCTTGCCGTCGAATTCCAAGATCACGTCACGCGCCTTGATGCCTGCTTTGGCGGCGGGACCGTCTTCGATCACACTGGCGACCAGCGCGCCTTCGGCCTTTTTCAGGCCCAATGTTTCGGCGATGGATTCGGTAACCACCTGGATGTGTACACCCAACCAGCCGCGGCTCACTTGACCGTGCTTAATCAGTTGCTTGATCACTTCTTGGGCGGCGTTGGACGGAATGGCGAAACCAATGCCGACGCTGCCACCCGACGGTGAATAGATCGCGGTGTTGATGCCGATGACATCACCAGCCATGTTGAACATGGGTCCACCCGAATTGCCCCGGTTGATCGATGCATCGGTCTGAATGAAGTCGTCGTAAGGGCCGGCGTTGATATCACGACCACGCGCCGAAATGATGCCCGCCGTGACGGTCCCACCAAGTCCGAACGGGTTACCAATGGCCACCACCCAATCGCCGACACGCGATGTGGAACTGTCGCCGAAACCAACGGAAGGCAGCTTGCGATCCGTGTGAACTTTCAAGACCGCCAAATCCGATTTGGCGTCGCGACCGACGATTTCGGCTTTCAAGCGCGTGTCATCTTGCAAGATCACGGACACTTCATCCGCGCCCTCGACCACATGGTTGTTGGTCACCACGTAAGCATCGCCGTTTTTCAAATAATCGATGATGAAACCAGACCCCAGCGAGGTCGCTTTGCGTTTTTGCGGATGCTGGCCCCCGCCGTTTTTGTCGAAGAAATCTTTAAAGAAATCCTCGAACGGCGAACCCGGCGGGAACTGCGGCATGTCGGGCATGGATGCCTTGCCCTCAATCACCTGGGTGGTCGAAACGTTGACCACGGCGGGCAGCAGTTTATCGGCCAGGTCAGCAAAGCTTTCCGGTGCGCCCTTTGCGTTTGCGGAAATCGGCTGAAGCAACAGCACAGCCGCCGCCAACGAAGCGAACAGAAGCATAAAAAAACGTGAGGCCCCAACAGGAGCCAACACGTGGGAACCTTGGGCTTGGGAACGATGTGTCATCATGTGGCTTTTCATCTGTGTTATCGACTAATAAGGGTTGAGGACTCAATGAGGCATCCTGAGAGACTAGATCAACATATAGCGACCAATTTGGGAAGAAGTATGGCGAAACCCTGTTGATAACATGATTATTTAGCGTGGAGGCTTTCCTCTTAACCCAATGCCAGCCACACCAGCGCCAAGCCCACCACGGCGGAAACCACCGCACTGATGCGAATTTGCATTTCTTCCATGCTCAACATTATCGCCATGGCGCGGCGCATAAAATCGGGAAACAAGGCGTAAAGCGCCCCTTCGATCACCAGCACCAAGCCAAAGGCCGCAAGCAGATTATTCATAAAGGTTGTTCCCAAAAAGCGAACGGCCCGCCCTCAAACAGGAACGGGCCGTTGCCAAAAGTTGAGTGTGTAGCGCCTGTGCGCCTACTTCTGCTTACCGGTTTGATCACCAAAGAAGCGGAAGAAGTCGCTATCGGGCGACAGCACCAAGTTGGTGTCGCCACCAGCCAAAGACGAACGATACGCCGTCATTGAGCGATAGAAGGCAAAGAATTCCGGGTCCTGACCGTACGCCGCACCCAACAAGGTGTTACGCGCCGCGTCGCCTTCACCGCGCAAAATTTGCGACTGACGTTGGGCTTCGGCGATGATCACGGTCTTTTTGCGATCAGCCTGGGACTCGATGGTCAACTTCGCTTTACCGCCATCCGCGCGCAGCTGGTTGGCTTCTTTGACGCGTTCGGAACGCATACGGTTGTAGACGTTTTGCGAAATTTCTGGCGGTAGGTCGGTGCGACCGATGCGGACATCGACGACCTCAATCCCGTAATCCTTGGTTTCCGTCGCCAAGCGGGCTTGAATTTCACGCATGATGTCGTCGCGTTTATCGGACAACAATTCGCTGAGCGAATTACGCGCCATGGAGTTACGCACACTGGAATTCAGGATGCGGCCCACTTGGTCGCGAAACGCCGCTTCGGTGCGAAGCGCTTGAAAGAACCGCAGCGGATCGGTGATCCGATACCGTGCGAACGCGTCCACATTGATGCGCTTTTGGTCCGACAAGATCACTTGACCCGCAGGCGGGTCTAGATCCAAAACCCGGTTGTCAAAATAAACCACGTTCTGAAGGAATGGCGTTTTGACGTGCAAACCCGGTTCACGGATCACGCCTTTGGGATCACCAAACTGCATGACCAGGGCCTGTTCGGTTTGGGACACCGTAAACAGCGCGGACGAACCTACGATGCCGATGGCCAAAACCAGGATGCCGAGAACCACGGTGAATGTCTTGCTCATTTCTCGCCTCCCGACTTTTTCTGCAGCTCAGGCAATGCCAGATAAGGCACCACGCCGCCGCCGTTTTTATCCAAGATCACCTTGTTGGAATTTGACATGATCTCTTCCATCGCTTCCAGATACAGGCGCTGAGTGGTGACATCCTTAGCCACCTTGTAGCTTTCATAAACCGACAAGAAACGCTTGGCTTCACCTTCGGCTTCCTTGGACACCTGTTCTTTATAAGCTTCGGCCTGCTGCACCATTTTGGCCGCTTGACCTTCGGCTGTCGGAACGATCTTGTTGGCGTAAGCCTGGGCTTCGTTCTTCAAGCGGTCCAAATCCTGACGCGCGGACTGCACGTCGTTGAACGCGTCGATGACCTGCGCGGGCGGGTCGCCTTTGAGCAACTGCACCTGAATAACCGTGATGCCCGACTTATATTTGTCGAGAATGTCTTGCAGCAAATTACGCGATTTGTCCGCAACCAGTTCACGGTCGCTGGTCAGAGCTTTTTCCAGATCGGTCTGGCCGATGACTTCGCGCATCGCGCTTTCGGCGGCCAACTTCACGGTCACTTCCGGGTCGCGAATGTTGAACAGGTACTGTCCGGCATCCTTAACCTTCCACTGCACCGTGAAATCCACATCGATGATGTTTTGATCCTGGGTCAGCATCAGGCTTTCTTCGAGAACGTCGCGACCGACGCTGGCCCCGCGGCCAAATGCGGCGGCGGTGTCACCGGCGGCGCGAAAGCCGACGTCAATGCGGCGCACAGCTTCGACGTTGGGCGTCAAAACCTTGCCGATGGGCGCCGGGAAGTACCAATGCAAGCCCGGGGTCGCGTTCTCACCTGGTACGTGCTTGCCAAACAACATCACCACGCCCTGATGACCTGCATCGACGCGGAACGTGCCGCTGATCATCCAAAGCACCAAAGCCGCCAGAACGGCCAACGCGATCGCGCGGCCCGATCCAAACCCGCCGGGCATGAAATTCTTAAAATTATCCTGCGAACGGCGCAGCATTTCTTCGATGTCAGGGGGCTGATTGCCGCCACCGGCGGATCCGCCGCCGCCGCCCCAGGGTCCGCCGCCGTTGCCGCCGCCGTTGCCCCATGGTCCGCCTCCACCTTGAGGTTTCCAAGCCATACGCTATGTTTCCTTCAGGTCCGTTATGAAACTGACAAATGCGGATAAGATTCACCCGCACGGGTCAATTATATTTTGATTTTCTAATACGACACCCTATATCAGGGATCGTAACGCTTATAGGCTAGCCCGCCGGGCCACGCAACGCCAACAGGCAATAACGCAGTCGCGGGGCAACCTGAACAGGGATATCTGCTCGTTTTCGGAGATTTCAACCATGTCGCAGATTAATGAAGAAAAAATTCTCGAAACTCTCGCCGCCATTATGGACGGCGATCAAAATATTGTTGAAAAAGGTATGGTCCAGGGCCTTCAAGTCCAAGACGGCCATGTCATTTTCGCTATTGTGGTTCCCCCTTCGGTTGGCGCTTCCGCCGAACCGATCCGCAAAGAAGCCGAAGAAACGGTTCACGCCTTGGATGGCGTGCTGTCCGCAACGGTCGTTTTGACCGCTGAAAACGAAGGCGGCCAAGCAGCCGGTGCCCCTCAGGGCGGTGCATCCGGGCAAAAAACCCCGCAACCGGCTGAGGGTCCTCTTCTGCCGGGCGTGAAGACCATCATCGCCGTTGCATCGGGCAAGGGCGGCGTGGGTAAATCTACCACCACCGTCAACTTGGCGCTGGCGCTGCGTGATCAGGGCCTCAAGGTCGGTCTTTTGGATGCCGACATCTATGGCCCGTCGATGCCGCGTATGCTCGGCATCACCGGCGAGCCGTCCTCGTCCGACGGCACCCACCTCGACCCGATGGAAGGCCACGGCATCAAATGTATGTCCATGGGCTTCTTGGTCGAAGAAGAAACCCCGGTTATCTGGCGCGGCCCAATGGCGCAAACCGCACTGGTGCAGATGATGCGCGATGTGAAGTGGGGCGAGCTTGACGTGTTGATGATCGACATGCCGCCCGGCACCGGCGACGTGCAGCTGACCATTTCCCAGCAGGTTCCGCTGACCGGCGCCGTGATCGTGTCAACCCCGCAAGACATCGCACTTTTGGATGCTCGCAAGGGTCTGAACATGTTCCGTCAGGTTGATGTGCCTGTTTTGGGCATCGTCGAAAACATGAGCTACTTCAAGTGCCCACACTGCGGCGAACGCACCGACGTGTTCAGCCATGGCGGCGCGAAGGACGAAGCCGATCTGTTGCAGATGGACTTTTTGGGCGAAATTCCGCTCGACATCACCATTCGCGAAACGTCCGACAGCGGCCACCCGATCGTCGACCACACACCCGACGGCGAACACGCCAAGGCATACAAAACCATTGCCGCCGCCGTGTGGACCAAAGCCTGCGAAAAGCTGGAATCCAGAGCGGCCAAAATGCCGAAAATCGTCCAGTAGATTAGCTGATAAAACAGCTCTTAAAAAGGCGCTCCATCGGGAGCGCCTTTTTTATAAATACGCCTATAAAAACCCCTGTGAACTCTTGAGAAACGAGCGTATTATGCGTTTGCACATTCTCACGTGAGCAATCCAGCTCAACTGAAGATTTAGCGCCAACCGGGAAAAACAATGTCCGTTTCTTATAAGTCGTTCCTCACCGCGTTCGCCATCGCCGTATTGGCGACAACGTTCACGCCTGCACTCGCGCAGGACGCAGGCCTTTACGTCAGCGGCGCTGTAGGTCTGGTTGACGCACCATCGACCACCGTCAGCGACACCGCCAGCCGCAAGGTCAAGTTCGACAACGGTTACGCGGGCGCTTTGGCGCTGGGTTACGATTACGCCAGCCCCTGGCGCACGGAAATCGAACTGGCGCGCCGAGCGGTGGGTCTGGACCGTGTTGCGGGCGCAAACGCCAGTGGCGATCTCAGCGCCACCAGCCTGATGGGCAATGTGCTTTACGATTTTAACATCGACACCCGCTTCACCCCTTATTTGGGCGTCGGTGTGGGCGCCGGACGGGTCAGCTTCGACAACGCCTCGCCATTTGGCGCGTCGTCCATCGACGACAGCGACACCGGATTGGCGATGCAAGCCATCGCTGGTGCCAGCTATGAGCTGGACACCAACCTCGACCTGTTCGCCGATTATCGCTACTTCACCACCCGCAATCTCGACATGCGCACCGTGGCTGGCAACAGCGCGTCGTTCGATGCCGACGCCCATTCGGTGATGGTCGGCCTACGTTTCAGCTTTGGCGCCCCCGAAGTCCCGGCCAAGCCTGAACCGGTGGCGATGGCGCAACCCGTAGCTGAACCGGCGCCGACTCCAGCGCCGATGCCTGCCCCCGTCGCTGCGCCGCAATTGTCGCGCAACTACATCGTATTCTTCGATTGGGACAAGGCCATCATCACCGCGGAAGCTGCGGCGATCATCAAAACCGCCGCCGCCAACGCCAACCAGATGGACCAAGTGCGCATGGTCCTGACCGGCCACGCTGATCGTTCCGGCACCAACGCCTACAACCTCAAACTGTCCAAACGCCGCGGCGACGCCGTGCGCGCCCAGTTTGAAGCCTTGGGCTTTAGCGCTGGGGAAATCGACGTCATCGCCAAAGGCGAGACCGACCCGCTGGTGCCCACCGACGACGGCGTGCGTGAACCGCAAAACCGCCGCGTGGAAATCGTTCTACCATAAGCCTTCGCGCTTAAGAGCCAGCGTTTACGCCAACATTTGAGCTGCGGCCTTTTTAGGTCGTGGCTCTTTTTGTGGCCTAAAGCCTGATTAAATGGGAAAGAAGCGTCAGTTCACGCCCTGAGAGGCCGCCACTTCGACGCAGCTTTTATAACCATGCGCATTGGCGTGAGGATTGACGCGGGCCATCAACGCCAGATCTTTGTGGGTGCTTTTCAACGCCGCCTTAAAGCGCGACTCGGCGGCCTTGCAATAAGCCTCTGTCCCGCCGCTCAAGCTGTTCTGCGAGGCCACATTGGCCAGACGCGTTACGGTTTTGTTGAGTTTTTGGGTCCCAAGCTTGGGACCGTAGGCGGCGGCAAAGAAAGCACGCAACTGCGTACCTTGCTTTTTGAGATAAGGTTTGAAGGTGGTGACGAAGGAATTGTATTGAGATTTTTGCCCGCATGTCAGCGCGGAAACCATCAATTCACTTTGCAAAACGCGCATTTCCAACGCTCTGCGCGCAACTGTATCGGCGCAAACCTCGGCCCTGACCGAGGTTGCCCCCAAGATAATGCCTGAGACCACGCTTGCACAGATCACCTGCTTTGCAAGCCCATCCAGGCTGGCGCGAAAAGTATGTTTGCGCATAAAAGCTCCCAACTTCTGGCACATAATAGACATAAACAGGGGTAAAAATCTTGCGTTATTTCCCCTGCCCTCTCTCTGTCGACAATCTTGATTGATCTCGACCCGCCGAGGGTCTGCGCGCAAACGTCGGCAACCTTTAATAAAATATTCAAAATATCGCGGCAAAGTCTCTCTTCGCGCACAGGTTTATTCGGCAACAAGAGCACCTCTATGCCCCGCTTTCTCCCCACCTTCGCCGTCCTCACCGCCCTGAACGCCATGAGCATAAGTCTGCCCGCCATCGCCGCAGACGATCTCTACGCAGGCGCAGCGCTAGGCCTCGTCAAAGGCCTAAACAGCACCGCCAGCGGGACCAGCGGCGGCACGGTCAAGTTCGATGACGGCAACATGGGATCAGCGTTCTTCGGCGGTCGCTTTCAAAGCAACGACATCCATTGGCGCGGCGAAGCGGAAGTCGCGCGGCGCGCGCTCGATCTTTCCACCGTTTCAGGTGCCGCCGCGCAGGGCGAAGCGCTGGCCACCAGCTTGATGGGCAACGCGTTTGTCGATCTGGACATGGTCGGCCCCGTGCAGCCCTACATCGGCGCAGGCGTCGGCTTGGCCAAGGTTGAGCTGGACGGCGCATCACCGTTTGGCGGAACGACCGTCAACGGATCGGATACCGTCGGCGCGCTTCAGCTTCTCGCTGGGGCCAGCTACCGCTTGAACGAACAGGTCGATCTGTTTACCGATTACCGCTACTTCACCACACGCGACGCCGACTTCACCACCGCCGCCGGAACCACGACGTCGATGAAGCTCTCAACCCACAGCGTTTTGGCTGGGCTGCGCTTTAATTTTGGCCTATCGAATGAACAAGGTCCCGTTGAACAACAAGGCGCGGCCGCCATGGACGAAGAAATGCAATCGCTCAACACCGCAGCCGCAGGGCCATCACAATCTGAAACGCCCCAAGATGAACAACAGGCCGCCCTGCCCTCACGGACATTGCCGGACACCTACATGGTGCATTTTGTGTTGAACAAGGCCGACGTGACGCGCGAAGACGTTGCGATCATTGAAAAAGCCGCCGCGAACGCACGCGCCATGAGCGTCACGCGCCTGATCTTGACCGGACATACGGATCGTTCCGGCGATGAAGCTTACAATGAGGTTTTATCGAAACGTCGCGCCGAAGCGGTCAAAGCCGCATTTGTCGCACTGGGCTTCCAGCCCCAAGAAATCGCCGTGAAAGCAAAGGGCGAAACCACCCTTTTGGTTCCCACTGACGACGGCAAGTATGAGCCGCAAAACCGCCGCGTGGAAATCGTCCTGCCCTAAGGACAAATAAGCGCCAATTTAGATCAGTCGAAAAGCGAGTCGATGTCGTCTTGGGAGATGCCTGAGCCTTCGAGTTGTGGGCCTTCGAGCAGTTTCTCATCCTCCGAACGCAAATCTTCGGACAGCTCGATCCCTTCAAAATCGTCCTCGCCCCAGATGTTGATCATGGTGAGGATGCGTTCTTCTAGGTAGTTGATGGTCTTGACCACCTTGCCGGTGCGCTGACCGGTGATGTCTTGGAAGTTGCAGTTCTCAAAAATCTTGATGACCAGGTCATCGATGGCTTTGAGATGATCTTGGGATTTCGTCTCAGTGATGCGTTCACGAATGCTTTGCGCATGGTCTTGAATATCTTCGGCGGCGCCCAAAATGTTATTGGTCGCGACCTCTGTGGCTTCGACGATTGCGCCCAATTCCATGGCGGCGGTGACGAATTTATCTTCGTTTTCACCAGGTTTGTGAATGGCGGCGATTTCGGCTTTGGTTTTGTCGATGGAGCCCTTCAAATCGTGCAATTGACCACGCAAAACGGACATTTCCGGCCCCGGTTCATTGACTGCCGCCGTGGTTTGCGCGCCCAAGCCCTCAATCATTTTCTTGACCTCGGCGATGGCGCTCAGCACTTCTTCGGTATGGATCGCGGGTGCTGGCGCGGGTGCGTGAGCCGGTACAGTCTCGCCACGCTCTTTCATCAAGCGGCGCTCAGCGGAAAACAGTTTTTTCTGAGAATTCACGGATATTGGCCCTTTCGCACGTATATGGACGCGTTAGACCGCGCCTCATATGACCTGTATCGACCAAATAAAACTGAACCTATCCGCAAAAAAACGCAATCCCCAATGCGATAAGGCTCAAAGTTAGAGCACCTTATTGGGCTTAGACGAACGCTCAGGTGTCCATCTGTTCGCGTTTAAAAATGGTCTGGGTTCCGCGCTTTACGTCGAATTTAGACGATTCTAAGTCGGTGTGTAAGGTCAAGCGCGGATGATGGCTGAGCATTTCGCCGTGCATCCAGTGCATGACTTCACGAAGTGTTGAATGCACCGTATTTTGCGACCGCAGCTCAATAACGTAGATCATTTGCGCCAAGCTATAGACCGTTTGACAGCGCACCTTCGCCCCCAAAGGGTAGAGGTATTGTTTGTCCTCGGCACGCACGTCCAAGCCATCTATGGCGCCATACTGCTCAACGACCAAGGCTTCGGCCTGGGGGCGTAAGGTATCGGGAAGTTCGTCCAAGTACCACGGGTGAAAGCCCCGTTCTCCGGTCAACAGCGGAATCCGGCACACGCCGTTGCGGTGACGCTGCAAATCACGGTACGAGCCATAATCAAGATCAAAGGTGCAGGTGTACTGGCCGAAACCGTCCAGATAACGCGGCAAATTGGTGCGCGGCGGACGGCCTTCGATCACATCCAGCTCTTTGTCTTCCAACACCGCGTTGTCGACGGTGGTGGAAAAGCTCAAACCGGGCTGATCGGCGTCGAAAAAGTCGGCGTCCAGGTAATTGGTTTTGGACGCGGTGCGCGCCAGATACGCCTCGGTCTCGGGGTAATTTTTATGGCCAAAGCTGCTGGGGTAGTTTGTGCGCAATTCGGCCAAGCAGCCGTCGGCGATATCGCGCACTTCGGCCAAGGGATGGTGACGCATCAGGTGCAGCTTATCGGCGGCTTGGCGCAAATTTGTGGTCCACGCCAATTGCGAGGTGATGCCGGCGGGCAAAAAACCACGCAAGATATCGAAGCTGCGCGCTTTGATGGCGTTTTGCCACACGCGCTCTTTTTCGCCCTCGCCGATGGGGAATTGTTCTTTCAAATAGGCTTCCAATGGGTCCAACGCACCCAGATAAAAACCCATCCATTTGTCCAAGATGGCTTTGCTGGCGTGCGTGCCAATGGGGTCAATGATCGGTTGCTTGGAAAAATCGATATAACGGGTCGAGCTTTCTTGACCACTGTAGAGCGGATTGTCTTGCACCGCCTTGCAGGCCAATATCGACAGACCTTCGACAAACAACGTGGTGGTGCCGCAATCGCCGATGGAGGCATGGCCATAGCCCACATAATAGCTTTCCATGAACTTGGCCGAACCGCGTTCCTTGACCATATCCAAGTGCGTACGCGCGCTTTCGTCAGAGCGCGAATACAGCGCTTGCAGCATGGCCGTGGCTTCCGGCCCTTGATCATCAACGATGAAGATGTCCGCCATCTGAATGCGGTCCCCCGAACTGTGCCCCTAAGGTTGTATCGTTCGCGCAACGTCCCTCAACGGGCTGGTCATTGGAACGATGCGCGATTCGACCGCGGCATCTTAGCATAAATTTGCCGCCCTCAACCGCACCACACACTATATGTTGTGGAAAAATCCAAAAAAATCATCATTTTGTATTATTCAACGATTGTGCACAGCAGCCTTTGCAATCACACGCCGAGCAGCCTATATTTGAACTGTCGGGCAACCGACTATGGCGATAAACGTTTTTCGGAATAAGCGTTTCGGACCCGGGGGCGGTACCCGGCGCCTCCACCAAATCTTTCCGGCGAGCTTGAAACTTCAGGCGCGCTGGACGGTATGGGGGCGAAACAGGATCGACGAGCGTGGTAAAGGTCTGACTTTCGCCCGGCATAGTACCACCGTATCGGGCTACTTTTACAAATGCCAACGATAATGACGTAGCATTTGCGGTTGCCGCTTAACAGCTAAGCAACCACGGGGTTCGGGGGGCACCTGGCAACAGAAGCCCCCCACTTAAATCACAACGCCGGATTTGGCGCGCCTATATAGAGCAGTACACGGAAAGACGCAGGATCATATGACCGAAGAGACACTTCGTTACGACATTTGGGTGGAGGAGGCGCTGCGCAGCGTCATCCAAAAGACGATCGCCCATGTCGCGGACAATGGCCTGCCCGGCGACCATCACTTTTATATTTCGTTCCTGACCCAGGACGACGGAGTCGTGATTCCGGCGCGTCTGCGCGCTCAGCACCCCAACGACATGACCATCGTAATGCAGCATCAGTTCGAAAATCTGGCTGCTGGCGATGATGCGTTTTCGATCACGCTCAGCTTCGGCGGGCAGAAAGAAAACCTCGTTGTGCCTTATGCATCGGTGATCTCATTCGCCGACCCGTCCGTCAATTTCGCTTTGCAGCTGAAAATGCTGCCGCTCGGCGAAGAGGACGAGTTCGACGATGAAGAGGTCGAAGATTACGACGCCCGTCATCTCGATTATTTTGAAGAATCGCGCAGTCGCTCCAACCAAGACGATCGCAACAGCTCTGCGGACGATGACGACCACAAAACCGGTGAAGTCATCACCCTGGATGCGTTTCGCAAAAAATAAGAATTCCAGTCCCTGCAAATTCGATCTGGTTCCCAATCGCTGGGCGCGTTACAAATTAAGTCCTTTTCAGCCTCCCCAGTTGAGAGACTTTTTCCATGAGTAAACCTGCCAACGATCCGGCGAGCGATCCAGCCTTTCACGAACTTTTCGCCTTCGGTCCCGATGCGACCGAATACCGTCTGCTGACCAGCGATCACGTCTCGACCCACAATGTAGCCGGACGCACCATCTTGGAGATCGAGCCCGAGGGCTTGAGTCTGCTGGCCTCGACCGCAATGCGCGACACCTCGCACCTGCTGCGCCCGGCGCATCTCAAGCAGCTGGCGTCAATCCTCGATGATGGCGAAGCCTCCGCCAACGACCGTTTCGTCGCCATGGAACTGTTGAAAAACGCCAACATTTCCGCAGGTGGCGTGCTGCCCATGTGCCAAGACACCGGCACCGCCATCATCATGGGCAAAAAGGGCGAAAACGTCTGGACCGGCGGGCGCGACGAACAAGCGCTGTCCGAAGGCGTGATGAAGGCTTACGCCGAAAACAACCTGCGCTACAGCCAGATGGCGCCGCTTTCAATGTACAAGGAAGTCGGCACCGGAAATAATTTACCCGCGCAAATCGACATCGGCGCGGTGCCCGGCGACACCTACAAGTTCATGTTCATGGCCAAGGGTGGCGGTTCAGCCAACAAGACCTTCTTGCATCAACAGACCGCGGCGCTGCTCAACCCCAAATCGATGGCGGAATTTCTGCGCACGCAAATCGCCACATTGGGCACGGCGGCCTGCCCGCCGTATCACCTTGCCGTGGTGATCGGCGGCTTGTCGGCGGAAATGAACCTCAAGACCGTAAAAATGGCTTCGGCGCATTATCTGGACGGCTTGCCGACTCAAGGCAACGCTTACGGCCAAGCGTTCCGCGACATAGAGATGGAAGCCGAAATTCTGGCGATGACCCAGAATCTGGGCATCGGCGCGCAATTTGGCGGCAAGTATTTCTGCCACGACGTGCGCGTCATCCGTCTGCCGCGCCATGGCGCATCATGCCCGGTGGGCATCGGCGTGTCGTGTTCGGCGGATCGTCAAGTGCTCGGCAAAATCACCTCTGAGGGCATCTTCCTCGAAAAACTGGAAACCGATCCGGCCAAATACATGCCCGACATCGGTGAACAAGCGCTATCGCCCGATGTGGTCGATATCAACCTCAATCAGCCCATGGCCGACATCCGCGCAGAGCTCAGCAAGCACCCGATTCGCACCCGCGTCAGCCTCACCGGATCGCTGATCGTCGGGCGCGATTTGGCCCACGCCAAGCTCAAAGAACGCTTGGACGCCGGTCAGGGCCTGCCCGATTACATCAAAAACCATCCGGTCTATTACGCCGGCCCCGCCAAAACACCGGAGGGCTACGCATCCGGTTCGTTTGGCCCGACCACGGCGGGACGCATGGACAGCTACGTCGATCAGTTCCAAGAGGCTGGCGGTTCCATGGTCATGCTCGCCAAGGGTAACCGTTCTCAAGCCGTGACCGACGCGTGCAAAAAGCACGGCGGATTTTACTTGGGCTCCATCGGCGGCGCTGCGGCGGAATTGGCCTTCAAGTCCATCAAGCACATCGAATGCATCGAGTATCCTGAACTCGGCATGGAAGCCATCTGGAAGATCGAAATCGAAAACTTCCCCGCCTTCATCATCGTCGATGACAAAGGAAATGATTTCTTCGAAGAAATCAAAAAGAGCGGCAACGATTTCAACGCTAAACTCATCAACGGCCAGGATTCCGGCTGATGTCCCTGCCCGATCTGCTCATCGACGGCCCCGCTGACGCTCCCGTCACCGTCGCCCTGGCCCACGGCGCGGGTGCGCCGATGGACAGCGCGTTTATGGTCGTATTCGCCGAAGGCTTGGCGGTGCGGGGACTGCGCTGCGTTCGCTTTGAGTTTCCCTACATGCATGAGCGTCGGGTGGATGGCAAAAAGCGCCCGCCCAACCGTGCGCCGGTTTTATTGGAGACTTGGCGCGCGGTGATCGACCATCTGGGTCCTAGAAATCTGGTCATCGGCGGCAAGTCCATGGGTGGGCGCATGGCGTCGATGGTGGCGCGTGAACTGGAAGACGAAGATGCGCCGGTCAAAGGGCTGGTGTGTCTGGGCTATCCGTTCCACCCGCCGGGCAAACCGGAAAAGGCTGAAGGCCGCATGGCGCATCTTTTAGATATCAAAACCCCGACGCTGATATTGCAAGGCACCCGCGACACCTTTGGCACAATCGATCAAGTCCCCGACTTCCCGCTTTCCAAGTCCATCGATGTTCAGTGGTTGGAAGACGGCGATCACGGTTTTAAGCCGCGCAAAAAATCCGGGCGCACGGAAGAACAGAATTGGCATGAGGCCATCGACGCCATACATGCCTTTGCGCTGGAGCTTTAACCATGGACTTTCCTATCGATCTCGCCACCTACGGCGCATTTTTGCTGACCGCATCCGCCATCGTGCTGACGCCTGGGCCGGACACGCTGATCATCTTGCGCTATTCACTGAGTTCCGGGCGCAACGTCGGTTTGCTAACCGTGATGGGCGTGCAGATGGGTTTGGTCGGACACACCTTGCTGGCCATTTTCGGCATTTCGGTGCTGATCGCGTCCAACCCCATGGTGTTCAAGACCGTCGCGTTGCTGGGTGCGGCCTACATTGCATGGATCGGCATACAGAGCTTTCGCGAACATGGCCTTTTGCACGTCGGCGCGAGCGGCAAACCGCCGGTATCCGGTCACAAAGCCTTTCGCGACGCGATGCTGTGCAACCTGCTCAACCCCAAAGTGATCTTGCTGTTTTTGGCGCTGTTTCCCAATTTTGTCGATAACAGCCGCGACGACGTGCCGTATCAACTGATCGCGCTGTCGATCGGATTGATGACCATCAACACCTTGTGGCAAGCGCCGATTGCATTTGCCGCAGAAGCGGTGCGGCGCTGGCTGAAAAATGAGCGCACCTATAAACTGATCACGCATTCGACTGGGATTTTGATGATCACAGTCGCGGCGTTGATGGTTTACGACAATCTGTTTTGAGGTGAGCCCCGGTAATGGATGACGACCTATCCCAGCAAGACTACAAGATGCGCAAGCATTCGGTCCTGCTCAACGGCCACCAAACCAGTGTGTCTTTGGAAGACGCCTTTTGGGATGGGCTGAATGCCATCGCAAAAAAACGCGGCCAGTCGGTTAACAAATTGATCACCGAAATCGACCACGAGCGCGCCACCAATCTGTCCAGCGCCATTCGCGTGTTTGTGCTCAGCCAACTCAAAGCCTGACCTTTTTATAAGCCCTGCATCAACTGCTTGATGATGTCTTCCGCCGACGGCTTTCCGGGTTTTTGCGTCGGCGGCGGCGCTGAGCCGCTTTGCGGCGGCGGCGGCAAAAGGGCGCCGTTTTGCTGTTGGGGCTGAACGGGCTGGCTTGGCTGTGCGGCTGGCTTTTGCGGCAGCTTAACACCGGGTAGCACCTTTTCGATCAAGCTTCTAAACGGGTCGATCTTTTGCTGCACCCCACCTGTGGCACCACCCGTAGACGCTTTGCGCACACCCAAATCGATGCCCGGGTTGTCCAACGCACCGCGGACCGAAAACGGCACCTCTTGACGGCCAATGCGGCCCTTGGAGAGCAAACTGGTGAGCAAGTTCGGCTCCACCGTCATGTTGCCTGCGAAATCGATACCCCAACCGGCAATGTCGACTTTACCTGCGCCCGTGCCATTGCCCATGGCGGAATTGAGCGTCATCTTTTTGGCGTTGGCGACGCCGTCTTGGATGTCGAACGCAAGCGCCAAATCGGCCAAGCCCTTGCCTTTTTTGTCGCCGCCTAACGACAATTGGTTCATCGCTTCGACCAAACCGATCACGCCCGAAAGCGCGGTCCCTTTGCCGCCTTTTTTGACGTCCAGTTCATTGATGGAGAGATTGCCCCCGCCGTTCAACGAAGTCACCAAGTCGGCGGGACTGAAACCGGTGGCATTAAAGCCCAAGCTCAAAGACAAAATACCCGACGCCAAATCCTTGCCCGCCACGGCCTGCACCGCTTGAGCAACTTTCAACGCATCCAGCTTGATGTCCGTTTCGATGGTCGGTGCTCCGTTGGCGCGCACGATGGCGGAACCGCTAACCGGGCCGCCGAACAGGTTACCAGCGACCTTGTCGGCCTTCATAACGCCGTCTAGAACGGTGGCGTGAATATCGGCGTTCTCTAGCTTATAAGTGCCGAATTGAATGGCGTCGGATTTCAACGTCATCTCGCCATCGACCATGTTGAGGGCACTGAGGTCGAAGCGTTCACGCGACCAGCGTTTGTCCGCCTTCACAGCAGACTGCGCCACCTCATCTTGGCCGAACGCGGCATAAATGATGTTCAAGGACTTAGGCGCTTTGCCCCACTTGGACGCGGGCCGCTCAAGCGACGCGGTCTTTTGCGCCTTGGCCAAAAAGCGATCCACAATCAACGTGCCGGTTTGCAGGTTCGCCGTCACGTGTGGCTTTGTTCCACCCGTACGCGCGGTGACGTCGCCATTGATGGCGGTGTCGCCGATGGTGCTTTTCAGTCCGGTGATTTTGTGGGTTTTGCCGTCGGTGTTCAATTGGGAGCTGAGATCCAACGCGCCCAGCGGCCCGGCGGGCCTATACCCGACGTCCAAAGCGCTCAGCAGCGCCACCATATCGCCGTGCTGGGCGCTCACTGTGCCGCTGTAACCAAACCCGAAGGGCAACAAAGAGAAGCTGCCTTTGGCGGCGAACTGACCTTTGAGCGCGCTGAGCTTGGCATCGAAACGCGGTTTCAGCAACGAGCCTTCCGCCGTAACGTTCAGCGCCACGGCTTTAAGGCCCTTGGGCGCGCCGACCGCCCCTATACTTGCCGCAAACTTGGCTGCGTCCTTAATCTTGGCGTCAACCTTGACCTTGGACATTTCCGGAATCGCGCCAAAGCCGTTGAAGGCGCCCGAAAGCGTCGCATTGGCGCCCTGATAATCGCCGAGCTGAAGGCTGCGCAGCTGCAACGCACCCGCGTACAGCGTCCCGTCAAACAGCAGATTTTTGAGCGTCTTGCCACCCTGGGTCAACGCCCCGACGCGAACTTTCAAATTGGCGTCGAAATCATTGAGCACGGAAAGTCCCGCCCATGCCTGAGCGGCCTCAAGCGCCGTAGGAGCCTCGGTCGGTTTATTGTCAGCGAGAGCCGCGGGGGCAGCTGCACCTGTCGTAACAGGCGTTGCCCCATTGCCGTTCACAGTTGCCCCATTGCCGTTCACATAAGTGTCCAAATTGATGGTGTCGAGCGCAAGGTCCGCGCCGAACGACAAACGCTTGCGCAACGCCAATGTCACGCCGCCGGTCAATTTCGATTTATCGGCGGTGATTTCCAAGGCGCTGACCACCACTTGATTGACGTCGGCGACCACTTTGCTTTTGTAGGTGACGCGTTTGACCCGCCCGGCGACACCGGCGGGCAGTTTCACGCCGATCCAATCGGTCAACGTGGATGGATCGGCGCTGATGACCTCGACATTGCCTTCAAAGCTCGGCACGCCATCTTTGGGGCGCAAAAATCCGAACAGCGCCACGTCCGTGACCCCCGGCGCCATGGCTTGCAGTTGGCTCAGCGCCAGCTCGCCATCGGCCAGTTCGGCGGCCAAGCGCACGTCGCTGACCAGACCGCCATTGATGGTCACGGCGTCAACCGTCAGCTGAACGGTTCCGCGCACACCTTTGGGAAACGCGAACGCTTGCGACGGGTCGGTCGCGTTTGCACCGTTCTGGGGTGGCGTGGGGGCGATGCTTGCTGCAACGCCCCCCGCGCCCTGTTGCGTACTGACTGCGCGTTGGGGCCGTTTACCCGCAGCTTCCAGCATGGCATCGACATCGATGCGCGCCGCTTTCAATTGCACATCAAATTCAACGCCAGCGCCCAGCGCAACCGCAACATCGCCCGTTGTACGCGCTTTGCCCAGTTGCACTTCAAGATCGTTCATGGCGGCGGATGTGGCCGACACATCAATATCGCTGTCCAAGGCAAAGTCTTGATCTAGAAAATTCGGGGCTGATCCTGGGGCTGAGACCGCATCGATAAGCTGCGCCAGGTTTTCGCCGGCGGCTTTGATCTTACCTTTGAAATGTGGCTCAGCCTCCAACCCCAGCACCGCGCCGGTGACTTGGATACGCGCGCCACCCGGTGCGTTCACAACGGCATTTACGGGAACCGTGCGCTGTTCGATGATTTGACCGAGAGACACTTCGAACGCCAACGGGACGCCCCGGACACGCGCTTGTCCTTGAACCTCAAACGGACCGTTCAGGGAGCCCGCGCGCAAAGTTGCGTCGATGTCTTCAACCCGTTCCACCGTGCCCGTCATCGCATCGCGATAGACCAGCAGGCCACCGACCACTTCAAAATTGTCGAGACGGATGTCTAAACCTGCGCTTTGAGCTTGTGCAGGCGCATTTTGTGATGGCGCACCGACATCCGGCGCGTCCGCAGGGGGCTCGGCTTGGCCTTCAGGTTTGAGTTCCAGGTTGGTGCGACCATCGGCAAACCTTTCGATGTTCACCACCGGGCTGAGCAGGCGGATGCGTTCCACCTGCACTTGACCGGACAGCAACGGCATCAATGCGACGCGCACTTCGACCGCCTTCAGGCTGACCATATCGGCAGTTTCAGTCCCTGCGGCGTTGGACAGGCTGACGTTATTGGCGGTCAAAGCCGGTGTGGGGAAAAATCGAATATCCAGATTTCCACCGATGGTCAGGTCACGCCCCGTGGCGCTGCGGGCCTGGGCGGTGATTTCACGCTTGAGCGCGTTTGAATCGATAAAACTGGGCCCAACAATTACAACCGCGCCCAGCAAAGCCAGAACAACCGCGACACCAATGAAGATATTCTTCGCCAAAGCTGAATCACTCTACCCAAAAAGATGAAAGACAACGGCGGACACGTCCACCACGATTAAGTAACCAGTGTAGTCGCCCATCGCCTTTAAGGACCATACAAAAGAACAGCCTACGTGGACAATTTGACCAAAAAAAGACCCCCGACCACAAGGCCGGGGGGCTTCACCAATATTTTGACTGATCAAAAGCTCAGACGCGTGTCTTAGATTACGCCACCTGCTGCACCGCCTGCTGCGCCGCCTGTAGCACCACCTGCTGCGCCACCTGTAGCACCGCCTGCTGCGCCACCTGTAGCACCGCCTGCTGCGCCGCCTGTAGCACCACCTGTAGCACCGCCTGTAGCACCGCCTGTAGCACCGCCTGCTGCGCCGCCTGCTGCGCCGCCTGTAGCACCACCTGCTGCGCCACCTGTAGCACCACCACCCCAGTTACCAACGAGGCCTGCCTCTGCGCCAGCGCCAACCCCAGTCAAACCACCAAGGTTGCCGACCGGCGTTCCACCAGGTGCGCCAGCACCACCCGTGGTGCCACCGCCAGTTCCTGCGCCAGCTGCACCGCCAGCTCCGGCGGCACCGCCAGCTCCGGCGGCACCACTAGCTCCGGCTCCGGCTCCGGCTCCGGCTCCGCCACCTGCGCCGCCGTCGTCACCGCCATCATTGTTGTCATCGCCAACATCATCATTGACGTCATCGCCGACATCATCATTGGCGTCATCGCCGACATCGTCATTGGCGTCATCGCCAGCATCTTCGCTGTCGTCACCGCCATCATCGCCGCCGTCATCACCGCCATCATCGCCGCCGTCATCACCGCTATCACCGCCGTCACCGCCGTCACCGCCGTCACCGCCGTCGTCACCACCGTCGTCACCACCGTCGTCACCACCGTCGTCACCACCGTCGTCACCGCTATCACCACTGTCGCCTTTATCGCCGCCATCACCGCCGCCATCGTCATCGGCAAAAGCTTTTGTGAGGCCAAACGAAAGACCGTCGGGACTGGTGTGGACCGGGCTCATTGCAAAGGCCATGGCCAACACGCTTACAGATGTCGCAAGCACAAGCTTGCGCACGATACCTTTAACAGCATGATTGAAATCAACGTCGACAAGGTTGAAACGGGGCGTTTCATCACCTTGTTTTTCCGGTTTGATCCATGTCTGCGCCATTGTTTTAGTATCCTTCCAAATCGAAACTGATAGAAGCGCTCATCAGCGTTCTTGCCCGGATAACGTCACAAAACGCTTATTTCATCCCGCGATGTAAAAAAAAAGTAAAAAAACAATTTTTGTGGGATCAAAGTGCGATCCACGTCGTTGTCTCTATAGAATGCGCGAAGACATTCTATCGACAAGCCTTTCACAACAAAGACTTCTTCGCACATATATATATAATAGCGTCCTCACGTGGATTTAGATTGAAGTGGTTTTATAGACCTTGGATGCACGCACACAGCAGGAACTGATTGCCATCTTGCCTCGATTGAGGCGATTTGCCCTCGGTCTCACCCGTAACGGGGCGGAAGCCGACGATCTTGTTCAAGCCGCATGCGAAAAGGCCATTACCCGCATAGACCAATGGGAGCAAGGCACCCGCCTGGACAGTTGGATGTTTCGCATCATTCAGACCACCCACATCGATCAAATCCGCAGTCAGAAGCGGCGCAGCGCGCATCTTGAAGTGATCGAAAACCAAGGTGAGCAATCGTTTGATGGAGAAAATGCCGTGGAGGCCAGCTTGACCCTGGACAGTGTACGACGGGCTATCTACACCCTGCCCGAAGAGCAACGCGCCGTGGTCATGTTGGTGTCGGTCGAGGGCCTGTCTTACAAAGAGGCTTCCGAAGCTTTGGAAATCCCCATGGGTACGCTCACAAGCCGATTGGTCCGCGCCCGAACCGCGCTGGCCCGCATACTGGAACAACCAGGTCGTGGCGACGGCGCCATGACTGCCCATAAAATATCCCCACTGGAACGAGGTGCACAGCCATGATGAACCTTGATGAAAGCACACTCATCGCATACGTGGATGGCGAGTTAGACTCCCAAACCGCGCGAGAAGTCGAAGCGAAATTGAGTACTGAGCCCGAAGCTCAGAAATTCGTCGAGCAGTTGCGTGAAATCGCGGCGTTGAGCCGGGTGGCTTTCAACGACACTCTGCACGAACCCGTGCCTCAGCATTTGCGGGACGCCATCTCAGCCACGTTAGCCCAAGCCCCACCTGCTGTTGAGGGTTCCGCTGGTGAGGGTAACGTGGTTGCCTTTTCGCCACGCCCACCCGCGCATTGGCGCACGGCCCTTCCCTTGGCCGCAGCGTTTGCCGGCCTGCTGTTGGGTCTTGGCGGCGGTTTCCAGTATTCTGAAACCAGCACGCAAAAAGCCATGCAGCTGGCGTCCATGTCCATGATGCAAGATCAAACCGCCATGGATGCGGCGCTCAACAAGGCCCTTGAGGTTAACCTCAGCGGCAACGAATTGGCTTGGCAAAATCCCGACAGCAACCGTTCTGCGCTGTTCACCCCGGTGCGCACGTACCAAGACAAATCCGGTAAATACTGTCGCGAATACCGCAAAGACGTCACCGCCACCGGCCAAACCGAAACCACCTACGGACTCGCGTGCCGCACGGACGATGGCACCTGGAAAACCCGTTATCTGATCTTGGAAGACGGCGTTGGAAAGCCACTATAATTGGATTGCGCACCATTTATCACCAAGTGCCGGGGACCGCTTCCCGGCACTTGGTTTCTGGCGTTTTGCGGCAATTCAGGTTGAATTCAGGCTTGCTTGGTACAATTGCCCCATTGCAAGATTGTGTGATTTTGGTCACCGCTGGGATTTGCGAAAAATGCGATACAGCATCACAAACACTAAACACGTAGGCAGAGCATGCTTCAGGCTAAAAAACTCAAGATTAACGTTCTCAAATTAAGTCTTGCCGGGTCAATCGGTTTGGGCGTAAGCGCTTGCATTCCAGGCGCTGCGCCGCAATCGAAGTACTTCTCTTCGCTGGCCTCTGCAGACATAAACCTGCCCCCTGCATCACTGCCCACACTGAATGCCGGCGACAAGTACTATTATGCCAACGGCTGGATGGAACAGATCCTCAGCACAAACGGCGAAACAATTGATCTGATCAATAAAAGGAAACGCAAGCTCGTAAATTTCCGCAATTTCGTCATTCCGTCCCCTTATCTAGAAGGTTCAACGGCGGAGTATTTTAAAGAATCCCGCGTGCCAACCAACGCCTTGTGGCCACTACGCGTCGGCAACTCGGCGACCTTTTCAACCGAAGGCCGCTCCGTGAGCAAAGCCACGCAGCGCGTCAGCCAGTTTTCACAAAAATGGTCTTGCTCAGTTGAGGGGGTCGAGCGTGTGCGCGTTCTGGCCGGCGAATTCGATACCTTTCGCCTCAAATGCGAACGTCGATCCGCGAGCAATAAATGGTGGCAGTCCTACACGTGGTACTACGCCCCACAGATCAACAGCTATGTGCTGCGCCGAAGCTTTCATAAAACCAGAGGCGAAACTGTGCGCGAACTGACGGCGGTGCGCCCGTCCCTGACCGACGAGCCCAAAAAGGTCCGCGTCGGCATCATCCGGACATGGCAGGACGCGCTTGAAAATGCCAAACGCGGTGAAATTCGCAGTTGGACGGATAAAAAAACCGGGACATCGACTCAAATTGAGCCTTTGGCCACGTACCGCGCCAAAAATGGCCTGTTTTGCCGCACCTACAAGCAGTACCTGACCCGCCAAAGCGATACGCGTATATACGCAGGCGTGGCTTGCCGGACCGGTAAGCTCAAATGGCGCACCCCGATGCGCGGCTAAGCGCCCCAAAGCCCCACGCACTAAGGTGGTCCGTTGGTGACCCCAACAACCCCGAACAGGGCAATCTCTATAACGAAGAAAACCGCGCCGTCCCAACAAAGGGATGGCGCGGTTTTCTTTAAGCGCTCTGCCAAAGGGGCCGCACCGAAGTGCAGCCGCCCGAAATCGGGATCAGCCTTGGCGCGCTTTGAAACGCGGGTTGCGTTTATTGATCACGTAGACGCGGCCTTTACGACGCACGACGACGCAGTTCTTGTCGCGAGTCTTCGCGGACTTAAGCGAGTTGCGAACCTTCATGGCGTCTATCCTCAAAAAACAAGTGGAGCCGACATGGCCCCTGTGGAGGCGGAAAATAAGGTGTGAGAACCGCCCTGTCAACCGCTTTAATGGTAGATTTCGGGGTTTTTGTCATCCCCGCTCATATCTCCCCACCCCCCGCAGGGCTTCGTTAAGAGCTTGCCGCCTGGCTTTACGCGTGCTCGCCCACTTGCACGCCTGTGCGATCGACGGTGCGCTCAGGTGGAAAGTGTACAGAAACCACGGTCCCCTTGCCTTTTTCACTTTCGATCCGCAGCTCCCCACCGTTCAGACGGACCATACGATCAACCAATGGCAGACCAAGGCCGGTGCCTTCATAGCGGCGATTGAGGCCGGAATCGATTTGCTCAAAAGGTTTGAGCGCTCGGTCGATTTCCTGCGCATCCATACCGATTCCCGTATCGCTGATTTGCAACACGATGCCGCCATCGGGAGCCACGAAAGCGTCTAGAGCGACCTTACCGCCATCGGGCGTAAATTTCACCGCATTGGACAACAAATTGAGCAATATCTGTTTCACCCTGCGCTTATCCGCACGCAGCAACGCCATCGTGGCGGAGATGTTGCTTCTCAGTGTAACCTGATCGAAATTGACGAAGTGAATGGGGGACGCCACGGCCTTTGCAAGGTCGATGGCTTCGTCATGCAATTCGAACTTGTCGGCTTCGATGCGCACCATATCCAAGATATCGTTGATCAGATCCAAAAGGTGCTGGGCGCTACCCAATATGTCGCTGGCATATTCAATGTATTTGGGATGGCCCAGGGGACCGAACATTTCGCAACGCGCAACTTCGGAAAAACCAATGATGGCGTTCAAGGGAGTACGCAGTTCATGAGACATATTGGCCATGAATTCGGATTTAACCCGGCTCGCCTTTTCGGCCTGATTTTTGGCGTTGATCAGTATGCGTTCCCCATCTTTGCGCTTGGTGATGTCACGCACCACGCCGGTGTACATCTGCTTGCCGTCAATTGTCAGCTCACTGATGGCCAAGTCGATGGGAAACTCCGTCCCGTCTCGGCGGCGTCCCACAACTTCGCGGCCATAACCGATGATGGAAGCTTTTCCCGTGGCGGCGTAGGTGTCCAGGTATCGGTCGTGATGATGCGCTTGCCCCGGCGGCATCAGCATGTTGAGACTTTTTCCGATAATGTCTTTGGCTTTGTAGCCAAATATTTTTTCCGCTGCGGGGTTGAAGACCTGAATTATCCCGCGCTCATCAGAGGTCACAATTCCATCAACAACGGCCGAAAGAATCTGCGCCAGTTGACTTTCGCTGCGCTGTCGGGCCATCACCGCCGCCTCTTCAATGGCTTTTTGGGTGCGCTCATACGGGCGTATGACCCCGTAGAGCAACAGCGGCGAACTGAACACGGTCAGTAAAATGGCGCCAAAAAACACCTGCTGGCCCAACCCCACCTGAAACGGCAGCACCGAGAAACCAACCATAATCAAGGCCTCAACCACAAAGATCACAAGGCCTATACGAAATATGAGTGCTATGACCCCCATTTTGGTGCCGTCATCCCCTTTAAGCTGCCCCACCAGCAACTGCTTGACGCAAGTATTCCTCTTTCAAAGAGGACTTCGAGCTCCTTCATATGACCAATAGACCACTGATATCAATGAATTTTTTATGGCCGTATAATCCTTACTGCTCATATACTCATTACAATCGATATAAAGGGTTGAACAACATCTTGCCCACAAACAAAAGTGTGGCACCGACATATTTAACTTTTTAAATATGTAGCAAAAGACTTAATCCATCCACAAGGATGCAGCGGTGCGGGTGCCCTGATCGTAGAGCCCCGATAGGGCCCGCAAACGCCCCACAACTTCTTCAATTGCGCCGGATTCGAGGCCTCGGCGTCAAGCGCCTGCAACAGGCGCGCCTCGCGCAGCTGTGCGTACTTGGCGCACGGTCCAACGTTGAAAGGCGGCGCTAGCGACGATCAGCCCATACTCGAATGCGCTAAGCCCTTCCGCCCTCGGCTAGGCGAGGTGGGCTGCCGAGATGATGGGGTTTCGTTTGCTCATGAGCGTTCTCCATACCCGCCGCCGCCCGGCGTTTCAATCACGAACACGTCGCCGGGTTGCAGCTCAACCGCCGCCGTGGGGCCTAACGGTTCAATACGTCCATCCGCACGCTCAATTCGGTTAACGCCAACTTGGCCCGCACCGCCGCCGTTCAGGCCAAACGGCGCGATGCGGCGGTGATTGGACAAGATGCCGGCGCTCATCGCAGCCAAGAACCGAATTCGCCGAACCACCCCATCGCCACCCGTGTGCTCCCCTGCACCGCCTGAACCCCGGCGAATGGAAAAACCATCCACGCGTACCGGGAACCGCCATTCCAAAACTTCCGGGTCAGTCAGGCGTGAATTGGTCATGTGGGTTTGCACAGCGCTTTGGCCGTCGAAATCGGGCCCCGCGCCTGCGCCGCCGCAGATGGTTTCATAATATTGGTAGGTGTCGTTGCCAAAAGTGAAATTGTTCATGGTGCCTTGCGACGCCGCCAACACACCCAACGCGCCATACAGCGCATCGGTGACGCACTGGCTGGTTTCCACGTTGCCCGCCACCACCGCAGCCGGATAGCGCGGGTTGAGCATGCAGCCCACGGGTGCGATGATATCGATGGGCTTCAAGCACCCGGCGTTGAGCGGGATGTCGTCATCCACCAAGGTGCGAAACACATAAAGCACCGCCGCCCGGCACACCGGGAACGGGGCGTTGAAGTTGGTGGGTTGCTGCGCGGATGTGCCGGTAAAGTCAACCACCGCCTTGCGCGCCACCTTGTCGATGCGGATCACAACCTGGATCTTTGCGCCATCGTCCAGCTTATACGTAAACGCGCCATCGCTCAGAACATCCAAGACCCGGCGCACGCTTTCTTCGGCATTGTCTTGCACGTGGCCCATATAGGCGCGCACCACGTCCAAACCAAAGTGTGTAACCATGCGAGATAGTTCCACAATGCCTTTTTCATTGGCTGCGATCTGTGCGCCCAGATCGGAGATGTTTTGTTCGATATTGCGCGCAGGCCACGCGCCGGACGCCAGCAAAGCGCGGACCTCGTCATCCATAAAACGTCCCGCCGTGACGATCTTGACGTTGTCGATGAGCACGCCTTCGTCTTCGACCGTTTTGGAATGCGGCGGCATCGATCCCGGCGTGATGCCGCCGATATCGGCATGGTGGCCGCGCGACGCCACGTAAAACAACACCTCACCATCTTCAAACACCGGCGTCACCACGGTAACGTCAGGAAGGTGAGTGCCGCCATTGTACGGCGCATTTACAGCGAACACGTCGCCGGGTTGCATGGACGCAGCATGAGCGTCGAGCACGCTTTTGACGCTTTCGCCCATGGAGCCCAAATGCACCGGCATGTGAGGCGCGTTGGCGACCAAATTGCCGTCACCGTCGAACAGCGCGCAGGAAAAATCCAACCGTTCTTTGATGTTCACCGAATGCGCGGTGTTGGCCAAGGTCGCGCCCATCTGTTCGGCGATGGACATGAACAGGTTGTTGAATATTTCCAGCATCACCGGATCCGCATCGGTGCCGATGCTTTGACCTTTGGGGCGTGGGACGAAGCGCGCCAGCACCAGATTACCCTGGTCGGTAAAGGCGGCTTGCCAGCCCGGTTCGACCACCACGGTGGAATTGTCGTCACGGATGATCGCCGGTCCTTTGAGCACGTCGCCCGCACGCAAGTGCGCGATGTCCCACACCGGCGCATCATGGCCTGCGCCGCCGGACGTCATGTGCACGATATCAATGGGAACCGCCTCACCGACGCGGTCAAAACACAGCTTCGCTACAACGGAATCATCATCATCGCGGCCCACCGCTTCGACCGCTGCGGCTTCGACGATCAGGTCCTTACCCGGCTGAATGAAACCAAAGCGCCGTTGATGAGCCTCTTCGAACGCACTCATAACATCGCCCAAGGCCGCAAAAGGAATGTCCAGCGCCGTATCGGCACCCGCATATCGCAACAACAGCGTTTCGCGCACTTCGATCAAATCGTCGGCAATGTCTTGCGCGCGCAACTCGGCGCGCGTCTCAACAGCCAATTCATCCAAAACCATACGCAATGAGGCGAAATTCTCCGCGTTCATCACGCATTCCAGCGCACGTTCGCGCATCGCGGTAAAATCCGCCAAGCCCATGCCGTAAGCGGACAAAATACCCGCGTAAGGATGAAGGAATACCGTCTCCATCCCCAAAGCATCGGCCACCATGCACGCATGCTGACCGCCCGCGCCGCCAAAGCAGTTGAGGGCGTATGTGGTGATGTCGTAGCCGCGTTCCACCGAAATTTTCTTGATCGCGTTGGCCATGTTTTGGACCGCGATGCTCAAGAAGCCTTCGGCGACCTGTTCGGGGCTGATGGCTTCGCCGGTGGCGCGCGCGATATCGGCGGCCAGGGCTTCAAACCCATCACGCACCGCCGACTCATCCAGCGGCTGGTCGGCCTTGGGCCCAAACACATGGGGGAAATGCGCAGGCTGAATTTTGCCCAGCATAACATTGCAGTCGGTCACCGCCAACGGCCCGCCGCGGCGGTAACACGCCGGTCCGGGGTTGGCCCCGGCGCTGTCTGGCCCAACGCGAAAGCGCGCCCCATCGAAATGCAAGACCGAACCACCACCCGCCGCCACAGTGTGAATGTGCATCATCGGCGCACGCAGCCGCACGCCCGCGACGTGAGTTTCAAACACCCGTTCAAACTGGCCGTCGAAATGGCTGACGTCGGTGGAGGTCCCCCCCATGTCGAAACCGATCACCTGATCGAACCCCGCCATGCCCGCCGTGCGCGCCATACCGACCACCCCGCCTGCTGGGCCGGACAAGATGCTGTCCTTGCCCTGAAATAACCGCGCATCGGTCAAACCGCCGTTCGATTGCATGAACATCAAGCGGGTATCGGAAACCTGGGCGCTGACTTGATCGACATAGCGGCGCAAGATCGGTGACAGGTACGCGTCCACCACTGTGGTGTCGCCGCGTGACACCAACTTCATCAACGGGCTAGTCTCATAACTGGTTGAAATTTGCGCAAAGCCGATTTCTGTGGCGATCTCGGCTGCACGCCGTTCATGATCCGGGTACCGGTAGCCGTGCATAAATACAATGGCCAGTGAGCGCAGGCCTGCGTCATAGACCTCTTGCAACTGTCGGCGGAACGCTTGCTCATCGAGTTTTGCGATCACCGCACCATGGGCATCAATGCGCTCATGCGCTTCGATCACACGTTCGTGCAATAAATCAGGCAGCTGGATGTTGCGTTCGAACAATCGCGGTCGGTTTTGATAGCCAATGCGCAATGCGTCTGCAAACCCCCGGGTGATCACCAACGCGGTGCGTTCACCTTTGCGTTCCAACAGCGCGTTGGTGGCGACTGTAGTGCCCATCTTGATGTGACGGATAACACCGCTGGGAATGGCTTCACCCGCCGCCAGCCCCAGCAGGCGGCGAATGCCTTCGACCGCCGCATCGGGGTATTGTTCGGGGTTTTCGCTGAGCAACTTTAAGGTTGCAATGGTGCCATCGGGACGGCGCGCCGCCACATCGGTGAAGGTGCCGCCGCGATCAATCCAAAATTTCCAATCTGCCACCATGCTCATGCACGCAAGTTACAGATAAATCGTCCGCATGAGAAGCCGAGAGACAGCCGAGACAAAGAAAAACCCGCCAGCGTCAACTGGCGGGTTTTTATTGCACAACGCACATCAACGAATGGGCGGCGCATACAGCAAGCCGCCATCGCGCCACAAATTGTTGAGGCCGCGCGACATCCGAAATCGGGTCTTGGGGCCAAGATTGCGGGCGAACACTTCGCCGTAGTTACCGACCTGCTTGATGATGCGGTAAGCCCACTCATCATCCAGGCCGAAGCCTTGACCGAGGCCCGGCTCAACACCCAACAAACGGCGCACTTCGGACGATGGAGAGTTTGCTTTCATCTCATCGACGTTGGCGCTGGTCACGCCAAATTCTTCCGCCGCAACCATCACGAAAAAGCTCCACGCGACGAGATCGCGCCATTGCACATCGTCAGCGCGCACGGCAGGCGCTAAAGGTTCTTTCGTGATCACTTCCGGCAGAACGATGAATTCATCGCTGTCATGCAAGCGCCCCGCATGCACAGCGGCCAGGGAGGAACGGTCATGGATCGCCATATCGCAACGACTGCCGAAAAAGGCCCGCCACATCCCGTCCATGGTTTTGATTGGAACCAACGTCCACTGCAGTTTGTTTTTGGTGATGAAATCGGACAGATTGCTGCGCGCCGTCGATGTCGGGCCGATGGCGCAAACTTTAACATCTGTCAGGGCCATCGCTTCCTTAAGAGATTTAACGCCCAATTGAGCGTGAGCGATAAAGCCTTGGCCGTCAAAAAAATAAATGCCGGGAAACTCGATATCACGGGTGGTGTCGCGCACGAACGTCCATGTGGAGCCCGCGTGCAAAACATCGATTTCGAGACCTTCCAGGGCATCCAGCCAGTACGTGTCGATCCGCACCGCCTTGGCGTCTCCGATGACGGCTGCGCCTAAAGAGCGGCAGAAATCCACATAAAAGCCCGACCATTCACCATCCGCCTGGTGAAAGGAAAAGCCGGGCACCCGGTCCGTGACCCCACATTCGACATAACCACGATTTTTAACCGTCTCTATGGTCGAGGCCGCGCTTGCGACTTCGGCCTTCATGACCACCAACACAAGCGCCACGGCTATCAATACTATTGTCTGTTTCACTAATCCACTCCGCCTACCCGTTGTCCACCTTGCTCATGTATACTCCCGAACACAGAGAGTTTCATATATTGTCGTGCACAGATGAGTGATACGCTCCAAACGCTACGGGTTTCAAGGATCAATGAGTATGGACGCCATGGGCGCGCCGAACGCACCCCCCCCTGAACAGAACGGTCTTTTCGTCGCAAAAGCTCAGTCTGCGATTTCAACCAAGCTCTTTCTGGCACTTGGCTTCATCACCATTACAGCAATTGTGGCTGGCGTGGCTTCGATTGTGGCGCTGAACCGTTTCCAAGATAATTACGACACGCTGATCAATGCCGAACTGCCAACGCTTGAAGACACCGCCAACATCAGCCAGTTATCCATCAGCGTTGCAGGGCGCGGCGCCAGCCTGATCATTTCTCCGACCACATGGACCCGCGTCAACTTAATCGCCCAAGTCGAAGACGACGCTGCGTGGCTGGAAGAAATCGTCAATCGTATTTCCAAAGAGGCCCTATCGGGAAACCGCAAGCAAGAGCTGCTGGATCTCAAAGAACAGTTGTTCACCACCTACAACACCCTCAACACCCTCACGGAAAACCGCATCATCTACGCAGAGCGGCTGTCGGAAATCGATCTGGAGATGATTCAGCTGCAAGAAGATATGGTGTCGGTGCAATTTGGCACCAACCTCCCCGACGGCACCATTGCACCATCGGGGGCGCTACATCAGTGGAATGAGTCCATTCATTCCGTGATTTTTTTGTTGATGACGGCAACGCGTCTGGAACACACCGCCCCACTGATCGATTTCGAAAAACGTGCGACCCGCAAATTCAACGACGTACACGGCCAATACGCCTACCTGCCCAACGAGCTAAAAATCGATGCTCAAGACACCCTGGACCGCTTGGAGGCCGTCATGTTTGGGCGCACCGGGCTGTTTCATGTCAAGAGCCTCGACCTGGACACGCTCAATCAAGTTCAAGCCTCGCTGCGCTCCGCCCGCACCATTGCCGAACAATTTATTTCCGCATCCAACCTCGCCACCCAAGACATCCGCACCGCCATCACCAAAACCAACAAAGAAACCAGCCGGTCGATGGACATCACGCTGCAAGCCATGATCGGGTTCATCCTGGTGTCAGCTTTGGTCGCGATTGCAACGTTCCTTTACGTCAGCCGCACGGTGTTGCGCCGACTGGTTCAGCTACGCGTTTCCATGCTGGCGCATGCGGATGGCGAGTACGTTAAAATCAACACCTCGGGCGATGACGAAATCACCGACATGGCGCAATCTCTGCAATACCTTGTAGACACCTTGCATTCACGCGAAGCCGGGCTGGTGGATGCCCGCGACGAGGCCGAAAAAGCATCCGTCGCCAAAACCCGTTTTCTGGCTGCCGCCAGTCACGATTTGCGCCAGCCCCTGCAAGCGCTAAATCTGTTTGTCTATGCCCTGGAAAGCAAAGAAGTCGATGCCGAAAAACGCGATATCATCAAGCTGATCCGCAACTCGCTCGACTCTTTGAAAGAGTTGCTCAACACCTTGTTGGATATTTCCAAGTTGGAAGCCGGCGTCGTGCAACCGGCCTTCAAGGACTTCAGCGTCGGATCGATGATCGCGCGTATCAAAAGTGAACTGACAGCCGTTGCGTGGGCAAACGACCTGGAACTGCGCACCGTTGACAGCTCCACATACATTTATTCCGACCCCTCATTGCTGGAAACCATTGTGCGCAACTTGGTCGACAACGCCATCAAGTACACCGATCACGGACGGGTTCTCATCGGGTGTCGGCGACGCGATGGGTACCTGCGCATCGAAGTATTCGACACCGGCCCCGGCATTGCCGAAGACAAGCTGGAATTGATTTTCCAGGACTTCTACCAAGTCGATAATGAAGCGCGTCAACGTGCGCAAGGTTTGGGGCTTGGGCTTTCGATCGTGCGGCGCATGTCGAACTTGTTGGGCTGTCAAATGGGCTGTACATCTACACCAGGCAAAGGCTCCATATTCTGGGTCGAGGCACCGTTGTCGGACGAACAAATCGATGAAGAAGAAGAGCTTCTCCCCAGATCAATGACGCACGGCGACGAACATATCGTCATCATTGAAGACGATGAACAGGTCCTGTTGGGGCTGAAGTCTCTATTGGAAAGTACGGGCTATACCACCCAGACGTTCCACAGTGCACACACCAACACCATCCGCGGCGCATTTATCAGCGCAAGCCGTATCCCCGATCTGATCATTGCTGATTACCGTCTGGATGCCGAAATGACCGGGCGGGACGCCATCGACATGATCCGCAAGACCTTGGCCACCGACATTCCCGCCATCATCATCACCGGCGACACCGCGCCGGAACGATTGCGCGAAGCCAAAAAGAGCGGTTTCCCAATCCTTCACAAGCCCGTGCAACCCGAAGAGCTGATGGCCAAAGTGCATGAAATACTCTCGCAAAAGAGCAACCCGGAACCGCCGCCGCCATCGCCACACTAGAAAATGGGAATCACACCATGCTGAGTGCGGCGCGCGGGATAAGCCCCAAACGCATTGCCGAATACGCCGCTTCTGTCCGGTTGGTGGCGTCCAGCGCGCTGATGATCGCTGAGATATGAACCCGCACGGTGTTTTCAGAAATACCCAATTCCCGTGCGATTTCCTTGTTTGAATTGCCTTGCGCCATATACCGCAACACTTCCAACTGACGCTGGGTCAAATTGGGCAGTTCAGGGTTGTCGCCGCGGGCCGTATCGCCGTAGCCAGGCGGCAGGCAAATCCCACCCGACAGCACCAAACGCAACGAGTTGAGCATCACATCGCCGCTCGCCGATTTGGGAATAAAGCCCCGCGCGCCCAGCTCCATCGCGCGCGACACCATGGCTTGATCTTCCATTGCCGACAAAATCACCACAGGCATAGCCGGATTTTTTGCATTGATGGCCGTGAGCGCTTCCAGGCCGCTGCCTTCCGGCAAATCCAGGTCCATCAAGATCAAGTCGATGTCCGGTGCGCCGCTTGCCACCTCGATCGCCTCTCGGCCTGTGCCTGCTTCAAGCAGCTCAATGCCATCTTGCATTTGCTTCAGCACCAAAACGAGTCCTGCGCGAACAAGCTTATGATCGTCAACCAACAGGATTTTCATTTTTTTCCCTTCGAACGAGCATGCCGCCACAGTTGCCATGACCGCCTCTCCACTCGCCCCTTAAACCGCTATCATCTTGCACAATAACGGATTCATCTTGAAACACAAAGTGTAGCTTCATTTAAATAATACAATTAGATTATCGGCGTCGTCTATCCGTGGAATACACCATTCTTCTCTAATGAGTAGACTATGAATGTGTGTGTTCATTGGTGTGCGTCCCCATTCGCGCGCCAATGACATCTCCATTTTGGAGAGCAAGGGGTTAAAATCTTGCGCCGGTGAGAGTTCTCTCTCATCGGCGTCTTTTTTTGCTTAAAAACTGCACCTTTTCGGCGGGGTCAGTTGATCAATCTCTCAATATGCACGGCCCTGCCATGGTGGCGGTCGATCAGCGCCTGGCTTAACAATTGAGAGTTATCAACGATGCGCGCGGGTGGTGCGATCCGCACCATACGCTGCAAGGCGCGACGGTCGATTTCGCGCACGGCATGGCCTAGAGCCGCGGCGGTGGCATGGATCGTTTCTGCACTGATCTCAGCCCGGTCAAGGCGCAAGGCGCTGACCGCCTCGAACCACACTCGATAAGCGGGGTGAGTAAAGTACGTGGCGCGCAAATCGGTGGGCGCAAGATCGTGCAGGACCGACCAAATCACGGCTTTTTCAGGACTTAGAGCATTACACATGGCTGACTACATGGCCTCATCACTTGAAAAATACAAGACCCGCAAGACGAAACCCATAAGGATACCACCAAGCGGGCCTTGAGACTGAACGAAATGGGGAGGTCCAGGGAACTTAAATACAAGCCTTAAACAGCGCCTTGGCCGCATCAAGCGTCAATTCAACCGGATTGCCGCCCGCGCTGGGATCTTCGACCGCCATCGCCGCCAACGTATCGATACTGTCCACACTGACCCCCAAGTCGCTGAGCTTGTCGGGCACACCATGATCGGCGCGTGTTTGCATCACATAGTCATAAAAGCCGTCGAACCCACCATCGATACCCAGATAGGCGGCGGCGGCGGCAATGCGGTCTTCGATGGCCGGGCGGTTGAATTTCAAAACCGCCGGCATCACCACGGCGTTGGTCATGCCGTGATGCGTGTTGAAAACCGCGCCCACCGGGTGCGCCATCGCATGCATCGCGCCGAGACCTTTTTGAAACGCCGTGGCACCCATCGCCGCCGCGCTCATCATATGTCCACGTGCTTCGATGTCGTTCGGATTGGCATAGACCTTGGGCAGATTTTCTTTGACCAAACGCATGCCTTCCAAGGCGATGCCCTGGCTCATGGGGTGATAGAACGGCGAGCTGTAGGCTTCCAAGCAATGAATGAATGCATCCAAGCCCGTGCCCACGGTGATCACCTGGGGCATGCCGACGGTGAGTTCAGGATCACAGATCACGATCGACGGCATAATTTTCGGGTGGAAGATGATCTTCTTCACGTGGGTTTCAGAATTGGTGATGATGCCCGCGCGGCCCACTTCCGAACCGGTGCCCGCCGTGGTCGGCACGGCGATGATCGGCGCGATGGCGTCCACATCGGCGCGTGTCCACCAGTCGCCGACATCTTCAAAATCCCAAACCGGGCGGGTTTGCTTGGCTTGAAAAGCAATCACTTTGCCCAAATCCAAGCCCGAACCGCCGCCGAACGCAATCACGCCGTCATGGTTGCCGTCGTTATAGACTTTGACGCCAGCGGCCAGATTGATTTCGCTGGGGTTGGGATCGACGTCCGCGAACAAGCCGCGTCCGAGACCGGCTTGATCCAAAAGATCCAGCGTGCTTTGCGTGATCGGCAAGTTGGCGAGGCCTTTGTCGGTCACCAACAATGGGCGTTTCATGCCCACGGCGGCGCACGCGTCGGCGATTTCTTGAATGCGTCCCGCGCCGAAACGGATCGGGGTTGGGTAGTTCCAATTTGCAGTGGTGCTCATGGCGCTTAGGCTTTCTTCAGATGATACGATTTCGGACGGGTGAGGTTGTGATAGCCGATGACGGACAACGCGCCGCCACGCCCGGTGCCTTTGCACCCGGTCCAACACAATCCCGGATCAACATAGTCGGCGCGGTTCATAAACACCGTGCCGGTTTGCAAGCGCGCACCGATGGCGGTGGCGCGATCCACGTCTTGGGTCCACAACGACGCGGTCAGACCGAAATCGCTGTCGTTCATCAAGTGGATGGCTTCTTCGTCGTCCTTGACCTTCATGATGCCGACCACCGGGCCGAAGGTTTCATCGCCCATCACCCGCATGTCCTGGGTGACGTTGGTGAGAATTTGCGGTGCCATGTACGCGCCACCATCATCTTCGGGGAACAGCGCCGGATCGATCAATGCGGTCGCGCCGTCGGCGATAGCCTCAGAAACTTGGGCGCGGGCCTCGTCGGCGAAACGCTTGTGCGCCATCGGACCGATGGTGGTGGACTCATCCAATGGATTACCGAGCTTGTAGCCCGATACAATCGCCACGGCCTTTTCGACAAAGGCGTCGTAATGCTTCTCCACCACGTAGATGCGTTCGACCCCACAGCAACACTGCCCGGAATTGAACATGGCGCCGTCGATCAAGGTGTCGACCGCCGCATCCAGGTTGGCGTCTTCCATCACATAGCCCGGGTCTTTACCGCCGAGCTCAAGACCGACACCGGTGAAGGTGCCTGCCGCGGCGCGTTCAATAGACTGCCCACCACCCACAGATCCGGTGAAGTTGACAAAATCGAAGCAGTTCGCCGCAATCAAAGCCGAGGTCGTGTCGTGATCCAAAAATACATTTTGGAACACGTCAGCAGGCACACCCGCCTCAACAAAGGCGCGGACCATGCGTTCGCCAACCAACAGGGTCTGGCTGGCGTGTTTGATAATCACGGTGTTACCCGCGATCAGCGCCGGGGCGACGGTGTTGATGGCCGTCATGTACGGATAGTTCCACGGTGCGATGACCATCACCACGCCCAGCGCTTCGCGCTCGATACGGCGCTCGAACGCAGCGCTGTCTTCGACGACGATCGGGGCCAGGGCTTCTTCGGCAATGTCGGCCATGTATGAGGCGCGATCGTTGACGCCACTAAACTCACCGCCGTAACGGGTCGGACGGCCCATCATCCAGGCCAGCTCGGTCACGACTTCGTCGTTCATTTCGCCAAGGCGTTCAAGCCCTGCACGGACCAAGGCGATGCGTTCAGACATCGGGCGTGCGGCCCATGCGGGTTGCGCAGCGCGCGACTTGGCGACGATGGTGATGGCTTCAGCTTGGCTGGCGCACGGACGTTCGACATACACCGAACCGTCCACGGGGGAGGTACACTGGATCATTTTTGTCATGGGTTTTTTCTCTTATGATTTAAAGCTGTCAGGCTCTTTCAAAGCCGCGCCGGACTTCCCAGTCGGTGACGCGGCGGTCTTGCTCATGTTGTTCCCAACGACCGGCGTGAACGTAGTGATCAATCACATCGTCGCCCATCGCGGCGCGCAGCATCTTGGAATTGTCCAACTCCGTAATAGCGTCGCGCAAGGTGGTGGGGATTTGACGCACATCCTTACCGTTATAGGCGTCGCCTTGGAACTCGGCTTCCAATTCGCGCTTATTTTCCAGCCCGTCGATGCCCGCCGCCAACAGCGCCGCCATCGCCAGATAGGGATTCAAGTCCGCGCCGCCGACCCGACATTCAACGCGAACCGCTTTGGAATGCGCGCCGCAAATGCGGTAGCCCGCAGTGCGGTTGTCTTTCGACCAAATCGCCTTGGTCGGCGCAAAGGTGCCTTCCATGAAACGCTTGTACGAATTGATGTAGGGCGCCAAGAAATAGGTGATCTCGCTGGCGTGCAACAACAGCCCGGCGAGGTAATGACGCATCAAGTCCGACATGCCATGCTCAGAATCTGGATCGAAGAACAACGGCACGCCGTCCAGGCTCCACAACGATTGGTGAACGTGCGACGAGTTGCCCGCGTGCTCATAGCTCCACTTCGCCATGAAGCTGATGGAACGCCCTTTAGACCAGGCGATTTCCTTACAGCCGTTTTTGATGATCGCGTGACGGTCGCCCATCGACAGCGCATCGGCGTAGCGCACGTTGATTTCTGCTTGCCCTGCGCAGGCTTCACCCTTGGAATTTTCCACCGGAATCTCCGCGCCGTTCAATCCATTGCGGATCGCGCGCATGACGTCTTCTTCCTTGGTGGTTTGGAAGATATGATAATCTTCGTTGTAGCCGCTGATCGGGGTCAAGCCGAAGTGCCCCTTGGCTTGCGCCTCTTCGTAGCTTTCCTTGAACAAGAAAAACTCAAGCTCCGTCGCCATGAAGGCTTTCATGCCCATGGCTTCCAGGCGCGCGATTTGCTTTTTCAAGATCGCGCGCGGCGAATGGGCAATGGGTTCTTGGGTATGGTGGTCGAGCACATCGCAGATCACCAACGCGGTGCCTTCCAGCCACGGGATAAGACGCAAGGTGTCGAGATCCGGCTTCATCGCATAATCGCCGTAGCCTGCTTCCCAACCGGTCGACTTGTAGCCTTCGACGGTTTCCATTTCCATGTCTGTGGCGAGCAGGTAGTTGCAGCTGTGGGTTTCCTCCCACGCGCTGTCGATGAAAAAATCCACATGCATGCGTTTGCCCATCAGGCGACCTTGCATATCGACCAACACGGCGAGAACCGTATCAATTTCGCCATCTTGAGCGGCCTTTTTCAGCTCATCAAAAGTCAACTTGCCTGCCATCGTCATCACCTAGCTGGTTCAAAACCTAAGTTGGGTATTGTGGTTTTGGATATTGTGAAAGTATCAAATCAATTTGGGTAGGCTTTTGTGAACCGAACTCCCCCTGGGACAAAATCCCAGGGGGTATCCGGACGGCAAGGCCCAGAGGGTAGAACGAACCTTGCCGCACAGCTGTAGCCTTAGCCGAAATCAACCGTAACGGTACGGGCGACCGGCTTTGGTCATGTCTGCATTGTACTTCTTGAAGATGTCCACGACCTTCTTCTTGGTCGGGGATTCTGCCGCGATTTCGTCCCAGAATTTGACCGCTGCATCTTCGACCGTCGCCCATTCTTCATCGGGAATGGTGGTCAACTTCATGTCCGGACCATTGACGCGCAAGGATGCTTCACCACCCCAGTACCACCACTGACGATAGTAGTGAGAGCTGTCCATGGTCAGCTTCAACAGTTCCTGCAAATGCGGCGGCAATTCGTTGTAGCGGTCCATATTGGCGAAGAACGAACCCGCCCATGCGCCAGAGATGTTGTTGGTCAGGAAGTAGTCGGTCACTTTCGACCAACCCACCGTGTAATCTTCGGTGATGCCGGACCAGGCGATACCATCCAACTCGCCAGTTTGCACGGCAACTTCAATGTCTTCCCATGGCAACGTCACCGGAACGACGCCGAACTGAGCCAAGAAACGACCGGCGGTCGGGAACGTAAAGACGCGTTTGCCTTTCAAGTCGGCCAAGCTGTTGATCGGATCTTTGGTGGCGAAGTGACATGGGTCCCAAGCACCAGCGGACAGATGTTTGACGCCGACTTTGGAATATTCCGCGTCCCAGATTTCGTTCAAACCGTACTGGTTGAACAGCACCGGCACATCCAGCGAATAGCGGCTGGCGAACGGGAAGTAGCCACCGAACACGGTGACTTCGGTCGGTGAAGCCATCGAATCGTCATCGGATTGCACCGCATCGATGGTGCCTTTTTGCATGGCGCGGAACAATTCGCCCGTCGGCACCAATTGATCGCCGTAGAACAATTCGATCTGCATGTCGCTGCCGGCGACCTTGTTGAAACTATCGATAGCCGGCTTAATGACATGTTCCGCCAGCGACGCTCCCGCATAAGTCTGCATGCGCCATTTGATGGTCTTGTTCGACTTAGCCTGCACCGACGGGGCCGCCAACGAAGCAGCACCCGCAACACCGGCAGCACCCGCTGCCGTTAATAACTTACGCCTTGTAATCATAGTCCTCTCCTTAGCCTCCAGAATGTTTACTCAGTACTCAACGTCGAAAACAGATTCCCCAACCCATTATTTCGCGTAGACATATTGTGGCAGCCACAGTGCGATGTCTGGGAAGGCCATGATCAAGGCCAACGCAAGCAGCATCACCAAAACAAACGGTAAAATTGAGCCATAGATATCGCGCAGGCTGATCTCAGGCGGAGCCATGGCGCGCATCAAAAACAAGTTGTAGCCAAACGGTGGCGTCATGTAGGCGATCTGCGTGGTGACGGTGTAAAGCACCCCATACCAAATCAAATCGAACCCCAAGACGGCCACCAACGGCACGTACAGCGGTGCGACGATCACCAACATGGCGGTGTCGTCCAAGAACGTACCCATCACCAAAAACGACAACTGCATCAAGATCAAAATGATCCACGGGTTGAGGCCCAGCTTTTCGGTGAACAGATTCTCGATCGCCTTCACTGCGCCCAGGCCGTCGAACACCGCACCGAACGCCATTGCGGCCAAGATGATCCACATGAACATGCAAGACACCGCCAAAGTCTGGCGCAATGACGTTTCCATCACAGCTTTGGTCATGCGTTTTTTGAGCACCGCGGCAAGGGTCGCCGCCAACGCGCCGATGGCGGAACTTTCCACCAAGGATGTCCAACCGTTGACGAACGGCACCATCATCGTCGCGAAAATGGCGAATGGCAAAATGCCCGCGCGCAGCAAGCGCAGCATTTCAGCCATCGGCACATTGCGTTCACTTTCGGGCAAGGCGGGGCCAAGACTGGGTTGCAAATGACACCGGATGGCGATGTACAAAATGAACATCGCCGCCATCATCAAGCCCGGCACCACACCGGCCAGCCACAGCTGCCCGACCGGCTGGCGCGCGATCATTGCATACAACACCAACACCACCGACGGCGGCACCAAGATGCCCAATGATG
>Ga0209344_10001045_pt1 | contig 39756 bp, 37 predicted proteins | sample Cruoilmetagenom6_FD_187293 | JGI IMG/M metagenome (GOLD analysis project Ga0209344, IMG submission 187293) | Oil polluted marine microbial communities from Coal Oil Point, Santa Barbara, California, USA - Santa Barbara Oil Seep Sample 6 (SPAdes)... | ecosystem: Environmental > Aquatic > Marine... | reverse complement strand
CCGTAACATCTGAAACCCGGCCATAGCCAATCTTGCGAACGTTGCTTTGCGACAATACCTCGGACGAAACGCCGGGTGCAAAGCTGATCTCATAATCCCGGTCTTTAACGCGCACCAGCTTCGAGAAATCGATCGATGGCACCGGGGGCTCATCGGCCATGGCTGCGGACACCAGAATGCTGCCGGCAACGCGCTGCCCTTCGGCGACAAGCTGGGGAAGGGCTGTGCGCGCTGGCGCGAACGCAATATCGGGAACCCATGCTTGCGGCAACATCGGCACGGCAAGCGCTGTGACGCAAGTCAGCCCAAGGGCCAGAGCTGTTACTGAAAAACGCATGATCGTCACTCCACCAGAATGGGACAGTTCGTTAACGAAATATCAACCATATGGCGGCGGATTGCAAAACAGAAACCGCGTTAAACTTAACGCTTAAGAATTCGGATTTTTGAGATCAGGTTAAAACAGTTCGGGCGCAACCGCATGATAGGCGGTGATGAAACGCTCATGCGCTTCCTGGGTTGGCCAGGGGCGGATCAGGCGGTCAAACCCATCAATGTCAAAACCGGCAATAACCGGTTCGCCAAACAGTCGCCGGGCCTCATCGACATCAAATCCGGCCAGATTGGTTGCCTCGAAAAATGCTGCCTGCCGGTCCGCCTGCTTGATGGCCTTGGCAAGAGCTGTAGCGGGCACGGCCGGTAGCGAGAATCGGACATGGATCGCCCCGAGCAGGCGCATTTCCACATCCTTGTAATTGCCACCCATTGCCGCCTTGAAGGGCGAGATGATGTCGCCCATCACATATTCGGAAGCATCATGCAAAAGCGCATAGAGCAGTGCCTGCGCATCCGCCTCGGGGGTCGCCGCGCGAAAAATTTCCATCACCAGCACGGAATGCTGGGCGACGGAAAAGGCATAATCGCCCTGGGTCTGGCCGTTCCAGCGCGCCACCCGGGCCAGCCCGTGCGCGATATCGCCCAGTTCTACATCCATGGGGGAGGGGTCGAGCAGGTCAAGCCGTCGACCCGATAGCATGCGTTGCCATGCCCGTTGTTGCGCGCGCGCCATGGGGTGTTCCTGCTCGAATGTTGTTAGGCGTCGTCGGACGTACCGCTCGATTCTCCAAAACGGTAACCGGCCCAGTCCGGCAGGGCAATAGTCACCGGATTGTCATGAATCGTCACCGCTGCCGGGTCGGCAATCCGGTCCAGCCTGAGGATGGCAACGGCCTGTCCATCGACCACCCGGCCGATCACCCCGGCCTCCTTGGTCCCGGCGGTCACGGCCGCACCGGTTTCAGCCGTAATGCCGGACACAATCACCGGCCGCCGCCGGGCTGTGCCACGATGTTTCATGCGCGAGACCACTTCCTGCCCCACATAGCAGCCCTTGGCAAAATCAACGCCGGAGAGAAAATCCATGCCGATATCATGCGGAAAGGTGCTGTCGACGGCAAAATCCTCGCCCTGTTCCAATATGCCAAGACCAATTCGGGTCCGGGCGTAATCGGCATCGTTCTGCCAATCTGCCGTGGCTTCCTTGGGTGCGATCACCCTGAAGCCTAAAGCCGCGTGGCGCGGGTCATGGTCGACAATGCCATCGCCGGGGGCTTCCGCACTCCAGCCGACATTGTGGCTTTCGCGCAAATCCTCGAATTCAACCTTGGCCCGCAGCCGGTAAAGCTTCATCCGCTTCAAAAAGGCATCGGCGGCAATGGCTGGAACATCAAACCAGAAAGCATCATCATGCCAGCCCGCCAATCCTTCGGCCTGAATTTTCCCCTGGGGTGACAACAGCGCCCACCAGCAGGCGGCACCGGGCTCGGCTTTGAAATCGGCCGTCAGCACATCATTGAGCAACCTTTGGGCATCAGCCCCCGAAACCCGCACGGGCACACGATTATTTCGAGATAAAATCGGCATTCCAACCTCTTCGCCTTGCGGTGTCTGGCAGCGATCCGCTAAACCCGCCTGAACAGTAATGTAAAAGACGAGATACGCACATGGCCCGCTACGACCTGATTTTCAAGCATGGTACACTTGTCAATCACGATGGAGAGGGCAAAACAGACATTGGCGTTACAAATGGCAAAATAACTGCCCTGGGTAATCTTTCATCGGATGACGCGGCTGAGACGGTCGATTGCACCGGTCTGCACATCCTGCCCGGCGTCATTGATACCCAGGTCCATTTCCGCGAACCAGGCCTGACCCACAAGGAAGATCTCGAATCAGGGTCGCGCTCCGCCGTGATGGGTGGGGTCACCGGCGTGTTTGAAATGCCCAATACCAACCCGCTGACCGTGACCGAAGAAGCCTTCGACGCCAAGATCGCTGCCGCGACCAACCGCATGCATTGCGACTTCGCGTTTTATTTCGGCGGCACCCACGACAATCTCGCCCTGTTGCCTAAAATGGAACAGCGTCTTGGTTGCGCCGGGATCAAGGTGTTCATGGGCTCATCCACCGGCTCGCTGCTGGTCGCCGATGATGACGGGGTGGAAAATATCCTCCGCGCCATTTCGCGCCGCGCCGCCTTCCATTCTGAAGACGAATACCGGCTCGATGAGCGCAAGCCTTTGCGGGTTGAGGGCGATCCGTCCTCACATCCCGTATGGCGCGATCCCGAAGCGGCGCTGATGTGCACCAAACGTCTGGTCAATCTGGCCCACAAGACCGGTAAGCGCATTCATGTGCTGCATATCTCGACAGCCGACGAAATGATCTATCTGGCGGATCACAAGGATGTGGCCAGCACCGAAGTCACCCCGCATCACCTGACGCTGGATGAGACCGGTTACACAAATCTCGGCACGCTGGTGCAGATGAACCCGCCGGTGCGCGACAAGGCGCATCGTGAAGGCATCTGGGCCGGGGTGCATAATGGTGTTGCCGATATTTTAGGCTCCGACCACGCCCCGCATACGCTGGAAGAAAAATCCCAATCCTATCCGGCCTCGCCCTCGGGCATGACCGGGGTGCAGACGCTGGTGCCGATCATGCTCGATCACGTCAATGCCGGGCGCATGAGCCTGCAGCGTTTTGTCGACATGACCAGCCATGGCCCCAATCGCCTGTTCGGCATTGCCCAAAAGGGCCGGGTGGCGGTGGGCTATGATGCCGATCTGACCATTGTCGATCTCAAACGCACCGAAACCATCACCAATGAATGGGTCGCCTCAAAGGCCGGCTGGACGCCCTATGATGGCGTTTCCGTCACCGGTTGGCCGGTCGGCACGATTGTGCGCGGCAACAAGGTCATGTGGGAGGGTGATCTGGTCACCCCGTCAAAGGGGCAGCCGATACGGTTCCTCGAAGCGCTGGCCGGTTAGGACCGGCCGCAAGGCCTATTGGATAACGCGGTCGAGACTATATTCACCGTGCCGGATTCGCTCGGGCAGGCGGGCCACCAGTTCGGCGGTCGCTTCTTCACCAAAGGTTTTCACCAGCGTCGCAATGGCGGCAAACAGCGCGGCATGGGCCAGCGCTTCGCCTTCAACGCCATCCTGCTCGGCGCTGTTCCAGGCTTCCGCGATATATTCCAGCGCCAGCTGGCGCTCATCGTGTTCGCGTTGGATCATGGCGTCGGTATCGGCGAATAGAAACATGCGGGAAGTGCTCACTTTGGGTTGTATGTGAGTTAGCACGCGAAAGGCGCAAACGCGTGTCAGAAGTAACCGAAAGGTTAACGCATTATAGCCATTTGTAACAATGCCTATTCTGTGAAGCGGGTGTTAAGTCCCCGGGCGGCATGCTCCGCCTCGATCAAAAGCCGTTCCATCGCCTCATGGGCCGAAGGCGTGCACGACCGGTAACTGCGCGCATAGGCCTGATATCCGGCATTAAATGCCCCCACAAGCCGCTCACGCCGGTCATCAACGGGCTGGTCCATCGCGATCAGATCACTCGCCTCGGCCCGCCAGTCTTCTTCACCGGCATTGCAGAGCGGCTGCAGGAAATAAAGGCTGCCCAGCACCTCGATCAACCGTTCCATATCGGCCTGATAGGGCGGGTCGATGGCATAGGCCGGTGCCATTGCTGTGCCGGTAAACAGCAGGCCCGCCATCAGGGCGATTCGGGCAAAACGGAAATGGCGGGACACAATACACATGCGCCTTTCCTGCCAGAGCCGGCGGTGCCGCGCAAGCGGGTGAATAAGCAGTGGATAATTTCACGGGTTACCCAGCAGAAGAAGAGCCCTGGCCAATATCGGCACCAGCCCGGGCGTCACGGGCGCAACCTGCACCGAATCGGGGCGCGTCCAGCACCAGCTCGCGATCTCGTCAGACGGGTGCGGTTGCCCGGTTTTAAGCCTTGCGGCAAACACGGCCAAGATGAATGCACCGCCCGCCGGGGCTTCACTCACCGGAATGAGCGGCTCAAGCGTCAGGCCAAGTTCTTCCTCGATCTCCCGCAAGGCTGCGGCCTCGGGTGTCTCCCCCGCCTCCAGTCGTCCGCCGGGCAGGGTCCAGAATCCCTGATAGGGTGGGCGCGCGCGCTGGATCAGCAGTACCTCGCCCCCGGAAAAAATCGCAACACTGACGGCATTTGGGATGGATTGCATGGCCCAATCTCGTCCAGAATGCGCCAAGCGATCAAGGAGCCTTTCATGTGCGGACGATTTACGCTGAACGTGCCGCCCGCGGTGCTGCAGGAATGGTTTGATACCATTGACGGTATCGACTATCCGCCGCGCTTCAACATCGCCCCGACCCAGCCGATCATTGTCATTGCCGACCAGGAAAAAATGCGCCGGGCGATTCTGATGCGCTGGGGGCTGGTGCCGATGTGGGTCAAGGACCCGCGTGAATTTCCGCTGATCATCAATGCCCGCATGGAAACCCTCACTGAAAAGCCCGCTTTCAAGGGTGGTCTGCGCCATCATCGCTGTATTGTGCCCGCCAGCGGCTATTATGAATGGCGCAAGGGCGCGGATGGCAAGAAGCAGCCTTATTATATCACTTTGAAAGACGGGGAGCCGATGGCTCTTGCCGGGGTTTATTCCACCTGGATGGGGCCGGATGGCGAGGAAATCGACACCACCGCCATCATCACCCTGCCGGCCAATCAGGACCTGAAATTCATTCATGAGCGCATGCCGGCGCTGATCGGCAAGGACCAGATTTCTGACTGGCTGGATGTGCGCGCGGTGAACGAAAGAGAGGCCTATGCCATGTTGCGCACTTTGCCCGAAGGGAAGGTCGATCTGCACCCGGTATCAGCCCGGGTCAACAGCGTCAGCAATGACGATGTGCATCTGCTCGATATTGTCAGCGAAGACCGCCCCGCGCCCCGACCAAAGCCGGCCAAGGCACAGTTAGATCTGTTTTAACTGAGCATTTTCCCGGGGTTTAATATCCCGTTCGGATCGAGCGCATTTTTCACCGCCCGCATCATTTCAAGCGCCACCGGGTCTTTCACCTGTTTCAGCAGTTCAGTCTTGAGCTGGCCAATGCCGTGTTCGGCCGAGACTGAACCGCCTAAGCGCGTCACCACTTCATAAAGGGCGTCATGCACCGGCTCTTCAAAATCGCGCATGAAGGCTTTCGGGTCGGCCCCGACGGGCTGGCTGAAATTGAAGTGGATATTGCCATCCCCCATATGCCCGAACGGGACCGCGCGGATAAACGGGTCGACCTTGGCGACGGCAGCTTCGCCTTGGGCTATCAGGTCCGGCACGGCTGCAACCGGCACCGAGACGTCATGCTTGATCGAGGCGCCTTCGCGGCTTTGGCATTCGCTCATCTGCTCGCGCATGGTCCACATCAGCGTCCGGGCGGCCTCGGACTCGGCCAGCGTTGTCGCGTCGCCAATTAGCCCGGCCTCATAAGCCGCTTCGAGGCCCTCGGCCAATACACCTTCCCGGCCACCCTTCGGACGGGAAATTTCAAGCAGTGCATACCAGGGGGAGGGGCCGGCTGCCGGATCGCGGGTAATCATGCCGTGATGCAATTGAATGTCGATGCCGATGCGCGGCACCAGTTCGAACGCGGTCAGGCTGGTGCCGGCACGTTCGCGCATCTGGGCAAACAGTGTCAGCGCGGCGCGCGGCGAGGGGATGCTGACCAATGCGGTCTCATAGCCCTCGGGTTTGGGATAAAGTTTCAAGGTCGCGGCAGTGATGATCCCGAGTGTACCCTCGGCACCGATCAGCAGATCGCGCAGATCATAGCCGGTATTGTCCTTGCGCAAGGCATTAAGGCCACGATAAAGCCGCCCGTCGGCCAGCACGGCTTCGACCCCGAGACAGAGTTCGCGCGCATTGCCATAGGCCAGCACCTGCACCCCGCCTGCATTGGAGGACAAGACGCCGCCAATCCGCGCCGAGCCCTGCGAGGCGATGGTCAGGGGCAGCAGCGCCCCGGCCTCATCGGCCGCGTCATGGGCTTCCTGCAGCGTCAGCCCGGCCTCGACGGTCATATGGCCGGCCTCGGCATTGACCTCGCGCACGGCGTGCAGCTTGGTCAGGCTGACAATCACCTCGGCACCTGAAATGGGCACCTGCGCCCCCACGAGGCCGGTATTGCCGCCTTGGGGGATCAGCGCCACGCCATTGGCATTGGCCCAGCGGGCAATGGCCTGCACCTGTCCCACACTGCGCGGCAAAGCCACGGCAGCGGCTGTCTGGTGGAAGCGCTTGCGCGGCTCATTGATATAGGCCCCCATGTGAATGGGGTCGGCAATAACCGAGTCCGGCTGCAGGATATGCAGCAGCTCGGTGGCGATCTGGTCAGGTGAAAAGCTCATGGACGAACCATATTTCGGAGCGTCGATGGAGGAAAGGGAGAACTTGCTAAATGTCATGGCCTTGTGGCACAACCGGGCCATTGATTATGTGCCGAAGGGAACGATAAATGGCTGAAGGTTTGATGGCGGGTAAGCGCGGCCTGATTATGGGCGTTGCGAACAATCGGTCGATCGCCTGGGGCATTGCCAAGGCAGTTCATGCTCAGGGCGCTGAAGTGGCTTTCTCCTATCAGGGCGAAGCGCTGAAGCGCCGCGTTGATCCGCTGGCCGCCGAACTCGGCTCCGATTTCGTCGTTGAATGTGATGTCTCCGACAGCGACGCCATGGACAAGACCTTCGAGGCCATCAAGCAGAAATGGGGCAAGCTCGATTTCGTGGTGCATGCCATCGGTTTTTCCAACAAGGAAGAACTTGAGGGCCGCTATATCGAGACCAGCCGCGAGAATTTCGCGCTGACCATGGATATCTCGGTTTATTCCTTCACAGCCGTTGCCAAGCGCGCCGAAGCGCTGATGACCGATGGCGGCTCGCTGCTGACCCTTACCTATTACGGTGCCGAAAAAGTGCTGCCCAATTACAACGTCATGGGCGTTGCCAAGGCCGCGCTTGAAGCCAGCGTGCGCTATCTCGCCGCCGACATGGGCCCCAAGGGCATTCGCGTCAACGCGATTTCCGCCGGTGCTATCAAGACCCTGGCGGCTTCGGGCATCGGCAATTTGCGCGAAATGCTGCATTATCAGGAAGCCAATGCGCCGCTGCGCCGCAATGTCACCACTGACGAAGTGGGCACCGCCGGCATGTATTTGCTGTCTGATCTCTCGAGCGGCACAACCGGCGAAATTCACTATGTGGATGGCGGCTATAATATTCTTGGCATGAAAGTGCTGGATACTCCTTCTGACGAGGCCTGACCTCCCTCAGGCCGCACCAAAAACAAGGACGTATGCAACGACCATGAGCTGGCCGGAGTTTTATTTCGCGCGTCATGGCGAGACCGAATGGAATCGGGAACGCCGTTATCAGGGTTCAAGGGATATTCCCCTCAACGCTCTTGGCCGTTTGCAGGCCGACGCCAATGGCCCGCTTCTGCGCGATTTGCTGGCGCGTGACGCTGTCGATCCGGCCGCGATCGGCTGGTATGCCTCACCACTCAGCCGCGCGGCGGAAACCATGGAGCGCATGCGCGCAGCGTTTGATGTCACTTTGCCGCCGATAATTTTTGATGACCGGCTGAAGGAAATTTCCTTCGGCACGCTCGAAGGTTATCTGCACGACGAATTGCCGCCCGAACTGGCGCAGGCGCCGGGCCATCGCGATGCCGAATACTGGTATCACCGGCCGCCCGAAGGCGAGAATTACGAGGATGTGGCCGGGCGGCTAACCACCTTTGCCGAGCAATTGCCGGGCCTTTCCGTCATCGTTGCCCATGGCGGTATTCAACGGGTTTTGCGGCATATTGTGGAAGGCACGCCCCATGCCGAGGTGGTCAACTGGCCGCCCCCTCAAGGGGTCATCGCTCACTTCCGCGATGGTCACATGACCATGCATGAATCCGGAATGAGCAGCGTCCAGCAGGCGTGAGGCCAACTTTGGTGCCACACCACGGCGATTGACGCCGCGCGCCGCTGTTTCTAGAACAGACCAAACTTTTGCAGGGCGCGACATGTCGTATAATTCTTTTGGCCATCTTTTCCGCTTCACCACCTGGGGTGAAAGCCACGGTCCCGCCCTGGGCGTGGTTGTGGACGGCTGTCCGCCCATGCTCGATATCAGCGCGGAAATCATCCAGCGCGATCTCGACCGTCGCAAGCCCGGCCAGTCGAAATATACCACCCAGCGCCGCGAAGCCGATGAGGTGAAAATCCTTTCCGGCGTGTTCGAGGACGAGCGCACCGACGGGCTGAAAACCACCGGCACGCCGATTTCGCTGATGATCGAGAATACCGACCAGCGCTCCAAGGATTATTCCGAGATCCGCGACAAATACCGTCCGGGGCACGCCGATTACACCTATCATCAGAAATACGGCATTCGCGATTATCGCGGCGGCGGGCGTTCCTCGGCGCGCGAAACCGCAGCCCGCGTGGCCGCCGGGGCCATTGCCCGGCTGGTGCTGCCGGATATCAAGATCCGCGCCTCTTTGGTGCAGGTCGGCCCGCACAAGATCGATTATGACAATTTCGATTGGGATCAGGTCGATCAGAACCCGTTCTTTTGCGCCGATCCCAAGGCAGCCGTGCTCTGGGCCGATTATCTCGACGGTATCCGCAAGGATGGCAATTCGGTCGGTGCCATTATCGAAGTGGTTGCCGAAGGGGTGCCTGCGGGTTGGGGCGCGCCGGTATATGGCAAGTTGAGCGCCGATCTGGCTTCGGCCATGATGAGCATTAATGCGGTCAAGGCCGTGGAAATCGGTGCCGGTTTTGATTCCGCCGAACTGACGGGCGATGCCAATGCCGACGAAATGCGCGCAGGTCCGGACGCGCCCTATTTCAAGTCCAACAAGGCGGGCGGCATTCTCGGCGGCATCTCCACCGGCGATCCGGTTGTGGTGCGATTTGCGGTCAAGCCGACCTCATCGATCCTGACCCCGCGTGAGACGGTGACCACCGCCAATGAGGACACCGACATCATCACCAAGGGCCGTCATGACCCGTGTGTCGGCATTCGCGCCGTGCCGATTGGCGAAGCCATGATGGCGCTGGTATTGGCCGACCATTTCCTGCGTCATCGCGGCCAGACCGGGCGCGATGGGGGCGTGGGGTATTAACCCCGTCAGGCTGGACGCAACTTCGCACCTGCCTACAGGTTGGTGAGTTTGCGCACCTTGTCGAGGGCCGTCGCGGTAGCTTCGCCATAGGCGATGGTGCCGTCAAAGCGCCCATCAGCGTCGATCATGAACAGGCTGGCCGTATGGCTGACCAGATATTCCGTGCTGGAATCGTCCTCAACCTTTTCCGAGAAAACCCCGAAAGCCTTTTTGGCCTCTTCCACTTGCGTCTCGGTGCCGGTCAGTCCGATCACCGGCTCGCCAAAACCCGAGAGATAGGATTGCAGCGCTTCAAGCGTGTCGCGTTCAGGATCGACGGTGACAAAGATGATGCGCAGATCATCGGGCGTCAGGCCCAGCGCCTGCCGCCAGCCGGTCGATTCGGCCAGCGTGGTTGGGCAGACATCAGGACAATAGGTATAACCGAAAAAGATCAGGCTGGGCGTGCCCTTGAGATCCGCTTGCGTAAACGTGCCGCCAGTGGTGGCCTCCAGCGCAAAGTTGCCGCCGAACAGACCCAGGGGACGCTCGGGAGGGCGCACAAGGTAAAGCACCGTCGCGGCGATGCCGACAATGACGACCAGCCCCCACAAAATCAGGCGGATGCGCGCCAGCCCGGTGTTTCCCATGATCTAGCTGTCCAGCGGTTCGGTGCCGGTGGCCACGCCATCGCGTGACAGGGTGATTTTCTCGATCCGGGCTTCGGCGGTCTTGAGCAGGGCTTCGCAATGCTTTTTCAGCGCTTCGCCGCGCTCATATATGGCAATCGATTCCTGCAAGGGTGCCTGGCCGCTTTCGAGTTTGCTAACAATCGTTTCCAGCTCGGCCAAGGCCTGTTCAAAGCTCATGGCTTTCACATCAGCACCGGTTTCTTCTGCCATTGGATTTTCCTTTGGTTCAGGCGCTCTCGAACGCGCCGTCCTGTAACATCGCGACATGGGCTGCAACGCCGTCCGCGAGGCCACCCAGATCATATCCACCTTCAAGTAGCGAGACGATGCGATTGCCGCAATGCTTGTCGGCCAAATCCATCAACTTGCCTGTGATCCAGGCAAAATCGGACGGGACCCAGTTAAGGCTCGACAACGGGTCGCGCTGTTCGGCATCGAACCCGGCCGAGATCAGAATGATATCCGGCGCGAAATTATTGAGAGCCGGCAAAATCCGGTCCTTGTAAACCTCGCGCATCGCCGCGCCGTCGGAGTCCGCGCGTAACGGGGCGTTGAAAATATTCCCCACCCCGGTTTCATTCAGCGCACCGGTGCCCGGAAACAGCGGCATTTCATGACTGGAGGTGTAAAAAACGCTGGGGTCGTTATAAAAGATATCCTGGGTACCATTGCCGTGATGCACATCAAAATCGACAATGGCGACACGTTCCGCCCCATGCTTGCGCTGGGCCTCACGGGCGACAATGGCAATATTGTTGACCAGACAGAACCCCATCGGCTTGTCGATCTCGGCATGATGGCCGGGGGGGCGGATGGCGCAGAACGCATTATCGGCTTGCCCCAGTATCACCGCATCAAGCGCCTGCAACCCGGCACCGATACTCGAGGCGATCGCATCATAGGACCCCGCGGAGATATAGGTATCGCCATCAATAATGCCGATCCCCTCCATGGGGCGGGCATCGCGCAACCGTTTGAGATAGCCGTCGCTATGCACCAGTTCGGCAATCACCAGATCCACGGTTTGCGCGTTCTGGCGCATCAGCTTGTCGAATTTGGATTGGGACAGCCTGTCCTCGATGGCCAGCAGCCGTTCAGGCCGCTCCACATGGCCCGGAGGGGTGAGGTGCTGCAGTCCTTGGGGATGGCTGACAAGCAGTGTCGTCATGAACAGGATTACTCGTGATGCCGCATTGACCATCTTCTTGACGCGGGCGCGGGCACTTGTCAAACAACGGGTGGGTGCAGATGCCCGGTGGAATTGCGTATTCTTTTACAAGCGGGGTCATGACATGACTATCTCGAGCGAAGACGACCTGAAGAAATTGCAGGAGATCGGGAAAATAGTCGCCAATACGCTGCAAGCCGTGGCTGAAATGCTTGAGCCTGGCATAACCACTGCCGAGCTTGACGATGTCGCGCGCGCACTGCTGGAGCGGGAAGGGGCCCGCTCGGCCCCCGAACTGACCTATGACTTCCCCGGTGCCACCTGCATCAGCGTCAACGAGGAAATCGCGCATGGCATTCCCGGCACGCGCCGGATTGAAGCCGGCGATCTGGTGAATATCGATATTTCAGCGGAAAAGAACGGCGTATTTGCCGATACCGGTGCCTCCTTTGCCGTGCCGCCGGTTAGTCCCAACATTGCCCGCCTCTGCCGCGATGGCCGCCGCGCCATGTGGACGGGATTGCGTGAAGTCGGGGCCAACAAGCCGCTTGCCGGCATCGGCAATGCCATTGGCAAATTCGCCAGCGGCAATGGCTATACATTGGTCAAAAACCTCGCCAGCCATGGCGTTGGCAATTCCCTGCATGACGAGCCGGGGGAGATTGCCACCTGGCCCGACCGGCGCGAGAAACGGCGCATGGCCGAAGGGCTGGTCATTACGGTGGAGCCGTTCCTGTCGCTTGGGGCAACCTGGGCCCATCAGGGCAATGACGACTGGACCTTGCTAAGCGCGCCGCCCGCCCTCACAGTGCAATATGAGCACACGGTCATTGCCACCCGGAACGGGCCGCTTGTCGTAACCCTTCCAAATTGAAAGCCCAGAAACATTTCCGCCACCACCCACCCAACGACCATTCAGGAAGCGGCTGCAATTTTGCGGGCCGGGCAGATATGCGCCTTTCCCACCGAGACGGTCTACGGGCTTGGGGCGGATGCCACCAATGCAGATGCGGTGCTCCGTGTTTATGAGGCCAAGGGGCGGCCGCGTTTCAATCCATTGATTGTGCATTGCACCGATCTGGCCATGGCGAGAAAACTGGTGGTGTTTTCACCGCTGGCCGAAAAGCTGGCCGCAGAATTCTGGCCGGGGCCGATGACTCTCGTGCTGCCTTTGCGCGCGGAATCAGGTATCGCCGATATCGTCACCGCCGGTCTCTCAACCCTTGCGGTGCGCATTCCCGCTCACCCCATGGCACGGGAGTTGATCGCAGATGCGGGCACCCCGCTGGCCGCCCCCTCCGCCAATCCTTCCGGTCGTTTGTCACCAACACGAGCTGCGGAAGTGATCAGCGGTTTTGAGGGGAAAATTCCGGTGCTCGATGGCGGTCCGTGCCATGCCGGGCTGGAATCGACCATTCTGACGGTTGCGGAGGACAAGGTGGTGCAATTGCGTGCCGGCGCTCTGGCGCGCGAAGATGTCGCGGCAGCGCTCGGCACGGATGTGGCGATGGCAGGCAAGGGGAGCGTCATTGCGGCCCCGGGCATGTTGCTGAGCCACTATGCCCCAAAGGCCGGCATCCGGCTTAATGCCGAGGTGCCCAGAGCCGGTGAGGCCTATCTGGCGTTTGGCGCGACCCCTGAAACGGATGGTCCCATGCGCAATCTCTCGCCCACGGGCGATCTGCGCGAAGCGGCGCGTAATCTCTTCACCTGCCTGCACGAACTCGATGCACTGGGCCTTAAGGAGATTGCGGTCGCCCCAATCCCCGATCAGGGACTGGGGGAGGCGATCAATGACCGCCTGAGCCGGGCCGCGGCCCCGCGCGATCCGGAAGTGGTTGCCTAGTCGCGCACCTTATAGGGTTTCTGGTCGCGCCAGAACCGCATCAGGCTTTCAAGATCGGGATCGCCGCCTTCAGGCAGCACCACCCGCAGATTGACGAGAATATCGCCCTGGCCGAACATGCCCTTGCCTTTGAGGCGAAGCGATTTTGCCGTATCCGCACCGGGCGGCAGATTGAGTTCCACATCGCCGCCAAGCGTCGGTACCCGCACTTTGGCCCCGAGAACCGCCTCATAAAGCGTGATCGGCAGGTCCACCCGCAGATCATTGCCATCGCGGCGGAAAACCTTGTGCTTGGCAAATTTCACCGTGACGATGACATCGCCCGGCTCACCCCCGAAAGGCGAAGGCTGGCCCTGTCCACGTAAGCGGATCTGCTGGCCGTCTTCCACCCCTTCGGGCAGTTTGACCGCCACGGCCTTGCCGCCGGGCAGTTTGACCGAAATGGTTTTGGCATTGCTCGCTTCTTCGAGCGAAACCCGCACGGTCGCGACACCGTCAGCGCCCTTGGCGCGCGGCTGCTGACCGCGGGCCCCGCCGGTCGTTGCACCCGCAAACGGGTCCCAGCTCTGGGCACCCGGCTGCGGTCCTGCGCGGCGGGCACCGCCCGTTGTGCCAAAGCCGCTCATGAATTCTTTTAAAATGTCTTCGGCATTGAAGGCACCAGCCTGACCCCGGTTCGCGCCGCCCTGAGTGCGCGGATCAAACCCGGCAAATTTCGGATTCCCCTCTGCATCGATTTCCCCACGGTCGAACTGCGCCCGCTTCTGCTTGTCCGAAAGCAGGTCATAGGCGTTCGTGGCCTCGGTGAATTTCTCCTGGGCCTTCGGGTCGTCGCTTTTCTGGTCGGGGTGATAGGCTTTGGCGAGCTTGCGATAAGCGGATTTAATTTCCTTCTCGCTGGCCGTCTTGCCTACACCCAAAACGCTATAAGGGTCTCTCATGCCTCACTTTCAAATTTTTATGACGTGTCCGAAAACGTATATGGCTATTCATTGACGAACGCGCAATCACTGCAAAAACCAGAACATGATCACGATTCGACAAACCACATCATGCTCTAACGGTTGCCAGCTCGTTCTGTCATCTGCATATATGGCTACCGTCTAACCGCTTGTCCAGCACTGCGGGACCCGCATCCATGTAGAAGGCCGGCATGACCCATTCAGACCAGACCATGACTGATCAAGTTTTCGACGACAGCTATACCGGGGATATCGATCCCTTCGAATTGTTTGAAACCTGGCTTGAGGAAGCGAAAGCCTCTGAGATCAACGATCCGGTTGCGATGGCCCTCGCGACGGTGGATAGCGATGGTCTGCCCGACGCGCGCATGGTGCTGCTCAAGGGCCGCGACCGGCGCGGCTTTGTGTTTTTCACCGATTTCGGCAGCGCGAAGGGCCGCGAATTGCTGGCCAATCCCAAGGCGGCTCTCCTGTTTCACTGGAAGTCACTCCGCAGCCAGATTCGCATTCGTGGTGATGTGGAACAAGTCAGTCCTGCCGAGGCGGATGCCTATTTTGCCACCCGCCCGCACGGCTCGAAAATCGGCGCACATGCTTCCGAACAAAGCCGTCCGCTCAATAGCCGCAGTGAACTGGTGGCCCGCATCCGCACGCTCGAGGCGCAATTTGGCGATGACGTGCCCCGGCCCGAGCATTGGTCGGGTTTCAGGATCAAGCCGGTGGAAATAGAATTCTGGAAAGACGGCGAATTCCGCCTGCATGACCGGGTATTGTTTCGCGCCATTGCCAATGGTTGGACACGCCAGCGGCTCAACCCCTAAGCTTTATGCGTATCCTGATCCGCACGTCCCGTTTGGCCACATGGGCCCGCCGCTTTGGCAGCTTTGCCCTGCCGCTGGCGGTTATCCCTGTTCCGCTGCACCGCGCGGCCATCATCAATAGTGACACATTCGTTCTGATTGAAACCCTCGCCATGGGGCTGGCCGGCTTGGCGCTGCTGGTCGGGCTGGCGGGCCTAGTGCGGCTATGGGCCACAGGCGATCGTGGCTGGAACCGGGCGATTGCCGGGGTGATTCTTGGCGGCATCTGCCTGTCGCCGATTGCCTATGGCAGCTATATGGCGACCCGATATCCGCTGATAGACGACGTGACGACCAGCCCGGTAACGCCAATTGAGCTTCAGCGAGTGGCGGACGAACCCCTGGAAAATACGGTCAGCCCCACAGATATATTGGCCGCTTTTCCCGATATTACCGCCCGTCAATATCCCGTTGGCGTCAACGAGACCTATCGGTTGATCCATGATCTGGTGCGTCAGCGCGGCTGGGAAATCATTCGCAATGACCCGCCGGACCTCGAAATGGCTGATGGCCAGATCAACGCCCTTGCCATGACCCTTTTGGGCTGGCGTGACGAGATTGCCATTCAGGTGACCGGTGGTCAGGCCAGTGCCCGGGTCGACATGCGTTCGGCCTCTCTCGCCGCCCATGGCACCGATCTTGGCCGCAATGGCACGCGGATCGAGGTCTTTCTACGCGATCTTGATGCAGCCGTGGCTGATGATATCAGCAATATCCCCGCAGCAGATGCCCCGCCAGTGCCCGCTTTTAGCGAGAGCGTCAGATAGCAAGGGCATAGCGCCGCCCGCTGAGGGCAAAGCGCGAGGTGACGTGGCCCAGTCCTTCGAGATATTCCAGATGCGCTTTTAGCGTCATCCCGGCGGCCAGCAGATTGGCTTTGGGCAGGGTGGGGTAGATCCGGTCGCGCAACTGGCCGATTGTGAGCGCATTTGCGCGCAAGGCCTCGAGAATTTGACTATTGCGCCCCGCCCGATGCGCCTTGAGATGGCGCGCATAGCCGATGCCGTCGGCAATCGGGCCGCCATGGGCGGGCAGATAATGCGTCCACGGCGCGGCCAGCAACCGGTCGAGCGAGGCAAAATAATCGGCCATTGATCCGTCCGGCACCGCCACCAGCGTTGAATTCCAGCCCATCACATGATCGCCGGTCAGAATATAGGGCGTGCCGCGGACCCCGAAGGCCAGATGATTGGCGCAATGTCCCGGTGTCGCAATGACCTCCAGTTCCACCGGCCCGAAGCTGAGCACATCGCCATCGCTCAGATACCGGTCCGGCTGGAGCCCCCAGTCACAGGAGCGGGCAAGCCGATTGATCTCGAACAGGCCTTTGGGGCGGGACAGCCGGTGCGGGCCTTCAAACCAGATCGGAGCACCCGTGGCAGCCGCAAGACGCGGTGCCAGCGCCGAATGATCCTTATGCGTATGGGTGAGCAGGATCGCCTCTACCCGCCGCCCGTCAATCGCCGCCAGCAGCGCTGCGAGATGCCCGTCATCATTCGGGCCCGGATCAATGATGGCCAGAACCTCATCGCCCACCAGAAAACTATTGGTGCCGGTAAAGGTATAGGTGCTGGCATTTGGTCCCGTAAGCCTGCGCAACCCGGGCATCATCGTCACCGGCACGCCGATTTGCGGGTCAAAATCTGTATCAAAGGTCAAGGCAGAAGCTGAGCTAGGCATTGCACTCACAGGGACAGACGGATATTCAAGACGAACAATAATCGGTTGGGAAGGACCTTAACCTCATGGCCATGACTTTGACTACACCGAACACGCTGCTGGGAACGCTGCAGCCCAAGGGCGATGCAGCCCGTCTGGCGTCCAATATCGCGACCGTCGTGCTGGGCACCGTTTTGTTGACTATCGCCGCAAAAACCCAGGTGCCGACATGGCCTGTGCCGGTCACCTTGCAAAGCATGGCTGTTGCCGGTCTTGCCGCAGCCTTTGGCGCGCGCATCGGCATGGCAACCATTGCGCTTTATATCCTTGAAGGCCTGGCCGGCCTGCCGGTCTTTGCTGGCGCTGGTGCCGGCGCTGCCTATATTCTTGGCCCCACCGGTGGCTTCATCATTGGCTGGCTTCTGATGGCCTATGTTATCGGTCGTGCCGCCGATACGGGCGCGTCGCGCAATTTTCCGAAATTGTTTGGTGCCATGATCCTCGGCAATGCCTTGTCATTTACGCTTGGTTTTGTCTGGCTTGCTGCGATGGCAGGCAGCGCCGGCTGGATTGACCAGTCCAATGTTCTGGGGTCTGCCTTCGCCAAGGCCGTGCAGCCCTTTATCATCTGGGATGTGCTGAAAATGGCTCTGGCCGCGCTGACCATTGTTGGCGGCTGGCAGTTGATCAAGAGCCGCAAGGCCTGATCTCCCTTACACATAAAAACGACAAAAGCCGGCTCCAGCGAGCCGGCTTTTTTGTAGGCATTTGCCCGTATCTTTTGGATTGCATCGCAAAAGGAAAGGCCGGCTCCAAAGGAACCGGCCTTGATTGGTCGGAGTAGGGTGATTCGAACACCCGACCCCCTCGTCCCGAACGAGGTGCGCTACCAGGCTGCGCTATACTCCGTCAGCAAATTGCTGCGCGCGTTATATCGTCGGATTGCGAACTGCACAAGCTTTGAAAATCACCATCGTGCTGTGTTGCGCTACACGGTTAAACCGTGTAGGTACCGAGCCGCTTGGGGCGTCGCCAAGTGGTAAGGCAGCGGCTTTTGATGCCGCCATTCGTAGGTTCGAATCCTGCCGCCCCAGCCAAGCTCCTGAAGGCCTCGTGTTTCATTGGCCCAGGCACAATTTCACCTGTCGGGATATGGCGCGGGGTCTATGCCTCGCCTTCGATACGCTGCTCAAAATCGGCCAAAGCCATCGGCTTGCCATAGAGATAGCCTTGAAACTGCACGCTGCCGACCTGAGCCATCAAAGCGTGTTGCTCCTCGGTTTCCACCCCCTCGGCCAGCACGTCGTAACCCAGATCGCGGCCAATATGCACAACGTTTTTGACCAGCGAGGCGCTGTGTTCGCTATTGACCGAATCCTGCACGAAGCTGCGATCGATCTTGATCTGCTGGATGGGCAAGCGCCGCAGATAGGAAAGCGAGGAATAGCCCGTACCGAAATCATCAAGTGATATGGTGATGCCGAGATGGCGCAGGGCATTGAGTTTGGCGATGACCAGATCCATTTCAGTCACCAATACGCTTTCGGTCAATTCAAGGATCAACCGCTTCGGGTTCGCGCCGGTTTTGACCAGCGTGTCGTGCACCAGTTCCTCAAAATCCTCATGCATGAGTTGGCTGGCACTCACGTTGATGGACAGGGTCAAATGCCGAAAACGGGGCTTCTTGCCCCACTCGGCCAGTGTGCGGCATCCCTCTTCAAGTACCCAGCCGCCAATGGCCACCATAAGGCCAAGCTTTTCCGCCTGCGGAATGAACTCGACCGGGGAGACTGAACCGCGTCGCGCGCTGTGCCAGCGCAAAAGAGCTTCAGCACCGATTGTGGTGCGGTCCGGACTGACCTGCGGTTGAAAGACGAGTTGGAACTCATCCTTCAACAAGGCGGCCATGAGATCACGGCTGAACTTGTCCTTGCGGATAAATTCGGCCTGCATTGCATGGATGCAAGCGGCCAGCATGGTGGTTGCCAGAATTGTATTGGCCCAGGTGCCAGCGCCCCGAACGGCATCAGGCATTGTCACGACGAAGGAGGATGCCAGAGGCGCACTGGCGAGCACGATAAACGCCATGAGGCAAAGGCCGATCAAGGCCAGCTGTGTTCGCGACTTTTCCCGCTGATAATTAAGATAGCCGAGCGCCGCGATCACCAGCAGATAAAGATGACTGACCCGGGGCGCGTCCGCGGTCGGAACGTCCAGAACCAGCCCCATCATGATGGCAATCACGATCAACGCGGCCTGGCCTGCCAGAATGCCGAAGGCGAGATGGCCGCCCTGGATCAACAGGTAGATAGAAAGCCCTGCGGCGATAATGGCGAGGTCCATCGCGACCACCCCCCACCAGCCAATCGCCGCAAAGACCATCCCCCAAATCAGGCCGACTCCGGCAAACATCAAGGACCCATAACGAAAGGCAACGACCATTCGCTTTGAATATTGGCTCGTGGGTGCCAAAGGGAGTTTGAGCTTTGTTTTCGCCATAAATCTTTCTAGCGTGGCATGATGCAAACATCGTGCACGTTTTGATCCGCATTGTTAAGGACAAGTTTCCTCAAGAGATCCTGAGGCCCAATGCCGCGATCCGCCAGTACGGCTTCAATCAAACGCTCATAACCTGATATACGGTGGACCTCACGGCACCGAACATTCTTGCAATTGACGTAAGGCACCTGAAGCCCGCAGCCTGAATGCCTTCAGCCCTTGGGCTTCTCCGCAGTGAGACCTTCGAGATTCATGCCCACGATGTCGCCGATCTTTTTCATGGCTGGCAGGGTTACTGCCAGATCAAGAATTGAGTCGATAGTCTGATTGATCGGGGAGGTGTTCTCAGATGTGCTTTCGCCAGACCTGCCGAGCCCGCTGATATGGTTGATCGAGATGCCCTTGATCTTTTCCGCCGGCTTGACCACTTCGGCGATGATACCTGGGAGCGCTGCGAGGCGTGCTCTTTCCAGCTCCAGACTGATCACCGCATCGGAACGCGTGTTTTCAGCGGCAATCGATGCCTTGTCGACTTCAGCTTTGGCAATGCCCATGATTTGGTGGGCTTCAGCTTCTTCCTTGCGGGTTACGGTGCGTGCCTTGGCGACATCTTTTTCCGCGTCAGCTGCGATGCGTGAACGCATGGCATTTGCTTCTGCATCCTGTTGCGCGCCGACAAGGGCAACTTTCTTGCGCCGTTCGGCTTCCGCCATCTGACGCAATGACAAAAGTTCCTCCTCCGCTTGCACGACGGCCGCTTTGGCATTGGTTGCCTCAGCCTCGGCCTTGCTGCTCTCCTGGCTTTTGGCAGCAATTGTGATCTGGCGATCGCGTTCGGCAATGTCGAGCAATCGCGATTGGGCGATCTCGGCTTCACGGATGGCAAGGTCCCGGGCGATGTTGGCAGACTGGATGTCCTGCTCCATCTGGATGCGGGCATGAGCGACTTCACGTTCAGCCGAGGCCTTGCGTTGGGCAACTTCTGACAACTGGGTTGCCAGCATCATCTCGATTTCCTGGGTCTGGGCCACTTCCGCACGGCGCTGTTCGAGTTCGATATCGAGCTTGAGGCGGTTGGCGGCGACTTCAGCCCGGCGTACGGCAACCTGGCTTTCGCCTTCGATTTCGGCACGTTCCTTTTTCGACTTGGCAATCACCTCGGCAAGCCTGCGCATGCCCACGGCATTGAAAGCGTTGTTTTCGTCAAGGACGGAGAAGGGGGTCTGATCAAGAGCCGTCAGGGAAACGCTATCGAGTTGCAGGCCGTATTTGGCCAGAACATCGGTCAGAACCTCACGCACTTCCCTGACGAATTCCGCCCTGTTCTCATGCAGCTCATCCATGGTCAACTGGGCTGCAACCGCGCGCAGCGCATCGACCATCATGCCGTCGAACAGTGATTTGAGCTGGTCGACCTGGAAGGTGCGACGTCCAAGGGTCTGGGCGGCCCGTGTCACCGCTTTTTCTTCCGGTGAGACGGAAACATAGAATTCCGCCCCCACGTCAATGCGCATGCGGTCCTTGGTGATCAGGGCACTTTCACCAGTGCGGCTGACATCCATGCGAATGGTCTGCATGTTGACGCGGCTGATCTCGTGAAAGAACGGGAGGGCGAGTACGCCGCCATCGATGACCACCTTGCGGCCACCGATACCGTTGCGCACCAGTGCGACCTCGTTTGATTCACGTACAAAGAACCATGCGGCCAGCACGATCAGGATGGCGGCGGCGACGAGGATCAGGATGATCCATCCAAGCATTGTCATTTTGTTTTCCTCCCTTGGGCCCGATTAAAATACGGGTGGGAAATGGCGTCCGCCACGATCAAGGGTGATCCAGCGGAGTTCGGTGAAAGCATCGAGTGACCAGCGACCACCATAGCGCCCGAGGCCAGAGGCTTTGACGCCGCCGAAGGGGACATGGGGTTCGTCATTGATGTTCTGGCAATTGATGTGGCAGATGCCGGTTTCGAGGCGGGCCGCAATATCCATCGCGCGCTGCTCGTCCCGGGTCCAGACGGCTGCCGTCAGGCCATACTCGGTGTCGTTGTTGAGCTGGATGGCTTCTTCATCAGTGCTGAACGATGAGACGATGAGGACAGGCCCGAAGGTTTCATCGTGCCAGATGTTCATGGATGGGTTGACGTTGCTCAATACCGTGGGCTCGACGAAATTGTCCCATGCATTGCCGCCAATATCCACGTGTGCGCCCTTGGCCACGGCATCATCGATCAGCGCCTTGACGCGGAGCGCCTGACGGTTGTTGACCAGTGGGCCGATAACGTTGTCCTTGTCATTGGTGTGGCCGGTCTTGAGCTTGGCGACGCGGGGCAAAAAGCGCGCCATGAAATCATCATAGATGTTTTCATGCAGCAGGAGCTTTTCGGTGGACATGCAGACCTGACCCTGATGCATGAAGGCACCAAAATTGGCGGCCTGTGCGGCAGCGTCGAGGTCGGCATCTTCCAGAACGATCAGGGAATCCTTGCCGCCCAGTTCAACGCAGGCTTTTTTCAAATGGGCACCAGCCTTGGCGGCAATATGGCGGCCAACGGCGGTGGAGCCGGTGAACGAGACTGCCTTGACCCTTGGGTTCTCGATCATTTCATCGCCCACGTCACTGACGCTTTCGCGCGAGCAGGTGATGACGTTGAAAACGCCTTTGGGGATGCCGGCTTCCTCGAGGATTTCCGCAAAGTAGAGACCGCCTGTATAGGGCGTGTCTTCGGAGGGTTTGAGCACAATAGTATTGCCCGCGGCCAGCGCGGCGGCGAAACCGCGCGAGGTGAGAATGCCGGGCATGTTCCATGGGGAGATCACCGAGACCACCCCCAGGGGCCAGCGCGTGGCCGTCATGAACTTGCCGTGCTCGGAGGGCAATACCTCGCCAATGTTCTGGTAGCAAAGTGCGGCGGCGGAACGGAAGACTTCGCTTACATATCCAGCCTCGAACATGCCCTTGCCCTGCCAGCCGCCACCTTCTGCAACAACGGCGTTGACGAAATCAGGTGCGCGTTTTTCCCAGACGTCGGCGATGTTGTGCAGATGCCGGGCGCGGATGTGGAAGGGCAGGTTGGCCCATGCCGGGAAGGCTGCTTGGGCGGCGTCGATTGCCCGCTGCACATCAGCGCTGGTGCCATCGGGTATACGGGCCCAGACGGTATTGTCCGATGGGTTGAGATCTTCAAAAGTACGCGCCGCCGGGACCCATTCGCCCCCGATATACATTCCCCGAATGGTCGGAGAGAGATTTGCACGATCAAGCATGGTTTCCTCCTCTTGGGTATCAGCTTTTGGTGTTTGGCCGGTATGCCCGTGCACGAGCGGCGGCTTCTTCAATTTCGGCCAGTGCGGCCTTTAGTCGATCATGGCTGTCGGACAGATCCGGCATTTTGGTTGTGTGTCTGGTTTCGTATTTGCGCTGGAACGATGCCGGGGCAGTTGGCTGGCTGTCGCGCGGTGAAACCTGCCCAGCGGAACTGGTGCTTGCTCTGGCCACCAGCTCACTGAGATTGACCCCGAGGACATCATCAGCGCTGCGTGTGCCGCTGCCATGGGTGACGCGCGGTGTAGGTGCTGCGGTGGGGTGCACGGGGGCGACTTTCGGTTGGGGCGGCGTCGGCCTTGGTGGTGGGGGTGCGGCAGCTGCGGGTGCCTGCGACATGGGACGTGGCGTGAATTTTTGCATGGCAGCAGCGGCAATGTCGGCAGGTGATTGACCTGCAGGTTTGGCGGCAGGTGGCGTTGATACTGCGGGGCTGGCTGGCCTTGGTGCTGCGGCAGGGGTGCCTGATGCGCCGCCCAGATAGGCTTTTTGCACTGCCGGGTCGTTCATCAAATCTTTCGCAGGTGCCTCGTGCACAATATGGCCATTCTCGATGAGATAGCCCCGGTCGGCGATGGCAAGGCTTTGCTTGGCGTTTTGTTCGACAAGCAGAATGCCGATGCCTGCGTCCCGCACGACGCTGAGATTTTGAAACAGTTCCTTGCAAAGGAGCGGCGACAGGCCGAGGGAAGGCTCATCCAAAGTCAGAATGGCCGGGCTCGACATCATGGCCCGCCCGATGGCGACCATTTGCTGTTCACCGCCGGACATGGTGCGCACGATCTGGCGGCGGCGCTCCCCGAGCTTGGGAAACAATTGCAAAACACGGCTGAGATTGGCTTCTTCATCGTCGCGCGCCCGGTGGCCATAGGCACCCAATCTGAGGTTTTCCTGCACGCTCAGGTCAGCGAATACCCCTCGGCCTTCAGGCACAAGGGCAATGCCGGCCTCAACGATCTTGTTGGGCGCGACGCCGACAAGTTCTTGTCCCTGCATGGTGATGGTGCCCGTGACCTTGCCCTCGCAAATGCCGCTGATGGCCTTGAGCATGGTGGATTTGCCAGCACCATTGGCACCGAGAATAACCACGATCTCGCCACGGTCCACCCGCACGCCGGCATTCTCAAGCGCCTTGTGCTTGCCATAACTGACTGAAAGGGAATAGACATCAAGCATGTTCATCTCCGAGATATGCACGCACTACTTCGGGATCGGACAACACGGCTTCAGGCGTGCCCTGGGCAATTTTGACGCCGGAGGACATGACCACGCAAACATCGCAAAGGGCGCGAATGGCATCCATCACATGTTCGACCAGAATGATGGTCCGGCCTTCGGCCCGCAAATCCTGAATGAGCTTGATGCCCTCTTCAAGTTCGGTGGGGTTGAGCCCGGCCAGCCATTCGTCCAGCAGGAGCACTTCGGGTTCTGATGCGAGCAGGCGCGCCAGTTCGACACGTTTGGTATCGATATAGGTGAGCTGGCTGATGGGGGCGTTGGCCTGATGCGCCATGCCGACACGCGCCAATACCTGCCGGGCAAAATGATCGGCCTCCGCACCCCAGCGCCGCCGATGACCGAACACGGCACCTGCCTTGACGTTTTCCAGCACATTCATCGAGGGCAGCAATCGCACCAGCTGGAATGTGCGTGCGACGCCACGGCGTGCGATGGCCTGAGCAGGCAAATGCTCAATCGGGTTGCCGCGCAGGGAAATGCTGCCCGATGTGAGTCTGAGTGCGCCCGAGATCAGGTTGAGCGTCGTGGATTTTCCCGATCCGTTCGGGCCGATCAATCCCATGACCTGATGTTCTGTGACATCGAAATCAAGCTCGTTGACGGCCACGAGCCCCCCAAACTTCTTGGTTGTGTTGCGCAAGGACAGGACTGGTGTGCCCGAGATCATGAGAACACCCCCGAGGCCCGCTGTTTGATGGACTGAAACAGGCCCACAAACCCGTAGGGCAACAAATAGACAATGAGAAGGAAACAGACGCCAAGCAGCAGTGTGGTCTGGCTGGGGAACGATACGGAGATGGCTTCCCAAAGGAACGTGAACGGAATGACGCCGACAAGCGGGCCCCACAAGCGGCCCGTGCCGCCCAGAAGCGCCATGATGACCACCTGGAAGGAGAGCATGGGCGTGAAGGCGAGGGAGGGCTCGATATAGACATAGCGCGGGGCAAGGATCGCGCCGGTGATGGCGGCAACCGCACCCGATACCACAAACAGCATGATCTTGGCGGCGGCTGTATTGATGCCTGAATGGCGGGCGACCTGCTCGTCGTCACCGATAATGCGCAAGGCAAAGCCAAGCCGCGAGCGGCCAATCAGCCAGCCGGTCAGATAGACGAGGGCCCCAAGCCCGAGCAATTGCCAGTAAATCCCGGCTTCGGTGATGTTGGTGAGAACGTAGAGACCTTTTTGCCCCGACATGTTCTGGAACCAGGTGATGATCTGGCGGACGAGTTCGGCAAGGCCAAGGGTGAAGATGACGAAATAGACCCCCGACAGGCGCAAGGTTGCAAGGCCGACCAGGGCCGCCAGCACACCGCCGAGGACGCCTGCTATGGGCAGCAGCGACCAATAGGGCAAAAACTGAATGCCGATGCCGGTGGTAAAAGTGCCAATGCCGAAGAAGGCGGCGGTGGCCAATGAGATGTAGTGTGTGGGGCCTGAGAACAAGGCCCAGCTGGTGGCGAGCACCGCATACATGGCGATGGTGACGCCAATGGTCAGCGCATAGGCATTGCCGGTAAAGGGCAGGCAGGCGGCCAGCGCCAGCAGAACCACCGAAATCGTGACGTTGCGTGTTTCTTCAGCCCTCATGATTGCGCCCGTCCGAACAGACCCTGCGGCCTGAATAGCAAAATGAGAATGAACACGAGATAGGCGGCGGAAAGGGTGAGGCCCGGATCGATGACACGGGCGACGAAGGTTTCAAGAATGCCTAAAAGCAGGGCCGCGACGATGGTGCCGCGCACGTCGCCGACACCGCCCATGATGACAATCACCAGCGCCTTGAGGGTGAACATGACGCCGGTGGACGCGTCCAGCGTGAGGAAAGTGGAAACGATAGAGCCACCTGACGCGGTGACGGCACCGCCAAGGGCAAAGGCGATGGCTGCCATTTTGGGTACGTCGATGCCCACAAGGCGGGCGCTATCGGGGGCAACGGAAATGGCGCGGATGGCCATGCCGGTGCGGCTGAAGGTGAGCCAGAGGTAAAGCGCGCCGCAAATGACAACAGCGGCCAGAAAGGCGGACAACCGGTTGGCACCGTAGGTGGCACCAAAAATATGGACCGGCGTTGCCAGATAGGAATAGTTAAAATAATCGCCGCCAAAGACGGCGAGCATCAGCCCAACGGCCACAAAGGAAATGCCAAAGGTGGTCAGGATGGCATCAACCTCAAGCTTGCCGCGGCTCTTGGCGCGTTTGACGAGGGGACGCAGCATGATCTTGTAGATCAGCCAATTGGCCACAAAGGCGAGGGGGGCAACGATGAAGATGGTCAGATACGGGCTGACACCACCGACCTTGAACAGCCAGAAGGCGGCAAAACCGCCAACCACGAGCAATTCGCCATTGGCCAGATTCATGATCCGCGCCATGCCGTATTGCAGGTTGAGGCCCATGGCGATCAGCGCATAGGTTCCGCCCAGTAATAATCCAGTGATGATGATGTCCATCGCCGCGTTCCGATTTTTTTGATGAGCCCCGGGCGAACCTGCCCGGGGCTCAATTACTCTTATTTCCAGCTTGCCTTGAGAGCTGGTGCGACAGCGCCTTCACGACCGGTGGAGGCGACGCCCTTGAACACGCCACCCTGCCACTGGCCAACGGTCCAGAAGGAGGTGTTGTTGTTGTGCTCGTCGAAGTCGATCGTGCCGATAACCGTCTCGAACGCGTTGTTCTTGATGTAATCGGTCACTTCGGCCTTATCGAGCGAGCCCGTGGCTTCAATGGCTTTTTCAAGGATCTGGAAGGATGAGTAGACCATGGCGGACGCCCAGTAGTCTGGCTTGGAGCCGGTCACTTCAAGATGGCGTGCGGCATAGGTCTTGAACGCTTCGCCATCGGCGTTGACGCCACCAACCCCCAGAATGCCTTCTGCGGCTTCACCAAAGCGTTCGCCATAGGCGGGGAACGAGGTGGCAACGGCGGTGAAGAAGACCTTGGTGTCCAGCCCTTCAATCATGGCCTGCTCGGTCAGACCGAATGTGTCGGGCGGATAGGACCAGGCAACGAAGGCATCGGGATTGGCATCCTTGGCAGCCTTGACGACTGGCGAGAGATCCTGCGTGCCCAAGGGGTAGGAAGAATCGTATACGAGCTCAAAGCCTGCAGCTTTGAAAACCGGACGTGCTGCCTCAGCCAATTCAATGCCGAAAGCATCAGCCACATTGACCATGGCGACGCGGTTGCCAATATCGCCATTGTCACGCATTGCGGACATGATTTCCGCAGTCGATGTCGCAATCGCCTGCGCGCCGCCCAGCGTGAAGAACATGTTGGGGAATTTCTCGGACAGTTCTTCGATCTGATCCGAGGTTGCCGTTGAGGTGACCATCGGATAGCCGAACTGGGCAAAGATGGGGGCAGCCGCAAGGTTCAGGCCTGTGGAGTAAGGGGGCAGAATGAAATCGGCCTTGTCCTGGGTTGCCAGGCGTTGCACGGCCTTGATGGTTTCGCCGGGATTGGTCTGATCGTCATATTCGACGATGTCGATTTTGTACTTGGTACCGCCCACATCAAGACCACCGCGGCCATTGACGTCTGACGCCCAAAGCTCGACGTTTGGCCAATACGATACAATGGCACCACCGGCGAGTGGCCCTGTTTTAGGCCCAACGGCCCCGATTTTAAGCGTTTCCTGTGCCATGGCGGGCATGGCGATTGTGCCAGCAGCAATAAGGGCCGCTGTGAGCTGTAGAGCTGTTCTTCTTTTCATGGGTGTCTCCTCCTGTTGATAGAACGTGTTAAACGCGCGGTCTGAATTGACGCACGGATGGCTAGACCGCCTGCGCTCCCTCGCGGACGGTTGCCCATTGCAACTCAGTGAATTCATGAATTGCCTCGCGGCCACCAAAGCGGCCATATCCAGATGCCTTGACGCCGCCATACGGCATGCGCGGATCGTCAAAGACAGTTGGGCCGTTGACATGGGTCACGCCGCATTCGAGCTGGCGTGTCATTTCAACGCCTTTTTCGGTGTCACGTGTGAAAACCGAGGCCACCAGCCCAAACTCGGTGTCATTGGCAACCGAGAGCGCCTCTTCCGCATCTGCGACGCGGATGATCGCGGCAACCGGCCCGAATGCTTCTTCGGTATAGATGCGCATGTCGGGGGAAATTCTGTCCAGAATGGTTGGGCGCATGGTGGTGTTGAAAACATCACCACCGCACACGAGAACGGCCCCCTTGGCCAGGGCGTCTTCAACAATACCGCGCAGTCTTGAAACGGCTTGTGTGCTGATCAATTGCCCGAATCCGGCGTGATCACCTGTCCCGTTCAATGCCGCGGTTTGTGCGGCAAACCGCGCGATGAACGCATCGGCAACGCTTTCCTCAACAATCACGCGTTCGGTGGACATGCAGATTTGTCCCTGATTGAAAAACGCGCCGTAAACCGCAGCCTTAGCCGCATCCTCCAGGTCTGCATCAGAGAGAATGATCAACGTGCCCTTGCCGCTCAACTCCAGCAGGCACGGCTTGAGATAACGGGCGGCAATCTGGGCTATCTCACGTCCAACACGGGTTGAACCGGTAAAGTTGACGCGCCGGATGGCCGGGTGACTGATCAGCTCCTGAACGATTTCATTGGCGCTCTCGGGTGCGTTGGTGATGAAGTTCAAAACGCCATCCGGCAAGCCGGCATCACAAAAGGCCCGCACCACCCATTCATGGGTTTTAGGGCAAAGCTCGGATGCTTTGAGTACCACAGTGTTGCCGCAGGCGAGGGGGGCTGAAATCGCACGGGTGGCAAGGGCCACGGCGGCATTCCAGGGCGCAATGCCAAGCACGACGCCGGCAGCCCGGCGGCGCACAAAATATTCGACATCCGGTTTCAGGCTATCGACGGCGTGTTCATTGAGCTCGGGGTCTTCGGCAAGAATGGCAGCCTGGTTGAGGGTCTGGATGGCCAATTCCACATTGAACCGGGTCCAGTCCGGGGTCGAACCGATTTCCTGTGCAGCAATGCTGACCACTTCCTCTGTCCGCTCCGCGAACAGCCCGGCTATACGCAGAAATATCCGGGCGCGGGCACCGCCGGGCGTGCTCGCCCAGTTTTCAAACGCCGCCGCCGCCGCATTGGCTGCGCGCGCAGCATCCCGGGTTGATGCCGCCGCCGCCCGCGTAACAACCGTATCCGACAAGGGGTCGCGACGCTCATAACTCGCGCCGCCATCCCCCGGAACGGCTGTTCCGTTGATGACAAGATTTACATCCAACACGGCGCTCCTCCCAAAGCATTCAGCCGGTGGCGGCAGACGTTCTAATCGTCTGACCTTTTATATGTGAGCCAGCATGGCTCACTTTACACAGGAGTAAATATCATTTACCGGGAATAAATTGGCAATTTCTGGGAATTAGCGAATGAATCCGTCAGCCCTGCCAATCAGCGCCCCCGAGATCACCCGGGCGGAAGTTTTTACCAGCTCTTTGCACCCCCATGTGCTCGGACTGGCGGGGACTTCGGAGGCTGTGGGGTGGCGGCTCATTTATGTGGAACAGGGACGTGCCGAACTGCTGGATGGGGCGGAAACTTTTCCGCTGATCGCGCCCTGCGTGACCTGGCAACCGTGGAACAAGGGATTGCGGGCCCGGCTCGGTGCCGGGGCGGTGGGCATGCACGCGCTGATTGGCGCGGGGGTTTTGGCCAATGCGATCGGGCACAAGCCGGAATCACCTGAATTATGGTTCATGACGGATCGGCGCGCGCATGTGTCCCTGGCTGACAATTCCCGGCTTGCCCGTGACATTTCGCAATCCATGGCGACGATTGTCGAAGAGACCGGTCAGGACAGGGCAGCGGTACGCACGATTGTCGAGGCGGCCTTGCGTATTATTCTGATCAATATCTGGCGGGCACAGGCAGCGCAGCAAGATGGCGCACGCACCGGCTCGTCCACCCAGCGGTTTCTCGGGCAGTTCAACAATCTCATCGAGGTGCATTTTCGCGAGCGCTGGAGTATCGGGCGCTATGCCAGCGCATTGGGGATCACGACGGATCGGCTCAACGATATTTGCAAACGTGGCCGCGGCCGCACCCCGCGCCAGATGATTGCGTCCCGTGTGGGGGTGGAAGCGCGGCTGTTGCTGGAAAGCTCGTTTCATTCCCTCGATCAGATCGCCAGCCAACTCGGTTTTCCAAGCACGGCCCAATTCAACCGGTTTTTCAAATCCGTCCATGACATACCCCCGGGTCAGTATCGCCGTCAGCAATTGGGTCGTCCCGCGCAACAAAGCGATGCCGGTCCCGGCACGCTGTTTGAGTGGCCCTAGGATCAAGAATTGACTGATGTCATCGGTGGCCGCTGCTCCCGGTATGGTGATGGCACTCGGCTCACGCCGGTTCTTCGTAAGGTGCGGCGTTTCCTTACGGCCGGGCCGGGCGATAATATGCCGCGACAGCCCGCTATGGCATTCAACACCTTGCCATTTGGACCCGTCCGGGCAAGTTGGCGGTTGATTTTCGCGGCATGTGGATTATCCTGACAATCCATATTTTCCGCTGGCAGTAAGAGGCGCGCCCGTTTCCACCCCAAGGCCAATGTCGACGTTGGTCCCGCGGGCTGGTCGCCAAGGCATTTTCCAAAAATTCTTAATTCATTATACCAACTCAGCCGCTAGGCAGAGAACATTGTCCGGGTTCCACTTGCCAGGGAAAGTCGTGCAAAAACAGATAGTTTGCGGCTAGTCCTGGAGGAAGGCGAGCGGAAACTATTAGACATCTGAATAAAAATCATGAAGTTAAATGTGGCCGCTGAGTATGTGTCGCTTACCGATGTCTTCCGCGGCGTGCTGCTTTTTATCGCTGCCGACATGGTGCTGATCGCGCTGATCGTGATTTTCCCGCAGATCGTTCTTTACCTGCCGGGACTATGAACAGGCCGCGATGCCGCGACGTGTGGGCGATGAAAGGTATTTTTGGAGGCGGTTGCACCGGAATGGGGAGGGGCGCACAACGCGTGATTGGTGCCCTGCCAGGATGCCGGAGACGAATGCAAACGCGGATTTTGGTTGATTTCCGGACACCTGTTTGCGAGGTCTTTTGCATGGATGCGGGCAAACGCCTGTCGATCCGGGAAACCGGATGTAAAAAGCTATAGGGATCATTTGCACGAATGCTACGCGGCACCAACTCTTCAGAAGGCGTCTGTCACCCCGATTTGCGCAACATGAGCGGTACGCATTCTGAGTTCGGTTATCACCATGCCCTTTGGGCGCGTTTGCATGGTGTGTATAGGAAGGTTTTGAGATGACATTGAAGGTATTGGTTCCGGTCAAGCGGGTCGTTGATTTCAACGTGAAGATCCGGGTGAAGGCGGATGGCAGCGGCGTTGATCTTGCCAATGTGAAAATGAGCATGAACCCGTTTGACGAGATCGCCGTTGAAGAAGCGATCCGGCTGAAGGAAGCGGGGATTGCCGATGAAATCATCGCCATCTCCGTGGGACCCCAGCAGGCGCAGGAAACCCTGCGCACGGCTCTGGCCATGGGGGCCGACCGGGCCATCCTGATCAAGACTGATGCCCGGGTCGAGCCGCTGGGCGTGGCCCGGATTTTGAAGGCTATCGCAGAAGAAGAAGGTGCAGACCTGGTTCTCTTGGGCAAGCAGGCAATTGATGATGACAGCAACCAGACCGGGCAGATGCTGGCCGCCTTGCTGGGCTGGCCGCAGGGCACATTTGCGTCAGAAATCAAAATTGAAGATGGGAGCATCGCGGTAACCCGTGAGGTGGATCGCGGGCTTGAGACCATCATGCTCAAAATGCCCGCCGTGGTGACGGCCGATCTGCGGCTCAATGAACCGCGTTATGCCTCCCTGCCCAATATCATGAAGGCGAAGAAGAAGCCGATGGAGGAAAAGACACCGGAGGATCTCGGGGTCGATATCTCACCGCGCCTCAAAGTGCTGAACACAGCAGAACCTGCCGGGCGCAAGGCCGGGGTGATGGTGGCAAGCGTTGATGAGCTGGTCGACAAGCTCAGGAATGAAGCTGGCGTGCTCTAGCTCTCCCGGATTTGAAAGGAACGATAATGACTATTCTTCTTCTGGCTGATCATGAAAACGGCGTGCTCTCTGACAGTACGGCCAAGGTGATGAGCGCTGCCGGCCAGATTGGCGGCGATATTCATGTGCTGGTTGCGGGCAAGGGCTGTGACGCGATTGCCGCAGCGATCGGCGCAATTGATGGTGTGACCAAAGTGCTGGTGGCGGATGATGCAAGCCTTGAACACCAGCTTGCAGAACCGCTTGCAGACCTCATTCTTAGCCTCGCGGACAGCTATGAAGTGTTTATGGCGACGGCAAATTCCGTCGGCAAGAATGTGATGCCGCGCGTTGCGGCGCTGATGGATGTGATGCAGATTTCCGAGATCATTGCGGTCAAGTCGGCTGATACGTTTGAGCGCCCGATTTATGCGGGCAATGCCATTGAGACGGTGCAATCCAGCGACGCCAAAAAGGTGATCACCGTGCGCGCCACCAGCTTTGCACCAGCAGGCGGCGGCAATAATGCCCCGGTCGAGGCCATTGCGGTATCGGGCAAAAATGCGCTGTCCAGTTTTGTGTCTGAACAGGGCTCCAAGAGCGACCGGCCCGATCTCGGCTCGGCCCGGATTGTTGTCTCAGGCGGGCGGGCGCTTGGGTCCAGCGAGCAGTTTGATGCACTCATTCTCCCCCTGGCTGAAAAGCTGGGTGCGGCCGTTGGCGCGTCGCGGGCAGCCGTGGATGCGGGTTATGTGCCCAATGATTATCAGGTGGGCCAGACCGGCAAGATTGTCGCCCCCGAGCTTTACATCGCTTGCGGCATTTCCGGGGCCATCCAGCATCTGGCGGGGATGAAGGACAGCAAGGTGATCGTTGCCATCAACAAGGACGCCGAAGCGCCCATCTTCCAGATTGCCGATTATGGACTGGTCGCGGATCTGTTCGAGGCCTTGCCTGAATTGACCAGCAAGCTCTGAGAAAAAGACCATAAAAACAGCCTGTTGGGGACGAGTATGACGGAACGTGAATCAATGCCTGTGGATGTTGTGATTGTCGGCGCGGGGCCTGCGGGCTTGGCAGCGGCAATCAGGCTCAAGCAATTGGCCGATACTGCCGGCACTGAACTTTCCATTGTCGTATTGGAGAAGGCGGCTGAGGTTGGCGCGCAAGTTCTCTCCGGTGCCGTCATCGATCCGTGCGCCCTTGACGGGCTCATTCCCGATTGGCGGGAAAAAGGCGCCCCCCTGGAGACCGCGGTCAAAAGCGACCGGTTTACGTTTCTCAGTGAAAAGGGCGGCTTTGCCATTCCCGGCTTTGCCTTGCCGCCCTTGCTGAACAATCATGGCAATTACATTGCCAGCCTTGGCAATCTTTGCCGCTGGATGGGGGAGCAGGCAGAGGCCATGGGGATTGATATTTTCCCCGGCTTTGCCGCCACCGAAATCCTTTATAATGAAGATGGCTCGGTCAAGGGCGTTGCCACCGGCGATATGGGCATTGGCCGCGATGGCGAGGAAAAGCCCGGTTACGCGCCGGGCATGGAACTGCATGCGCGCTATACCCTGATCGGGGAGGGCGCGCACGGGTCACTGGCCAAGCAGTTGATCGGCAAATTCGAGCTTAACGCTACAAGCGAACCGCAAAAATACGGGCTCGGCATCAAGGAAATCTGGGAGATTGATCCCGCCCAGCACCGCGAAGGCCATGTGGAGCATACGCTGGGATGGCCCTTGTCCAGTGATACGGGCGGCGGCGGCTTCATGTATCATGCAGCCGACAATAAGCTTTATATCGGCTTTGTGGTGCACCTCAATTACACCAATCCCTATCTGTCGCCGTTTGATGAGATGCAGCGTTACAAAACCCACCCAAGGATCAAAAAGATTCTGGAAGGGGGCAAGCGCCTCTCCTATGGCGCTCGGGCGATGACTTCGGGCGGGTTACAGTCGATTCCGCAATTGGCCTTTCCCGGCGGGGCGCTGATCGGGTGTTCGGCAGGCTTCATGAATGTGCCGCGTATCAAGGGGTCGCATAATGCCATGTGGTCGGGCATGAAGATGGCCGAGGCCGTGTTCGGGGCGGTTCAGGTGGGTCGCGGCAATGATGTGATTGAAGATCTGAACGCGGCAGTCATCGCTGGCCCGATTGCGGATGATCTCGAAAAGGTGCGCAATGCCAAGCCCTTGCTGACGAAATTCGGCACGTATCTTGGAACACTTCTCAGCGGCTTCGATATGTGGACCAATACCCTGTTCAATTTCTCGGTATTCGGCACGCTCAAGCACGGCAAGCCCGATTATGCCTATATGAAGACGGCAGCCGAAAGCCATAAAATCACCTACCCGAAACCCGATGGCAAACTGACATTTGACCGGACGTCTTCGGTGTTTTTAGCCAATCTTGCTCATGACGAGGATCAACCGATCCATCTTTTGTTGGGCGATCCGTCCATTCCGGTGGCCCAAAACCTGCCGCTTTATGATGAACCCGCGCAGCGCTATTGCCCGGCCGGGGTTTATGAGATCGTTGAAGAGAACGGCGCTCCCCGCTTCCAGATCAATGCGGCGAACTGCGTGCATTGCAAGACTTGCGATATCAAGGACCCGGCGCAAAACATCACCTGGGTGCCGCCTGAGGGGGGCTCGGGGCCAACCTATGTGGGAATGTAACCGGTGAATAAAGGCCGTACGTCAAGGCCGGAGTGCCCCGCAGAATGACCTTTTACCACGAGCCCGAACCCGAACGCGGTCATATCCACCCGGTCGCACCCGGGATTTCGCGTATGGTCGCGAACAATCCCAGCAAGATGACCTATCATGGCACCAATACCTACCTGATCAAGGCAGAGGCCGGCACTTATGTGCTGGATCCCGGTCCGGTCCAGGATGAGGTGCATTTCAACGCCCTGCTCAAGGCGCTCGAACCAAACCCCGCTGGCATCATCGTCTCCCATCATCACTCCGATCACTTCGGATCGGTGCCCCGCCTGAAGGCGGCAACGGGACTGCCTGTCTTTGCCTCAAGTGTCTTTGCCGATGACACGTTTCGGCCCGACGTGGCGCTCGACGATGGCGATACCGTCGCCGAATTTGAGGTTATGCATACGCCCGGTCATGCCAGCGATCATTTGTGTTTCGGCCGTGATGACGGGCTGGTGTTTACCGGTGATCACGTCATGACCTGGTCGAGCAGCATGATCATGCTGCCCGATGGCGACATGCAGGCCTATTGCTGGCAACTGGCCCGCCTGCTGGCGCGCGCCGACAAGCTCTATCTGCCTGGTCACGGCCCGGTGCTCGACAATCCATTGCCCTATACGCGCCGCCTTCTGGACCACCGGGAAAAGCGTGAAAAAGCTATACTGGACAGCATCAGCAAAGCGCCGGCAACCACAACCGAGCTTTCAACCAGTCTTTACGGCAAAACCGATCCGCATCTTGCCTGGGCCGCGGAGCGCAATGTCGAGGCCCATCTGGAAAAGCTGCGGCGGGAAGAGCGCGCCATTAACACAGATAACCTATGGCGTGCCGTTTAGCGACCGCACGTCAATGGGTGAGTACCGCAGGTCCGCTGGCCTGCGATGACGGCCCTCAGCTGGGCCCGAAAATCCCACATGGGCATGCGGTGGATATTAATAGGCAGCCGCCGGCGAATGTCTTCGGCAAGTAAAAATACATAAAATTTTATCGTTTTTAGTAACGGTAAATAGAGTACGTGTATTTGCTTAGTATTATAAGTTGAGCGTTAGGCTTTCCTGTAACAGGGAAAGCAAGATGAATAAGAAAAAAATAACAACAATCGGAATGGCAGCCGCCTTGTCGGCCACGTCTATTCTCAGCAGCGTGCAGGTTCAGGCACGTGTTGAGGTGAACGGCTTTGCCGCTGATCGTAACGAAAACCTGACCCTGTCGACATCCATGCCATTGCCCGCCCTGACGCGCCCTGAACGCGATTGGGTACCGGTCATGCCGGTGCAGCCCAGAGCGCGCCGCCCGCTGCCCGTGCGTACGGTGACGCCCGGCGATTATAATATATTCCATTCAGTAGTGGTGCCGGTTGGTCAGGTGAAAGCTTTTGAGCAATGGGACAAATTCATTCCCAAAGCCCACCAGCCTATTGCTGCCGGTTGCGCTGGCACCTTGTGCCTGTCGCCTGCCGGCAAGCGCATGGGCCAGGCTGCGAGAAAAGCGGCAAATCTGTCGCAGGTCGAGGCGTTGCGCTTGATCAATACCGAGGTCAACAAGGCCATCAGGTACAAGTCCGATACCAATGACGAATGGGCCAGCCTTGAACAAAGTGCGGTGCGCGGCACGGGCGATTGCGAAGATTACGCGATTGCCAAGATGACCCTGCTCAACCGCATTGGCTTTACGCCGGAGCAACTGCAATTCGTCGTGCTCAAGGATACCCGCCGCCAGCTCTACCACGCTGTGCTGGCCGTGCATGTGGACGGTGAGCGCTATATCCTTGATAATATGAGCAATGTGGTGGCCAAGGACACGCTGTTCCGCTCCTACGCCCCGATCGCCTCATTTGTCGGCAACAAGAGCTTCATCCACGGCTTCACCAGCAAATCCTCCAGCGTTGCCACCCTTGGCAAAGGCGGCTTTGCCGCCATCCGGCTCGGCGAGGGGAATTGAGGGAAAGGCCAGGCTCGGCCTTCCCCTCAAATATTTGGCTTTAGATAACGACCTGATGGATTGTCACATCCGTGCTGTCATCGATCACAACGGTTAGATCAACTACCGCACTGTTGATATGGGCAACGTCGACAAAGCCATGTGCAGTGCCTGCACCGTCCACGTCCACCTGCAGCGTGCCATCGCTGGTATATTGAACAGCATCTGCCCTGTCGCCAGGGGCCAGGTTCTCAAGCAGGGTACTCAGATCAATCTTGTCCCCTGCACCAAAATCGTAGTCGGTAATCAGGTCAGCCGCATCGAGATTGTCGAGAACGAAAATGTCCGCCCCGGTGCCACCTGTCAGCGTGTCTGTCCCCAGACCGCCGATCAGCAGGTCATCACCGCCGCCACCCGTCAGGATGTCATCTCCATTGCCTCCGGAAATCCAGTCATGTCCGATGCCACCGGTAAGTGTGTCGTCACCTTCAAATCCGTAGATAACCTGGTCATTTGCGATGAGACTACCATCATAATTGTCTGGGATATCGGTCCCCATCATCCCCAGATACAGCGTTACGTCTTCCGTGATCGTATGTGTCGGCTCCCCAACCTCTGTACTGGTGATGGAGAAGGTGGTCGTCACGCCATGGTCTGACGCCTTGATCGGGTGTTCCCCCAATTGCACTTCGTTGCCGACGATATCGAACCACGGGTCAGGGGTAGTGTCCGCGTCGTGTGCCGGCACCCCGTTGATGGCATAAGTGAAGGTGTGAGAAGCCGGGTCTGCCGTTCCAAGTGTAAAAAGCGGCGAGTAAGGCGTACCCCAATGGTAGTCGCTGTGATCAGGAACACCGGACGTGAACAAATATTCTGTAAAGATATTCTCCACACCAGCGACGGTAATGCCGGCCGGAGCTGATGGCGCGATTGCGTTTAACTGCACCGTCGCCGTGCTCTGCGCGCCGTGGCTGTCCTCAATCGTATAGTCGAATGAGGTCACCCCCGGCTGAATGGTGATGGTGGTACCGGCCAGTACAACACCGGCACCGCTGACGGAGACGACAGTAAAGGTGTCGCCGTTATCGGGATCATAGTCGTTGGCCAGCAAGGCCGCGGTGGAAATCGAGGTGGCGGATGCCCCCGGATCGAAGTTGTCGATGCTGACCTGGAGTTCGTAGGTGCCCGTGCCGCCGTAGCGCCCAACTTGTATATAATAAGTTCCGTCAGTTGTCGCAGTATAGGTCAGAAAAGAATCAAGGTCGTCCGGCCAATTAATGTCGTCATTATAGGCAATTTCATTGCCACCTGAGTCTTTTAACCAGATTTTTGTATCGAGACTGCCGGTTGTATTGTCAACATCCAGCGTTATTGTCTCGCCCGCCTTCAGATTAATGGCAAAATAATCACTGCTACTGCTGTAGATAGAACCCTTCACCGTAATAGCCGGATCGCTGTCATCAACGAGGTCCGCATTCGGTGCGATCTTGAGCAAGCCCCGATCAATAACGTTTGCGTGGTTCGGACTATTGTTTTGTTCAACTTCATCAAAGACCGGCGTTGACGCCGCAGTTCCCGCTGTAGGGCCGGAACCGAAGACGACGTCGATTATATCATCAACGGCTACTGGTGCGTCATTAACGTTCGTCACCGCGATGGTCGTCGTTGCCACGTTGCTGTCCGCAATCCCGTCATTGACAGTGACCTCTATGGTGCGCGGGGTTTCATCCGGGGCATCGCTCGTGTTGCTGTAGGTGACCGCGGCGATGGCCGTCTGATAGTCGGCCGGGGTGGCCGAACCGGACAGCGACACTGTGATCTGTCCCGCAACCGTTGTGTCAATACTGAACCCGATACCGCTCGGCAGCGTGCCGACCGACAGCACGTCACCAGCCTGGGCATTCGTCAGCATGATCTTTGCCGAGACCATATCGTCGCCGTCACTGTCGGAAATGGTCGGCACAGCGGCCGCTATAGAAACTGCGAGATCACCCTCCGTGAAGCTCGTCGCATAGTCTGTCGACGAGCCCGTCCCGATGTGGGTCGTGTCGTAGGCAATGTTAACGTTGTCGATCCAGCCAAAGTCGGCTTCTTCCATCCCGCCGGAAGCAACAATCCGCAAGGTCGTTGTTGCCGACATATATGCGCCAATATCGAAGGTTGCGACCTGAAAACTCGAGCTGTCATTGCTGCTACTGATATCCAGCAAGGTTACGAAACCAGACGAGGCATTATTGGAGATCTGGATCAGGACGTGGTCACCGGAGCCGCTCATGATGCTGCGATAGTCGAAGCTCAACTCCGCCGATGTGGCATTAGACAGATCAACTGTGCGTTGAATCGAAGCATCCGAGTCATCGCCGTCAGTATTGGGATTGTAAAAAGGCCCGTACCAAGTACCACCGCTAACAAAATCACTCAGCCTCAGGCTGTGGTTTCCAGCGCCGCCTGCGGGATCGTAGACGATGCCGATATCGTCATCTCCACCGATGCCAATGACCGCGTTGCCATCATCACCGGTCTCCGTCCAGTTTGTGGACCAGTTCTGGCTACCATTATTGTTGCTGTAGGCTGTGTTCTCGAATGTGTCGCTAACGTTTTCCGCACCACCCGTTTGGACAAAATGGTTCAGCGCAAGCACCGGTGCCACGTTCGGCGGCGCCTCGTACACGTCCGTGACTGTCACCGTGATCGGCGCTGTACCGATATTGTTGGTGCCAGCCCCGTCATTGACCTCAATTGTAAGGCCTATGGTGGGGTTGCTATCGGCATTCTCAGCCTCATAGTCGAGGCTCACGCCGGGCTTCAGATGCAGCTCATAAGTGCCCGGCTCACCGAATGTGGTCGTGCCAGACGCCACGATTTCGAAACGGTCATCGACCGCATTGGAGCTGTCGAGCACGCGGAAGCTGAGCCCGCTGGCAGTATCAACGTCACTCACCGTGAAGGTGTCGATCAGCGCGCCGGTGTGATTTTCGGCTACCGATGCATTATCGAGCTGGGTGATCACCGGCGCGTCATTCACTGCATTGACGGTCAAAGTGACTGTCACTGGAGCTGATACGTCGCCGTCGCTGTCTTGAAGTGTGTAGGTGAAGCTGTCGCCGCCATTGTAGTTAGCGGTCGGGCTATAAGTGAACGCACCTGTTTCGGCATTGAAAGCGGTAATAGTGCCATGTGCAGGCCCAGTGACCAACGCAAAGGCACCAGCTGCCGCAGGACCATCAGCGCCAAATTTATCGTTGGTGGCAACCGTTCCGGTGATATCAGTATCCTCGTCACCGTAGAATGTATCGGCACCTGCGCTTGGGCTGTCGTCATCGACATTGAGCCAGAGATAGCTCTGGGCGGTATCGCCATCACCGTCAGTCACCTGATATTTGAGCTGGAAGGTGACCTGATTTTCGTCGA
>Ga0209344_10001044_pt1 | contig 39782 bp, 30 predicted proteins | sample Cruoilmetagenom6_FD_187293 | JGI IMG/M metagenome (GOLD analysis project Ga0209344, IMG submission 187293) | Oil polluted marine microbial communities from Coal Oil Point, Santa Barbara, California, USA - Santa Barbara Oil Seep Sample 6 (SPAdes)... | ecosystem: Environmental > Aquatic > Marine... | reverse complement strand
CAGATTCACAGTACCGAGCACATCCTGAGGACATACTCAAGCTCAAGCTTCGAGATTCACAAGGTAAATCCATACCGCTTGCCGCACTGGCAACTGTTCAGGAGAGCTTTGGGCCATCAACAATCAGCCGGTACAACCTGTACCCTGCGGCATCTATTACAGGATCACCAGCAGCAGGGTTCTCTTCCGGCCAAGCAATGGAGATGATGGAGGCGGCTGCTTCTGAGAATCTTCCCCAAGGCATGAGCTATGAGTGGACCGGTTTGGCGTTTCAAGAGAAACAAGCCAGTGGCGGAGTTGTCATGGTGTTTGGCCTTGCGGTGCTTCTCGTGTACTTGGTCTTGGCAGCACAGTATGAGTCATACATCCTGCCACTCTCCATTATCCTCGTTGTTCCCCTTGGCTTCATCGGCGTTGTCGCCGGGGCACAGATCCGGGGATTCGACAACAATGTCTACACCCAGATCGGCGTGGTTCTTCTTGTGGCCATGATTTGCAAGAATGCAATCTTGATTGTGGAGTTTGCCAAAGAGAAGCATGAGTCAGGGATGAAACCAAGAGACGCTGCACTCGAAGCTGCCCGTCTTCGGTTCCGCCCGATTCTGATGACCGCATTCTCGTTTGTTCTGGGCACCGCTCCGCTTGTTATTGCGACAGGTGCGGGCGCAGGTGCAAGGACCGCATTGGGCACGGCAGTGTTCTTTGGGATGGTTCTTGCGACACTGTTTGGCGTCGTCATCACCCCGGTGATCTACCGGGTTGTCCAAGGGTCAGCTGATCGTTTCAAGAGGCCTGCTCGATGAAACGATACCGCTTTGCGTATTTGCTTGTTTCGCTAATGCTCGTCTTGTTTGTACGCCCGTTCGTTTCTGGCCAAAGTTTCAGCACTGCGATTCTAGATTTCTTGCTCTTGGCTACTTTAGTTGCCGGGGCGTACACATCGATCGAGCAACGAAGACAGTTCTGGACAACAGCAGTCATCATCTCTATTGCCGTGGCTGCAAGAGTCGGCTGGCATTTTTCCGATTCTCATCACCTACTCGTTTCATTTCTCGGTTTGGCCATTGTCAGCAACGGGTGTATTACTTGGTTCTTGCTCAAATCTCTTTTCTCCTCAAGCAAGAACACCGCCGTCACACAAGACACGCTATTCAAAGCGATCTCGATCTATCTGCTCCTTGGCCTCATCTGGACTTTTGCATACTCATTGCTTGAAGTGCTATCGCCAGGATCATATTCATTTGGAGACCAAGTTCTCGACGGCTCACAGTTTGATCGGTTCATCGGATTCAGCTTGACGACGCTCACCACACTCGGTTACGGCAACATTTCTCCCGCTACTCCACAGGCTGATTCGCTGGCAACTCTTCAGGCTATCACAGGTCAAGTCTATCTTGCCATCGTGATCGCCCGCCTTGTAGCAATCCAGATACTCCAAGGAGACTCAGAGTCCTGAGGATCACAGAGGTTCTTCTGACCCGCTTGCTGACCCGCTTTGAGTCCAAACGAGTCCACCACAGTCCCTCAAAATACTCAATAACAGCCTTCAATGGCTGAATGGGAGGTAAGTGCCTTGCATGGCATGCAAGAGGTCGAGAGTTCGATTCTCTTCGTCTCCATTTACAGAAAACGCATTGGCATAAAGCTGATGAGTTAGCAGTTCTTTAGTCGGAAACGAAGACATCGGCTGGATATAGAGTGAGTATGGAACATCGATGTGGCATGTGGGAATATACGGAGTATTTTGGATGGGTAGGTGCTAACAAAGTTATACAGATTTACTGTGAGAGCGAGTGGAGTTTTTCCCGTACGTCATCGATATAACTGTCGTAGGCCTTCCAATCGAGGCCCTCAGAACAAAAGTGACTTAAAGATTTCCCCTTGTGGTATGGTTTGCCAAGCTTTTTGACCTGTTCTTCGGTCACAAAAGAAACGGACCAAAATTCAATTTTATCGGTGGCACTGAAGATGAATTTTTGACTTTTATTCTTACAAAGGCAAATGGTTTCTCCTTCTGATGGCTTGCAGCTTCTGGAGTCCATTTCGTCATTTATTTTTAGAAGTAACAGTCGATCAATATCCTCTCTTGAACAAACGATTCGAAATACACTTCTTGGTTTTTTGGCCTCAACGTTCTGGTTTTTTGATGCCATCATTCCTCATCCCTATTCGTAAGATTCTGTCGCCCTGCCGGTATTTGTTGTGCTACTTCCGATGTTAGGGTTGCAGCACCTCCTTGTCCCACAAGAGGGCTGGATCGGGGCATTCGTCCCAAATCTAATGTGTGCGTAAAGTGTCTACGATCGATGAATCCTAGATATTTCGTGCAGTCGCCCCCCAAACGGCATAGGTACTCAATGGAGGCCCATGCCATGCAACCAACCAAACCCGAATCCATGTCGACCGACGAGCGAGGCAGCGAAGTCGCCGGCATCCTCGCGATTGGGCTTGTCCGCGCCGTCCGTTCCATGCGATCCATCCGATCTCGCGCCCATCAAGCATCCGAAGAAGTCTCTGAATCTTCACCCGAGGCACTTGAAGATCCGGAAGATGCTGGCCTGAGTGTGTCGGCGCTAGGGCCGATTGGTGGTCACGAGCCTGAACCCGAGCCAGACCCAGAAACCCAGAAGGGGGACAGTCGTGACCGATCAGACCGCAAACGCGATCGATGACTTGCACTACATGAGTACGAACGAACTCGCTGAGAAGTACCACGATCTCCACGGGCAGCCGGTGCGGACACGCCATCGGCAGTATTTGATCCGCAAGTTGGCGTGGAGGATTCAGGCCAACGCTATGGGGGATCTGTCTGATCGTGCCCGCAAGCGTGCGAGGGAGCTTGCCAACGACGCTGATGTGCGCGTGATGGCTCCCAAGAGTTTGATCTGCCCGCCTCAGGCGGGTGTATCGAGATCGACCACAAAGCGATATGCCAAGCGTGATCCAAGGATTCCTGCTGTTGGCTCAGCGATTGTGCGTCAGTACAAAGGCAAAGCGATTCGTGTGGTTGTGCTTGATGCTGAAGAGGGCTTTGAATACAACGGCCAGCGGTACCGCACCCTGACAGCGGTGGCGAAAGTAATCACGGGTACCCACATCAACGGCTTTCGCTTCTTCATGCTCGGAGATAAATCGTAATGGCCAAGAAGCAGACAAAGCCGAAGGAATCATCGCCAACTATCCGCTGCGCAATCTACACCCGTAAGAGCAGCGAAGAGGGGCTCGATCAGGAGTTCAACTCTCTTGATGCGCAGCGTGAGAGCGCCGAGGCCTTCATCTCAAGTCAGAAGGAGCAGGGGTGGGTGTGCTTACCCGAGCAGTACAACGATGGTGGATTCTCGGGCGGAAGCATGGAGCGCCCAGCGCTCGACCGCATGCTTCGCGATATCGACGACGGGAAGATCGATTGCGTTGTCGTCTACAAGGTAGACCGCCTGAGCAGATCGCTCATGGATTTCTCACGAATCCTCGAAACCTTCGAGCGGAGTGAAGTCTCGTTTGTGTCGGTCACCCAGCAGTTTAATACCACGCACTCGATGGGGCGGTTGACACTCAATATCTTGCTGTCGTTCGCTCAGTTCGAGCGTGAGATCATCGGCGAGCGGATCCGTGACAAGATCGCCGCCCAGAAGCGTAAGGGCAAGTGGACCGGGGGCGTGCCGGTGCTTGGGTACGATGTCGACCGCAGTGATGCAAGCCCCAAGCTGGTGATCAACGCGCAGGAGGCGGCCCGGATCCGGGCGATCTTTGATCTCTATCTGGCCAAGGGGTCGCTGCTTCCTGTGGTCCATGAGCTTGCCGCCAAGGGCTGGTGCAACAAGAAACGGATCACCAAGAAGGGCAAGCTGATCGGCAATAAACCCTTCGACAAGTGCACCCTCTATAACCACCTGACCAACCCGGTCTACATCGGCAAGATCACCCACAAGGACGAGGTGTTTGAGGGCAAGCACAATGCGATCATTGATCTGGAGGTGTTCGAGCGTGTCCAAAGCCTGCTCAAGGCCAACGGTCGCGGCGGGGGAGCTGAGGCCCGCAACACCTACGGGGCCCTGCTGCGGGGGATCCTGCGGTGTAAGGCCTGCGATCGGTCAATGACGCATACTTTCACCACGACACGAGGCCAGAAACAAACCCAGTACCGGTACTACCGGTGCGTCGGGGCGATCAAGAGCGGGAGCTGCACTTGTATATCAGGGACACTTCCTGCAGCCGAGATCGAGCGGGTGGTGGTCGATGAGATCCGTGCGATTGCCAAGGACAAATCGTTGCTCAAGCTGGTGTTGGCAGAATCACAGAACAAGATCGAGCATGAACTTCAGATCAAGCAGACCGAGCAAACTGATCTGGCCAAGGAGTTGAAACGGCATCAACGCGAGTTGGTACGGCTGGCGACGGATCCGGGTGATTCAACAGATCGCATTGCTGAGCTTCATGAGCGGGTCGCCCATGGCCAGCGACGGCTACCTGAGATCAATGCCCGCATCGTCGAGCTTGAGTGCGAGTCGATTACCCCGGACGAGGCACATGCCGCGTTTGAATCATTCGATACCCTCTGGGGTAACCTGATTCCGCGTGAGCAGGCACGGCTGCTGCAGCTCTTGATATCCACTGTGGAGTACGACGCAGAGCATGAAACCATCAGCGTGACCTTCCGGGCCACGAGCATCCGTGCGTTGCTGGGCAAGGGGACAAGGGAGGCCGCATGACAACCGTCACTAGACCGATCCACTTTGCGCTCAAGGGTCGCCACAAGCGGGCCGTGATTACGCTGACACGCGACACCAACGCCTCGCCGGGGAATCCTTCGCCCAAGCGAAGCGGGGTCACACAACCCAACGACGGGCGCGTGCCAAGGGTTTCCAAGCTCATGGCGCTGGCGATCCGCTTTGACGGGCTGCTCAGGGACGGGGTAGTGGGAAACCAATCACAGCTTGCCGAGCTGGCGCAGGTCTCCCAGCCGAGGATGACCCAGATTATGAATCTGCTGCACCTGGCACCGGGGATTCAGGAGGAGATCTTGTTTCTGGAACGGGTTCGGGTCGGCAAAGACCCGATTACGGAGCGGGATCTGCGGCCGATCGCCCGGGAGGTGGATTGGCGTAAGCAGAAAGTGGATTGGAAGGCACAAAAATCTCGTATTTTGCTATAAATACCGCCTGAGCCTGTCGGTTGTTCATCGTTTTACTAAATATTACAGTTGACATGGTACTCTGAATGTGGGAGAGATTTCGATGAAACATACATATTCAAGGAGGTGTCTCAATGCCAGCGTTTGATCCCAATAAGGTTCTCAAGCAGATCGGCAATCTACCTGAGTCAGTGTCTGATTTGGAAGGGTCTTGGAATCAAAGATCAGAAGGGAGCTTGTTTTCATGTTCAAGCATTGAGAACTGCATGAGTCATGATATTGATACTCTGATCAAACGACAACAAAATTTCATTTATTTTATCCCAGGGGTTTGGTTTAGAAAATATCCCAGTACACTGCGACTGTGTGGCTAATACGCTGCACGCGTGATTTGACTTTGTTCTAATCTGATGCCGAAATCGGGGAGAACCCTTTCCCCGCCCGGGTTCATCGTGAAGGTCAAAGTTTCCTGCCTGAGGTACCAATCGCAGGGGAAATTGCCCCGCCTGAGGATCCAATCGCAGGATTAATTATTTATGCCTGAGGGCCATCGCAGGGGCCAGTCCCCTGCCTAACGCCTGATCGCGCCTGCCTGAAGAGCCAATCGCGGGATTCATTTCCTGCCTGAGGCAAGATCGTAGGTTTCTCCATTTAGGCACACCGTTTTACATGGATTTATGGGTATTAGCCATATTGAAATGTATCGCTGTGGCCATTCGTTTTAGCCAGCGGTCCTTCGACCTGCACTCAATCATGTTCCACATGACGAAGGCGGTTCTACGCGATCGGTGTGTTGAAATGTTCATTCATTCACATACGGAGATATGCAATGCGTTCAATTTTGCCCTTTGATATGCTTTCTCAAGACACACATACCGTGGCGGCCACGAGTTCCGTCGAAATCAAAGCATCAATCAAACCCGACAAGACAGAGAAGAAACTACCCGGGTGGATTTTAGATGATCCAACTGTAGATGAACCATCTGTAGATGAACCAACTGTAGAGGACCTAATCGATCGATCAGCAAAGCGAATGAGCCGTTGCTGTGGGCATAGCCCGTCGGATCAGGAAGATCTGAAGCAGGATATGCGGATTTTCTTGATAGAAAAGGAAGATCAATATGATCCAGATCGTAGCCCAGTAGTGGCATATGTAAACTGCTTGCTTAGGACCTGGGTATTGATGAGAATCCGATACAGCAAGCGGCTAATCCGAAAGGGGCATCTCTCGACTCGCTGGTTTGGAGATCACGATGAGCCGATGAATCCAAGCAAATCGGAGATCGACTGCAAGAACATTGACACAGCGGACCTTCTCGAAGCTTGCCGTTCACGACTCTCCTCAGACGAATTTCAGCTGTTAATCTCTGTGAGCCAAATTGGCAAATCGAGAACAGCTTCAGAGTTGTGTATTAGTCGCAGTCAAGTTTACATTCGCTTGTCCCAGATTCGTTCAACTTGCTCTGACTTAGAGGAAATATTCAACTTTCCGGACAGACCTTAGCGAGACGGCATAGGTACTAATGGGGGCTGGCTCTGCATGTGAGCATGAGCCAGTCGTCCATATTTTGGAGTTCCAGCCATGCCGTCCAATGTCTTCACCATTGAGTTTATGAATGCTCTCGAATACAAGGAGGGCAAAGAACTCTTGATCAACGCACGGATCGCGGCCTGCGGGCTCCACGCTGATTCCTCGCTGCGTATCGATGTCCACAACTGGCACGACGACGGGGGGCTTCGGCTGCTAATCGATGCGAGCGAGGCCCCCGGTCAGACTGTGCTGCGGATCTTCTCGTCGTTGCTGGATCACGATCTGGGAGAGGGGAGCTACACCATCAAGCCCGCGAATCTTGAGGAGGTCAGGAAGGTCGATTCCTGGAAGCGGGGCGAGCATGTTGCCTGGTCTTCCAAAATCAGAAAAGGGGATCACGAGCCATGGACTGATCAGGTGGTTGCAGCCGTACTGTGACCATGAGAACGCTGCGGTGATGTACAAGCAGTCGAGTGGGAAGGACTCGCCTGGCTGGGTAAAGGGCGAGGACGATGTCCTGCGAGCAACAAAGGCGTTCGTGGATAGGACGCTTGAAAGTGAATGCTTCGATTCCGTAACCAAGGACGGTAAGCCCTACGCGATCCACGGCGCGACGCGTCTGGGTCTGGTCCCGCACCGAGACTCGTTGGTTACGGTATTTTGTCTCGATCTCGACGACCATACCGGGGACGGGGGTCACGCCCATCTCCGTGATTCATTCTCACGGTTCTTTGGTGTTACAACGTTGTATTTCTCTTCGAAGGGTGGTAAGGGGCTTCACGGCTTCTTCAAGCTCAAAGAGCCAATGCCGACCAGAGACTTTGTGGGGTGGTTAAAATTGTGGGGATTCAATAGATCAGGGGAACCTGAGGTGTTTCCCAAGACGGAGAAGCTGACGCAGGTGTGGCTTCCCGGCGAGCCAAATGAGCTGGGGGGCGATCGGTATATCAGCGGAGAATTCGAATCGTGCGTGATCAATGAGCTGCCCGAGGCACCGCCGGTACAACTGACTTCAACAACGCTCCGGTTCCTCCGTGGTCAGGCCAGCGAGCCTGGCCGCAATGAGGCGCTCAACAAGGTAGCCTTTGAGCTCGGAAACAAGCGGATTGATCGGGGGCAGGCTTGGGAACTCTGCGAGCGGGCATCACGACTGTGCGGGCTAGAGCCCTTCGAAACTAAGACCACCTTCGACAGCGGATACCAAGCTGGGTTACAGGACGGGCAGCGACTCCCCAATCAAGCGACCGTTGATGGATCTGCAAATCACTACTCGCTCAACGGGATCGGAAACGGCGAGCGGTTTGTTTCGATGCATGCTCAGGATGCCCGGTACTGCTTCGCGCTCAAGGAGTGGTATGTGTGGGACACGACACGCTGGTCGGTACGCCCGGATCGTGTTGCGGAGATGGCAAAGCTCTCCGCCCGTTCGATCGAGGACGGAGGTCACCGCAAGAAGACAAGCTCCAAGCGGGGAGTTGATGAGATCCTGTTCATGGCGTGCTCAGAGCCGGGGATGTCGATCGATCTGGGCAAGATCGACGGCGATCCGATGCTCTTCAACTGCATGAACGGCACGATCAACCTAAAGACGGGGACGCTGGGCAAGCACGCACGGAGTGACATGCTCACCAAGATCTCCCCCGCGTCTTTCGATCCAAAGGCCGGGTGCCCCCGGTGGACACTGTTCCTTGAGCAGATATTCGGCGGCGACGCTGAGTTAATCAGCTACATCCAACAGGTGTCGGGGTACATGATGACCGGTCTGACGACCGAGCATTGTCTTTTCTTTATGCACGGCCTTGGTCAGAATGGCAAGAGCGTGCTGGCCTCGGCACTGATTCATGTCTTCGGCGATTACGGGCAGCGGGCACCGGCCGAGCTGATCATGAAGGCAGACCGGTCGTCGCCGGGGTCGGCGTCGCCGGATCTGGCAAGGCTGCGGGGGGCGCGTCTGGTGGTCACCTCCGAGCTCGAAGAGCAGCAACGCTTCGGCGAGGCGCGGATCAAGGACCTGACGGGCGGGGACCGGATCGTGGCGCGGGGCCTCTACAAGGACCCGGTTGAGTTTGATCCCACGCACAAGCTGTTTCTCTACGGGAATCACAAGCCCACCATCAGCGGAACGGACGCGGGGATCTGGCGGAGAATGAGATTGATCCCGTTCGAGGTGTCGATCCCTGAGAGCGAGCGTGACCTTGACCTGCTAGATGTTCTTAAGGGCGAGAGGGACGGGATCCTGGCGTGGATGGTGGAGGGGTGCCTTCTGTGGCAGCGTGATCGGCTCAGCACGCCAAGCGTTGTGGCAAAAGCCACGCAAGACTTCCGGGGGCAGAGCGATCATGTCGGTCGTTTCATTGGTGAGTGCTGCGAGCAGGCGGATGGGGTGTTTGTCGCTAAGGGCGAGCTGTACACGGCGTACCAGCGGTGGTGCGGTCGCGAGGGCGAAGAGCCGCTGGCCAAAAACACATTCAGCACACGCATCTCACAGCGGGGGATCAACAGCAAGTCAACCAAGTCGTGCCGCATGTGGATCGGGATCGAGCTGCGCGAGGGGGAGGGGGCGGATCATGGGTGACGCACTTGCCAAAAAGGTGACGCACTGTGACGCACTTTGGGTTGGGTGCGTCACCCCCAAAGTCCTTGTGCTATGGGTGTTTACAACAAAGGTGACGCAGGTGACACAGATATGCAGAAAAGTCCCTAACGCGCGGGCGCGCGGGGGAGAGTTACTGCAGAAGTGCGTCACAGTGCGTAGTGCGTCACCCTTTGAACTGGCGGAAAAGGAGTACAGACGATGAAGATTGAAATGAAAGCACTGTCGGCGATTACCCCGTACGAGAAGAACCCCCGCTCAAACGACGCGGCCGTCGATGCGGTGGCCAAGAGCATTAGTGACTTCGGGTTCAGGCAACCGATCGTGGTTGATCGCGATACGGTGATTGTCTGCGGGCATACCCGCTGGAAGGCGGCGACGCAGCTCGGGCTCGAATCCGTGCCTGTGCATGTCGCCAGCGACCTCACGCCGGAGCAAGCGCGTGCCTACCGGCTGGCCGACAACCGGAGCGCCGAGCTGGCCGAGTGGGACAAGGGATTGCTTGAGGTGGAACTCGAGGCCCTGCACGAACTCGGTTACGCCGTGAGCGATTTAGCCGCCTTTGGCTTTGATGATGCGCAGCTCGCTGAGTTGTCTTCCATGGGTCTTGGTAGCGAGCCGGACCCTGATGTGATCCCCGAGCCCCCCGACGATCCAATCACCCAACCGGGCGACCTCTGGATACTTGGTGACCATCGCCTGCTGTGCGGCGACAGCTCAATCGAAGCCGATGTCGATCGGTTATGCGAGGAGAAGCAGGTCCATATGGTCAACACCGACCCCCCGTACAACGTCAAGGTCGAGCCCCGATCCAACAACGCGATCGCCGCTGGCTTGTCCTCATTCCCCACCAGCGCAACCAAGGCAAGCACGCACATGCAGCAGCGGGATCTGTCTCGGCACCCCGAGAAATCGACGCCAACAACCAAGAAGATGCGTGCCAAGGACCGCCCGCTGGCCAACGACTTCATGGACGATGAGGCGTTTGCAACCTTGCTGAGGGCTTGGTTTGGCAATTTGGCAAGTGTGCTGATGCCAGGGAGGGCTTTTTATTGCTGGGGCGGCTACGCCAACATCGCCAACTACCCGTCGGCCTTCAAGGACTCGGGCATGTACTTCAGCCAGTCGATTATCTGGCACAAGCTCCACCCGGTGCTGGGCCGCAAGGACTTTATGGGTGATCACGAGTGGTGTTTTTACGGGTGGCGCGAGGGCGCGGCGCACCAGTTTTACGGGCCGATGAATGTGCCCGATGTGTGGCCCATCAAAAAGGTGAACCCGCAGAGCATGGTGCACCTGACCGAGAAGCCCGTGGAGCTTGCGAGCCGAGCGATGGAGTACTCGTCGAAACGCGGCGAGCGTGTGCTTGATCTCTTTGGCGGGAGCGGCTCGACGCTGATGGCCGCCGAGCAGATGGGGCGCAGGTCGCTGCTGATGGAGATCGACCCGGCGTACTGCGATGTGATCGTGGAGCGGTGGGAGGGGTTTACGGGGAAGAAGGCGGAGCGTATAGCTTCCACTGAAAACGCCCCCATAGCAACGGGGGCGAAGTCATGAATATGCAGCGGATCTCAACGAAGCACGAAGCGCCCTTTGGATACCTTTCGGAATCTGGACTCGTCGCCCTTCTTGGCGATCTCTCTGGTGATGCCCGCGTAGAGGGTGGCCTCGGGCGTCTTGCCAGCGGGGCTTGTCCACAGGCCCTTTTTACGCATCGCTTCGACCATGTCCTTGGTACTCATGCCTTCTTCGGGCGCTTTGGCCAGCACCTTGACAGCCGCTTTCATCGCGCTGAGTTTGGGGGCTGGGGCTTTTTTGGCGTGCCGAGTTGGTACAGCTTGCACAGTGGGCGCGTCGTTGCCCCGTGTGGCGTTCTTGGCGGGCTTGCGGGGGTTTGTCGCTTTGCTCGCTTTGGCTCGCGACGCGGGATTTGTGGCGATCGTGTAGGCCGCTGTCTTCGTGTTCTTCGTCATTTTGTATGGTCCTTTCAAAGCCCGCGGCGTGCGGGCAACACGCACCATGAAGGCATGACATCCACTGGATTGCAAGGCCAATCCCCCTGGAATCGAAAACTCTTTGGAGGTCCCCATGACCGATACGCATAACCCACTGAGTACGCTCCGCCATTGCAAGACCAAAATATCAACCTCGCAGCAGCGGGCGATCCTGGCATTACTCGTTGAGCCGTCGGTCGCCGCCGCGGCGGTCAAGGCGAATGTGGGGGAGCGGACGCTGCACCGGTGGATGCGGCTTGAGCATTTTTCGCAGGAGTACCGCTTTGCGCGCAGGGAGGCCTTCTGCCAGGCGATCGCTTTGACGCAGCGGTCATCCGCCGCCGCTGTGGCGATCCTGCTGCGGGTCATGCACGACCCCAGCACAACGGCCGCCGCACGGGTCACGGCGGCGACCAACATCCTGAAGTTTGCCCGCGAGAGCATCGAGCTTGATGACCTTGCGGCGCGGATCGATATGCTTGAGGCGGTCACTCGGAAGGACGAGCCATGAGCGGCCGGTTTTCGCACCGCGTCAAACAAATGGAGCGAAGGATTTCATCGCCGGGTAGATGTCCCAAGTGCGGCGGAGGCAAGACCGTCTCGTTTATTATGGAGCACGAGCAGATGCCCGAGCCCTGCTTCGGGTGCAGCCGCGAGGGGATTGTGGTTGTGCTGGGTGATGCCAAGCCGCCCGACGGGTGGGTGCAGCGGACAATGCCGGACGATTTGCCTTGACTGATGCGGGAGTGATGAGGTATCACTCTATGGATACGGCTTTATAGACAAAGCGTATCCATAGAAAGGAGACCCATGCGATACCCGATCGAGGTGCTGACGCGGCGTGAGGTGAAAGATCTGCTCGATGCGTGCGGGAAACAGAAGTGGACGGATCGGAGAAACTACGCGCTGATCATGGTGCTGTACCGATCGGGGCTGAGACTTTCGGAGGCATTGGCTTTGAGGCCGTGCGATATGGATCTTGAGCGAGGAGCGATACGGGTGCTGCACGGCAAGGGAGGAAGGGCCAGGACGGTGGGGATCGACCCGGTAGGAGCGAGGGTGCTTGGCGCATGGATCAACGAGCACAGAGAGCTTGGTGAGTCAGATGGCGACCGGCTCTTCATGACTGCGAGCGGTCGTGCTGTATCGCAGGGGTACCTGAGACGGAAGCTTCCTGAGCTCGGACGAGTAGCGGGGATCTACAAGCGGGTGCACGCCCACGGCCTGCGGCACACCCACGCGGCAGAGCTCAGGGCTGAAGGCGTTGATATATCGGTGATCAAGCGGCAACTCGGGCACACATCATTGCTGACGACAATCCGGTATCTTGATCATCTTGAGCCCGAGTCGGTGGTGCTCGCGATCGGTGAACGAATGGAGGGTTATGCTCTGCGTTAACATTGGTAGTAGTACAAACAATGAGGGCAGGTCATGGGCTCACGGTTAAATGTAGTCCAATACAAGCAATGTGTGGTATAGTCTTGCATGATTTGGACAATCCTATTCTGGCTGCTTGTAGTTTTATCCATAATATTTCTCGCACTCGGGTTGTTCTGGGATCGTCCGGGTCGTCGTGGTCGGCCTAGCAGGCGATGTAAGAAGTGTTGGTATGACCTGACTGACTCCGGTGAGCTGGCGATCACCTGCTCAGAGTGCGGGCGGGTGTCAAAGACCCAGCGGTCGATGACCCGGGTGCGTCGGCATAAGAAGATGGTGGCAGCTGGATTGGTGTTGGCGTTGGCTGCCCCGACAGAGTTATTGATCCATGGATATCGACAGGGACAGTTGCTGGCTCATGCGCCGAGTTGGGTGTTGATCGAGATGTTCCCGTTTATGCCTCAGCCTGATCGTTTAAAGGGTGCTTTAAACCCCAACTACCCCCACACCGAGTTAGCGTATCGGCTTGGTGAATATAACGGGCGCGTGACTTCGCATGAGCAGATCGTTGACATTCTCAACCGAGCAGCAGAGGGGAATATCTTTGTCACGCCGGGTTCAAATCGGTGGGGGCGGACGACGGGTCAATGGTTCAATGGTCAGATTTTTCACTTTCGTGTGAAGGGGAGTGGGTGGCCGTACCTTGAGACTGGTTGGCAATATCCTGACGGAACTCCCGCCGACGAAGTGTTGATGGAGGCGATTGATCGGATAATGCGTGTGCTCCCGGCGTGGGATGCGCACACGCGATCGGTTTGGCCTGAAGGTGAGGTGGTGACGGTTTGGTCTGGAGCCGAGTATCCACGCTGGCCCGTAAAAGGCGAGCTTATCGAGAGCGCGTCGCTGGTGATCTCTGGGCATCAGGATGATCCCGAGCATGTTAAAATCAAATACTTTGGGAACAACTTCCAACTCAAAGCCCGAGGGCAGGCTGGGGATACGGTCCGGTGCGAGATGGAACTCCGCTACCATCGGGTCAACAGCGACTGGTACGACAAACCACTCCCCGAGCCCGAGCGGACGCAGCATGTTGTTCTTGAGTGGACAATCGCGGAGAAGATGTCCGATGTGATCGAGCTTGTGGACAATGAGCAGATCCGCGAAGCGATGATCGTTGAGGTGGTACCTTGGTTGAGCAACTCGCTTGATGAGTTTGATTTTCGGAATCCAGTGTGGCTAAAGCCTGCGTTCTTTGGTATTGGCTTTGGAATCAAGGTTCAGGTGTACGCCGGCGATGAGTTTCTTGCCCAAGCAGAGCATCAGTGGATGAACTTAGGTGGAGATTCAATCCATCTTGGAACGAGCATGATGGGCACCACGATGGAGCAGTACGAGGTATATCCACAGCGTGCTCAGGAGGCGATCAAGAACGGAACATTGCGTGTGAGGATTATTGGTGATCCTGCTCTCGCACTTGAAGTATACGAGGCAGAGCGAGTATGGAACGGACAAGTCGATATCCTCTATACCGATGCCGTCAAGGCGGCTAAGGGAGCACAAGAAAGAACCTCGCAAGATGCGGGGCCTTGATTCATTGTGGCGGCACACGCACGCGGCCGAGCTGCGGACCGAAGGGATCGACATCGCGGTGATCAAGCGGCAACTCGGGCATGCCTCGCTGCTGACCACGATACGGTACCTTGATCATCTAGAGCCTGAGTCGGTGGTGGGGGCGATCGGCGAGCGAGTTGAGAGCTAGGTGGTACAGAATATGAAGGCAGTTCAAAGAGGGGTTTGCGAAGTGCATACAGCATCATCAGGCGATACACAAAATGCTTAATGCTCGCTATATAAACAACCTAAGTCTGCAAAGCCGATGTTCTTATAATTTCGTGAACGACTGATCCAGCGAAAAAATACCCAATTGTCCTGAACTCTAGGGATTTATGACCAGTAGATCTAGAATATGTGTACAATCTCGCTCCACTTTAGCCCAAATGGCCCGTGGAACCGAGAGATTGGTTGCCACGAATCTGGTTTGGGTGTCGAGTTATTCGATTGTTGAATGAAGATTATGAAGGAGCGATTCGGATGAAAATACGGCTACTTACGGTACTCATGGCCCTTTCTTTGGCTGCGGCCTTCTCAATAGCTGGTGACCCCGATCACGAGGATGGACCAAACGATTGCCCACCAAATGAAGGCCAGGGCGGGACCGATGGGACCGCAGAACCCGACGAGCTTAATGATCCGGTGTATCTCCCTCGCGGCGAGTTTATCGATAGTCATGTCGATATTTTTCTTCCCGGTCGTGGTCTCGATGTGTACCTTGAACGCTCATATCGCTCTCGCTCCCGAGTGAGTACCGGCTTTGAAGGCGGGCGTCGGTCTGCCATGGGCTTAAACTGGAGCCATAACTATGAAATGTGGATCGAAACATTTAATATTGATGGCTTGGGGCAACCATATAAAATAGAAATGTATCTCGGAAACGAACGGATGGTGACATTTGACCCTGAGACTACGGCAACAACAACCACCTACAGTGCAGATCAGTATGATGCGGTGATCGAGTACACAACCAGTCTTGATCCTGTAAAGTATATCACGAGTGACAATACGACTTACCAGTTCTTTCCTACACCAGCAGGCAATGGGGTAGGAATGTTGGAGTCGATCACGGATCGCAACGGGAATGTTGTGACCATTACCTATGAAAACGGCGTGGTCAGAAATCGGATTATGTATGTTTCTGATGGCTTGGGGAACAGATTGGATTTCAGCTATTACAGCGACCCGAATGCACCATGGGCCGGCTTGGACTCAGTGGCTAGAGAGGTACTCGGTGACCTGTTGTGGAAAGTGACGGATCATGTCGGTCGTGAAGTGGTATATGAGTATCAGTTCAGTGACGAGTTCTTAACTGGCGACTTAGAAATTCGCCAGCTTACCGAGGTGGTCTTGCCCGCTCATAAAGAGGCTTCCGGTACATTCGTATTACCACCGGAGCACGAAAGGTTTCTCAATGGTCGGAGCATCAAATATGACTATCACCCGAACTCGGAGTTCACTGGCTTGTTGACGAAGATCACCGATGAGAACGGTTTGGTGATACTTGAAAATACCTACGAGCAACCGCTCTTCAATGATTACTTTGTAGATCGAAGTCGAAGGTTGTACCGCCAGGTATTTGCAGGAGATACCTATACTCATATGCTTACAAATGTGGATGGTTCAAACAAAGATCCATCGGAGTCTGATGAGATTGCGATCTGGGTGCAGAAGCGGGACGGATTCATTGTCAAGCTCGTGTACTCCGGTGGTCATGTGTTTAGTCAGCCCGATGGGTGGAATGATGGGCACAAGCTGATCAGTAGAACAGATTACCCTGGCAAGGTTCCCCAGAATGCCGAAGGAAAGCTCGTGTGGTTTGATGAAGCAGCAGGTGCCAGCGGTCGGTGGAAATTTGCTGATACACCGACTTCGCAAGCAACTGTGTTTGATCTCCTGCCCGCTGAGCGTTCAACCGATGTCGCCGTAACGAAAAACTTTGGATTTGACGATGAATGGAGTCAAACTAGTTTTGCCGAGCCAAATGGTGATGTTGTAGAGTATAAATACAACTCAGGCGCTGGTGACGCACGATCACGCCAATCACTCACCGAAGTGATTTCCAAGCCAGGTGGGACTGTGGTTGACGGTAATGGTGATCCGATCACCTCACACCCGGACTGGATCACAACCACATATGAGTACGACGGATTCAGTTTCTGGCCTAGTGTGGGTGGTGGGTGCGGCTGTGGATCAGGGAGGTTTGCCACGACCATAATTGACGGGAACGGGAACCATACCGAGAAGGATTATGATGTCAATGGGAATGTGACGCAGATCCGTCACGACATCCCTGGCGGTCTGGGAACGCCTGCTGCAATTGAGAACTATTCGTATGTTCCGAATGGCGGCGGGAATGTTGCAACGTACACGCATGCTGAAACAACCAGGTTAGTGAATGGGAGTCCTCAGCCATACACCCCAGTCGATGAGTACCTCTATTACCCGGATGCATACGGCACCAGTGCTAGCCCAGAAAATATTTCCAGTAACGGCAAGGTTAAAACTCAGATAGTTGATATAAACGGCGAGATTCTTGAAACACACTTCGAGTATGATGCCATTGGGAATGTTTCAAAGATCACTGAGCCCGACGGCGATGTGAGGATCTACCTCTACAATCAAGGCCGTCAGCTTGTCAGAGAGCAGTATTGGGATTCCGCAGCTCAACAAACGCTTCTGGCACAAACAGATTATTTCTATGATGCCAACGGGAATGTGGTGATCGAGAAGGTTAAAAACATTGATGACAGCTTTGCCGTAGTTTTAGGAAATCCTACTATCTCGACGGTTTACGAATATGACCTGCGTGATCTCCTTACCAAGCAGAGTATCGAGCAGAGTGATATTCCCAATGAAACCGTTGAAGAAGATTCGTCTCATCGCGCCACAGCACCAACCGGCGAAGATTGGGTGACCCAGGCGTGGGTCTATGACGCGAATGGCAACTTGATCGAGTTCCAAGATGGCGAAGCGGTGCGAGATCAGCACGCGTCATTGGCCGGTGACGCGAACAACAAGATCACCTATGAATATGATTTTCGAGAGTTGCTTTACCGACAGACCAATGGTGCGGGCTCGGCAACCGAGCTTGTTGTCCAGTTTGATTACGATGTGAACAAACGGCTTGAGAAACGAATTGTCAACCCGGATGCCATCAATGGACTCGCTCAAACCGAGCAGTTCTTGTACGACGGGCATGGTCGGCTCATCAGCATCACCGATCCAAAGGGGAATGTCGCCAACTTTGAATACGACAAGAACCATAACCGTGTAGAGGTTGAAGTGCTCGGTCCCTATGATGAGGATCTGGATATCGGCGGTGGTGACACCGCGGTTGTGCTGTACAACGAGGTGCTCAAGTATGATTCCAAGGATCGGATGATTGAACAAGATATCTCGGTCTTCGACTACCTGAGCGGTGCTCAGTCAGCAGTGCAGCACCGGATTACGACGTACACCTACAATAAGGATTCATCGCTTCGTCAGGTGGATGCGCCCTCGGGCCAGGCCGGGGTTTCCAATGCCACCGAATATTTCTATGACTCAGTTGGCCGTCTTGAGTACATTGAAGATGGTGCCGGCAATACAGTTCGATACGGGTACGATCTTGATTCAAACCTGGCACTGATCGATCAGATCGATCTCTCAACGATCGGCTCGGGTCAGCAGCGTTTCACAAAAACCTATACATATGACGAGCTTGATCGGCGTGTTACTTCTACAGATGGCGCATTGAACTTGACTCAATGGGGGTACGATTCACGATCCAACATGGTCAAAGAGATCGACGGGCGTGGCAATCTGACCTCGTATGACTACGACGGCCTCAGCCGGCTGATCGCATCACAAGTCCGGATGACCGCCGACGGTGATGGGCCCGAGAATGATCCGGCTCTTGCTACAAACGCCGAGATTCTGACCACGATGGTCTATGACGATTCAAGCCGGGTGATCGCAGAAACAGACGATAATGGGCAGACTACGGGCTACGCATACGATGCGGTCAACCGCCGGACTGCGGTCATGATGCCTGTTATCAGTGAAAACTACCTGACCGATTACAACAACAACGGCGTGGCCTCTAAGCTCACCGATGCACGCGGGGTCGTGCTTGATCTCACTTACGATCTCAATAATCGGCTGACTCGCCGTGCCGTCAATGTCTCCGGGGCAATCCCGGCCGGGAGCCAGTTCGAAGACTTTACTTATGACGGGCTCGGGCGGATCACAGTGGCGGAGAACCTGTTGACCAGGATCACCCGGTCGTACGACTCGCGTGGTCTGGTCGTCCGCGAGATCCAGAATGCTGATGGGGCCAATAGTTTCCCGATAGCCTCTGATCGGGTGGTGGATTATGAGTTTGATCTGGCCGACAATACATCCCGGATTCTCTATCCACACGGGCGGGATATCGAGCGGTCGTACGATTCGATTAATCGTTTGATCGCTATTGATGATGTGCAGAATACGCCGATGTCAGTCGTGACCGGGTTCGATTATGTCGGACGACGGCTTGAACGCCGCAACAACGGGAACAGCACTCGCACGGCCTATGAATACGACGGGTACCAAGGAGCGTTGGTACATATTGATGACCACGGATTCGGCCGGGTTTCCAAGATCAAAACCACCAAAGCTGGAGTTGGCACCTTGGATGAGTTCAGCTTCCGCTGGGACGAGAGCCAGAACCGTACGAGTTATAAGGACGACGGTTCGGGCATGAAGAACCGCCGCGAGCGTGCTTTTGGGTACGACTCATCGGACCGTCTTGTTTCGACGGATGTTGATTTCCCGGACCCCAATACCGATTTCCCAACCCCGACCAACAACGGGATCACCGCCTACGACCTCGACGGCGTACACAACCGATTCTCGGTGACCGGCTTTGAAGAAGCCGGTGCCCCGATCGGCATCTACAAGGATGTCGCGGAGGATCTACCGGATCATGTGAAGAACAACCAGTACACCTTCTCGCCGCGCGAGGGCGGGGGTCAATGGATTTATTCCTACGACAAGAACGGGAACATGGTGCTCAAGGCCCAGTACGATGTCACGGACTTTACAGGGGATTACGAGCTCGATACCTTTGATATCAATGCATTTCTTACTGCATTTGGTAACCAGGAATCATCTGCCGATTTCAATAACGACGGCCTATGGGACAACCAAGATATCGCAGAGTTCCTGGCGGCATTTACAACCGGATTGCATCTTGACAATCAGCACTACACCTACGATTTCCGGAACCAGTTGATCGATATCGAGTTCAAAAATGGATCGGATGTTTTAACAACCGTGTCAAACACCTACGACCCGTTCGCGCGTCGTGTACTCGAATCGGTGGACGACGGGACCGGTGCGATTGAGAATCAGCTCGTCTACGGCTGCTCCTCCCTATGGGAAGTTATCGAAAAGATTCAGCTTGACAACGGCACGCTCCCTGAGACACTCGTATCGACCCATATCTACGGGCTGGGTATTGATGACGAGGTGTCGTACCGGATCGAGGACCTGGTGACGACTGAGGACTACTGGTCCCATCGTGATGATCTAAACTCCCTGACCAGCGTCACGGATGTGAACGGCGATGTGAAAGAACGCTACCAATACGGCGACTACGGCCAGGTTACCATCTTCGATCCGGCAACGGGGCTCGAACGGGTAAACACGGATGTCTACGCCATCCACCTCTACACCGGCCGCTCCCTGATCACGGGGACGGGGTTGTTTGATTACAGGTTTAGGGTGATGGATCCGGAGACTGGGCAGTTCAGGCAGCGGGATCCGCTGGGGTATGTTGATTCGATGAGTGCGTATGGGTATGTCCAGTCATCGCCACTTAAACAAAAGGACCCATTTGGATTATACGCAGTTATACCAGATTATTTGAATGACGGAAATGTATATGACAACTCATATTTGATGCCCAGCAATTATAATAGTTTGCAATCGTCGTTCGGCTTTAACCCGGAAGCTCCGTATATGGTGAACAAGGTGGCAGTGAGCGGCGGGCACATACAGGGCATTATGTATAATATAGATGACCAGAATGACGACTGGGATTTAGATGAAGATGATGAATTTGTTGACAAGAGAAAATGGTGGCAAAAAGAACCATTTGATATCAATAATCGCAATTGGAATTTCGATACATGCCAATTGGTTTGTGAAGTGATGTGTGGAAAGAAAAAGAAACGCAGCGGCGGATCGCCCGGTAAATTTTTAAAGGGCGTTCACCCAGGCTTGCAGCCGTGTATGGGGCTGTGTTCAATGGCGGACAGATCAAATGAGCCCGGAAGTTTTGACGACCTAATTGATCAGATAAACGAGTATAATGAATAGAAAGGCTGGGAGACATGTACAAGTATATTGCTATATCATTATTGGCGATTGGATTAGCCCACGATGCAGAAGGTTTTCTAGCCGAAAATACTAATCGCATCTATTTGTGCGAACCTAATAACTCTCATCAAGAAGTGGTTTATCGATCAAAAAACGGAATCGAGTTCGGTAAACTTGAAATGGGAAGGACTAAAAGGCCATTTGTAAGGTCGGATGGAGTGCTGGAGTTGCTAGATGCAAAGATTAGCAATAACTGGACCGATACAAAGGCTGTAGTGCCGATTTATTCTTGTGTCAAGGACGGGATATTTGGTTGGTTATACATAATGGACGAGCAGGTCCTTATTCTTAATAAAAATTATAACCAACAAGCTTTAGTAGATATTGGCGATGGATATGTTAAAAACGCTGTCTATTCTGATGAAACAAAAGAGTTTTGTATAGCATATCAAACTGTTAGCGGGGACACGGTGTTGCTAATTGTTGGGGGTGACAGTTCACTCTATGCTTTGCAGGGCAAAATAAGCACTCAGATTTATTTTGATACAGATAGTTTGGTTGTCATATCAAAGAGTGCGGGGTTAGTGAAGATAGATCGGCACGGAGGTGGTCGGAAGCTGATAATGGCTGACGAGCATGATGCGATCGAATCGATTGAATTCGCAAGCGATATAGTTGTAGTTGAGAGTCAAGAGGGTGAAACAGATCGTAGATTTTCATTAGTTAAATTATATAAATTACAAACAAATGATGGAGTTTTGGACGTGTTTCGTGATGTATGTCGCGGGACAATCTGCGACAGGTATGATAAATGGGTCTTGGTGGCGTCTGAAGACGGGATGTTGCTTGCAGTAGACACCGTGATTGGGGCTATTTATGAGGTGGATAATATTGATGGCTATGATATCAACACATCAAGTCTATATATAGATAGCGTGGAACTCACAAATAGAAGAGCAAAAATAATAATTAATCACATGCAAAGAAATGCTCGCAGCCAGCACAGCCGCCTAATTGAGATACCGGCAGACAACTAAAGTAGCGGTCCCGTAGGGTCCAAAAACTCAGCCGGTGAGTAGCGGTCCAGCGATTTAGTGTCCTTCTGTTTTCGGTGTTTGAGAGGTTGTTCACGTAGCTCGTATCCGTTCCCTGACACGAAACACAAGCCGGAAGAGTTTCGGGTCGCCGCGTGCTGATTGTCGAGTCACTATGATCTCTGGTTCGATGCATCATTCGGTCAATGCGCGAGCCCTCAAGATGCCGTATGATTGGGACATGGCCGTCGCAACAGAGTCAACCAGGTGCCACACGCTTCGTGTTCGGAGACTGTACATCGCGGATGCTATGCTTATTTTTGAACCAGAATCAACGATTCGGGATCATCACAAAGTGCTGGCCCCCCACATAGGAGCCTAAAAGCACATAACCAGCGGGTCAGGTTTTGCAACCCGACTCAGATTCTGAAGCACTCTCAGAAAAGTGTCTCTGTTTGTTTTTCGAAGAGGGTTGCGCGACCTCTATTACCGAACTCGCTTCGGCTGAGTTTTTGGACCCTACGGGACCACTATTCCCCCTTCGCCCGCTCATCACAGGCTGTAATAATGCTTGTGAGCGTATCGTTTGGAGACACTTCGACACCATATTGCTCAATGATACAATAATAGATTTTCTCCAGACTGCTATCGCCAATTGGAACTGGCCACTTCGAATATTCTAGCGCATACTCTATGCCAAATTGGTCCTCAGGGCGAAGTTGAGTCACTCCGACACCGATTTCATTTGACAGCAATTCGCTGATATATCGCAAAATTTCACTTGATGCATTATGAAAATACTCAGCTCGCCACTCATTCTCATTCATGACGGGCCTTGAAGCAAGGCGTTTTTTTCTGCGATTAAACAAATGTCTTTCATGCCAATATGTTATAAATATTACGCTGGCAGCTAGTGCGGCAATAACTAATAACCATTCAGCCATGTTCATGTCGTGTCCTTAGTTGCAAATCAAATCTGATTTCAACGGTCGTTATTTGCGATTCCCGTTCGCACATTCAACAGCACAATATCCCTCTATCGCAAGCATCACGGCTCCTTCAGCAAGAAGGACTGCAATATTTGCTCTTCCAAGAAATTTGAAAACTTTCAATGGGACACCTTTTTTTAGTCCACCAGGTAGTTTTTTCCACAAGTTTTGATAACTTGTAGTGTTGCCACCTCTCCCTGTGAATAACCCGCCAAATTTGGCTCTGAGTGGTCGAGGAACAGGGTTAATATTTCTCAATTGACCTGTTCCAAGTGCTGGAGGCAAATTTTGTGCTCCAGCAAGACCAGCCAAAAGACCACCTAAATTGCCAGACACATCATCTATGCAATCACCTATACAGGCTAGGGCGTTAAAGCAGGTGTTCGCTTGATCTTTGGTAAATGGTGCATAATCGTTACCGCCTTTATTGCGTTCATTCATTGCGTGCCTGACCCAGCCGGGATCAATCATTAATCCAAATGGGTCAGAGTAAACTAATGGGGACTGATTGACATAGCTATACAAGTTCATAGAGTCAACATATCCCATAGGATCTTCCTGCGCAAATCTCCCCGTATCTGGATCCAAAACCCGGAACCGGTAGTCAAACAACTCCGTCCCCGAGATCAATGGCCGCCCGGTGTAGATGTGGAACGCTCCAAAGATTGACAACCCCTGCTCTGTTCCGATCTCGTCCAAGATCCGGACCTGCCCGTAGTCGCCGTATTCGTACCGCTCAAGAATATCGCCGAACTCATTGGTGATGCTGGTGAGCGAGTTGAGATCATCACGGTGCGACCAGATATTCTTGTCCGTTGCGGCGTTGGGTCGCTGGTAGTGCACCTCATCGTCGATCCCCAGCCCGAACACATGTGTGCTGAGCACGGAATCGTTGTTGAGGAGGTCGAGTTGTTCGATCACTTCCCATAGGGAGGCGCAGCCGTAGACCATCTGCTTCTCGCCGTCGTTGAAGCCGTCGCCGTTCATGTCGACATGCTCAACCACGCGGCGTGCCAGCGGGTCGTACCGATTCGTCACCACTCTGTTTACATCAAGTTGGCCGGATTTCATGGATATTCCTATGAGCTGATTCCGAAAATCATAGGTGTAGTGTTCATGCTCTAGGTCCACACCCTGATTGGCGGTGAACTCATTCATAAACGCGTTGATATCACCAAAATCAAATGAACCATCCCCATTGATATCAGCCGATGGATCTTGGTTCTCGTATGCAGCAAGAAATGGGTTCAGATCAAAAGTGTCAAACGCATAGTCATTGTTAAAGTCTGCAAAATTATTCTGAGCCTTGAGGACCAAGTTTCCGTTTTCATCGTAGAGATATACCCACTCTGTACCGTCAGCGTTCAGTGTGCTGGTGTATTGGTTGTTCTCATTGACGGCGTAGGAAGCTACTGGGGTTCCGTTTTCATCAAACCCGGTGACATCCACGCGGTTATGCACGCCATCGAGGGTGTAGTTTGTGATCCCATTATTGATTGGTGCTGTGTAATCGGTGAGCGGATCCGGGTAGTCAACATCGGTGGAGATCAACCGATTCGAGGAATCGTACCCAAAGCTGCGTACCCGTCGGTTGATCATATCAGAGCCAACATCCTGATAGCTGGTGCGGTTTTGGTTGGCATCCCAAGTAAAGTCGAACGCATCGAGCTCTGTGCCTGATACGGAGTTGGTCGTGCTGATTGATGCCACTCGGCCAAATCCAAGATCGCTACCGCCCAAATAATGCCCTTCGTATCCGTTGTACGCATAATCGGTCTGTGTCCCGTTCCCGTTGGTTCGGCGGAGGAGGCGGCCGCCGATGTAATCAAACTGTGTGATCAGAGGATTGGTCATGAGCGGATCGCTGATCCCCGTGAGGCGATTGAGGATGTCATACGACCGATCGATCGTCCTGCCGCTCGGGTACACGATTTGTGTCATGTTGTTGGCATCGTCGTGGGCGTACTGGACCACTCGATCGCTCAATTCAGGGAAGCTTGGTGCGTCAACATTCTGGAGTTCACGGATGATATTTGAGCGTGAATCGTACTCGCGTACAATCACCGCAAAGTCATTCGATGCCGCAATCATCCGACCAAGGCCATCATAGAGGAAGCTCTCTGATGTTGTCCCTGCAACGCTCGCACCTGAGATTGTGCGTGTATCAAGACGGTTATTCAGATCATACAAGTGTGTAATAGCCACGCCTCGGGCATCGGTGTAGGTATCCACATTGCCATTTTGATCGTAGGTCGTAGTGTAATCCTCACAGTCTGGCATCACGATTCTTGTGATCCGGTTGAGTGCATCGTATTCATAGGATGTGGTGTTGCCGTTGTCGTCGGTTTCTGATGTCAAGCGGCTCGAATCGTCGTATGTCTTAAAGGTGTCGATAGTGCCGATGGGAGCGCCGCTGCCAACTCCGGTGTCGGTCATTGCTACCGATGACTGGATGAGCCGATTCATGCTGTCAAACAAATTCTCTGTAACATTGCCTCTCGGATCAGTTTGTTTAACAAGATTTGAGCGTGTGTCGTAACTGAGTAATGTTTCCAGAGCCAAGCCTTGTGGGTCCTGAATGATTCTCTTGATTCGATGCAGGTCATCGTAATGATAATCTGTTGTGAACCGTTCAATAGCCCCCGAGCCATCTGAGGCTGCGTCAGTCCTCGTTTGAGTGATGAGATTTGAATCCTCATCATAGATATAAAGCATGCCGTTTCCATCACTCTCGATGGTTGATTCAAGCCTGCTTGCTGTATCGTAAAAATACTCGATCAGGTTCGGTGTTCCGGTAGATGTTGGAACAAGCATTTGTTTGATTGAGTCGTCCTCGTTGTATACGGACTCGGTAATCTGCTCGGTCACAGAGCCAATGCCAGTTGAGCCATCGTAGTTGTAGCCATAGACCTGTACCTTCTCGTGGGTTCGGCGATCACGAGCATCATACTCATAGATCATGTCCATCAGTTTAACAGAAATAGCAGTGTCACTAGCGACCGTGTCTTGTTCGTACGGGCCGAGAAGACTTGAACCTAATAGATTGTGATTGTTGTCGTATTCGTACGCTACGGTGTTCCCCATTGGATCGATGATCGCGGTTGTGCGGTCAAAGCCGTCGTACTCGACGATGTAGGTTTGAGTCCTCGATACATCATCAGGATTCACCCTAGCCTCAGTTATGCGTCCCTTTTGATCGCGGTCAAACTCGATTTCAACAAGGATTGATTGTTCGTCAATGCCATAGAACTGCCTTATAAGCTGATCGCGAGCGTCGTACGCATAGTGGGCCACTGTTGGATCAGACCCTCCTGCGGATTCCCCCGTGACATGTTTCACAAGATTTTTGGCTCCGTCGTAAACCCACTCTTCGACGGCAAGGTGATCGGCATCGCTTGCTGGGAAGACCGGTATGGACACTGTTCCATTGGCCGGGTCCGTAATGCTTGCTGTTGAACTCTGCATTTCCCCATGCTCATGCGCGGCTTTGGTGCGATAGTCGTGGATGTCGTACTCATATAGCGTGATGAAAGATGGATCGTCTGGATTGAAGAGTGCGCCAGCAGGGCTTTGAGAATCCGTGGTTAAATTCGCGACCTCTTGCTGAACAACATTCCCGTTCGCGTCATAATAGAACTCAACGCGTGAAAACAGGGCTGTCATTGCCGAGTTGAACTGTTCCTTAATAATCAGATTTGAATCCTGGTTGTAGTAGAGCGATGTCACATCGCCGCCAGCATCAATCTGTTGAATCAGATTCCCAACTGAATCATAGAGATACTCCGTTGTCAGATTCAAATTGCCATCGCCATAGTCCACAATTTTGCGAACCATGCGGCCATAGCTATGTGAAGCCTGGTCGGTATCATATTCAAAGCGATCTTCTCGCTGCAATGATCCGGTAAGAGTTTCCTTGTGGGCATGAATGTGTTTGGTAATTTGCCCGTGCAAGTTGTAATCAAACTCCTCAACCGATGTCGCGTTTGTTGGATCAGCTAAGGAAATTGCACTACCCGTGAAATTCGGAATATCATGGTAGGTTTTGAGAAGATTACCGGTTGCGCGACCGGTCACGGCGTTTATTGATTCGTCATATTCCTTGAGCGTGACATTATTGTCCCCGTCTCTGTAAGCGGTGACGAAGCTATCTGAACTGCACCCACAAACGCTGCCGCCCGAGCCGCCACCGAACTCGAAGTCATAGAGCCAATCTTCTGTGATAGATTCTGTTGTTCCTCCTGCTCCATCACTGTCGTAGCGGGTGCGGCTCAGCATCGCGCCCCAACGAAGTGGGTCTTCGCTGTACCGATCAAATAAGTATGAGGAAAAGTCTTGGTCAAGTGAGATTGCTGCTGGCGGCGTGATTAGACCTTGGCTTTGCTCTCCAATAGGATTCCAGTGTTCGTCATATTCCCATGTTTTTACATAGCGTTCAGTTCCAGATGGTCCACTGAACGCTACTGGTATCGCGTTAGGATTGCTCGAGTCAAGGTAATACCATGTGTGAATTCCGCTTGCATCGATAGTTGCCCAAACGATGTCACTTGCGTTGTTTTCTACAAATCCATCGTATTCAACCTTCTCTAGAAGCGCGCGATGGAATGGGCCCGATGCGCGATTGCCAATGTCGTTGCCACTGTATTTAAATCTTGTAACTGCACCTCGTCGATCATTGACCCAGACATAGTAATCATAGTAAAGATCGTTGAGAGCGAGATCTATGCTCTCTGCTGCATTGGCATATAGAGTCGGATCTGTGTGCGAAGCGACGTAGGAATATGTTGAGTTGCCATAATGCTGATGGGCGACACGTGCAATGTTTCTCCCAACCGCATTCGCGCCTTGGTCTATTACGTCTCCCCAATATTCGTTTTCTAGCACGATATCCCCATTGGGATTCGTTACCTTCGTCATCAAACGATTTTCCCACTGTGTAACTTCCGTGTACTCAAACTGCCACTTCCGATCGCCTGTCTGATCAAAGCGTGCGTGCTGAGGATTATTCATCATAGGGAACTCTGCGTCATCCTGTATTTGTGGGAGAGTCACACTGTTAAGAAGTGGATTAAAGTAAGCAGTGGATATTCCGTCGATGTACTCGTAACGCCATTCCCTACGTGGAGTGCCTACGCCTCCCACGCCGTCGATAAGATCCGCGATAATCCAGATTGTGTGCTCATCCCATTGTTCGGAAGTAGACATCTGTGGTGATGGGTTATCGTCATAATCAAGTTGGTCGTGGTATACAAAATCAATCTGATTCCCAAGCGTATCGATGGCGTAATCGATTCGAGGCGCTCCGCTCGTATCAGTGAGCTCATACTCAAACTGGATGGTGTTCCCGTTGCGATCCACGATGGACTCAAGCCGCCCAGCAAACTGATGGAATGCCCCGCCTGCTGTTTTGTAGATAGGGAAAAAACGATATTCAACCATGTTCGAATCAAGAATAGCAATGGTCTGGTCAAAGCCTCTGTACAAGACCTTCTTTGCAATTTGTTCTTCGTCGTGCCGGTATTGGCCGATTGTTAAACCGGGCTCATTCGGGTCAATTACCGAATCGTAGGACTCAAATCTGTCAACTCGCCCTGCTCCACTCAGGAGGTTAATTTCGAGTGGATAGACTTCAAACGCCATAGGTTCAGGAGAAAGAGCAGGATCGGCAACCACATAATCAATCACAGGCCTCGGTGTCGATATTCGCATGTTGTAGCTGAAATCCCAATGATCACCAAGCGGGGATGGGCCGTTTAAATTTGCAAAGCGATTGTTGATTGCATGTGCGTCATTTACTTCATATGCGTTTGGGGTCCCGTCAACGGTTTGGAGCCCACTATAAGATCTATAAAAACGCCGAATCTCGAAGTTAAGGCCTCGGCCAGGTATCATGAGATCGGTCTGCGCGAGCTGGTAGTCCCCCGTCGATAGATTGATCGGATCGCTGCTGTCTTTCCCGCCGTCACCACCTGATCCGCCCTGGGTTTCGCCTTCGCAAGAGCAATCATCGCAAGGCTTCCCCGTTGAATCCGGAACTCCTCCATAACCGAACGTAAGGCTTGCGTAAATTGTTGCTAGTCCAATACTTGAAACAAAAGTATCTCGACGATTCATATCTGACTCCTGCGGAATGATGCATATACTTGCTGCTAACAAACTCGGTTCGTAGCAACCAATCTCTCGGTTCCATGGGCCATTTCGGCTATGGAGGGCGTGGTTGTACATGAGTTATAGATCTATGGGTCAAAAATACAAATAATTATGACATTTAGTGTATATTCAATTAGATTGATTTTTGAAACCATTTGACTCGGCTTCTTGAGAATCATATGTGCAGTCAGTATGCCACTGAATGTAAGAGCTTGTGTGTTCTACCGGTAGCGAAATTTGGTTGTGTGAATAGAGTTAGTCAAATCGAATCGTGCCCCCGCTATTTGTAAGCCGGTTGCAAACGCAGCCGACTCCACAGTAAACGATTTGCACCACTGAGAGAACTCGGTGGTGTTTTTCTTTGTCTGCGGGATTGTGGGGAGTTTTTGGAGATGGCGGGGGAGTGACGAGAGTCTCTGGTGACTCAGGGCTCTTAACCGGAGGCGCATGGGTGAAGAACAGATTGTTGCCGATTTGCTTCAAAGTCTCTGCTTTGATTCAGAGACACGCGCCCGGGTTATGAGGAGATTTTGAGCGCTATAGCATTCCCCATCGCACAGTATTTTCCCCAATATCGACCAACTCGTTGCCTGTCCTATGTGCGGGGTGTAATCGAAAATGTACAACAGTGTTGGCCAGGCTTGGACTGTATGCGACTTTTCATGGCAATGAATGCCATCTCTTTGTATGCGTATTTGTGTGTACGGTGTGTCAAATCCGCAATCATGATCTTATAAAGTGGTGTCTACAGGGGTTCGAATCCCCTCTGCTCCGTTGACTTAATCGGTATACGAAACGGCGTCCCCACAAAGGCGTCGTTTCTGCCGTTTTGGGGCGTGCCAGGCGGTTTGGTGCGTCTCTGGGATTATCCGTATTGACCACATCAGCCAATATCTGCCCAGTATGAGGCGAGTGTCTCTCGGGGCGATATGAGGGATGTCCTCATGCAATGTGAATGGGGAGCGAGCAGGGATTTAGCTGGCGGATTGTGTGGTGCTGAACTGGCTCGTCGCAGTATTGATCCCAAGTTCAGAAGCTTGGCGATTCCAGTCGAGTTGCTTTGAAGCGGTCAGGAGATCGCCGAGTGTGATTCTGCTTGGGAGTGTTCCTGCGAGTGCGTCACGGAGAATATTTGGGCTGAGCAGGGTGAGAGGGAGCAGATTCAGGATGCGCGTGCGATTGAGTTGATGCTCGATTGCGTATTCACGAATTTGCAGCCCGGATTTGATAAGCCCATCATGCCAGCGGTACGCCAGACCAATGGCATCAACAATGTGCTGTCTTGGTTCGGGCGTGGAAGGAATGATCAGGTCATGGCCATCGGGGCTGAGAAGCAACCGGCGACCATCGAGTTTCTTGATTTGGAGCTGCAGTTTCAGCTCGATATGCTCGCCGCGGTCATCGATCTCTGGTATTCGCAAGCAGACCGGACGCGACGGGATGACATCCGGCGGTGATCTGAAGGAATGCCGTTGGAGTTGCTCGATCTTCTTGGTATCAAGTTGGATCGTGATGGAGTCTGGCGCAAGCGTGACCTCGTGGATGGCTTTCCGGATCCAGCGGTCCCGGACTTCTGTGGATTGCCGGTCAAGATCGCTGTGATTGAGGTGTCCGAGCACTAGCCCTCGGACCAGTTCATCGAGATGCACTGCATTAATGGTCTTGATCGGGCAGTTCTTGAAGCCGTGCTTGATCGCCTTCTGACTGATGTAGTACCGCACAAGCCGCTTCTGTTTGGTCTCACTCTTCTTGGTGAGTGGTCGATGCGTGGAGGTCGGGCTCATCGCGAATCCATCACTCGTGCGAAGCTTGCCCTTGAGTAGATGCGGATGGGTCCAGCGGTGGAGGTTCTTGCGGTCCTGTTTGGTCATGAGTTTTTGCGCGGTGTTCCATGTAACCTGATCGATGATGGGCACATGCAAGCCGTCGTAGATCTCGGTGTGATCGCCCCGGGTATGGGTAATTTTGCCGACATAGATCCGGTTGGTCAGGACGCTATGGATGTATTTTTGAGAGAGTCGTTTTCCACCATGAATAATGCCTTTTTTGCTCGTCCATTGCTTCGTGGTGTATCCGGCTTCGTTGAGTTCATTTGCCACGGCAACGAGTGAAGGGCCATCAATATACCGCTCGAAGATTGTGCGAACAAGATCCGCTTGTTCTGGAATGATGAAGAGTCCCTTGGATTCTTCGCCCGTCTGGAGCCGGTAGCCGAGCGGTGGTGTGCCGCCGACCCAATACCCCTTCTTCTTCGTTGCCGCGAGCTTGTCGCGGATTCGCTCGCCTGACACCTCACGTTCGAACTGGGCGAAGCTGAGCAGCATGTTGAGTGTCAAGCGTCCCATCGAGGTCGTGGTGTTAAACTGCTGCGTCACCGACACAAACGAGACCTGCTTCTCATCAAACACATCCATCATCCGCGCGAAATCACTGAGCGATCGGCTCAGCCGATCGACTTTGTAGACCACGACGACATCAATGCGGCCCCGGTCGATGTCATCAAGCAGCTGCTTGAGCCCAGGTCGTTTCATGGTGCCGCCAGAGAATCCACCGTCGTTGTACTCATCTTCAACCAGCAGCCAGCCCTCGTGCTTCTGGCTCTTGATGTAATCGATGCCCGCTTCGCGCTGAGCGTCGAGTGAGTTAAAGGCCATGTCGAGCCCTTCTTCGTTGGACTTGCGGGTGTAGATTGCGCAGCGGGTGGTTTTCATGGTGATTCCTTATGCAGATTGCTTGAGTTTTTTGAGGCCGAAGAAGCGAGGTCCGGACCAGCGTGCCCCGGTGATCTCGCGGGCGATCTCGGACAAGCTTGCAAATTCAGTTTCCCGGTACCGGAAGCGTTTGCCCTCTTCGAGGACCGTGACCTCGTGGTGGTGCCCGCGCCATGTTCGGACGAGGGTGGTGCCCTCAGGGAGTTTGATTGGGTCTGGCTGCTTCCGCTGTCCGGCGACGCTCTGCTTGGATGCCGGTGTCGGAGCGTTGCGGGTCGCGGCTTTGAGCAAGCGGCGTGTGTCGGCGTCGAGCCCGCCATGGGCCTGCTTCTGGAGATGCCACGAAAGGCCTCGGACGAGAGCCTGCTTGAAGTGCGGGGGATCGCCACGGATGCCGAGATTTGCCCATTCCTGTTGGAGCCGGGCTGGAGTCATATTGGTCAGGGTGTGGAGTTCGATGGTCATCGGGTTTCCTTGATGTGCCTGTGCGTTCTGACCTCGGCGCATGCAGACATTTCTCTCATTGAGATGGTGCGTGATGCGTTGGATCCGGGGCTGGCCGCGGGGCGTGGCCGGGGTGATGAAAGCGGGGAATCCGCTTACCCCATATAGCCATCATCTGAGGGAGATAGCAAGCGGGTATCGTGCTATTCGAGAGACTATCTACAGATTGTGTTCAGGGAGCGGTCGATCCCTCGACAGCTTCCCGATGAACCCAGCCTCGAACGGTTTTGCTGTCGATCACCGCTTCGATTTCGTAGCGGATCAATGCAGAACCATCGCCCATTGGCTCGGTGTGCTTCTGCAGAATGGTGGCTTCAGTACCGTGAGGTACGGAGGCGACTTCATGGGCTTGGCTCCAGTTGTCCCAACGGTCAGTGAGTCGGATGGGATCGTCATCGTCGTCTTGCAGAACAACCTGATCGCCAGGTTGCCAGCTTTGTTTTTCAGCTTCCGATTGGAAATAGGCATCGCTGAGAAAGAGAACACGGAACGTGATGGGGTCTGATGAATCTGCATCTGCCCAGCGTCCGTTCGGTGCGAGCATGCCGCGGCCTACGGTTGCCATCCCGGTAGAGTCGTCGCCAGAAGCAAAGGCTAATACATCGAACGCGTGTCCACGAACTGATGCCTTTGCAGCACGAGCAGCTTGCTCAAGGATTGATTCAATCTCTTGGCGCGTGTGACCATGCTCGACTCGGATGCGGATATCAAATCGGCGAATGTCTGAATAGTGGAATGGCTTTGGTCGACCGATGAATGAGTACTCGGGTTGCTCGGGTTCTTCAGGTTCAATATTGGGTGGTGGTGTTTCAGGCTGCGGCGGAGTTGATTCTACAGGGTCGGCCGGTTGTTCTATAGGCTCCGGTTCTGCGACTAGTTTCGCAGGTTTTGGCTGAGAGGGTTTCGCATGGGCTGGTTCTTCCTGTTGCCCGCATGACGCGAGGAGTCCGATCGTGAGGATAAGAATGAGTTTGAATGGTTCAGTGCGCATGATGCCGTGCCTTCCAGTGTTGGTTGCGGAGGCAAGCTGTGGAATATCAGCGCATAAAAGAGGCGCCGAACCAAGGTTACTCCGGAGGCCCCCGCCAAGGGGCACAGGAAAACAACACATGGCCGGCGCCCCCTTGCGGGGGCGCGGCTCTGTGCTGCAATTCCTGTTCGAGGGCGTAAGCCCAAGTTGGCGGATTCTCCGGAAACAGCAAGACGCTCGCGCGTCAACGGGATGTCGGGCCTCATGGCCCAGTAAGTGGTAATTCTCCTTGAGTATCGGCAAATCAGGGCAATCCCGACCAAATACCGTCTCACATGAAGTAATGGCTTGGGGTGCCCCGGTGTCAAGCGAAAATAGGATTCAGAATGCGGATCCTAAATCTTTCACATTCTGCGATATGGGCACTGATCGGCCCTGTGACGGTGATTCGTGCTCCCGTGCCAGCATGGCCAGCCCCCGTGCCAGCATAACCATTCGATCCGAACCTCCAGTTTGCTGACTCCATTCCCTCCGGTATCCAGCATGATCAACGATGAATTGCTTCTCAATTACGGCTCGACCCTGAATGGTTGATGCTTGTTGGTGAGACACTAAATCATGACTGATCTAGTAGGGGGCCAGCGAGTTTGTGTGGCATTCTTGAGGCTTTGCTTTCAGCCTTCATGTAGCTCTAACCGGTTTTCCAGTAGTGGCCCAACAGATTGTGGCGCTGTTTAAAGGCGATTAGCTGGGCAACTTTACAGAACCCCTTCTTAGAGGACGCTATGGGTTCGGATGCTGCTCATATCGCTGACTACATTAAAAAGGCAAACTGTCTTTGATGATATAACTATTCTAGGGAAAATACGGCCGTGTTTTATTGGCGAAGGCAACGAGTGAGAGCATTACCGGGACTTCTACCAATACTCCGACCACAGTTACAAGTGCTGCTCCTGAGTGCAACCCAAACAAACTGATGGCTACAGCCACGGCAAGCTCAAAGAAGTTAGAGGTTCCAATCAATGCTGCTGGAGCAGAAATATTGTGCGGAACTTTCCACAGATACGACCAGCCGTAGGCAATTGCAAAGATGCCGTAGCTCTGTATCAGTAATGGAACAGCGATCAGAGCGATCACAAGAGGTTGCTCAAGGATCGTTTGAGCCTGAAAGCCGAACAACAGCACTACAGTAGCCAGGAGTCCGATGATTGAGAAAGGCTCAAGGCGATGAGCAAATCGTTTGAGAGTTTCTCCATCATGATTTCTTTTGATGAGGAAATGACGGGTGAGATATCCCGCTGTCATAGGAATAACCACATAAAGAACAACAGAGAGCAGCAAGGTTTCCCAGGGTACGACAATATCAGTTATGCCGAGTAACAATGCTGCTATAGGGGCAAAGGCAAACACCATGATGAGATCGTTGATTGAGACTTGCACGAGCGTATAGCCAGGGTCTCCACGAGTGAGTTGGCTCCACACAAAGACCATCGCCGTGCAAGGAGCAACTCCTAGCAAGATCATTCCGGCGATGTATTCTTTCGCCGTTTCCGGTTCTACAAGTCTCGCAAAGACATACTCGAAAAATAGGATGCCTAGCCCGGCCATTGTGAATGGTTTGATGAACCAGTTGACAACCAGAGTGATGCACAACCCTCGTGGCCTACTCCCAAGGTCTTTCAGGCTGGAAAAATCTACTTGGGTCATCATCGGATAAATCATCACCCAGATAAGCACCGCAACCACGAAGTTGACGTTGGCATATTCGAGCCCGGCCACCTGCTGAAAGAGTGACGGAAACACATAGCCCAAACCGATCCCGGCAAGGATGCACAACCCAACCCACAGACTCAGGTATCGACCAAAGAGGCTAAGAGGTGATTTCTTGCTCATCATGGATGTTCCTTCTCAATAGGATCTCGAAGTATTGTAGTTGCTTTATGAAGAGTGGCATTATTTTGTCTCTTGTTTAATCTACCAAAAATTGTACCGCTTCCAGTACCATGAGGAGTGGTCAAACAATGGGGCAAGCCAAGCGTGCGGCCAGCAAATGTCGAATATTTTGACGAGATCTACAGCCGGATGCACACCGGCATCGAGCCAATAGCAGTCCAGCGAGATTGCGTGTTTCTGATTTCGGTGTTTGAGTGGTCAATCGCGAGGCTCGCTCTCTGACGAGTGTCTCAGTATGCCACAGTCGGACCGTTGAGAATCGTATAGCTAAAAAATGAACGGATTAGTATTTTGCAATTTGTTCCATATTTTGAATCAGAGTCTGAAATCTATGCAGTAAGCTCAAAGAGATTTGCGGGATCTCAATTACCATCATGTGCCCGAAGTGATGGACGGAACACGAGGAGCCGTATACAATCCAAAGGTATGTACAGCAAAATAGTTGAGACGAGTGCGGGTGATAAGCAGGCCATCTTTTCGGCCAGGGGCATCGTAAAGACCTATCAAGTTGGCGAATTGGAGATCAACGCGCTTCGTGGAGTAGATTTTGACCTCTACAAGGGCGAGTTCGTGGTTTTGCTCGGACCATCGGGCAGCGGGAAGTCAACGCTCCTCAACATTCTCGGCGGGCTTGATGTTCCGACTGCTGGCCGTGTCAACTACTTTGATGAGGATCTCAGCGCATTCAGCGATCAAGGTCTCACGCTGTTTCGAAGAGAACATGTTGGATTTGTATTCCAGTTCTACAATCTGATCCCGAGCCTGACAGCGAGGGAAAATGTCGCACTCGTCACCGATATTGCTAAAGATCCTATGAATTCAACGGAAGCACTCGAGATCGTCGGGCTCAAAGATCGGATCGATCACTTCCCCGCTCAACTCTCCGGCGGAGAACAACAACGCGTCGCGGTCGCAAGAGCAATAGCCAAACGCCCCGATGTGCTTCTCTGTGACGAGCCCACTGGTGCGCTCGATTCAACCACCGGTGTGATCGTGCTTGAAGCAATTGAGCGTGTAAACCGTGAGCTGGGCACCACCACCGCGGTCATCACCCATAACGCAGCGATTGCAGCGATGGCGGACCGTGTCGTGTCGCTCTCTGGTGGGGGAATCGCTGAAACAATTGTGAACAAAGTCAAACACCCAGCTCGAGAGATTTCTTGGTGAGGGCGATCAATCTTAAACTCGTCCGAGATCTTGCTTATCTCAGAGGGCAGGCTGTTGCGATTGGGTTAGTGATGGCCTGCGGTGTGGCGACTTTTGTGATGTCCCTGAGCATGCTCGATTCGCTCTCGGGGACACTCAACTCCTATTACGAGCAGAATCGGTTCGCCCATGTCTTCGCTCACCTTAAGCGTGCCCCCGATGATATTGCAGAACGGATCGCAGAAATCCCAGGCGTTGCATCGGTTCAGACACGCGTGGTTGAAAGAGTGATTCTCGACATGCCTGGTATGAGCGAACCGGCCGCGGGAAAAATAATCTCACTGAGCAAGAACCCGCATGAGGGGCTCAATCTGCTCTATTTAAGGGCCGGACGATTTCCAGAGGGTAAACGCGCTCGGGAAGTATTGGTGAGCCAGCGATTCGCCGAGTCTCATCGGCTTGATCCAGGTGATCCTGTTGAAGTGATTCTCAACGGTAGACTAGAAACCCTGCGAGTCGTGGGTATCGCCCTCTCTCCCGAGTACATTTATCTTATCAGCCCGGGGAGTGTCCTGCCCGAGAATGAACGCTACGGGGTTTTCTGGATGGCCCGCGACGAGTTGGAGGCCGCCTTCGACATGGAAGGGGCATTCAATGATGTGGTCATGACGCTGATTCCGGGCACAAACAGGCAAGATGTGATCGCGAGCGTAGACCACCTCACCGACTCATACGGCGGGCTTGGCGCGTACGAACGGGAAGACCAACTGTCCCACAAGTTCATGTCCCATGAGATTGAAGAACTGCGCGCAATGACGGTAATTATTCCGGTAATCTTTCTGGGTGTCGCTGCATTTTTGCTCAATATTGTCCTCTCTCGCCTAGTTACGACTCAACGCGAGCAGATCGCAGCACTCAAAGCCCTTGGGTACAGCAACAGTGAAATCGGACGCCACTACTTTGGTTTCGTCATGCTCATCGCCGTGATCGCAGTCGTTGTGGGAACCGCTGCAGGCGTGTGGATGGGGCGGGGATTGACCGCTATCTATATCGAATTCTTTGATTTCCCAACGTTTCAATATACGCTCAAACCCCGAATCATCGTGTTAGCATCCATCGTTACCATGATGTCCGCTTCACTGGGTGTCTTTCATGCGTTGCGTTTAGCAGTCCGTCTCCCGCCTGCTGAAGCGATGCGTCCGCAGGCGCCAATGTCGTTTCACCCAACGATTTTTGAGCGTATTGGGATCCATCGTATGGTCCCTGCATCTATACGAATGATATTGCGTCAGCTCGAGCGCCGCCCGATCAAAGCCATGCTCTCGATATTTGGAATAGCGCTCGCTACAGCTATCCTTATCGTAGGAAGCTACGCCGAAGATGCCACAGACTACATTCTCAACTTTCAATTCAACGATGTCATGCAGTACGATGTCGATGTCGTTCTCGCGGACCAAACCGATGATGTGGCGATCTCTACAATCAGCAGCCTGCCCGGCGTGCGATCGCTTGAGCCGTATCGATCACTCGCTGTCCGAATCCGCAGCGCCCACCGAGATCGGCGGATAGGCATCATAGGTTTGACACGCAGCGATGGGATGCATCGGCTGCTCGACATGAATGCGGGGGAGGCGGTTGGGCTTTCAGAGAGTGGGATTGTTCTCTCTAGTATTCTTGCACAAACCCTGAATATCGAGGTTGGTGACTATGTGACCATTGAAGCACTCGAAGGTCGACGGCCCACTTTCCAAGTTGAGGTCTCGGGTCTTATCAACGATTTTTCAGGGCTCGTCGCGTATATGAACATGAACGAAATTAACCGTCAGATGCAAGAACAGAATACGATTGGTGGCGTGTACCTATTGGTTGATCCGACGCACATCGATTCGCTCTATGGGGAGCTTCGTGATATGCCTCGTGTTGTTGCGGTCAACGTAAAGTCGTCAACCGTAAAAAACTTTCGGGAAACCATCGCTCGCAACTCGCAGCTCATGCGTCCATTCTTGATTGGTTTCGCGACTGTAATCGCTTTCGGTGTTATTTACAACAGCGCTCGGATATCCCTCTCCGAACGTAGCCGAGATTTGGCTACCCTCAGAGTCCTCGGGTTCACACGCCGCGAAATCACTGCAATTCAGCTGGGTGAGCTGGTAATCATCACGGGAATCGCCATCCCATTTGGACTGGTTCTTGGCTATTTCTTATCCTGGTTCACCTCAGTCTCCACAGAATCGGAACTCTTTCGCATTCCATTTATCATCGAGCCATCGACTTTCGCAATGGCAGCAATCGTAGTGATAACCGCGGCAGCGGTGTCTGGGATTATTGTTCGCCGCCGGCTCGATAAACTTGATCTAGTATCCGTCCTCAAGTCAAGGGAGTAAGATTGGACATGCCCAAAGCACTCAAATCAGTTCTGATGATTATCGTTGCAGTTGTGGTAATCACGGCGATTGTCTACGCGATGCTGCCGCAGCCCATTCCAGTCGATACCGCCAGTGTGGTTGTTGCACCGATGCATGTGTCTGTAAACGAAGAGGGCATCACACGAATCAGAGAGCGTTATGTAGTTTCTTGTCCCCTCAAGGGACGCCTGAGACGCGTCTCACTAGAACCCGGCGATCGTGTTTCTGCCGGTGAGACTGTGCTGGCAGTGATCGAGCCAATAGATCCAGAGCTACTCGATGCCCGCGCGCTTGCTCAAGCAGAAGCTAGGGTGCAAGCTGCCGAGGCTGCACTGCGGCAGGCGGGCGCCTCACTTGAGCGGACCCGTGCAGCATATGACTTCGCTGAGAATGAGCTTGTGCGTCTAAACCAAGCCTTCAACGCTGGGGCGGCCAACAAGCACGAACTCGATGAAGCACGAACAAATGAACGAACTTCTACCGAAGATTTTCGTGCCACCGAGTATGGCGAAGAGATCGCCAAGTATGAGCTTGAAGTCGCCCGCGGCGCATTGCTTTACGCACTGGGGGAGGGCGAGAGCGATGAGCGAGCAAGAATGCCTATATACTCGCCGATCGATGGCGCGGTGCTCCGTGTGTTACAAGAGAGTGTCGCGGTCGTGCCCTCTGGAACCCCGCTGATCGAGGTTGGTGATCCTCGTGATCTGGAAATAGTCATCGATGTGCTCTCAAGTGACGCAGTGACCATCCGGCCCGGTCAGCGTGTCGTCATTGACCACTGGGGCGGGTCAAAGCCACTCGAAGGCATCGTTCGAATCGTCGAACCCTCCGCATACACCAAGGTTTCCGCGCTGGGGATTGATGAACAGCGCGTGAATGTCATCGTTGATTTCACATCGTCAGTAGAGCATCGCATGACACTCGGAGATGGCTTTCGAGTCGAGGCGAGTATTGTGATCTGGGAGGAACCCATGATCCTGCAAATCCCGACAAACGCAGCATTCCGCGCCGGGGATAAATGGGCAGTTTTCGTAATTGTTGACGGAAAAACGGAACTCCGAGAGATCGAATCCGGGCAACATAACGGCCGGACAACTCGTATACTCAGTGGGCTAAATGAAAGCGAGCAAATAGTACTTTACCCGAGTGATCAGCTCACATCAGGTGCACGAGTGGAAGTTAGAGATGAGAGTATTTTGGACAACTGATAGCGTCGTAGGGTCCAAAAACTTAGCCGAGGTGATTCACTCGATATTTTCAGGCGAACAACTGAATCTGATGCCTGATCTGCGCACGAGAATGTCTTTTGATAACCAACTCCGATTATGAAATGGATCAACT
>Ga0209344_10001042_pt1 | contig 39805 bp, 32 predicted proteins | sample Cruoilmetagenom6_FD_187293 | JGI IMG/M metagenome (GOLD analysis project Ga0209344, IMG submission 187293) | Oil polluted marine microbial communities from Coal Oil Point, Santa Barbara, California, USA - Santa Barbara Oil Seep Sample 6 (SPAdes)... | ecosystem: Environmental > Aquatic > Marine... | reverse complement strand
AACGTTGCTGCCGGGGCAAACCCAATGGATTTGAAACGCGGTATCGACAAAGCCGTTGAAGCCATTGTTGCAAATCTTGAAAAGCAAACCACCAAAGTGGGAAATTCTTCTGAAATGATAAAGCAAGTGGCTTCCATTTCAGCAAACAACGATGATGTTATTGGCGAATTGATCGCAAAAGCATTTGGAAAGGTCGGAAAAGAAGGTGTAATTACAGTTGAAGAAGCAAAAGGAACCGAAACCTACGTTGATGTTGTTGAAGGTATGCAGTTTGACCGCGGATACCTTTCACCTTATTTCGTAACCGACACTGAAAAAATGCAAACTGAATTGGAAAACCCAATGATTTTGCTTTACGATAAAAAGATTTCATCAATGAAAGATTTGATGCCTGTACTTGAGCCAGTGGCACAACAGGGAAAATCTTTATTGATCATTGCAGAAGATGTTGATGGCGAAGCCTTAGCTACATTGGTAGTAAACAAACTTCGTGGTTCTTTGAAAATTGCCGCTGTAAAAGCGCCAGGTTTTGGTGATAGAAGAAAAGCAATGCTTGAAGATATCGCAATTTTAACTGGAGGAACTGTGATTGCTGAAGAGCGCGGTTTCACTTTGGAAAATGCCACCATAGACATGTTAGGTTCTGCTGAAACCGTAACAATTGACAAAGACAATACTACAATTGTGAATGGCGCTGGCAAAAAAGACGACATCAAAGGTCGTGTGAACCAAATAAAATCTCAAATAGAATCTACAACTAGCGACTACGATAAAGAAAAATTGCAAGAGCGTTTGGCAAAACTTGCAGGCGGTGTTGCCGTTCTTTACGTAGGCGCAGCAAGTGAAGTGGAAATGAAAGAGAAAAAAGACAGAGTTGACGATGCCCTTCATGCCACCCGTGCAGCTGTTGAGGAAGGTATCGTTGCCGGTGGTGGCGTAGCTTTGGTTCGTGCCATCGAAACTTTAAAGAAACTTACAACTGATACTTTAGACGAAACAACAGGAGTTCAAATCGTGGCTCGCGCCATAGAATCTCCACTTCGTACTATCGTTGAAAATGCAGGCGGCGAAGGTTCCGTGGTAATCAACAAGGTTTTGGAAGGCAAGAAAAATTTCGGTTATGATGCCAAAACTGAAAAATATGTTGATATGCTAAAAGCAGGAATCATTGATCCTAAAAAAGTAACCCGTATAGCGCTTGAAAACGCTGCTTCGGTTGCAGGAATGATTCTTACCACCGAATGTGCTTTGGTAGATATTAAAGAAGAAAATGCCGGTGGCGGAATGCCAGGCGGTATGGGCGGAGGAATGCCCGGAATGATGTAATTCCAAAAAATTGATTAATAGTTAAAAACCTCACGAGTCTCTGTGACCTGTGAGGTTTTTTTATCTTCTGAAATATTAAAAAGTAACCTCAACTTCTTTCAAATCTCCACTTCTGTCAATCGTAACCGTTACCGTTTGTCCTTTTTCAAATTTTGAAAGACTCTTCATATAGCTCATCATATCGGTTACTTCAAAATCGCCCATTTTTACTACAATATCTCCTTTTTGAAGCCCTGCTTTTTGTGCGGGACGGTCTTCGCTGATGCCGTCAATTCGCATTCCTTTTCCGCTGAAAAGATAATCGGGAACTACACCCAATGTCACTTTAAAATCTGGAACCGCTTCACTTTCGTTTTTTGTTTTTCTAAACGGAAGTTTTGGCTGACTGTCCAAATCCTTAATAATGTTGAAAATATAATTTGAAACGATTTCCATTCCAGCAAAATTTACCTTTTCTGTATCGTCGCTCGGTTTGTGGTAATCTTCGTGCTGTCCGGTGAAGAAATGCAGCACCGGAATATCGGCCAAATAAAACGAAGTATGGTCACTCGGCCCGACGCCGCTTTCATTTTCAGATATTTTCAGTTGTCCAGCATTTGCATTTACGGCTTGTTTCAAAATAGGCGAGGTTCCCACGCCGTAAACCGCCAAAGTATTTTCAGAATTCAATCTTCCAACCATATCCATATTCAACATATAGCTTACTTTTTTGGTATCGATGGTTGGGTTTTTCACGAAGTAATTGGAGCCCAACAAACCTTCTTCTTCGCCCGAAAAAGCAATAAAAAGATAGTTATTCTTTTTTGGAGAACCTTTCTGTTGAAGCGAATCTGCCAAATGCAGCATCATCGCAACGCCACTCGCGTTATCGTCTGCACCATTGTGTATTGCTTCACCCTCTCGATACAGCGAACCTTCGCCGCCCATTCCTAAATGATCGTAATGAGCGCCAATTACCACAGTATTTTCAGCCTTGTTATCTAAATATGCGATTACATTTTCACCAGTTTCGGTGCTATCACTTTTTTCGGAAGTAAACTCCGCCTCTTGATGTGGATTTTTACTAGCCCTGTAAGAAAATTTTTGAAAATAGCCTTCGGTTCCTTTGGCTTGCAATCCTAAATCCTCAAATCTTTTCGCAATGTATTTTGCGGCTTTCTTTTCGCCTTCAGATCCCGTTTTTCTTCCGTTTAAACTATCATTGGCCAAAATAGCAACATCTTCTTTCATGGAAATTGACTTCACATTAGTTTCCTTACAGGAGAAAACCATTATTGCCAGAAATAACATTAAAATTATACGCATATCATTACTTTTGTTCAAAAATACATTAAAAATGAAAATAGTATATACGCTACTCATTGTTTCCTTTTTGGCGAGTTGTAAAAACGAAGAAAAAAAAGATGATCAAATTGCCACATCCAATTCTGAAAAAAAAGAAACCTACGTTCTTGATGAAATTACAAAAGACACTTTAATTTATCCCGAAGAAAAGCATTTCAAGAACATACGGCAAGTCACTTTTGGCGGCGATAATGCCGAAGCGTATTGGAGTTTTGATGACACTCAACTGATCTTCCAAAGCAACAACAAAAATTGGGGCGTGAACTGCGACCAGATTTTTTTAATGGATGCCGATGAAACTTTTGAGAATAAACAACCGCCAATGGTAAGTACCGGAAAAGGAAGAACCACTTGCAGCTATTTTCTACCGGACGGAAAGCATTTTGTGTACGGAAGCACCCATTTAGAAAATGAAGAATGTCCCGAGGTTCCACTGAAAAAAGAGGGAAAATACGTGTGGCCGGTCTATGACAGTTTCGACATTTTTGTTTCAGATTTGGAAGGAAATATAACCGCTCAACTCACAAACGAACCGGGATACGATGCCGAAGCAACCGTTTCGCCAAAGGGCGATAAAATTGTTTTTACCAGTATGCGAAGTGGAGATTTGGAATTGTACACAATGGATTTGGATGGAAAAAACGTAAAGCAAATCACCAATGAATTGGGCTATGATGGCGGCGCATTTTTTTCGCCCGACGGAACAAAATTGATTTTCCGCGCTTCCCGACCAAAAACCGAAGCTGAAATTAAAGAATACAAAGATTTGCTCGCACAAGGTTTGGTGCAGCCTACCGAAATGGAGCTTTTTATCTGCAATGCCGACGGAAGCGACCTGCGCCAGCTTACGCATTTGGGCAATGCCAATTGGGCCCCATTCTTCCATCCTTCAGGAAACAGGATTTTATTCTCCAGCAATTTTGAAGCGGAACGGGGTTTTCCCTTCAACCTTTATTTAATTGACATTGATGGCAAAAATCTCGAGCGCGTAACACATGGCGAAACTTTTGATGCCTTTCCAGTATTTTCAAACGACGGAAAAAAATTGGCGTTTTCTTCCAATAGAAACAACGGCGGCGGCCACGATACCAATCTTTTTATTGCCGAATGGCAAGACTGAGGATTGCGGATTTTAGTCCCGATAGTTATCGGGAGACGATTTTTGATTTTTGATTTAATGCTTAAATAGTTGCTTTTGAATTTAATTAAGCTTTATAAAATTCCGTTACTATCGGCGCTATTTGCAATTGCATTTTATATAAGTTTTGGGTACGATTTGGAGCGGAGCGATTTTATAAAACTCATTTCGCTCTATGCTGCACTTTTTGTTTCTGCCTACCTTTTGATCGAAAAATTTATCCCCAGGTCTCGATACCAATTTTGGTTTTTGGCATTTTTCGGACTTGTATTCCGATTTGTTTTTATTGTTTCAATTCCCAATCTCTCCCAGGATTTCTATCGGTTTTTGTGGGATGGGAGATTATTGGTGCGAGGAATCAGTCCCTATCTTTTTACTCCGGAAACTGCAACAGTTTCTGTTGCCCAATCACAACTTTTAATTGATGGAATGGGCCATTTAAATGCAAGCCATTTCAGCAATTATCCCCCCGTTAATCAACTGTTTTTTGCAATTGCCGCATTATTTGCCGAAAAAAGTATTTTGGGGTCCGTGGTTGTCCTGCGTGTACTGATTATCCTCGCGGATGTAGGAATTCTCTACTTCGGAAAGAAAATATTGAAACAATTGAATTTGCCAATCAAGAATATATTTTGGTTCTTTTTGAATCCTTTTATAATTATAGAACTCACCGGAAACCTTCATTTTGAGGGAGTCATGCTTTTCTTTTTAATTTGGGCACTTCACCTTCTTTTTAAGGGAAAATGGTTTTGGGCGGCGGTTTTAGTTGGAATTTCCATTTCGGTGAAATTGATCCCCCTATTGTTTTTGCCTTTATTTTTTAAGTATTTTACTTCCAAAAAACTGGTTTTCAAAGGACTGGAAAAGATCGACTGGACAGCATTATTAAAATTTTATGCTATTATCGGAATGACGGTCTTTACTATTTTTTTGCCATTTCTGTCTTCGGAATTTCTCCGAAACTTCTCGGAAACAATCGCGCTTTGGTTTCAAAATTTTGAATTTAATGCGAGTGTTTACTACGTAATTCGCTGGATAGGCTTTCAAATGGTTGGGTGGAATATTATCGGAACGGTCGGGAAAATTCTTCCTGTTTTGGTGCTTCTTTTTGTTTTGGGACTGGCCTTTTTCAGAAATAATAAAACCCAAAAACAATTATTTACCGCGATGCTTTTTGCGGTTTCAATTTACTTTTTGCTTTCAACAACTGTGCATCCGTGGTACATCGCCACGCCCCTTTTCCTTTCCGTTTTTACGAAATATAAATTCCCAATTGTTTGGAGTTTTGTAGTAATGCTAAGCTATTATGCTTACGGAAAAGATGGTTTTGACGAAAATCTTTGGCTCGTTACTTTGGAATATGCAGGTGTAATTGGATTTGCCGTTTGGGAAATCTTTCTTTCTCCAAAGCAAAAACCCGTTTCGTTTTAAAGTCTACACTTGCTACTATTTTTTAACCCTTTCTAACCTATAAAAATCTTTCCGTCTATCCTTTAAATTTCTAACTGCTCCAAAAGTATGCAGTTCACGAAGCAAATCAATATCCACATCGGCCACCAAAATCATTTCGGTATTTGGGGTTGCTTCCGCTTTTATGCCGTTATTTGGAAATGAGAAATCGCAGGGAGTGAAAACGGCGCTCTGTGCATATTGAATATCCATATTATGAACCTTCGGAAGGTTTCCGACGCTTCCCGCAATGGCCACATAACATTCGTTTTCAATTGCTCTTGCCTGGGCACAAAGTCTTACACGCGAATAGCCATTTTGGGTATCGGTCAAAAATGGCACAAAAAGTATATCCATTCCTTCATCGGAAAGAAGGCGCGAAAGTTCCGGAAATTCAGAATCGTAGCAAATCAAAACCCCTATTTTTCCGCAGTCGGTATCGAAGGTTTTAAGGGAATTTCCGTTTACCATCCCCCAAACCCTTTCTTCATCGGGCGTAACGTGAATTTTTTCATACCGCTCCACGCTTCCATCGCGACGACATAGATAGCCCACGTTGTAAAGTTTGCCGCGGACAATCTCGGGCATACTGCCGGTAATGATATTGATGTTGTAAGAAATAGACAATTGCGATAAGCGCTCGGTTATTTCCTTTGTATGTTTCGCCAACTCGCGAATGGCGTCCGGTTCGCTCATTTCATTGTATTCAGCCATTAACGGCGCGTTAAAAAACTCGGGGAACATCGCGAAGTCGCAACGATAACCGGCAACACAATCTATAAAATATTCCGCTTGGTGCATAAGGTCCTCCATGCCCGCATAGCTTCGCATTTGCCACTGGATGAGGCCAAGGCGCACAACGCTTTTTACAGCAGATGGTTTTGGTTTTGCAATTGGTTTGGTGTAATAAATATTGTCCCACTCCATTAACACCGCAAACTCGCCCGAAGCTTTATCGCCTTCCAAATACCCTTTCAATACACGAACCGGGTGAAAATCGTTTGAAATTTGAAAATTTAAAACCGGATCATCAATCTGTTTGCGTTTTACTTTTTCAATATACTGTTTTGGTGAAAGTTTATCGGCATGCAAATGATAATTGGGCATTCTTCCACCAAAAACGATACTTTTCAAGTTTAAATTTTCACACAATTCCTTTCTATAATCGTACAATCTTCTTCCCAGTCGCAGCCCACGGAAATCGGGGCGGATAAATACATCTATTCCGTAAAGCACATCGCCGTCGGGGTCGTGAATCCCAAAAGTGGGATCGTCGGTTATATCTTTATAGGTGTGTTTCTCTCCCAACTCGTCAAAATCTACAATAATGGAAAGGGCACAACCTGCAATTTCGCCATCGGCCATTATCACCACTTGTCCCTCGGGAAAGATGTCAATGAGATTACCAATTTCATTGATTTTCCAATAGCTATTTGGAAGTCCACCATACGATTGAATGGTAGCCTCTTTCAACGCTTCGTAGTCTTTTAGCGTTAAAAATTTTAATTCTATATTTTCAATTTTTTGCTGTTCCATTCTTTCATTTTATTATATAAACTATAATCCTTTCCCCCAACTTAATTGGTTGAGGGAAAAGATTTCTAAATTTTTGGAATTCGTCTTTCTTCGAAAAAAATATTCCTTTTTTACATACCTAAAAGGTACGCAAAAATTAAAGGCGCAACGATGGTTGCATCACTTTCTATGATGAATTTTGGCGTGTCCATATCCAGTTTTCCCCACGTGATTTTCTCATTCGGGACGGCTCCGGAATAGCTTCCGAAACTGGTTGTGGAATCACTGATTTGGCAGAAATAACTCCAGAACGGAGTGTCTGTCCTTTCCATATCTTGGTATAGCATGGGCACGACACATATTGGGAAATCTCCCGCGATTCCCCCTCCTATTTGGAAGAAACCGATTCCTTTTTCAGAATTATCCGTGTACCAATCTGCGAGGAAAGTCATATACTCAATTCCGCTTTTCATGGTAGAAGCTTTCAATTCGCCTTTAAGTACATAACTTGCGAAGATGTTGCCCATAGTACTGTCTTCCCAACCTGGACAAACTATCGGCAAATTCTTTTCCGCAGCGGCGTACATCCATGAATCTTTTAAGTCTATTTCGTAATGTTCTTCCATTACACCGCTCAACAAAAGTTTGTACATATACTCGTGGGGCAGGTAGCGTTCGCCTTTTGCTTCGGCTTCTTTCCAGAGTTTTACAATGTGCTTTTGAATTCTTCGGAAAGCTTCTTCCTCGGGAATACAGGTATCGGTAACGCGGTTCATTCCGTTTTCCAGTAAATTCCACTCATCCTGTGGCGTTAGATCGCGGTAATTCGGAACGCGTTTGTAATGGCTGTGTGCCACCAGATTCATAATGTCCTCTTCAAGATTTGCGCCCGTGCAGGAAATGATATGCACCTTATCCTGACGTATCATTTCAGCAAAAATCTTTCCCAGTTCGGCAGTACTCATGGCTCCGGCAAGCGAGACGAGCATTTTTGAGCCATTGTTCAATTGGGCCTCGTATCCTTTTGCGGCATCCACAAGGGCGGCAGCGTTGAAGTGTAAATAATATTTTTCAATAAATTGGGAAATGGATCCTTTGCTAGTAGTCATCTTCTTCGGTATTAAATTTTGAAACGCCTTTTTTGGTTTCGTTAAAATTGCTTTCGTATTCGTCTTCTTCGTCCGTGCCCGCAAATTTGTAGGTAAGCATTTTATAGTAGAGTTTTGCCGCCACAAAATCTGAAGCCTTTTCATCCTTATTTGGGCACAGTTCGACAATATCAAAACCTACCACGTTACGCTCCTCAAAAACCTGTTTTAGGAAATCAAGGGTTTCGTACCAGAAAAGTCCGCCAGGCTCTGGTGTTCCAGTTGAAGGCAAGATTGAAGGGTCTAGCGCGTCAAGATCGAAGGTTATGAAAACGTTGTCTCCCAGAGCTTCAATAACCTTGTCCATCCAATATTCATCCTTGGCCATATCGTGTGCGAAGAAAACCTTTTCCTCGTCCATGACGCGGGTTTCGGCAATGTCCATACTACGTATTCCCACTTGCACCAGGTTTGTGGTCTGGCTTGCTTCGTATACCGCGCAGGCATGGTTGCACTTACTCCCATGAAATTCCTTGCGCAAATCTGCGTGTGCATCTATGTGAAGGACGGTTAGATTATCAAAACACTCGTTGAAAGCACGAATGGTTCCTATGGAAATACTATGCTCCCCACCAAAAATAGTTACGAATTTATTGCGTTTTATATAGTCTTTTGTGATTTTGTGAACTTCAGAGACAACGGCTTCCGGAGAGGAATTTTCTGTAATTGCATCTGCTAAATAAACTCCTTGTTTGTAAACCTCTGTTTGGGTTTCAATGTCGTAAAGCTCCATGTTTTCTGAAGCATCCAAGAAGGCCTCTGGGCCTTTGTCGGCTCCTTTTTGCCAAGTGCTTGTTCCATCGTAAGGAACTGGGATCAATACAATTTTTGATGTTTCTAGGGCCGCATATTTTTGCGGGATACCTGCGTACGTCTTAGTGCTCATAACCTAAAATGTTTAGCAATTGCTCGCTTGTTTGTTGTTCTGAAAATAGTTGGTATGTTAAATTGTTGTTTTTATCTCTGTCAATCAAAATATGCTTTGGCGAAGGAATCAAGCAGTGCTGCAAGCCCCCAAACCCGCCAATGGTTTCTTGGTATGCTCCTGTATTAAAGAAGCCAATATACAAAGGTTTTTCTTTTCTGAACTTTGGCAGATAAATAGCCGCCATGTTTTGCTCACTGTTATAATAGTCATCACTATCACAAGTCAATCCACCCAAGAGCACTCTTTCATATTCATCATTCCAACGGTTTACGGCAAGCATAATAAAACGTTTGCTGATGGCCCAAGTGTCTGGTAAGGTTGTGATGAAAGATGAATTAATCATATTCCACTTTTCGCGGTCGTTTTGTTGTTTTTGGTATAAAATCTCATAAATGGCACCACCGCTCTCTCCTACGGTAAAGCTTCCAAATTCTGTAAATATGTGTGGTACCGGCACATCTGCCTCTGCACAGGTAATGTTTATCTGGTTTAAAATCTCATCAATCATATACTGATAATCGTACTCAAACGCTAATGAGTTTTTTATCGGAAAACCACCGCCAATGTTAAGACTGTCCAAAGAAGGACAGATTTTTTTAAGACGTACATATACCTTTAGACACTTCACCAATTCGTTCCAGTAATAAGCCGTGTCGCGTATTCCTGTATTTATGAAGAAATGTAGCATCTTTAAATCTACACGTTCGTTGTTTTTTATCTGCTCTTCATAAAAAGGGATTATATTTTTGTATCCAATGCCCAATCTGGAAGTATAAAATTCAAACTTTGGCTCTTCTTCGGAAGCAATACGGATACCTACATTGAAGTGGTTGTCAATACTGTCTGAAAGCAGCTCGATCTCTTCATAATTATCAATAATCGGGATGCAGTTTTCATGACCGTTGTTAATTAAACGGGCTATGTTATCTATATAACGGTCGCGTTTGAAGCCATTGCAAATTACATAAGTTTTATCTGATACCTTTCCGGTTTTCTTTAAACGCTCTACAATATCAATATCAAACGCCGAAGAGGTTTCTATGTGTATGTCATTCTTTAGAGCTTCATTCAATACGTGTTTAAAGTGCGAACTTTTGGTGCAATAACAGTAGTTGTACGTGCCTTTATAGTTGTTTTTTTCAATAGCGTCCGCAAACCATTTTTTTGCCAAATTAATATTTTCTGAAATTTTTGGCAGGTATGTAAATTTTAAGGGAGCTCCGTATTTTTCAACAAGGCCCATTAAATCTACGCCGTGAAATTCCAGGCCATTATCGCCCAAGCGAAATTCTTCCTGTGGAAAATAATACGTTTGGTTTATTAAATCTATGTATTTGGTGTTCATCCTTTTGTTTTCGTTGAAAAGTGTAAATTAAAAATTCTTGCTACGTAATCCCCAAAAAATGGAGAGGATAACAAAAAATTAACTTGAAGATTAGATGTGAATAGGCCAAGCATTTATAGTGGAACTTGTGCCCGAAACATGCTGAATTGCAGCTATGGGAAATAAAAAGGTATTGTTCATTTAGAATCTTTGTTCCTGAAAGTTTTCAAAAACTAACCATTTTAAAAATACTGTCTCTTAATTTGTTTTCACTACAAAAGTGCCAAAAAAAATTCAATAATTAATGAATTGGAGAAAATTTCATTTTCCCTTATAACATGCTGAACATATTGAGTTCCTTTTCAGTAAGGGTTCTCCAGCGGCCGCGCGGCAAATCTTTTTTGGTCAAGGGCCCGAGCGTAACACAATCTACCCGCACTACATCATAACCCAAATGTTCAAAAATAGTTCGTATAATGCTGTTCCCGGTATGTTTTATTTTTAGGCCTATTTCACTTTTTGGCGCGTTATCTACATAACTTATTTCCTCCACGGAAATTTCCTTTCCCTCAATACTGAAACCATCTTTTATTTTTTTAAGATGCTCAGCCTTTAGGTTTTTGTCAAGTTCTATATGGAACAAACGCGGAATTCCTTTTTTGGTGAATTTTTGCACGAACTCATCATCATTTGTAAAAAGCAAAAGCCCCGTAGCATTTCTACCCAAGCGGCCGAAAGGTTTTATTTTTGCCGTCGTGGCGTTCGCCACCAAGTCCATTACAGTCATGCCCTTTGCGTTACTGTCTGTAGTTGCAAAACCTTTTGGCTTGTTCAGCAATACGTATGTGTTTGGCTCTGGGTTCAATCGGCGGCCGTCAAAACGCACATCATCACTTAATTGCACCTTGTAACCCATTTCATTTATTATTTTTCCGTTTACGGAAACCAAACCTGTTGCAATATAGGTGTCAGCCTCGCGACGTGAGCATACACCGCTATTCGCAATATATTTATTAAGACGAATACCGTCTTCTGGGTTGCTCTTTTTTACTTCTTTTACTAATTTTTCCCTGCGGCCTATTTCCTTGCCCGTTTTATCAAACCGCAATTTCGGCTTGGCCGTAGGATCTTGTTGACGCCCGGTTTTTTTTGGTGTGGATTCTGATTTTAAAGGAGCATTTCCTCTTGCATTGCTTCGGTTGCGCTGGTTATTACTACCACGCCCTGAAGCTTTTCCTCTGTTTTGATTCTCTTGTCTGCTCATAGTTACTTTTTTGCAAAGGTAAGCAAATTAAGTAGGTTCTCGCAGTTTTCAGTTTACAGTAAAAAGACTGCTAATTGTAACTTGTGACTGAGGCTTTTTAGGAAATTATTTTTTTTAAAACACACAGATAATCTGCGCGTTTTTTTAGAAAGTCAAGCTCGGAAATGTCGATAATTTTTATGTTTTCAGAATGTTGGTTTTTAATGAATTCAAGATAACCTGCATTCAATTTTTGCAGATAAGATGCTTCTATACTCTGCTCATACTTACGGCCCCTTTTTTTTATATTTTCCAAAAGGCGGTCGGTGTTTTGGTATAGGTAAATATATTTATCTGGCTTTGGGACATCTTTGTGCATTACTTGAAAAAGTTTTTTGTAAAGCGCATATTCTTCCTCGGGCAAAGTGATGCCTGCAAAAATGAGGGATTTATTTACATCGTAATCTGCAATGACAGACTCCTTAAAAAGATCGAACTGGGTAATATCGTCTACCAATTGTTGGTAACGGTCTGCCAAAAAGGACATTTCTAATGGAAAAGCGTAACGCGCGGCATCTTCATAAAATTTTGGAAGAAAAGGGTTGTCCTTAAAACGTTCCAAAATTAGTTTTGCGTTAAAATCATTTGCAATCTTGGTGGCCAAACTTGTTTTTCCGGCCCCAATGTTTCCTTCAATCGCAATATAATTATATTGTGAAATATTGTAGTGCTTCATCGGGTTGGTAAGCCATTTGGACTGCTTTTGAAGCACACTTGAGTCTTCACTCTCAGCTAAAATTTTTATTATGCTTTTTTCAAAAACTGGATGTATTAAGTGTGAATTGAGGTCGGCCAAAGGCTGCAACACAAACTTTCGCTTTTGCATTTCTGGGTGTGGAACAGTGAGTTTTTCGGACTCAATAATCAAATCGTCAATTAATATGATGTCAATATCTATAGGCCGCGAAGTATATGCCTGAAGAGCATTGCGCTTGCGACCCATGGTCTTTTCAATTTGCAAAATTGATTTTAGGACTGTGGCAGGTTTTAAATTAGTTTGCAGCCACACGGCACAATTCAAAAACGGATCTCCATCAAAACCCATTGCCGGGGTCTGGTAAACCGAAGAGATTTTTACGATACTCCCTACCTCTTCAAACAGCGAATTTACTGCATTTTGAAGATACTCAGAGCGATTGCCCATATTGCTGCCAAGGGAGAGATAAACGTTATAAAGTGGTTGCAACTGATTCAAATTTTAACATTTAAGACGAAATTAAGGAAAAGAAAAAGACTACCAAGTAAATTTGTGTGTAGATATAAACATTACGGAAACAGCTTATTTTAACTGTTTGTTTCCAAAGGAAGTATCACCAAAGAAATTTCAAAATTTTTATGAAGAAAATACTTAAAATAACAGGAATTATTCTTGGAATCCTGGTTTTATTGCTGATTGCGGCACCATTCATTTTTAAAGGAAGCCTTGAAAAAATGCTGAAACGCACCATCAATGAAAACCTCAACGCCACAGTAACCTGGGAAGATCTCGACTTGAGTCTTTTCAGTAGTTTTCCTGATGCTTCACTTCAGTTGAATAATTTTAATGTAATCAACAAAGCCCCTTTTGAGGGCGATACTTTAGCAAGCGGCAAGACGCTTTCACTAGATATGGGCATTATGCAACTTTTCAAAAAAAGCAACGAAGCAATAAAAGTGGATGAAGTAAGACTTGACGAAGCTTTTGTAAATATAAAGATAGATTCCCTTGGAAATGCAAATTATGACATTGCCATAAAAAAAGACGCCCCCGCTACGACTAATGCAGAATCCAGTGGCGGATTTACTTTTGATCTGAAAAATTATGAAATAAATAATTCGCGCATAAATTATTTGGACGAAGCCACAAAAACCTACATAATACTTACCGAAGTACAGCATAAGGGAAGTGGTGATCTTTCACAGGAAATAAGCAATCTGGACACCGAAACCGAAGCACTTGCTTCATTTCGCCTTGACAGTACAGAATACCTAACCAAAAACAGGGTTTCGCTAAATGCAGTTTTTAAACTCGATCTCAAAAACCAAAAATATACTTTCTTAGAAAACGAAGCCAAAATCAACGAGCTTCCACTTACGTTTGATGGCTATGTGAAAGTGAACGAAAACAATAATGAAGTAGACCTTACTTTCAAAACACCTTCTTCTGATTTTAAAAACTTTTTAGCCGTTATCCCAGAAACCTATGTGAAGCAAATAAATGATGTAAAAACTACTGGAAACTTCACCGTAAATGGTATGCTAAAAGGTATTGTGGATAGCACCCACATCCCAATGATGGATATAAAAATAGCGAGCGAAAATGCTTCCTTTAAATACCCAGACTTACCCAAAAGAGTTGACAATATCACTATTGACGCCCAATTAAAAAATGAAACAGGCCTGTTAAAAGACACCTACCTCAACATTCCAAAATTGACATTTAGCATTGATGGCGAACCTTTCAGAATGAATGGAAGCATCAAGAATATAACCGAAAACCCACTGGTGAACATGGAAATGCAGGGCACACTTAATTTAGCAAATATTGAAAAGGTATTGCCTGTGGAAATGGAACAAAAACTTAGCGGAATTTTCAAAGCTGATGTTATTGCTAATTTTGATATGGATTCTGTGGAAAAGGAACGTTACGATAAAATAGACGCACGCGGAACCGCAAGCCTGACCAACTTTAATTATGATGCAGGTTTTAAAAACGAATTGAAAGTGGCCAATGCAAATCTCGCAATGCAACCTGGCATAATCACGCTGAAAGCACTAAATGCAACTACCGGACAAACCGATATCAAAGCCTCTGGAAACATTCAAAACCTAATCCCTTTTTTGATGAGCAAACAGGATTTGAAAGGACGCTTTGCGTTGCAATCAAACACTTTTAACGTGAATGATTTTATGGCTTCGGAAAACGTTTCTTCCGAAAAGAATTCTGAAGAAAAAGAAACCACTCCTAAAAGAACAGCCTCTTCGGAAGCTGTAAAAATCCCAGATTTTTTGGATGCTACTTTAGATTTCAACGCAAGCAAAGTAATTTATGACAATTTAGAATTAAAAAATGCAAAGGGAACCGCCGCCATTGCAAATGAAACAATTACCATCAGCAATTTTACCTCTAATATTTTTGGCGGAAACATTGCACTTTCCGGAAATGTTTCAACCAAAAACGAAACTCCCACTTTTGCAATGAACTTGGATTTAAGCAAAATTGATATTGACCAATCATTCAAGCAATTAGAGATGTTTCAGTTTTTAGTTCCCATAGCAAAAGCCTTACAAGGGAATTTAAACACCAAATTTGAATTGACCGGACAGCTCACAAATGATCTTTCCCCAAAACTATCCACCCTTGCTGGAACTGCGTTGGCACAAATTATTACTGCCGAAGTTAATCCGCAACAAGCCCCGTTGCTGGCTGCATTGGGCAACAAAGTTTCATTTTTAAATTTGGATAGGTTAAGCTTAAGGGATGTGAGCACAAATTTCACCTTTAACAATGGAAAGATTGAAGTGAAGCCTTTTGATTTTGACATTAAGGGAATCAATGTTACGGTTGCCGGAACTCACGGCTTGGACAAATCCATTGACTATAATGTAATGATGGATGTACCTGCAAAATATTTGGGCAATGATGTTACTAAATTGCTTCAAAATTTAAGTCCTCAGGAAGCTGATGCGATGAGTGTTGCATTGCCCATTGGCCTAAAAGGAACATTTACCAATCCACAAGTTTCCTTAAACGCAGAAACGGCTATTAATACCCTGACAAAACAAATTTTAGCCAAGCAAAAAGACAAATTGTTAAATCAAGGAACTGGTATTCTGGGAGATATTTTGGGAGGTGGAACCAAACAGGATTCCACTAAAACGAATACAAATAATAATCAACAACAAACTACACAACAACAAAACACAAAAATTATAAGGGATGTGTTAGGTGGAATTTTGGGCGGAAAGAAAAAGAAAACCGACACTACAAAAACAGGCAATTAATTCACGGCTATGGAAACTACATATCCTTCATTTCCCCGAATATTGAAAACGGTTTGATCTTCAAACATAAGATATTGCCCTTTTATACCTTTTAAAACTCCTTCATAGAAAGGATTTTTTTCAAGATTTAGTGATTTTGGTTTTTCGGGATATTTCAATACCGGGAACTGCAGGTTTGTTTCGGCATTGTTTTCCAAATAATATTCCACGGCATCTTCAGGGATAAACTGTTTTAGCCTTTTACGCCACTCCACCAAATTTTCATCCTTCACATCGTTTTTTAACATGCTTCTCCAGTTGGTTTTATCACTCACGTGGTTTTTTAAAGCCACTTCGGTAATCCCTGCCAAATAACGATTTGGAACTTCAACAATCTCAATGGCCTCATGCGCGCCTTGGTCTATCCAACGGGTAGGGATCTGGCTTTTGCGCGTTACCCCTACTTTAACACTGCTACTATTGGCAAGGTACACTACGTGGGGCTGCAGCTGCACTCGCTTTTCAAATTCTAAATCACGGTCTTTTATATTGAGATGCGCCTTGCTTTTCTCTGGGTTAATGACCCAATCTGCCGCTTGTGGAATTTCATAAAAACAATCATAACAATAACCCTGTCTATAAATCTTCTTTTGAAGGCCACAATTTAAGCATTGATACCGCAGGAAATTGATAGAAACTTTTTTATCCAGCAACTGGTTCATGTGCAAAAAATCGTTTTCAAAAACCAAATAATATTGAATGGGCGAACCATTCTCAGTCTGCATTTTGGTAAGCACTCCTTGGTAATTCATTTATTCAAAAATATTTAGACGTTAATTTTTCTAAAGAAACGCTATGGAAACATCACTTCAAAAAAGCGAAAATCGTAATTATAAAATCGTTATTTTTATAGCATAAAGATAGCAGAAAAACATGCCAATCCCCATTGTAAATTCCATTGCTTCTTGGTTTCTTAAAAAAAGATTTCATCAAATAGACCTTTTTTTGAAGTATCCTATTGAAGTTCAGGAAGAATTACTTTTCAATTTACTTCAGAAAGCAAAGCATACCGAAATTGGCCGGGAGTATGATTTTTCATCAATAAAAACCTATCGCGAATTTTCTGAAAGAGTACCCGTTACCACGTATGAAGAGAACGAAGCCAGAATTGAGCGTGCCAGATGTGGCGAGAGCAATATTTTTTGGCCTACGCCCATAAAATGGTTCGCAAAATCCAGTGGCACCACTAACGCCAAAAGTAAATTTATACCCGTTACCAGTGATTCGTTGGAAAACTGTCACTACGCAGCAAGTAAGGATTTACTCTGCATGTATCTAAACAACAACCCAAATGCACAGTTATTTTTGGGGAAAAGCCTTCGCCTTGGGGGCAGCAAGCAATTATATCAAGAAAATGGAACTGTGTTCGGGGATCTTTCCGCAATCTTGATAGACAATATGCCTTTTTGGGCAGAATTCAGCAGTACGCCCAGCAACGAAGTTTCATTAATGGGCGACTGGGAGACTAAAATGCAAGCAATAGTAAACGAAACCATCAAAGAAAACGTAACCAGCTTAGCGGGCGTGCCATCTTGGATGCTCGTTTTGTTAAATCAAGTGATGGAAACCACCGGCAGAAATAATCTTTTTGAAGTTTGGCCTAACCTGGAAGTTTATTTTCACGGCGGTGTAAATTTTGATCCTTACATAGACCAATACAATAAATTATTATCCAAAAGTGATTTTAGATATTATGAAATCTATAATGCTTCTGAAGGCTTTTTTGCAATCCAAGACAGAAACGAAAACAAGGAACTGCTGTTGATGCTGGATTATGGAATTTTTTATGAATTCATTCCAATGGATACTTACGGCACCCCCAATGAAAAGGTAATTCCGTTGAGTGAGGTGGAAGAAGGTAAAAACTACGCCATTGTAATCACTACAAATGCTGGGCTTTGGCGCTACAAAATTGGTGACACCGTCCGGTTTACTTCCACAGATCCCTACCGAATAAAAGTTACGGGAAGAACAAAACACCATATAAATGTTTTTGGGGAAGAGTTAATTATAGAAAACGCTGAAAGCGCACTGCGAAAAGTCTCTCAGCTTACAAAGGCAGAAATTGTGGATTATACCGCCGCCCCTATTTTTATGAATGGAAAGGAAAAAGGAGCACACGAATGGATTATTGAATTTAAATCACCACCCGCTGATCTTAACTCTTTCACCAAACTTTTGGACGCTGCTTTACAGGAAGTAAATAGTGACTATGAAGCCAAACGTTTCAATAATACTACCCTTAACGCCCCAAAAATCCATCACGCCCGAAAACGTCTTTTCTATGATTGGCTAAAGGAGAAAAACAAACTTGGTGGGCAGCATAAAGTTCCACGGCTTTCCAATACACGTGATTATTTGGAGGAACTTTTACGCTTAAACGGCGATTTTCAATCCTAATTCAAATAAAACCTACCTTCTGAACGTGTTGTAAAACGGGTGTTTTAAGCACTTTATCGATTCATTTTGGAGGTGGATGTATTTCAACGAATATCCCTGCAACTTCAACTAAAACTTTTGTGGATGCATAACTCCCAATGTACTTTTGGAGCATCAAAATCATTGATTCTCAAAATGAAACATTTTTTATACATAGTTTGCTTTTTAGTTTTTACCGTTTTGTTTTCGTCATGTGCGTCAACTACCTCAGTTAAAAAAGATAGTGAGGTTGCAGGTTATAACTTAAAAAGCAAAAAGGAGCAAATGCATAATAAAATTCTTTACAATAAGAATAAATCTTTGCTCGCTACTCCGTAGGGGATTAGGATTGAATTAGTAAGTATAAAAAAGCCCCGATAAAATCGGGGCTTTTGTTTTTATGAATTCTATGGAATTTTATGAAACCGCCTTCAATTTTTTGATAGTTGATTTACTCAGCTTCTCTTCGGCATACTCTTTTGTTACGTGAAGTTTTGTTTCGTCAGTCCCGGGCAAATCGTACATCGCATCCGTTAAAACTGCTTCGCAAAGCGACCGAAGTCCGCGTGCGCCAAGTTTGTATTCAATTGCTTGCTCGACAATAAAGTCTAAAGCTTCTTCCGTAATAACAAAATCAATTCCGTCCATTTCAAACAGTTTTTTGTACTGTTTTATAATGGCGTTTTTGGGTTCGGTAAGAATGGCGCGAAGTGTTTCCTTATCCAACGGATTCATATAAGTTAAAACAGGAAGTCGACCAATTATTTCAGGAATCAATCCAAAATCTTTCAAATCCTTCGGAATAATATAGCGAAGCATATTATCTTTTTCCATCTGATTTTCCTTTACCGAAGCTGAAAAACCAACAGCCTGCATATTCAATCTTTTTGAAATATGACGCTCGATGCCATCAAAGGCGCCGCCCGCAATGAAAAGAATGTTTTCAGTATTTACTTCAATAAATTTTTGGTCCGGATGTTTTCGGCCTCCCTTTGGCGGCACGTTTACTGTAGTTCCTTCCAAAAGTTTCAATAACGCCTGCTGAACGCCTTCACCACTCACATCGCGGGTGATTGATGGATTGTCGCTTTTACGGGCAATTTTATCAATTTCATCAATAAAAACTATTCCGTTTTCAGCTTTTTCGAGGTTGTAATCTGCAGCTTGGAGCAAACGGGTTAAAATACTTTCCACATCCTCGCCCACGTAACCAGCCTCGGTTAAAACCGTAGCGTCAACAATGGCCAAGGGAACGTTCAACATTCGGGCAATGGTTTTTGCAATCAAGGTTTTCCCGGTTCCGGTTTGTCCGACAATGATGATATTACTTTTCTGTATTTCAATATCGTCATCACTCTTTGGCTGTAACAATCGCTTGTAGTGATTATAAACAGCAACCGACATTACTTTTTTTGTGTGTTCCTGCCCTATTACATATTCGTCCAAAAACGCATTAATAAGTTTTGGTTTTTTCAGCATTAAATCTTTGGAAAGATCTGTGTTTCCTGAATGCAACGCCTCTTCAACTACAATTCCGTGGGCCTGTTCAATACAACGGTCGCAAATGTGGGCATCCAAACCTGCAATGAGCAAATTGGTTTCCGACTTTTTGCGGCCACAAAAGGAACATTCTAAATCTTCTTTCGACATATTATCTTTTTTCAAAAAATCTGTTTTTTAGCTTCGTGTCAATATTTCATCAATCATACCGTATTCCAAAGCTTTATCGGCTTTCATCCAATAATCGCGATCGCTGTCATCATATACTTTTTCATAGGTTTGTCCCGTGTGTTTGGCAATGATTTTATAAAGTTCTTCTTTTAAGGTAATTATTTCACGGGCGGTAATTTCAATATCGCTCGCTTGTCCCTGCGCGCCGCCCAAAGGTTGATGAATCATAACCCGAGAGTGTGTTAAACCGCTTCGCTTTCCTTTTTCACCAGCACAAAGCAGCACAGCTGCCATTGAGGCTGCCATTCCCGTACATATAGTTGCTACGTCTGGTTTAATAAATTGCATGGTATCATAAATTCCCAAGCCTGCATAAACACTTCCTCCGGGAGAATTTATGTAAATTTGAATGTCCCGCGCTGCGTCTGTACTTGCCAAAAAGAGTAATTGTGCCTGTACAATATTTGCAACTTGGTCGTTGATTCCGGTGCCAAGGAAAATGATCCGGTCCATCATTAGACGTGAAAAAACGTCCATCGCTACTGCGTTCATTTGGCGTTCTTCAATAATATTTGGTGTCAAGTTAGTCGGGTACATACTACTTATTATTTTGTCGTAGTACATATTGTTGATGCCTTGATCTTTTATAGCAAAGTTTCTAAATTCGTTACTGTAGTTCATAAATGTTTGTTCGTATTATAAATTTACTTTCCTGAACAGGAAAAGGTTTAAATCAAAAAGGCGTTAAATTAAATAATTCAACGCCTAAAGATAACTATTTCTTCGCTGAATTATGCGTAGGCTTCCTTAATGAATTTATCATAAGTAACCTCTTTGGTCTTCAATTTTGCATTTTCCTTAAAGAAATTTAGCAATTTTGCTGTGTTCAATTGTTCGCTCAAACGTTCCACTTCTTCTTTGTTTGAAAGAATACGTGCAGCAATTGATTCCAACTCTTCTTCCTTTGGATCGGTTTGTCCAAATTGAGCCATTTGCGCTTTTATCATATTTTTTGAATGGTCTTTCAACTCTTCAAAAGTTACTTGCAGATTGTTCTCCGCTCTAAGTTTTCCTTCGATCAATTGGTAGCGAAGTCCTTTTTCGCTTCGCTCGTATTCGGCTTTTGCATCATCCTCAGAAAGTCTTTTTTCGCCCGTCATTGCAATCCAGCGTTGTAAAAATTCTTTCGGAAGATCGAATTTTGTATTTTCAATCAATGATTCCACAACATCGTTCAGTAGCTTTTGGTCGCTTTGCTGTGCAAATTGCCCTTCGGCATCTTCCTTTATTTTTGCTTTCAATTCCGCTTCGGAAGTAACTACGCCTTCACCAAACAGTTTGTCAAACAATTCCTGGTTCAGTTCTGCCATTTCACGTTTGTTCACTTCTTCAATTTTGAAGGAAACCTCAATGTCCAAACCGTGGGCATCGTCATGCGAAACGCCTAAATATTTTTGGTTGTCGTGGTCATCGGCAAACATTCCTTTTGTTTTCAAAATAACTGTATCGCCCACTTTTGCGCCAAGTAGACTTTCCAATTGCTTTTTACCAGCAATTTCTTCGGTTGAAAGGGTTGTTTTCTTTTCAATGTCTTTTTCAGTTGAAGTAAAGGTTCCGGTGATTTCATCGCCTTTTTCAACTTCTTTTTTTGAAATCAATTTTCCGTATTGCTTGCGGATGGTTTTTACCTGGTTGTTCAGCATTTCATCATCTGCGATGATTTTGTAGTGAACCACCTCTTTGCCCTTTACATCCACCTCGAACTTTGGCGCAAGGCCCAATTCAAATTCAAAGGAATAATCATCTGCATCCCAATTGATTTCCGCTTCATTCTTCGGAAGTGGATTTCCAAGCACATCCAATTTTTCCTCGTTGAGGAATTTGTGGAGTGCATCTTGCAAGAGTTTATTTACCTCTTCTACCAAAACTGCTTTACCGTATTGCTTTTTTACCATTCCCATTGGCACGTGCCCTTTTCTGAATCCAGGAATATTGGCGTTTTTGCGATAATCGTTCAGCACTTTTTCAACTTTGCCTGAATAATCGTCTTTTGAAACCTCCACCGTAAGCACAGCGTTCAGTTTATCAATGTCTTTTTTTGTAATGTTCATTTTTTCTCTTCTGAATTTCGGGTTGCAAAAGTACGGCTTTTTGCACAACCCAACAAACATTTACAAACTGTTGTTCAGCAATTTGCTAATCTTCTTTTATAAGCGAAAAAAGTATGGATTGAAAAAGCGAAAGCAATAAACTGAAAAGGAGTGCCCACCAAATTGTAGAGACCGCAAAACCCCCCACGAAATAATCAGCAATAAGAATAATAATGGCATTGATTATGAGAAGGAATAGCCCAAATGTTACGATGGTTATTGGCAACGTTAGCAACACCAAAATAGGTTTCACTATTAATCTTAAGAGCGCAATTACAATAGCAACTATAATCGCCGAACCATAGCCTTCAACGGCTACACCAGACAAGATTTTTGATAAAACCACAACCGCTAGGGCCGTAAGAAGTAATTTAACTATTAATTTCATTTTTGTGAGGTTTAAGTTGAATTTAAAGATAAAAAAACCGCCCATATGGGGCGGCTTTCTTAATAAAGTAAATCTACGTACTTAGTTATTTGTAACCGTAACCGTGCCATAATTACCAATATGCACCTTTGGAATGGTGGCATCATAGGTATCATTTATTGCCTGAATAATTAAGTTTGCGGTATAAGCATATCCTCTTGGCGTTGGATGAACTCCATCCAAAGAAAAAGCGCCCCCGGTTACGAATTGTGAAGTAAGAAGACCTCCATCATAAACAATTCCACCATTTGCAACACGTGATAGCGCAGCTTTGGCATCCACAAACGCTAGATTTTTAGCTCCAGCCAAGGCCTGTATTGTTGCATTATATGCAGTGCTGGCAGCGGTAACGCGTGCTTGTTCTGAAGCCGCTAAAACATATTGATCTGTTAAAGGTATAGATACCCCTATTACTCCTTGCGGGTTGTTGGGATCTGGCGTTGAGCCCAAAACCGATGAGGCGGGCAATACTATAAGGTCATTAGCATTCACTTGGCGCAATTGTCCTAATAATGTCGCCAATTGGGCTGGTAAATTAAAAGGAGGCCCTTGCAAGACAGTTGTAATGTCTGTTAGATCGTCATCGGTCATTATCGGAAAGTTATTTAAGCTTGCCGAAAAATTAATCTTACGCAAAGCAGCTTCTTCCGCAGAGATAAGACCAATACCAACCAATCCTGGTAATATTTGGTTGTTATACGCTGCGAATTGTGCATTTAACTGTGCCGCAGTAGCAGCATCTAAAGGTATTGCATTTGTAGGAACAGTGGTGAAATAGGGTATAGATGTTACCTCAGGAATGTTTACTAATACACCTTTTGCGCCGTTTGCAGTTAAAGCATCTACTTGCTGGCTATAAACGGCAGCAAACACATTTGGATCGGTGATATCATTTGACCCATATGATGTAGGATCAAGATTTCCTGTTTGATCAACTCCAGCTCCTCCGGAGGTAGCATAGCTTAAAATATCATTATTTCCTATCCAAAGTGTAAAAAAAGTGGCGTTTTGAGCCGCAGCATCGCCTATTACAGTAGCACTTTCACTACTTGCAAAACGGGCAAAATAAGGATTGGCAGCACCTGTTGGCACTCCAGCAACGTTTCCATATCCAGGAGCTACCAAGTGAAAACTCTTGGCTCCGGGAACACCCATATTGTTGAACGAACCACTTAATTTATTTGAAACATCAGTGGTTGGCATTCCGTCCAAACGAACAGGGCCGGGATTGCCATTGGGACCCACAGCCAATACAAATCTGTTTTCAGCTATTTGAGATCCTCCCAACAATAACCCTCCCAGGTTATCATTCATTAATGGTTGTGTAAAATCACCTCCTCCAACAAAGGAAAACTGCTGCGCCATAATATTTGGATAGCTGTTATTTTGTCCTGTAATATATAAAGCTCCATCTGCATAACCTGCAGTCAAAGAGTTTCCAACAGAAACATATTTTGAAAAGTCTGCACTTCCGCTACTGTAAAAACCATCGTCTGTTACAGGGCTATCAAATTCTGGTTCGCAGCTTACAAAGCCCACGGCCAAAACCGCGAATGTATATTTAAGTATATTTTTCATCTTTGAGATTTTTTTCAATTATAGTTTATAAGTAAGCCCCAGTCCTGGAACGAAAGCATTGGTTTTGTATGTTCCCTTAAATGGAACCGCTACACCGTTTTCGAAATAATAGTTGTAAGAAGCATCCACTTCCTTAAAGTGTGAATAAAGGAATGAGGCGTCTATCTGTAAGTGTTCGCCAAGGTTTACAGTAAGTCCTGCTGTAAAATTATTACTGTCATTGCGAGGTGTTTCAGGAGCGAAATAACCTTCACGCACAGGTGATTCGTCAAAATAATAACCTGCTCTTAGTGTAAACATTTTGGTGGCTTCGTATTGCATACCAAAGCGATAGATGGATGAATTTTTATAGTTACGCGCATTTTTTGAATCTGGAATTTCGGAATTGGCAAAATCTAAATCCAGAGATTCGTAAACATCCCAAAACGTACGGTTAAAGTCAAAAGCGAAAGTCCAATTTTCACAGAAATCATAAGACATCCCTACCGTCATTTCCGCAGGCAATGGCAAAGAAGCATTAAATGTTGTATCTGCAAATGGTGTTAAAGGTGAGTTTGGCACATTCTCAAAATCTGCATCTCCATCCTCAGCGTCCAAAATTATTTCTGAACGATAGGTTGCTCCAATATGAAGATCTTCGGTAAGGTTCACCATTGCACTGGCAACCCACCCCCAATTGCTCACTCCAGAAGCATCAACTGTTACATTGGCTCGGTTACCCTCAAGATCGGTAAGTGTGCGGTTTAGGTTTCTGTTGAAATTTACAGACCCGGTAACGTAGATAGGACCACCGCCTACACTCAACTTATCATTAATCTTAAAAGAAATAGTTGGCTGAATGTAGATTGCCTGCAAGTCAATATTATTTACCAGATGCGATCCCGCCCAATCCTCTTCATATTCTACCGAGCTTCCATAGGGGGTGTAAACACCTAGCCCAAAAGCCAGCCAGTCGTTAGCCTGGTAGGATGCGTACAGATACAGCGGCGTGCCGACCGGGCTATCTGTACGGGCATTGGCGCCCGTCTCGGCATCTTGGTAGGCAATGTTTGAAAACACGCCGTGGACACCTACAGAAATACTGAATTTATCTTCCAGATACACCAAGGCGGCAGGGTTAAAAAATACCGATTCGCTACTGTTTATAACCGCAACACCCGTGTGGCCCATCGCAAGGGATTTATTGCCCTGCAAACTTACGCGGTAACCGCCCGCATAAGTAACCGCACTTGCTAGTGCAAAAACGGCAAGTAGTAATACTTTCTTCATAATTGTTTATTTCTTTAGAGTTAATTCTTAATTTTAAATTAGTAAGGAATTATTCAAGGTATTTATTATGCACGCATAAGAAACATTCTTACAATATTATAAAAAATTCATAACATTATCATAAAATTCGTCGGGATTTTCTGCGTGCAGCCAATGGCCGGCATTTGATATTGTATCTATTTTTGCTTTCGGAAAATGCTTTTTAATCAAAATCTCGTCCATGGGTTCTATATAGCCACTTTTCTCCCCTCCTAAAAATAGCGTATCGCCTTTAAAAATAGTGTTTTCAGGAAGGGCTGCTCCTACTTCCTCAATTTTTTCGGAAAGAACAGGAAGGTTTATACGAAGCCCCAATTCAGTTTTACTTTTCCTGTAAAGATTTTTCAGCAGAAAAAGTTTTGTGCCTTCGTCTTTTATATATTCCGAAAGAACATCTTCTGCTTCTCCCCTAGATTTTATTTTTGAGAAATCCAATTTTGAAAGTGCTTTTAAAATATCTTGATGGTGCGGCGGATAGGCCTTTGGACCAATATCAGCGACTATCAGTTTGGAAACCATCTTGGGATAGGTTACTGCAAAATGCATTGCAACTTTTCCACCCATAGAATGACCTAATAAAATTATATTTTGAAGATTATGTTCATCGCAGTAATTTTTTAAATCTTCGGCCATTACTTTATACGAAAATTCATCGCTGTGGAAACTGCGGCCGTGGTTGCGCTGGTCCAAAAGATGAACCTCATAACCATCTTCAGCCCAGCGTGTACCGAGGGTTTTCCAGTTATCGCTCATACCTAGAAAGCCGTGGAGGATTACAAAGGGTTTACCGGAGCCGAGTATTTGGGAGTGTAAAATCATTAGCCAAGCTTTTTTAAATATTCTGAAATTACTTTCTCCAGCCCATGGTAAAGCGCTTCACAAATAAGCGCATGCCCAATACTCACTTCCAAAAGGTTCGGGATGTTTTCCTTAAAAAACTTAATGTTTTCCAAAGAAAGATCGTGACCTGCGTTGATGCCCAAATTCAATTTATTTGCAAGAAGTGCACATTCCGTATAAGGTTTTACGGCTTCTTTGTTTCCTAAGGAGTATTGTTTTGCGAATTCTTCGGTGTAGAGTTCAATTCTATCGGTTCCAGTTTCAGCGGCGCCTTCAATCATTTTTAAAGTTGGATCTACAAATATGGAAGTGCGGATTCCATTTCGTTTAAATTCTGAAATTATATCCTTTAAGTAATCTTTGTGCTTTACTGTATCCCAACCGGCGTTGGATGTGATTGCATCAACAGCGTCTGGAACCAAGGTTACTTGTGTTGGTTTTATTTCCAAAACCATTTTTGTAAAATTGTCCATCGGGTTTCCCTCAATATTATATTCCGTGGAAACAATTGATTTTAAATTGTACGCATCTTGATAGCGAATGTGGCGTTCGTCGGGCCTTGGGTGGATTGTAATCCCTTGTGCGCCAAATTTCTCAACATCTTTTGCAACCTGCAACAAATCAGGCACGTTACCGCCGCGGGCATTGCGCAATGTGGCTATTTTGTTTATGTTTACGCTAAGTTTTGTCATTTCTTTGTGTTAGAATTAACAAAAATACAAACCTTCTAAACGCTAACGAACCTTTATTTTAAGTAATTTGCGTTAAAAACAATTGCAATGGAAACCCTGAATTACATCATCAACGATATTGAACCCTTTGACATTTCGGCAAATATAAAGGATGTGCAAACCGTTTTCAATCAGCTTACCTATTCACACGTTCCGGTTGAAAGGGATGGCCATTTTATAGGGTGTGTTTCTGAAAATGACGCATACTGTTTTGACAATAAGAAGAAATTGAGTGATTTTCAATATGCCTTGGAGCCTTTTCATGTGCTTGAAGATACAAACTGGCTAGATATTTTAGAGGCATTTGCACTTAACAGCAGCAATATTATGCCCGTTTTGGGAGCTGAAAACAAGTATTTGGGATATTACGAATTGGGCGATATTATGAGCCTTTTCAACAACACTCCATTTCTGAACGAAACAGGCGGTATAATAGTAATTGAGAAAGGAATTCAGGATTATTCTTTTAGTGAGGTTTGCCAGATTGTAGAGTCAAACGGCACCCGTATTTTCGGTGTCTTTATTTCAAAAATTACAGGCGAGACCGTTCAATTAACAGTGAAGGTTGGCCATACGGCCATAAACAGTATTGTGCAAACCTTTAGAAGATATAAGTACGAGGTAGTTAGCCATCATGAAGAAGATAAATTTTTGGAAGACTTAAAAGAGCGGTCTGATTATTTAGATAAATACCTTAATATATAATTGGAATGAAGATTGGTATTTACGGACAATTTTATCACGAAAATTCTGAAATATACATTCAGATGTTGCTCGATGCGCTTCAAAAAAAAGAAGCCGAAGTAGTAATTGAAGAAAACTTTTTGGGCATAATCAATAAAAATCAAGATATCACTAAAAACTTTTCCAGCTTTTCTACCTTTACAGAGCTAGACTCTAGTTTTGATCTTTTTTTCAGCATTGGTGGTGACGGCACCCTTTTAAAAGCTGTAACATTCGTTGCAGACTTGGGCATTCCCATTGTGGGAATCAATACAGGAAGGCTTGGTTTTTTGGCAACAATTCAAAAAGAGGAAATGACCGAAAGCCTGAACCAGATTTTGGAAGGAGAATATTCCATTTCTGAAAGAAGCTTGCTTACTGTGGAAACATCTCCAAAGAACGAAGAAATCCAACCATTAAATTTCGCCTTAAATGAAGTTGCCGTAAACAGGCGCAATACCACCTCTATGATAAAAGTGGAAACATTGGTCAATGATAAATACCTTACTTCCTATTGGTCTGATGGGCTGATAGTAGCTACTCCTACAGGATCCACAGGCTATTCCTTAAGCTGCGGTGGTCCAGTAATAGACCCAGAGGCAAAAAATATTGTGCTCACCCCCATTGCACCGCACAACCTAAACGCCCGTCCATTGGTAATACCAGATTCCAGCAGTATTTCATTAAAAGTTTCGGGAAGAGAAAATACTTTTTTGGTCTCCATGGATTCTAGAATAGCCACATTGGAAAATGAAACCACAATATTTATTAAGAAGGCACCTTTCACAATAAAATTACTGCAACTTCACGACGATAGTTTTATAAAAACCCTCCGCAAAAAACTTTTATGGGGCGAAGACAAGCGAAACTAAACAATAAAACGCATCAAAATTTGTTAATCAACTGAGACAAATTGGCTTCCTTCAATGTCAAGCCAAGTTTATTGTTATATTTGCAAACTTTTAAAGTATATGAAGTATTTCGCGACTGTATTTTTAATACTCTCAACGGCATTCTATGCGCATTCCCAAACCTATGAAATAGGCGGAATGATTGGAGGCGCAAACTATATTGGTGATGTTGGAAAGACCAATTTTATTAACCCCAACAGTTTTGCCGTAGGCGGTCTTCTTAAGTGGAACCGTAGCGCACGGCATTCATTTAGGGGCTCGGTAATGGTTGCGAAAATAAAGGGAGATGACGCAAAAAGTTCAAACAGTCGCAGAAAAGAGCGCGGTTATTCTTTTGAAAACACAGTAAAAGAAGTTTCCGTTGGACTGGAATATACCTTTTGGGATTTTGATGTTCACGCCCAAAAAGCAATTTCCACCCCTTATTTATATACTGGTCTTACCTATTTTTGGTATGATGCCTTATACAAAAGAGGAAATGACATTATAACAGATTATGATGGCGCAAGCAGTATTGCAATTCCTATGGTTTTAGGTTATAAAGCAAATATGGGCCAAAATGCAATGGTAGGGTTTGAGATTGGAGCCCGCTATACTTTTACCGATGATCTGGACGGCAGCAACCCCGTAAAAGGATTGGAAAATAATGAGAACTTAAAATTCGGAAACACCAACAGTGACGATTGGTATGTTTTTACTGGCATAACCGTTACTTTTGCCTTCGGAAGAAGACCTTGTTATTGCAATTTTTAAACAATAATGGACAATAAAGATCAAATAGACAAAGACAAATTGCCGCAACACCTGGCCATCATTATGGATGGAAACGGCCGGTGGGCAAAACAAAAAGGTCTTTTCCGCTCTATGGGTCACGAAAATGGCACAAAGGCTGTGCGCGAAATTGTTGAGGGAAGTGCAGAAATCGGAATTCCTTACTTAACCCTTTATGCCTTTTCAACAGAAAATTGGAACCGCCCCAAAATGGAGGTAGAGCTGTTGATGAAGCTGTTGGTCTCTTCGCTTAAAAAGGAAATAAAAACATTACAGGACAACAACATAAAGCTCAATGCAATTGGCAATTTAGATGCCTTGCCCAAAAAGGCACATAGAGAATTACTGGATGTGATTGCTAAAACAAAAAACAACGAGCGCATGACTCTTACCCTTGCACTAAGTTACGGTTCCAGGGAAGAAATTACAAAAACAATAAAAGAGATTAGTCTTAAAGTTAAAAATAACCTAATTTCGCCGCACGATATTGATGAAACGGTAATAAATAATCATCTTTACACGCAAAATTTACCAGATGTAGATTTACTGATCCGCACCAGTGGCGAACAGCGCATTAGTAATTTTCTGCTTTGGCAGATAGCGTATGCCGAACTGTATTTTACTGAAACACTTTGGCCGGATTATACAAAAAACCATCTTTTTGAAGCAATATTAAATTATCAAAACAGAGAAAGAAGATTTGGAAAAACCAGTGAACAGCTTAAACAATAGTTCCCTATTGCATACATACAGAAAATCTTATTGTATTTTATTATTTACAATACTTTCCGTTTTTACACTACAGGCGCAGCAAAAAGAACTTGACAGCGGAAGAAAATACACTATAAACGAAATAACAGTGACCGGGACACAAAGCTTTAATGAGCAAACTGTTATAGCTTTTACCGGTTTAAAGAAAGGGGATCGCATCTATATACCAAGCGAAAAATTGAGCCAGGTTACCAAAAAACTTTGGGAGCAAAATCTTTTTAGCGATATCGCTTTTTATGTCACCAATATTGAAGGCGACAATGTAGATTTAGAACTTTACATAGTTGAGTTGCCAAAACTCAATGAAGTTGTAATCAACGGAAAAAAAATACGTAAGGCCAAGAAAAAGGAAATCATTAAGGATAACGACCTAAAAGCGGGTGCCAAACTTACCGAAAACCTTCTTACCACAACAAAAAATTATATTACGAACAAATATAAAAAGGACGGTTTTTATAACACTGAAGTTACCATAAACACTACTCCCCATACGGACTCTACAGGTGTGGAAATATCACGAGATATGATTATTTCAATCGATAGAGGAAAGCGGGTAAAAGTAAAAAAGATAAATTTCGAAGGAAATGAGCAATTCACAAACGGAAAATTGCGTCGCTCCATGAAAAAGACCAAACGCAAAAATCCAATCCGTCTTTGGAAACGCTCAAAATATACCGAAGAAGGTTTTGAAGAAGACAAAGAGTCCATCCTTAAAAAATATAAATCAAACGGATTTCGCGATGCGCGTATCATTAGTGATACCCTACGGGTTCTTGACAAGAAGAATGTAGCCCTGGACATAAAGCTTGAAGAAGGTGACAAGTATTATTTTGGAGATATTAAATTCATCGGAAACAGTGTCTTTACCGATAGCCAATTACGTCAAATTTTAGGCATCAAAACCGGAGAGGTTTACAACGGAATTTTGCTACAGGAACGTATTGCAGATGAAAGCGACCCAGAAGCGAACGATCTTACAAACCTTTACCAAAACAACGGTTATCTTGCCGCACGTATTAACCCTGTGGAAGTAGCTGTACGTAATGACACTATAGATTTTGAAATACGAATTATGGAGCGTAATCTTTTCTATTTTGACCATGTAACTGTCATAGGAAACGATCGCACTAACGACCACGTTATTTATAGAGAATTGAGAACGCGTCCAGGCCAAAAATACAGCAAGCGGGATGTGGTTAGAACCATTCGTGAATTGGGCCAGCTAGGCTTTTTTGATCCCGAACAGCTTTCTCCAAATTTCAAAAAAGTAGATGAAAATAACGGGCTCGTAGATCTGGAATATTCCATAGTAGAAAAAGGATCTAGCCAAGTTGAACTTCAAGGAGGTTATGGAGGTGGTGGTTTTGTAGGTACTCTTGGGCTTTCTTTCAATAACTTTTCTCTTAGAAATATTTTTAATCTAAGTTCATACAAACCATTACCGATGGGTGATGGACAAAAACTATCCATACGTGCGCAGGCAAGTAGTTATTATCAAACTTATAGCTTGTCGCTTACCGAGCCTTGGCTGGGAGGAAGAAAACCTGTACAATTGTCCACATCGTTTTCGCATACTATTCAAAATTTTTACGATTATAATAATAGAAGAGCGGACAAATCTAGAAGTTTTACCATTACTGGAGGTTCTGTGGGATTAGCAAAAAAGGTAACATGGCCTGATGATTATTTTGTATGGTCCAATGCAATTAGCTTTCAGCATTACAACCTAAATAATTACAATACCGGCTTGTTTACATTCGGCGATGGGTATTCAAACAATCTTGCCTATACCATTGGTATCAGCAGAAACAACACGGCTACCAACCCCATATATCCTACTTCCGGATCTGATTTTAGCATTACCGCTAAGTTGACGCTTCCATACTCTGCGTTTAACAGTGTAGATTATAAAGCATTATCCAGAGAGCGAGCTCTTCTTTCACAGACATCTCCGGATAATCCTGAGTTTGTAGATGACAACAAAAGGATTTCAGAAATTGACCAAGAGCGTTTTAAATGGCTAGAATATTATAAAATAAAATTTAAAGGAACCTGGTACACAAAACTTATTGAAAAAATGGTGCTTCGTACAAACACTGAGTTTGGGTTTTTGGGAGCCTATAACCAAAATCGTGGCATTCCGCCATTCGAAAGATTTTTTGTGGGAGGAGATGGTCTCGGCGCCTATAGTCTTGACGGTCGTGAAGTAATTCAATTAAGAGGTTATCCTAACCAATCGCTTTCAGACCAAGATGGAAATACGATTTACAATAAATTTTCGTTAGAGGTAAGATATCCTGTAACTTTGGCACAAATGGCATCCATCTATGTGCTTGGGTTTGCAGAGGGAGGAGCCTCTTATGATGGCTTTAGAAATTACAATCCTTTTGAACTTAAGCGTTCCGCTGGCGCAGGATTGCGTATATTTATGCCAGCATTTGGACTTTTGGGTATTGATTTTGGATACGGCTTTGACCCAATTTTAGGCGGAACCGAAAAGAATGGATGGGAAACCCACTTTATTATTGGACAACAATTTTAAAAACTGGCACGATATTTTCTTAAACAACAACCAAATAATATGAAGACAAAAAAAATACTAATTTTTACCTTTTTTCTTTTTTGCTTCACCTTTATGGCTGAAGCTCAAAGAGGCGTTCGCATAGGATATATTGATATGGAATATATTCTTGAAAGTGTTCCAGAATATAAAGAAGCTTCCATCCAATTGGAAGGAAAAGTTCAGCGCTGGAAACAGGACATCGAAAAAAAACAAAAAGAAATTGATCAAATGAAGCTAAACCTTGCGAACGAAAGGGTGCTCCTTACCAAAGAATTGATCGATGAAAGAGAAGAGGAAATAAAAATCAAGGAAGATGAAATGCTTCAATACCAACAGGATCGTTTTGGACCAAATGGCGATTTGATGATTCAAAGAAGACAACTCGTACAGCCCATCCAAGATCAGGTTTTCAACATAGTTCAAGAAATTGCGGAAAATAAAAAATACGACTTCATCTTTGATAAATCTGCAGATGTGGTTATGCTTTTTGCCGCCAAAAGAAACGACATAAGCGATTTAGTTCTACGTAGCATTGAACGTGCTGGCAGAAGAGTTCAAGCAGCCAATAAAAAAGAAGAACGCGAGATAGAGCGCCGGGAAGCACTTACAGCCGAAGAAGATGGAGCTATTACCGAAAGGGAAAAAGCCATCCAAGAAAAACAGGAAGAGCGCGAAAAATTAGTGGAAGCTAAAAAAACAGAGCGCGAGGAAATGATGGCCCAGCGCCAAAAAGAACGCGATTCAATACGCGCTGCCAAGAAAGCAGAATTTGAAGAACGCAGACAGCGTTTAATTGAGGAAAGAGAACAGAGAAGAGATTCTATCATGAATGCCCGCCAAAATAGAAACAATACACCTGAGGGCAGAAATGAAGAGCAAGAAGGCGGAGATGGCCAATAATTACTTTTCAGATTAAAATAAACAACGCTTAAAAAATAACACTTAAATTTAATACACTTACAATGAAAAAAATGAAATTAGTTTTAGTTGCAATTGCGCTATTTGTGGGAGCTACAAGTTTTGTAAATGCCCAATCCAAGATTGCACACATTAATGCACAGGAGCTTATAGAGGCTATGCCGGAATATAAAGCTGCACAGAGCCAATTGGAAAAAGTACAAAAAACTTATGATACCGAAATTAAGGCTATGGCGAAAGAGCTAGAAACCAAAATGAAGCAGTACGATGCTGAAGCTGCGGGTAAGTCTGATGAAGAAAACCAAAAAAGATTCCAGGAGGTTCAGGGAATGCAGGATAATATTCAAGCTTACAGACAGCAAGCTTTGCAGGATTTAGACAAGAAAAGAACAGATATCTTTAAGCCAATACTAGAAAAAGCACAAGCTACAATTCAAAAAGTAGCAAAAGCCCAAGGATATCAATATGTGTTGGACTCAACCATGGGTAGCGGTGTAATCCTTGCCGATGGTAAAGATCTAATGGCTGATGTAAAAAAAGAATTGGGAATGTAATTCTTTTTTAAAAAGAAAATTTTTTAAAAACTGCCCGTTATCGCGGGCAGTTTTTTTATGTTCTAATTTCAACATATTGGCTACATTTACGCCATGGTAAAAAACAATCCCATAGGTATTTTTGATTCTGGAGTTGGGGGTTCTTCCATTTGGCAAGAAATCCACAAACTACTGCCATTGGAACATACAATCTATCTAGCCGATAGTAAAAATGCTCCATATGGAAATAAATCTGCGGAAGAAATTACGAAACTCAGTATTAAGAACACTGAAAAACTAATTGAGATGGGAGCTAAAATTATTGTAGTAGCCTGCAACACCGCTACCACAAATTCTATTTCCACACTTCGGAAAAATTATAATATTCCTATTATAGGAATAGAACCTGCCATAAAACCGGCAGCCCTGCAAACCGCTACAAAAAGCATTGGAATTTTAGCTACCAAAGGAACATTAAGCAGTGTGCTCTTCAGTAAAACCACACAGGAATTTACAAAAGATATAAACGTGGTTGAAATAATTGGAGAAGGCCTCGTTCCCTTAATTGAAGCTGGAAATCTTGATGGAATCGAAATGCACTCGCTTTTGCAAAAACATACCAAGCCAATGATTGCAGCAAATATTGATTATTTAGTTTTGGGCTGCAGCCACTACCCTTATATTATCCCAAAGCTGAAAGATATTCTCCCCCCCAATGTAAAGATTATAGATTCTGGCGAGGCAGTTGCCCGACAAACCAAAACAGTACTTCAAAGCCTCGATATGCTTCGAAAAGAAAACACTTTACCCAACCTTCAATTTTTTACAAATGCCGAAACTGACACTTTAAAATTTCTGTTGAAAGAGCACGCCGAAAAAATTTCCGTAGAAAAAAAAGACTTTTAATTTATTCCTTAAACCAAGAAGAATACATTACATAATTATTGGCTATTCGTTCTATCTCCCCTTTGGTAAGCTCTGGACTTATGTCTTTAATTTTCCTTGCCGGAATCCCCGCATAAATACTTCCGCTTTCCACTCGGGTACTTTTTGAAACAACCGCACCCGCCGCAATAATAGTGTTGCTTTCCACAACGCAATCGTCCATAACAATGCTTCCCATACCAATCAATACATTGTCGTGAATGGTACAGCCATGCACAATAGCATTATGCCCGATGGACACATTATTTCCAATCGTTGTCGGTGAAGTTTTGTACGTTGCGTGAATTACTGCGCCGTCCTGCACGTTCACTTTATTTCCCATTTTGATAAAATGCACATCGCCACGAATTACGGCATTAAACCAAACGCTGCAATCATTGCCCATCACCACATCTCCTACAATTGTGGCGTTTTCAGCGATAAAGCAATCTTCGGGGATTTGTGGCTGTTTTCCGTTTACGGGTTTTAGTATCATTGTTTCTTTCTGGTTTCAGATTTTAGGTTTGAGTTTTCAAATTTCAAAAATAGTAACAATTAAATTCTTTCAACTTTTAGCTTTTAACTTCTATCCGAAATAAGCCAGCAAATCCTTCTTTCGGGAAGGGCTCACCATTATTTCCTTTCCACTGGAAAGCACCACGCTCCCACCCTTTCCTTTTTTGTATTCGGTAATTTCGTTCACATTCACCAGATAGGATTTATGAACGCGGGCAAAACCGCTTTCCGAAAGTGAATCTTCAAAATACTTCAATGTTTTGCTCACCAATCGCTTTCCTTTCTTCAAATAGATCTGTGTATAATTGTCATCTGCCTGGCAGTAGAGTATATCTTCTATTTGCAGCACTTCAAAACCGTTTTGTAGTGGAATGGTCATCTTTCCGGCTATTTGCGTTTGTAGCGGCTTTAAAATTGAATTCTGAAGCGTGTTTTCCCTTTCTTTAATTTCCTGTACATAATCAACTGCTTCAATTAACTTATCGATGGAAATTGGTTTCAACAGATAATAAGACGCATGGGCATTAAGCGCATCCATTGCATAATGATTGTAGGCGGTTACAAAAACTGTTTCAAACTGGCGGTCGCCAACTTTGTCCAGCAAATCAAACGCATTTCCGTAGGGCATTTCCACATCGAGGAAAACAACATCCAAGTTGTTGTTTCGAATTAAAACCAAAGCATCATCTACGTTTGCAGCCTCGCCTTTCAAGACAATATTAGGGCAGTATTTTGCCAAATAATTCCTTAGGATTTCTCGGCTTGTTTCTTCGTCTTCTACGATTATTGCGTTCAGTTTCATCAATCTTTCTTTAATATAAGTTCCACTCTGGTTCCTTCATTATTTTCAAAAACATTTTCAACTTTCACATCTACTTTGTCTTTGTACATTTCATTCAAAATAGCAATCCGTTTTTGGGTATTTCCCATTCCTTTTGATTTTTGCTTCTTTTGGTTTTCGGTTTTAAACGCTCCAGATTTCGTGCGGCCGATACCATCATCAATAATGGATATTTTTATGGTTTCGGAATCTATTTGCTGAAAGTTTATTTCCAACAAACCTTTCTCCTCCTTGTAGCGAAGTCCGTGCCACACGGCATTTTCTACGTATGGCTGAAGCAACATGGGCGGAATTACAAATTCATTCATTTGTATGTTTTCGTCCACAGAAATTTTATAGTCAAATTTATCCTTAAACCTAAAATGTTCCAGCTTCACATAAAGCTCCAGCAGTTCAATTTCCTTTTCCAACGGAATAAAATCCTCTTCGCTGTTTTCCAAAACCGAACGCATCAATAGTGAAAAATCGGTCAAATATTTATTGGCGGTACGCTCGTCATTTACCGAAATAAAGCTGTTCACGGAATTAAGCGCATTAAAGATAAAATGCGGGTTCATTTGTGATCTGAGTGATTTCAGTGCCAAAATATTATTGGCAAATTTTTGCTGTTTCACATTTTTATACTGTGCGTAGGCAGCAAAAATTAAAAGAAGAACGATAACAATCAAAGATCCGATAACCCATTTTTGGATTTGGCTATTTCTTTCAATCAATTCTTGGTTTTCAAAAGCTAGTTTATAGCGGCTTTCGTTTAGTTTACGATCGTTTTCGAGGCTGGCAATACGATTCTGTTTTTGTGTAATTTCTTTACTGAAACGTGCCGCTTGGCTAATTTCCTGTTCCTTTTTAACGTAGAGTTCATCTACTACTTCTACGTAACGCTGATAACTTTCTGTGGCTTTGTCAAACTCGCCAATATCCCGATAGATTTCAGAAAGCTTTCGGGTCGCATCTTTTTGAACTACCAAATCTTCTTGTTTATCCGCTTCTGCAATACTTTTTTCAAGATATGGAATAGCCTGTTGATATTTTTCCTGAGCTACAAAAGCATTTGCAATTTTATAGTTTTGGCGTTGTGGAGTGAGCGCTTCGTCCTCAGTTGAAGCACCGTTTCCCATGGTATTTAATTCTTGCAGGGTTTCTTCACGCAGTTGGATTTCCTTCTCATATTCCCGGTTTTGGTTGTAAAAATCAGCAACTTTGTTTTTTTCGGAAACCGCGCGTTGTTTGTTTTCTCTTTTTGCAAGTTTCAGGGAATTATCAAAATATTCTTCCGCTTCGTTCAATGCCCCGCTTTGTGCATAGGCTTCACCTATTTTGGAATTCAGGTTTGTAATTTTCGGGCTGATATTGTTTTCTTTAGCTGCGTCCAATGCTTTTTGATAATTGAAAACACTTTTCACGCCATCGCCAATGGCTTTATAGGTATCGCCCAGACCTTCGTAAACTTCCACTTTTTGATAAGCCGAAAGATTGCCTTTCAATAAATTCTGAAATGCTGAAATGCTTTCCTGATAATTTTTATTCTGCGCAAATGCTTTTGCCAATTTAATTGAAACGTCCGTACTCGGCAGATTTTGTAAGCTTCTTTTGTAATTATCAACCGCCAGATCGGGTTGGTTCCAAAAAAGATTTATATCGCCCAGCGTTTCAAAAGCCTGGCTGTTTTCCTTTTTTGTGATTGTTTTATTACGTCTGGGTTCCAAGGCGCGGGTTACGTACTCAATACTTTTCTGTGCATCTTTTTTTAGAAAGAATTTTGCAGAGTCCAAATACACGCTGAAATCTGCCTGTGTAGTAGATTTGGGGCTTTTAGCCACCACCGGTTCGCTCTCGCCTTTTGCTTTTTCTACCCGTACGGTTATAAAATCATCTTTTAAGACAGTGTAATAAACGGTGACAAAATCATCACTTTTTATTACCAACTCGTCACCAATTTTTGCTGAAATAGAAAACCGTCCCGACATGTTTGTTGTGGTATATTGCCCCCCTAAAATTTCCACATTTACTTTTGAAATTGGCATATTTGTTTCGCCGTCAATCACTTCGCCTTTTAACATAAAAGGCCTGTTTTCCGATTGCCGCTTAACCTGTGAAAAGCTTTCAGTGGAACAAAAAATAGCAATCAAAAGAAGAAAAAGAAGGTTTTTCATTTCAGTATTAAAACGGTAAACATACGCACTTTGCGGCAATGCCTAAAATTACGTTTTTCTGAAATAGCTTCCGCACAACATAAAAAAGAATACTTCACTCACCCATAACTACTTTTCACCAAATAAGAATAGCCGCTTCCTAATAGTTGCTTTTTTGTGGTAAAAGTTTGCTCTAGGTTTATATCGTTATAAAATCATTAAAAAAACAATTATGAAAATGTTACAGATCATTTTAATCTTCGCGGCCTTTACGATGAACATTTCTTGCAAAGCCGAAAACAAAAAGCCGGAACAGCAACTTTTGGCAACCGTAGAAACACAACCCGTTAAAAAAGAACATTATATTAAAGTGGCCTTACTCTTGGATACCAGCAATAGCATGGACGGATTGATAGACCAAGCCAAGGCACAGCTTTGGGAAATTGTAAACGAGTTGAGCTATGCCAAATGCCGAAACGAGCGTCCCAAACTTCAGATTGCATTGTACGAATACGGCAACGATAATTTGAGTTCGCGGGACAATTACATTAGCAAAATTTTAAGTTTTACGGAAGACTTGGATGATGTTTCAAAAGAACTTTTTTCTTTAACCACCAATGGCGGTAGCGAATATTGTGGGGCCGTAATCCAAGAATCGTTGAGCAAACTTGATTGGGGCAATGAAGACGACGATTTAAAAATGGTTTTTATAGCCGGAAATGAGCCCTTTACACAAGGAAATATAAATTATAAAGATGCCGCTGCGATTGCCAAGGAGAAGGGGGTAATTGTTAATACTATTTTTTGTGGCGATTACACACACGGAATTGATAGCCATTGGAAAGATGGCGCTCAACTTACTTACGGAGATTATATGGCGATAAACCAAAACCAGCATACAGTATATGTGCCTTCGCCATACGACGACATTATTATTCAACTAAATTTAAAGCTCAACAACACCTATGTGCCTTATGGAAGTAAAGGAAAGGACAAAAGCCGAATCCAGGAAGAACAAGATGCCAATGCCGCAGAATATAGCAAGGAAAATGCAGTGAGCAGGACAGTATCAAAAGGAAGCCATTTATATACCAACAGCACTTGGGATTTGGTAGACGCTGAAAAGGAAGCCGACTTCAGCTATGAAAAATTGAAGAAAGAAGAATTACCGCAGGAATTAAAAGGGAAAACTTCATCCGAAATAAAAAAATATCTTGAAGCAAAACGTTTGGAAAGAGAAAAAATTCAAAATAAAATAATGAAACTGAACGAGCAACGCCGAAAATACATTGCCGAAACCACAAAAGAAACAAACAACGGTTTGGAAAGTGCAATGGTGCAAGCTATTAAAAAGCAAGCCAAAAAAAAGAAATATACCTGGGAATAGTTTTCTTAGAAATAAAAAATGCCTGATACTTTTAATTAAGTTTCAGGCATTTCAATTTTAATTATGTTTTTCTTAATTAATGGCGGGACAGTTGCAATCGTATGGCTCGGGCCTTCCCCCCAGGAAGTCGTACCCCAGGGTGATCTGGTGGAAGCCGCCGCTCTCGAACCTTACGTTTCCAGCCTGGTACGAAT